>ENA-UOWJ01000067-UOWJ01000067.1-bioreactor-metagenome-genome-assembly--contig:-NODE-67-length-97697-cov-32.223172_pt1 | contig 97697 bp, 75 predicted proteins | sample MGYA00238156_ERZ761611 | MGnify/ENA primary metagenome ERZ761611 (study PRJEB28900, sample SAMN06268034) | bioreactor metagenome | isolation source: Joint BioEnergy Institute, California, USA | place...
AAAATACATGAGTGATCCATTCTCCTTCGGTAACATTTTTATATGAGTTGACACGGAAACGAACGACCCTCGGAGCCCCCTGGGGCCGGTTACGCGAACAGCCGGAGCCGCCCGATGCGTTCGATTGCTTCCACCAGGCGCGCTTCCGGCGCGAGCAGGCCGAGGCGGACGAAGCCTTCGCCGTGCTCGCCGAAGCCGTTGCCGGGCGCCACGACGACGTCGGCCTGTTCGAGCAGCAGGTCGGCGAACGACGACGACGTGTAGCCCGGCGGCACCGGCAGCCAGCAGAAGAACGAGCCGGCCGGCTTCGCCGCGCGCCAGCCGATCCGCTCGAGCGCGCCGAACAGGGCGTCGCGGCGCCGCTCGTAGGCGGCGACCAGCTCCGCGACCGAAGTTTGCGGTCCCATAAGCGCCTCGGCCGCCGCCTCCTGGATGCCGCCGAACAAGCTGCAGTAGTAGTGGTCCTGGATCAGATTGATCAACTCGACGATCTGCGGATTGCCGAGCGCGAAGCCGACGCGCCAGCCGGCCATGTTGTACGTCTTGGACAGCGTATAAAATTCGACGCCGACCTCCTTGGCCCCCGGCGCCTCCAGGAAGCTGACCGGCCGCCGGCCGTCGAAGCCGATCGCCCCGTAGGCGAAGTCGCTGGCGACGACGATGCCGTTTCTTTGCGCGAAGCGGACCGTCTCCTCGTAAAAAGCGCGGGACGCCACGGCCGAAGTCGGGTTGTTCGGGTAGTTGAGGAACATCAGCTTGGCCCGCTCCCGCGTCCGCTCGTCGATCGCGCCGTAATCCGGCAGGAAGCCGTTGCTCTCCAGCAGCGGCATGAACGCCATCTCCGCGCCGGCGAGCGCCACCCCCGACCAGTAGTCGGGATAGCCCGGGTCCGGCACGAGGCAGACGTCGCCCGGATCGAGCAGGCATTGGCTGATTTCGATCAGGCCGGTTTTGCCGCCGAACAGAATGGCGACTTCGGTCGCCGGATCGAGCTCGACGCCGTAATCTTCCTTGTACCGCCGGGCCACCGCCTCCTTCAGGAACGGAAAGCCGCGGAACGGCGGGTATTTATGGTAGAGAGGGTTGTCGGCCGCCCGCTTCAGCCGCTCGACGATCGGCTGCGGCGTCGGCAAATCGGGATTGCCCTGCCCGAGGTTGATGACGTCCCGGCCGGTGGCGGCGCGGGCGTTCGCCTTGCCCACCAGGGCGGCGAAAAATTGCTCCGGCAGCGCCCTTATGCGCGCGGCCGGCTGAATTTGGATCGGCATCGTCGCGTTCACACTCCACAATCTATCGATACAAAGATACGATGAATGTAGCATACTCGGCCGAGGGAGGCAATCGGAAAAGACGGAATAACCGCCTTGCCGCAACGGCGGGAATGGAGTACGATGGGAAAAAAGCGCGGGACCGCTCTCCGCACAGATCGTCTCTGCACGGATCGTCTCTGCACGGATCGAATCTGCACGGATCGTCTCTGCACGGATCGTCTCTGCACGGATCGCCTCCGCAGGGACCGCTCTCCGCACGGATCGTCTCCGCCCGAATGGCGGACCCGCAAGCCGGCGCGGCATGCCGCAGCCGGAATCACGCATTTTCACATGAAGGAGAAAAAACGATGACCAACAAGTGGCGCCTCGCCCTCATTCAAATGGACGTTAACGCGGGCCGGCCCGACGCCAACTTCGCCGCTCTGGCCGCATGGCTGGAGCGGGCCGTCTCCGCCGGGCCGAAGCCGGACGTCATCGTCGCGCCCGAGATGTGGAACACCGGCTACGCGCTCGATCGAATCCGCGAGCTGGCCGATCCGCAAGGCCGCCGCACGAAGGCGTTCATCGCCGATTTCTGCCGCCGGCACGGCGTCAACGTCGTCGCCGGCTCGATCGCCGAGCTCCGTCCGGGCGCAGGCGGCGGGCCGGCCGTCACGAACACGCTGTACGGCTTCGACCGCACGGGAAGCCAAATCGCCGAATACGCCAAAATTCACCTGTTCCGGCTGATGGACGAGCATCTTCATCTGGAAGCGGGTACGGCGCCGTGCCGGTTCGCGCTGGAAGACGTGCCCGCCGCGGGCATGATCTGCTACGACATCCGCTTCCCCGAGCTGGCGCGCAAGCTGGCGCTGGACGGGGCGAAGGTGCTGTTCGTGCCGGCGGAATGGCCGCATCCGCGGCTGCATCATTGGCGGACGCTGCTGCAGGCTCGCGCGATCGAGAACCAGATGTACGTCGTCGCCTGCAACCGCGTCGGTACGAGCGGGGACACGAGCTTTTTCGGCCATTCGATGATTATAGACCCGTGGGGCGAAATCGTCGCCGAGGCGGGCGAGGAGGAGACGATTTTGACGGCGGAGATCGATCTCGGCCTGACCGACGAGGTGCGCGGGCGCATCCCCGTGTTCGCCGACCGCCGTCCGGCTTTGTACGAATAGAATTGGGCCGCTTCATTGGGCAGCTTCGCGGTCCGCTCCGTTCGCTCGGTCCGCTTGCCCGCATCGCTTCGCGCGGCGCCCGGTCACGAATTCGGCCCAGGGCCTGCGAGGCGCCGCATCGTTTCCCGGAACACGGCGATGAACGCCTCCGCCGCGTTCGACAGGTAGCGGCCTTTGCGGTAGGCGATGACGAGCGTCCGCGTCGGCGCTCCCGCCAGCCGGACGTAGACGGGCGCCCGGACGCCGACCCCGCTGCGCGCGACCATCTGCGGCACGAACGAGATGCCGAGCCCGGCGGCCACGAGCGACTGCACCGTCTCGATGTTGCTGCTCTCGAACGCGGCCGCCGGCTGGAAGCCGGCCCGGCGGCAGATGTCGTGGGCGATCGCCCGGAAGCCCTGGCCTTTCTTGAGCAGCACGAACGGCTCGTCGCGGAGCGCCTCGACTTCGACGGCGCGGCCTTCGGCCGCGGCGGCGGCGAGCGGATGGTCCGGCGGGACGGCGAGGTAAATTTCCTCTTCGATGATCGGCTCGTAGGCGAGAGAAGGCTCGACGAGCGGCAGCGACAGCAAAGTGACGTCCGTGCCGCCGCTGGCCGTGAGCTGCTCGAGCTGCGTCGTCGTCTCCTCGACCAGCGCGATCTCGATGCTCGGATGGGCCGCGCGGAACGCGGTCAGCACGTGCGGAAGCACGTGGGCGCCGGTCATGGGCAGGCTGCCGACGACGACGCGGCCGCGGCGCAAGTCCGCGATGTCCTCCATCTCCCGCCGCAGCTGCTCGGTCATGTCGACGATCCGCTGCGCCTTCTCCACGAACACGCTGCCGGCGTGCGTCAGCTCCACCGAATTGGTGCTGCGCTTGAACAGGAGGACGCCGAGCTCCTTTTCCAGCTTGGACAGTTGCTGGCTGAGCGACGGCTGGGCGATGTGCAGCTTCTCGGCCGCCCGCGAGAAGTTCCGTTCGGCGGCGATCTGAATGACGTATTGAAGCAGGCGAAACTCCATGGGCGACGCTCCGTTCTTTTTTTTCTTCAGCAGCATGATGGACGAACAAAGGTTTGTGGGACCCGCCTGACCCATTCTCCGTGCTTTACCCACCGCCGGCGCCCATGCGATGAAAACCATCGCATCGGGCGCACCTTCGCCGGCGGGCCGGCACCGGGCACTTGCGATGCCTTAGTGGGAATGCTGTTCGCGGATTATGCTGCCGCAGTTTTTTGGTCCATTATAACATGGAACTATCAACCTTATAGATATTATATCTTGGATCAATGACTGAACCGGTGTTATGATAGGATCAAGATTGCGAAGAGCAGATCAACCACGGGGTGAAAACGATGAGCAAACAGACGATGTTCGAGAAAATTTGGAACAATCACGTCATCTATTCGGAGGCCGGCAAGCCGAGCATCTTGTACATCGACCTGCACCTGGTCCATGAGGTGACGTCGCCGCAAGCGTTCGAAGGCTTGCGCATGAACGGCCGCAAGGTGCGCCGCCCGGACCTGACGTTCGCGACGATGGACCACAACGTGCCGACGAAGGACCGGTTCAACATCGCCGATCCGATCTCCAAGCAGCAGGTCGACACGCTGACGAAGAACTGCGAGGAGTTCGGCGTCAAGCTGTTCGACCTGAACTCGGTCGACCAGGGCGTCGTGCACGTCATGGGGCCGGAACTGGGGCTGACCCATCCGGGCAAAACGATCGTTTGCGGCGACAGCCATACGTCCACGCACGGCGCGTTCGGCGCGCTGGCGTTCGGCATCGGCACGAGCGAGGTCGAGCACGTGCTGGCGACGCAATGCCTGCAGCAGGCGAAGCCGAAGACGATGGAAGTCCGCTTCGTCGGCAAGCGCCCGGCGGGCATTACCGCGAAGGACATGATTCTCGGCCTGATCGCCAAGTACGGCACCGACTTCGCGACCGGCTACGTCATCGAGTACACGGGCGAAGCGATCCGCGGCCTGACGATGGAAGAGCGGATGACGGTGTGCAACATGTCGATCGAGGCCGGGGCCCGCGCCGGCATGATCGCGCCGGACGAAACGACGTTCGACTATTTGCGCGGCCGCGAATACGCGCCGAAGGGCGCGGACTTCGACCGTGCGGTCGAGCAGTGGAAGGCGCTGCGCACCGACGAGGGCGCCGAGTTCGACCGCGTCGTCCTGCTGAACGTCGAGGAGCTCATCCCGCAAGTGACGTGGGGCACGAGTCCGGGCATGGGCACGGACATCACGTCCGCTGTGCCGGACCCGGCGGAGATGCCGACCGAGAACGAGCGCAAGGCGGCCGAGAAGGCGCTGGAATACATGGATCTGAAGCCCGGCACGCCGATGACGGAAATTCCGATCGACTACGTGTTCATCGGCTCCTGCACGAACGGCCGGATCGAAGACTTGCGCGCCGCCGCCGCGGTGGCCAAAGGCTACAAGGTGCATCCGAACGTGACCGCGATCGTCGTCCCCGGTTCCGGACGCGTCAAGCTCCAGGCGGAGAAGGAAGGGCTCGACAAGATCTTCGTCGACGCCGGCTTCGAATGGCGCGACGCCGGCTGTTCGATGTGCCTGGCGATGAACCCCGACGTGCTGAAGCCCGGCCAGCGCTGCGCCTCGACGTCCAACCGCAACTTCGAAGGACGCCAGGGCCGCGGCGGACGCACGCACCTCGTCTCCCCGGCGATGGCGGCCGCCGCCGCGATCAAGGGCAAGTTCACGGACGTTCGCCATTGGGAATTCAAATCCGAAGTGACGGTCTAAGAAGGGAGTTCCGATCTTATGCAACCATTCACGAAACTGACGGGTCTCGTCGCGCCGGTCGACCGGGTGAACGTGGACACCGACGCCATCATTCCGAAGCAATTTTTGAAGCGGATCGAGCGCAGCGGCTTCGGCCAGTTCCTGTTCTATGAATGGCGCTTCGACGAACAAGGCAGCCCGATCCCGAGCTTCAGCCTGAACCAGCCCCGCTACCAAGGGGCTGAGGTGCTCCTCTCGCGCGCCAACTTCGGCTGCGGCTCGTCCCGCGAGCATGCGCCGTGGGCCATTCTCGACTACGGCTTCCGCGTCGTCATCGCGCCGTCGTTCGCCGACATTTTCTACAACAACTGCTTCAAGAACGGCATCCTGCCGGTCCGCCTGAGCGAAGAACAGGTGGAAGAGCTGTTCCGGCGGACGAACGCGCAGGAAGGCTACAAGCTGACGGTCGATCTGGAAAACAAGCGGATCTCGGACGACGCCGGCCTGGCGATCGATTTCGAGCTGGACGAACACCGCCGCCAGTTTCTGCTGCAAGGCTTGGACGACATCGGCCTGACGCTGCAGCACGCGGAACTGATCGTCGCGTACGAGCAGAAGCATCGGGCGCGCCTGGCGAACTCGTACTAAGAACCGATCCGGTAGCCGGGAGAGAGCCGCAGCGGGCCGATCTTCCGACCGCCGGACACGGGTAAGAGGCAAGCCCAGAGAGCAAAAAAAGGCCTTTCGGCCCCGAAATCGGCAACATTCGGGACGAAGGGCCTTTTTTTCCATCGATTCTCGCAACTTTTGCCAAATCGGGGCGTCTAATGTTACATGGACAGGCCGGAGAGGAAGGGCAGCCTTCTCCGGACGAGGAAACCGACATTATTCGACACCCGAGGTGAAGCATGAAGAAGTGGACGTCCCTGTTGTTCGCCGTCGCGTTCATGCTGTTCCTGACGGCCCAGGTTGCCGCCGCTCAGACGGTGACGCCGAAGCTTATCCTGGACGGCAAAGTTTTGAACCCGCCCGAGCCTCCCGCGCTCGTGGGCAACTTCACGATGGTGCCGGTGCGGATCGTCGGCGAGAACCTGGGGTTCAAGGTCGACTACGACAACGCCAAGAAGCAAGTGACCGTAACGAACGGATCTTCGGTCGTGTCGATGCTGCTGAACCAGAAGCAAGCCGAGATCGACGGGAAGACCGTCACGCTGGACGCGCCTCCCACCGCCAAGTCGAACACGACGCTCATCCCTCTCCGCTTTGTCGGGGAAGCGTTCGGATTGAAGGTGTATTGGGAAAATGCGAGCAAATCCGTCTATCTGTACAGCAGCGCGTCGAACGGAAGCGGGTCCGGGTCGGGAAGCGATTCCGGCAGTCTGACGGACACCGAGCCGCCGGAAGGAAGCCTGATCGGCGTGGTCAGTCCCGACGACGGCTCCGAAGGGGATACGAACGACGGTTCGACGATCACGTATCCGGAAGGTTCCGTCGCCCAAGTCCATTCCGTCTCGTTCGATAGCGGCACCGTGCTTATCAAGTACAACGGCGGCTTCCTCATTCCGAAGACGAGCGTGCTGACCAATCCCGACCGGATCGTCATCGACTTGCCCTCGTCCGATTTTGCCGCGGACTTCTCGCCGGCGTTGAGCACCGATGACAACGGCAACGTGAAGCCGCTCGGGGAACTGGCGGTAACGGGCCACGAGGCGCTGACGAAGATCCGTTATTCCCAGTTCACCGACAGCCCGCGCTCGCTAAGGTTCGTGCTGGATCTGAGCAAGCCGTGGGGCTACGCCATTTCGAACGACGCGGCGGCCGGCGAGATGAAGATTACGCTGCAGGACCCGGCCGCGGCGACGCCTGCGCCCGGAACGGGGAGCGGCGACGGCAAAGGCTCCTACACGGTCGTGCTCGACGCCGGTCACGGCGGTTCCGACCCCGGCGCCATCAGCATTACCGGCCGCCCGGAGAAAGATTTCACGCTGGCGGTCATTCTGAAGCTGCAGGCGCTGCTCGCCGCCGACGGCCGGATCAACGTCGTGCTGACCCGCTCGTCCGATACATACCCGTCGCTGGCGGACCGCTACAATCTGGCCAACTCGCTGAACGCCGACCTGTTCTTGTCCGTGCACGGCAACAGCAACACGAAGAGCTCGGTTTCGGGAACCGAGATTTACTACACCCGCCAGGAAAGCCTGGACTTCGCGAACACGGTGCACCAGTACGCGACGCCCGCCACGGGGCTGCCCGATCGCGGCGTTCTGCAGAAGAGCCTGGCTGTCACCCGGGAGACGAAGATGCCCGCCGTGCTCGTTGAAGCCGGGTATTTGTCGAACAAGGGCGACGAGAGCCAGATGTACACCGACGACTTCCAAAATCGGCTGGCGGCAGGAATCGCGACCGCGATCAAGAAATATTTAAAATTGGAATAATCGTTGGAATTATCGCGCTCCGCTCGTGCCGAAGGCACCGGAAGACAAAGATCATGGAGGAGAAAACATGGCGTTGGTGTCGCGTGGGAAAAGATGGACGAGCCTGCTGCTGGCGTTCGCGATCGTTTGGATGGGTGCCGCGTTCGCGCCTTCGTTCGCGTCTGCGGCGACGACTCCGTTCAGCGATGTGCCGGCGGGCCATTGGGCCGAGAAGCATATCGCCAAGCTGGCGTTGCAAGGGCTGATCAAAGGGAAGGACAACGGGCAGTTCCGGCCGAACGACGCGCTCAGCCGCGAAGAAGCGGTGGTGCTCGCCATTCGCTTCATGGGCCTGGAAGACAAAGTGGACACGAATGAAGTCGTCGCTTTTCCGAGCACGTTTTCCGTCGATACGTACTTCAAGCCATACGTGAACTTCGCATTCAAACAAGGGCTGCTCGACATGACGGAAGAATTCGCGTTGGCCGACGCCGAGCCGTCCAAGCCTTGGGGCAGCTCGTCGGCGTCCCGCGAGTGGGTCTCCCGCCTGCTCGTCCGCGCGATCGGCAAGGAAGCCGACGCGAAAGCGGCTGCGGACAAGGCGACAACGTTCTCCGACAACGCTTCGATCGACCCGTCCCTGCTCGGCTACGTCAACGTGGCCGTCAGCGCCGGCCTGGTCAAGGGAGTGGACGCTAGCAAGTTCGATCCGAAGGGAACGCTGACGCGCGCCGCCGCCGCCACGCTGTTCAGCCGGGCGGAAACGCTGGTTCAATCGTCGTTCCCGGGGCAGGCGAGCGGCATCTGGATCAGCATCACGCCGACCGAACTGACGATGCTGCACGCCGACGGCACGACGGCGACCTACTCGGTGACGGATTCGACGCTCTTTGCCCGGGCCGATTCCGAGAAGCTGATGACGATCGACGCTTTGACGCTGTACGGCAAAGCGACGGTCATCAGCGTCTCCGGCGGCCAGGCCGATTACGCCGAGCAGCTTGACGACACGCCCCAGGTGAAGACGGCGGAAGGCAAGCTCATCGTCGTGAACGAGTCCAAGCACAAGGTGTCGCTGCTCGTCGGCCAGGACGTGGAAGAGTACGAGTACGATCCCGATCAGCCGCCGGTCGCGACCGACGCGGACGGCAACCGGATCGAGCTCGGCGAGCTGCCCGAGAACGCGAACGTGACGCTTGTCGTCGACGCGTTCAGCTCCACGCCGAAGCTGGTGGCCGTCACCGTGCAGTCGTCCGTCGCGCCGAAGTCCGGCACGGGGACGATTGTGTCGCTCGACGCGTCGGCCCGCACTCTCACCGTGAAGGACGCGACGACGTCGATCGCCGGTACGCTGACGGTTGCCGCCACCGCCACCATTCAGAAGAACGGCACGTACGTCAACTTCCCCGAACTGGCGGTTGGCGATACGATCACTTATACCGCGTCGAACGGCGAGGTGACTAGCATCGTCGTGTCGCCGTCCTCCACCGGGACGGTGCAAGGCTATCTGTTCAAGGTCGATACGTCCGCGAAGACGATCCAGTACAAGGCGACGGCGGACGCGACCGACATCAAGGCGAAGTTTTACGCGGACAACGTCACGGTGAGCATTCCGAAGGTAACCGGAGCGGATCTCGACGACCTGTATCCGGGCGACGCGCTGACGATGACGCTGGACGCAAGCGGGAAGATTGCCGCGATCGAAGTGACGTCGCGGGCGTTCTCGTCCGTGATCGGCGGAACGATCAGCTCGTACGACGCCGATTCGAACATCCTGGTCGTGAAGGATACGGCCGGTACGCCGGCCGCCTATACGATCGACGACAGCACCAAGTTCGATCTGAACGGAACGGGCATCTCCCGCACGACAGCCGTTTCCTATTTGACGAAAGGCAAGAAAGTCAACCTGGGCTACCTGGGATCGAAGCTCATCTTCCTGTCGATCGTGTCCAAGTATGAAGGCACCGTTGCCAAGAACGACACGAGCGCGCACACGCTCCAGCTGACGCTGAGCGACGGCTCCTCCGTTACGGTCGGCTACGGCACGCCGTCCGTCGAGATTTACGGCGTGACGAACGCCAATTACAGCAACGTGGGCGCCGGCGACAAGGTGACGGTGCTGCTCGACTCGAGCCAGAACTTGGCCACGTCCATTCTGGTGACGAAGACGGTGCAGTTCGACATCTATTCGGCGGACGCCTCGCAAGGCAAGCTGAACGTCACCGACAGCAACGGCACGACGACGGAATGGACGATCGGCTCTTCGGTTGCGGTTCTGGACGAGAACGGCCAGCCGGCCGACCTGAGCGTCTTTGTCGCGGGTGCTGCCCTGAACGCCATTTACGACGGCAAGACGCTGCGCTCCATTCAGCTCGTTCCGGTCGTGTTCGGCCAAATCACGTCGCTCGACGCGAGCGCGGGCACGGTGACGGTGCAAGCGGGCGCAAGCGCGGCGGTCACCCGCAGCGTCGGGACGTCGCCGATCATCACCCGCGACGGCTCGACGGTCGGCTCGCTGTCCGGTTTGAGCGTCGGGGACCGCGTGGAAATCCGCACGAACGCGGGCGGACAAACGGTGATCACCGTCGTGCCCGGCGTATCCAAGGAAGTGTGGATATCGGACGCGAACAGCTCGTACGTGCGGTTCAAAACGTCCACGCTGACGGAAGATTCGGTGAAGGTCGCCCCGACGGCGTACATTCACCAAGGCTCGACGACGCTGTCCCTTTCGAACCTGAGCAACGGGGACAAGGTGACGGTTTACGTGCTGCGGAACCGCGCGGTCGAAATCGTCAAGTCGTAACAGAACGGCTGAAAGTCCGCTGTCCCGCCGGGAGGGGAGATCCTCTCTCGGCGGGGCAGCTTTGTTTTTTCCGCGGGCAACGGGAAGGCGGCCGGGCGCGGTTGTCGGATGCTGAAAGATTCGGTAAACTTGATACGTGTTGTCTTGGAGACGGGAAAAGGAGAAGGAGAAACCGAATGAACGCGGCAAAGATGCGGCATATTCTGGACACGATCGCCGACATGTTCCCGGACGCGCATTGCGAGCTCCATCACAGCAATGCGTTCGAGCTGACGATCGCCGTGCTGCTGTCCGCCCAATGCACGGACGAGACGGTGAACAAGGTGACGGCGACGCTGTTCCGCAAATATAAGCGGCCCGAGGACTACTTGAACGTGCCGCTGGAACAATTGGAGAACGACATCCGCCGGATCGGCCTGTTCCGCAACAAGGCGGCCAACATTCAGAAGCTGTGCCGGATGCTGATCGACGAATACGGCGGCGAGGTGCCGCGCGAGCACGCGGAGCTGACGAAGCTGCCCGGCGTCGGGAGGAAGACGGCCAACGTCGTCGTTTCGAACGCGTTCGGCGTGCCGGCCATCGCCGTCGATACGCACGTCGAGCGGGTGTCGAAGCGGCTTAAGATCGCCAGGCCCGACGACAGCGTGCTGGAAGTGGAGAAGAAGCTGATGAAGCTGGTTCCCCGCGGCGAGTGGACGCTGACTCACCATCGCCTCATTTTTTTCGGGCGATACCATTGCAAGGCGCAGCGTCCGCATTGCGACATCTGTCCGCTGCTGGACGTTTGCCCCGAAGGGAAAAAGCGCATGCAAGCCGGTTCGGCCGCCGCCCGGAAGGCGCGGGCCGCGCGGGCAAAAGCGCCGGCGGCTGAGGCCGGTGCGGCTGTCGGCGCCGTAACGGCTGCGGCGGGGACGAACGAGCGGGCAGCGAAGCGGGCGCCGGTGAAGGCCCCTAAGCCGGCGGCGCGAAGCGGGGCGACGGCGGCGGAACCGGAGGCGGATGCGGCGGTACGGACGGCCGAACGGCCGCGCAGCAAGGTGCAAGGAGGCGGCGGGGAATGACAACAAGCGAGATGGGACGGTTGTCGGTGCGGGAACGAAGCGAGGAGATCGGCGGTTTCGCCGAGGCGCTGCGGCGGATGGCCGCGTTCGCGGCGAAGGCGGGGGACGACGTCCAGCGGGGCAAGTTCGAACAGCTGGCGGAGAAGCTGGAGCAGGGGCTGCTGACGCTGGCCTTCTGCGGGCATTTCTCGGCGGGCAAGTCGACGCTCGTCAACGCGCTGATCGGCGCGGAGCTGCTGCCGTCCTCGCCGATTCCGACGACGGCGAACGTCGTCACCGTGAGAAACGGCGAGCCGGCGGCGCGCGTCCTGTTCCGCGCGAGCGACGGGACTTTGACGGAGACGACGGACTTGCCGGTCGAGCGGCTGCGCGATCTGGCGATCGACGGAGAAGGAGTGGCGTCGATCGACGTGACGTACCCGGTCCCGCTGCTGGAAGGGCGGATGGCGCTCGCCGATACGCCGGGGGTCGACTCGACGGACGGCGGCCACCGCGCGGCGACGGAATCGGCGCTTCATCTCGCCGACGTGGTGTTTTATACGACCGACTACAACCATGTGCTGTCGGAGGTCAACTTCCGCTTCCTCCGCATGCTGAGCCGGTGGAGCAAGCCGACGTACGTGCTCGTCAACATGATCGACAAGCACCGCGAGGAGGAAGTGGCGTTCGGGAAGTTCCTCGAGAGCCTCCGCCAGGCGCTGGCGAATTGGCGCATCGAACCGGCGGGCGTCCTGTTCCTGTCGCTGAAGGAGCCGGACCACCCGCTGTCGCAATGGCGGGAGCTGATCGGCGTCGTCGAAAGCCTGAAGCCGCTGCGGGAACGGCTTCTGCTGCAGAGCGCGGACCGCTCGGCCCGGTATCTGGCCGAGCAGTTCCGCGAGTTCGTGCGGCAGCGGCACGCCGCCGAACGGGAGCGGCTCGCCGAGCGGGCCGGCGGGGCGGACGCCGCGGCGCGGCTGGCGGCGGAGCGCGCGGAGCTTGAGGAGCGGCTGGCCGCGCTGGAAGCCGAAGGGCCGCGGCGGCTCGATGCGTTCCGGGAACGGCTGGACGCCTTGCTGGCGAACGCGGGAATTACGCCGGCCGAGACGCGGGAGAAGGTGCGTCTGGTGCTGGAGAGCATGCAGCCGAACTTCAAGGCCGGCGGCTGGTTCGGCGGCGCGGCGAAGACGGAGGCCGAGCGCAAGCGGCGGTGGGAGGAGCTGGCGGCCGATCTGAACCGGCAGCTGGACGCCCACGTTCACGCGCACGTGCTGACGATGCTGCGGGAGGAGGCCGCAGACGCCGGCTGGGAAGGCCAGGCGCTGGAGGCGGAGCTGGCGTCGGCGTTTCGCGGCTTCGGCGAGGAAGAGCTGCGGTCGCGGGTGAAGCCCGGGACCGGGGCCGACGGCCAGGCGACGCTGCACGTCGCCGCGGAGCTCGCCGCCGGGCTGAAGGCGGCGGTGCGCCGGGAGGCGCTGCGGCTTGCCGCCGCGTGCGACGAGCGGCGGCAGCCGCAGCGAGCGGAAGCGGCGGCGGCCGTGCAGGCGGAGCTGGCCGCGCTGGCGCCCCGCGCGGAGGCGGCCGCGGGCCTCGCCGCGCTGGAGGCGCAGGCGCAAGACGCCGAGGCGCGCCTGCTGGCGCTGCTGCCGGCGCGGCCGGACGGCGCGGCCGAGCGGCTGCCGGCGCCGCCCGCGCCGGACCCGGCGGCGGCCCGCGCCGCCGCTGCCGCCGCCGACGGCGCCGCCGCCTTCGCGGCCGCGGCCCCGGCGCCGGCGCCGGATGCGGCCGCCGGCGGCGAACCGCCGGCGCCGGGCGACGGCCCGCAGCGCGTCGCCGCCGAGCGGCTCGAGCGCGCGGCGGCGCTGCTCGCGCCGGTGCCCGCGCTGCGCAAGCAGGCGGCCGGCTTGCGGGAGAAGGCCGAGCGGCTCCGCCGCAACCGGTTCACGATCGCCCTGTTCGGCGCCTTCAGCGCCGGCAAGTCGTCGTTCGCCAACGCGCTGCTCGGCCTGCCGGCCCTGCCGGTGTCGCCGAACCCGACGACGGCGGCGATCAACCGCATCGTCGCGCCGGAGGAAGGCTTCCCGCACGGGACGGCGCGCATCCGGATGAAGACGCCGGAGGAGATGCTGGGCGACCTTAAGCATTCGCTGGAGCGGCTCGGCCTCGGCGCGGCGGAGATCGCCGCCGCCGGCGACGACGCGGCGGCGCTGCTCAAGCTGGCCGCCGGTCTGTCGCCGGACAACCTGCACCCGCGCGGCCGGCCGCACCTGGCGTTCCTCCAGGCGGCGGCTTCGGGCTGGCCGCGCTACGGCGGGCTGCTCGGCCGGGAGCTGCGCGCGGAGCAAGAAGAGTACCGCCGCTACGTGGCGGAAGAGGAAGCGTCGTGCTTCGTCGCTTCGGCCGACCTGCACATCGACGCGCCGCTCACCCGCGGCGGGGCGATGCTCGTCGACACGCCCGGAGCGGACTCGATCAACGCGCGTCATACCGGCGTCGCGTTCCAATATATTAAGGATGCGGACGCGGTGCTGTTCGTCACGTATTACAACCATGCGTTCACCGAAGCCGACCGCGCCTTCCTGAACCAGTTGGGCAGCGTCAAGGACGCGTTCGAGCTCGACAAGATGTTCTTCGTCATCAACGCCTCCGACCTCGCTTCGTCCGAAGCCGAACTGGCCGGCGTCGTCGGCCATGTGGAGAGCCAACTGCTGAAGCACGGCATCCGCAATCCGCGGCTGTATCCCGTCTCCAGCTTGCGCGGATTGGAAGCGAAGCGGCGGGGTTCGGCCGAAGCCTTGGCCGCATCCGGTCTGGCCGCCTTCGAGGCGCGCTTTCGCGCCTTCGCCGACGAAGAGCTGGGCGGCCTGGCGGCGGAAGCGGCGCGCAAGGAGCTGGAGCGGGTCGGCGGCATGCTGGACCGGCTGCTCGCCTCGGCGAGCGAGGATGCGGCCAGCCGGCTCGAACGCCGGCAGCGGATGCTGGCGGGCGCGGAGCGGCTCGGGGAGCGGCTGCGCTCTGCGCTCGGCGAGGCGGCCGTGCAGCCGCTGCTGCAGGAGCTGGCGGAACAGCTCTACCATTTGCGCCAGCGGGTGAAGTACCGGTTCGGCGAACACTTTATGAACGCGTTCCACCCTTCCGTTCTGCAGGACGACGGACGCGATCTCAAAAAGCTGCTGCAGGCGTGCTGGGCGGATTTGAGGCGAAGCGTCGGCGAGGATCTGCTGCAGGAGCTGCGCGCGGCCGGGCTGCGGCTGGAAAACCGGCTCGCCCGCCTGGTCGCCGAACGGGTGGAGAAGGAGGCGGCCGAGGCGTCGCTGGAAGGCTTCGAGCCTTCGCTCCCGCCGCGGCCGGAGCTTTCGCTCGCTGCGTCCGAGCCGTTCGCGGACGGCCCGGAGGCGGAACCGAAACGGCTCTGGAGCGCGTTCCGCAGCCCGAAGCATTTCTTCGAGCGGGACGGCAAGGCGGCGCTTCGGGAGGAGTTGGAGGCGGACCTGTTCCGCCATGCCGACGGCTGGCTGGACAGCGTCAAGGTGCAATGGAGCGGGGCGCTGGCCGAAGCGTTCCAAAGCGCGCTTGCCCAGGCTGCGGACGCCGTCGCCGGAGAGCTGGCGGAGTATGCGGCGGGGCTTGCGGAGACGATGCGGCAGCCCGGCGAAGAGGAGCAGCTGGCGGACATCCGGCGGCAATGGGCGGCATTGTAAGACGGCATTGGAAAAAGGAAAATTCCGCTGACTTTCCCAGCGGTCGTATGAATCGGTTTTCGGCTTTCCCGCCGCGTTTGCGCGATGCGGGAAAGCCTTTTCAAGCTGCAGCCTCTTTTTCCGTCGTTTTATGGCTGCGATGGTCGGTATTCGGGAGCATCCCGGACCATTTGGGAGATAAATCCGGTTATCGGCGAGCTCAGGTACGGTCCCCCTCTTTGAAGCGCCGATATTCTCCCTCCTGCCGTTTGAAGGGGGGAGAGGTTCCTGATATGCTTCCGACGTAATCGAACGTCGGGAGGGCTGACATCCGTTGAACGTTTTTCGCGGGTTGAAACAGTTTTTTTGGCAAGACAAAGGATTCCTGCTGGGAGCGGTGCTCGGGCTCGCCGCCGCTACGGCGCTCGGCCTGGTGTACCCGAAGCTGCTCGGGGTGCTGATCGACGACATGATCGTGCCCGGCGAGTACGAAGGGCTGGTCGGCCTGGCGCTGCTCGCGGTCGGCGTCGTCGTGGTCAAGGCCGGCTGCCAGTACGTGCACGGGTTCTGCGGCGGAAGGGTGGGCAACCGTGTCGCCTACCGGCTGCGCAACGTCTGTTACGAAAAGCTGCAAGTGCTGCCGTTCTCGTTTTACGATTCCGCGCGCACCGGCGACCTGATGTCCCGGCTGACGGCGGACATCGAAGGAATCCGCAACTTCATCGGCTTCGGTTTTGCCCAACTGCTCAACACCGCGTTTCTCGTGCTGTTCGGCTTCACGATGATGGGCCTCATCGACTGGCAGCTCATGCTGCTCACGCTTGCGCTCATTCCGGTGCTGAGTTACATCGCGATCCGCTTCGAGCTGAACATTCACCCGGTGTTCCGCGCGATCCGCGCCGCGGTCGGCCGGCTGACGGTCAGCGTGCAGGAGAACATCATGGGCGTGCGCACCGTCAAGTCGTTCGCAAGCGAGAAGCACGAAATGAAGAAGTTCGAGGCCGGCAACCAGCATTATCGCGACAACTATCTCGCCCTGGCCGCCGTATGGGCGAAATATTTTCCCGTCATCGAGTTCGTCGCCAACCTGACCGTCGCGCTGCTGCTGCTCGTCGGCGGCATCCGGGTCATCGGCGGCTCGCTGACGCTGGGCGAGCTGGTTTCGCTCAACGGGATGCTCGGCATGATCGTCGCTCCGCTCTGGACACTCGGTTTTCAGATCAACAACTACACCCAGTCCAAAGCGGCGGGGGAGCGTCTGCTGGAACTGTTGAACCAGCCGGTCACGATCCGCAACCCGGAGCACCCGATCGTTCTGGACGACAAGGAAGTCAAGGGGCATCTGAAGTTTTGCGACGTCAGCTTCCGCTATCCGAACCACGAGCATCAGCCTTCGGCGCTGGTCAACTTCAACCTCGACGCGCCTCCGGGATCGATCATCGGTCTGCTCGGCGGAACGGGTTCGGGCAAATCGACCATCGTGCAGCTGCTGCTGCGCGCCTATGACGTCGGCGAGGGCGCCATCACGCTGGACGGCGCCGATATCCGGCTGCTGGAGCTTACGAGCCTGCGGCGGCAGACCGCGATCGTATTCCAGGAATCGTTCCTGTTCTCGACGACGATCCGCGAGAATATCGCCTACGGCCGTTCCGACGCCAGCGACGAGGAGATCGTCGAAGCGGCGAAGCTGGCGCAGGCGCACGACTTCATCATGGAGCTGCCGCTCGGCTACGAGACGGTGGTCGGCGAGCGCGGCATGGGCTTGTCCGGCGGCCAGAAGCAGCGGATCGCCCTGGCGCGGGCGCTTCTGCTCAAGCCGAAAATTTTGATTCTCGACGATTCCACGAGCGCGCTCGACATGGAGACGGAGCAGCGCATCCAGCAGTCGCTGCGCCAGGTGATGGCCGGCCGGACGACGTTCATCATCGCCCATCGCATCTCGTCGCTTCGGCATGCGGACGAAATTGTCGTGCTCGACCGCGGCCATGTCATTCAGCGGGGCAAGCACGAACAGCTGGTGCGCCAGCCCGGCCTGTACCGGGAAACGTACCGGACGCAGTACGCCGACCGGCCGGATGAGCTGGAGCCGGTTGCGGAAGGAAGGCGGGTGAGCGGATGAGCCGGCAGTTCAAATACCAAGACGACGAAGTCATTCTCAAAAGTTTCAATTGGCAGTCGATGACGCGCCTGTTCGCCTACCTGAAGCCGTACCGCTCGGCGGTCGTGCGCGTCGTGTTCGTCATGACGGTGTTCGGCATGATGACCAAGCTGGCGATTCCGTTCCTGATCAGCCTGGCGATCGACCGCGCGATCGATCCGAAGAACGGGCAGGGCAGCGTTCCGCTGCTGCTCGGCCTGATCGCGTCGATGCTGGCGCTGTACGCGCTGCGCTGGTGGGCGCAGCAGTACACGATCCGGCAGACGAACGTCATCGGGCAGAACGTCATCACCGATTTGCGCACGGCGCTGTTCAAGCACATTCAAGGACTGTCGTTCCGCTTCTTCGACAAGCGGCCCGCCGGCTCGGTGCTCGTTCGGGTCACGAACGACGTCAACTCGCTGCAGGATTTGTTCACGAACGGCGTCATCAACTCCGTCATCGACATCGCGCAGCTGATCGGCATCGTCGTCATTTTGCTGCTCATGCAATTCAAGCTCGGCCTCGCCGTCATGGTGACCGTTCCGCTTATGTTCGTCGTGTCGTCGACGCTGCGCAAGCGCATCCGGTTCGCCTGGCAGACGGTGCGGATCAAGCAGTCGCGGATCAATTCCCACCTGAACGAGAGCATTCAGGGGATACGGGTCACCCAGGCGTTCGCGCAGGAACAGGAGAACATCGGCTTCTTCGACGGCATGAACCGCAGCAACATCCGTTCGTGGAACTTCGCCTCGGCGTTGAACCAGCTGTTCGGACCGGTCATCGAAGTGACGTCGGCCGTCGGCACGCTCATCCTGCTGCTGTACGGCACGCACCTGATCCGCTACGAAGGCATGACGGTCGGCCTGCTGGTCGCCTTCATCACGTACGTCAGCTACTTTTGGGAGCCGATCACCCGTCTCGGCCAGATGTATTCCCAACTGCTCATCTCCATGTCGTCCGCCGAGCGGATCTTCGAGTACATGGACGAGAAGCCGATCGTCGCCGAGAAGCCGGACGCGGCCCAGCTTCCCGACGTTCGCGGGCATGTCAGGTTCGAGCATGTCGTGTTCGGCTACGAGTCCGACCGGCCGGCGCTGAAGGGGATCGATCTCGACATCCGGCCGGGCATGACGGTGGCGCTCGTCGGCCATACCGGCTCGGGCAAGAGCACGTTCGTCAACTTGTTGTGCCGCTTCTACGACACGGTGGAAGGCCGCGTGCTCATCGACGGCACCGACGTGCGCGATGTGACGCTGGACAGCTTGCGTTCGCAGATCGGCATCGTGCTGCAGGACACGTTCATCTTCTCGGGCACGATTCGCGACAACATCCGTTACGGCCGGCCGGACGCGTCCGACGCCGAAGTGGAGGCGGCGGCGCGGGCGGTGCGCGCCCACGACTTCATCTCGCAGCTGCCGGACGGCTACGACACCGAAGTGCAGGAGCGCGGCAGCGCGCTGTCGATGGGACAGCGGCAGTTGCTGTCGTTCGCGCGGGCGCTGCTCGCCGACCCGCGCATCCTCATTCTGGACGAGGCGACGGCCAGCATCGACACCGAGACCGAGCTGCGCATCCAGGAAGCGCTCGGCACGCTGCTCGAAAACCGCACCTCCTTCATCGTGGCGCACCGGCTGTCGACGATCCGCCACGCCGATCTGATCGTCGTGCTGGACCACGGCGTCATCGTCGAGCAGGGCACCCACCAGGAGCTGATGCGCCTGGAAAACGGCTATTACCGCGGCCTTATCGACGCGCAGTACCGGTTTTTGTCGGCCTGACCGGCAAGGGACGGGCGGGGGCAACCCCGCCTTTTTGACGTATCGGCATTTATGGGTTCCCCGGGGTCCCCGCAATGTACCTGGGCAAGCTTCGCAGCCAAGCTCCACTTTGTGGGGTTATTTTGCGTTGCGGCGTAACCGGCCGGGCAGCCGGCGGAAGTCCGGGGGCCGAAGCCTCCGAGCAGCCGGAACGCCCGCGCACGGCGAACGTTCCCTTCGGCGGCGGCAGGCCGCCTGAGCACGGATGAATTTGAAAATTGGCGGCAGAAGCGTTATCGTGAAAAGAAGAAAATTGCGCCGCAGGGTGAGGGAAGGAGGGCGAAAGCGGTGAGCGAAACCGATCGGAAGCGCCCGCAGGCGGCGCCGCGGACCGCTTATCGCGCCGCGCTGTGGCCGGCGCTCGGCTTCGCGATGCTCGCCTGCACGCTGTTGCTGCTGGCGGGCTTCGGCTGGGCGCTGCGGGAAACCTGGCACCCGTCGGCGGGGCTTGCGCTGCCGCAGCCTTCGGCCGAGCCGGCGGCGACGGGCGGCGGGCCGGCGGACAAGCGGCAGCTGCTCGTCGTTGCGCTCGGCGATTCCCTCACGCGCGGGACCGGCGACGAGACCGGCGACGGCTACGTGCGGAAGACGGTCAAGTCGCTTGCGCAAGCGCTCGGCAAGCCCGTGCAGCTCGTCAACAACTTGGCGATCAACGGCCAGACGGCGGCGGAGCTCGCCGACCGGCTCGACCAGAAGGGCGTTCGGGAGTCGATCGCCCGGGCGGACATCGTGCTCATGACGATCGGCGGCAACGATCTGTTCCAGATTGCGCAGAGCGGCGGCTCGGTCGCCGAAGGCGGCGACGTCTCGCCGGAGCTGCTTCGGGAGAAGCTGCCGGGAACGGAGCCGCTGTTGGACCGCATTTTCGCCAAGCTGCGCAAGATCAATCCGGGCGCCCGCATCGTCTACGTCGGCTTGTACAATCCGTTTTACGACATGCCGGCGGCCCGTTCCGTCAGCGCGACGATACTGGAGTGGAACGATTATGCGCATCGCATCGCCGCTTCCGACGGGAACATGACGGTGGTGCCGACCTACGACTTGTTCGAAGCGAACGTTGGCGCTTATTTGTCGTCGGACCATTTTCACCCGAACGCCCAAGGTTATGCGCGCATCGCGGCGCGGATCGTGCAGGCGCTGCAGTAGCCGCGATCCGCCTGTCGTTCCGCCGGCGGGCGGCGGGTCGCCATCGGAACGATAAGCCTTTGGCCGGCGATTGAGGTTGCGGCTGACGGCAAGGCTGCGGGAAGGGGGAAAACGCAATGAAGACGGAATCGGAAGCGGCGAAGACGGACGAAGCCGCCGGCAGCGAGACGGAGCCGGCTAAGGCACAGGCATCGGCTTCCGGCTGCCGCGAAGTCGTGCTGTCGGTGCGCGGCCTGCAAAAAAACATCGGACGCAAGCCGATCATCCGCGACGTGACGTTCGACGTGCGGGCCGGCGAAGTGCTCGGCTTCCTCGGGCCGAACGGCTCCGGCAAAACGACGACGATTCGCATGCTCACCGGCCTGATCCAGCCGACGGCAGGACAGGCGCTCGTGTGCGGAGAGGACGTCAGCCGCCATCCGGAGAAGGCGCTGCGGCACGTCGGCTGCATCGTCGAAAATCCGGAGATGTATCCGTTCCTGACCGGATGGGAGAACCTTGAGCATTTCGCGCGCATGCAGCCAGGCATTGGACCCGACCGGATCGCGGAAGTGGTGGCGATCGTGCGGATGGACAAGCGGATTCACGACAAGGTGAAGACGTACTCGCTCGGCATGCGCCAGCGGCTCGGCATCGCCCAGGCGCTGCTCGGATCGCCGCGGCTGCTCATTCTCGACGAGCCGACGAACGGCCTCGATCCGAAGGGAATCCAGGAGCTGCGCGCGTTCATTCGCGAGCTTGCCGCCACCGGCCTCGCCCTGCTCCTCTCCAGCCACTTGCTGAGCGAAATTCAACTGCTGTGCGACCGGGTCGCGATCATCGCGGCCGGACGGGTCATCGCCGTCGGCGAGGTGGACGAGCTAGTGCGGCAGGCGGGCGTCTACACGCTCTGGCATCTCGACCGGCCCGACGCGGGGCGGAGCATGCTCGAGCGGGACGCCGGCGTGACGATCGTCGGCGAAGACGAGCACCGGATCGACGAGGCGCTGCTCGCCTCGCTGCCCGGCGCGATCGTGACCCGGATGGACGAGCGGGCGGTGCCGGCGTGGGTCGAATCGTTCGTCCGATCCGGCATCGGCGTGCTCGGCGTGCATAAGGTGGCGCCTACGTTGGAAGAGCTATTCCTGAAGCTGACGGAAGGTGAGTCGGTTGGCTAATCTGCTGGCGCTCGTTCAGAACGAGACGATCAAAGTGTGGAAGAAGAAGCGGTTCGCCGTCATCGTGCTCGTGCTGCTCGTGCTCATTCCGGTGTTCGTCTACGCGCAGCTCAAGATCGCCCAGAACGACGCGGCGAAGTTCCCGGACTGGCGGGCGGAGCTGCAGCAGCGCATCACCGACAACACGAACGCGCTGTCGAGCGACCGGATTCCCGAAGAGTGGAAAAAGTGGCGGCGCGCCCTCGTCCAGCAACTGCAGTATTATCTGGATCATGACGTCAATCCCGATTCGCCGAACGCGGTGACGTTCACGAGTTCCTTTCTCGAGAACGCGGTGACGCTGTTCATTCCCTTGCTGGTGCTGGCCGTCGCATCCGACCTCGTCTCCGGGGAGCGCACGGCGGGAACGATCAAGATGCTGCTCACCCGTCCGGTCCGGCGCTGGCGCATCCTGCTGTCGAAGCTGATCGCGCTCTCGCTCTACGTTGCGCTCATCGTCGTCACCGCCTCGGCGCTCAGCTACGCGATCTCCGGGCTCGCGTTCGGCTACGGGGGATGGAGCGCCCCGGTGTTCGTCGGCTTTTCGCTGAAAGGATCGGACGTGGACACGTCGAACGTTCACGCGGTCGCGCAAGGGGCGTTTTTGCTGATGGAGATGGGCTTGGTCTGGTTTTCGGCGCTGATCGTGGCGTTCATCGCCCTGATGGTGTCAGTGGTCGTCCGCAGCACGGCCGCGAGCCTGACGACAATGATGGCGGCGGTCATCTCCGGCATGATCCTGTCGAACATGGCCTCTTCGTGGCATAGCGCCAAATATTTGTTTAACGTCAATCTCGATCTGACCGTCTACTTGCAGGGAACGCCCCCGCCGATCGACGGCATGACGCTTGGATTTTCCCTGGCCGTGCTGGCCTCGTGGGGAGCCGCCGCTTTGGCGGTTGCGTTTGCCGTCTTTACGAAGCAGGATATGATCCAGTAGAATAGCGAATGTAAGTTCGAATCAAGGAGGTTCCTTCGTGGCCGAACAATTGGACCTGTTCGCCGGAGCGGCGGCGCAGGCGCAAGCGGAGTACGGCGCCGACGACATCCAGGTGCTGGAAGGGCTCACGGCGGTGCGCAAGCGGCCGGGGATGTACATCGGAAGCACGACGGCGTCGGGGCTGCACCATCTCGTTTGGGAGATCGTGGACAACGCCGTCGACGAGCATCTGGCCAAATTTTGTTCCCAGATCGTCGTGACCGTTCATCCCGACAATTCCGTCACCGTGCTCGACAACGGGCGCGGCATCCCGACCGGCATGCACAAGACCGGCATTCCGACGCCTCAGGTCGTCTACACGATTCTTCACGCGGGCGGCAAGTTCGGCGGCGGCGGCTACAAGAAGTCGGGCGGTCTCCACGGGGTCGGCGCGTCCGTGACGAACGCGCTGTCCGAGTGGCTCGAGGTCGAAATCTACCGCGACGGCAAAATACATAGAATGCGCTTCGAAACGTGGACCGATACGTCCGGCAAGGAGCATGTCGGCGAACCGGTCACCGGGCTGGAAGTGATCGGAAATACGAATCGGACAGGCACCAAGGTGACGTTCAAGCCGGACCCGAACGTTTTCCACGGCAACGTGAATCTGAACTACGACACGCTCGCGGAGCGGCTGCAGGAGATCGCCTTTCTCAATTCGGGCCTCAAGGTCGTGCTGAAGGACGAGCGCCCCGGCGGCAAGGAAGAGACGTTCCATTACGAGGGCGGGGCGAAGCAGTTCGTCCAATTTCTGAACGAGGACAAGACGGTGCTGCACGACGTCATCCATTTCTCCGCGGAGAAGGACGACATCGAGGTGGAAGTGGCGCTTCAATATAACGACGGCTATACCGAGACGATCGCTTCGTTCGTCAACGCGATTCCGACGCGGGGAGGCGGCACGCACGAAACCGGCTTCAAGACGGCGTACACCCGCGTCATGAACGAATATGCGCGCAAGACCGGCCAACTGAAGGAGAAGGACAAAAATCTCGAAGGCGCCGACCTGCGCGAAGGGATGATGGCCGTCATCAACATCAAGATGGCGGACGTCGAGTTCGTCGGCCAGACGAAGGACCAGCTCGGCAGCGCATCGGCCCGCAGCGCGACGGACGCGGTCGTGGCCGAGAAGATGGCCGTCTTCCTGGAAGAGAATCCGCAGATCGGCCAGATGCTCATTCGCAAGGCGGTGCAGGCGTCCAAGGCGCGCGAGGCGGCCCGCAAGGCGCGCGAAGAAGTGCGCAGCGGCAAGAAGCGCAGCGACAGCCCGAGCCTCGGCGGCAAGCTGGCGCCCGCGCAGTCGAAGGACAGTTCCCGCAACGAGCTGTTCATCGTCGAAGGCGATTCTGCGGGCGGCTCCGCCAAGCAGGGCCGCGACTCGAAGTTCCAGGCGATTTTGCCGCTCAAGGGCAAGCCGATGAACCCGGAGAAGGCGAAGCTGATCGATATTTTGAGAAACGACGAGTACAAGGCGATCATCGCCACGATCGGCGCCGGCATCGGCTCTGAATTCGATCTGGAAGAGAGCCATTACGACAAGATCATCATCATGACGGACGCCGATACCGACGGCGCGCATATCCAGGTGCTGCTGCTGACGTTTTTTTACCGGTACATGAAGGCGCTGATCGACGCGGGCAAAGTGTTCATCGCCCAGCCGCCGCTTTACAAGATCACCCGCAAATCCGGCAAACTGGAGACGGTGCGCTACGCGTGGACGGACGAGCAGTTGCAAACTTATATGAAGGAGTTCGGCAAAGGAGCCGAGCTGCAGCGGTACAAGGGGCTCGGCGAGATGAATCCGGAGCAGCTGTGGGAGACGACGATGAACCCGGAGACCCGCACGCTGCTGCAAGTGCAGATCGAGGACGCCGCCAAGGCGGAACGCCGCGTGTCGACGCTGATGGGCGACAAGGTCGATCCGCGCAAACGGTGGATTATCGACAACGTCGATTTCACCGAATACGAAGAATGATTGCCGTCGGATCGCGGCAGTTAAGCAAAGGGGGCTGAACGCTTGAGCATGCTCGAGCAGTTTTTGCCGGCGTTTCTGGAGGAGGTCGTCGGCGACCGCTTCGGACGCTATTCCAAATACATCATTCAAGACCGGGCGATCCCCGACGTGCGCGACGGGCTGAAGCCGGTGCAGCGGCGCATTCTGTACGCCATGTACGATTCCGGCAACACGCCGGACAAGCCGTACCGCAAGTCGGCGAAGACGGTCGGAGACGTCATGGGCAACTTCCATCCGCACGGAGATTCCTCGATCTACGACGGAATGGTGCGGATGGCGCAACCGTGGAAGATGGCGCATGCGCTCGTCGACGGCCACGGCAACTGGGGCTCGATGGACGACGATCCGCCGGCCGCGATGCGCTATACGGAAGCCCGGCTGTCCGCCATCGCGATGGAACTGCTGCGCGACATCGAGAAGCGCACCGTGCTGTTCAAGGACAACTTCGACAACACGGCGAAGGAGCCGGTCGTGCTGCCGGCGCGTTTTCCGAACTTGCTCGTCAACGGCGTCAGCGGCATCTCCGCCGGATTCGCCACCGAAATTCCGCCCCACAACTTGCGGGAGACGATCGACGCCTGCATCGCTCTGATCGACCAACCGGACATCACCACGGAACAATTGATGACGATCATGCGCGGGCCGGACTTCCCGACGGGCGGCATCATCATGGGAGAGGAAGGCATCCGCGAGGCTTACCGGACGGGCAAGGGCCGGATTTACATCCGCGCCAAGACGGCGATCGAGACGGTGCGCGGCGGCAAGCAGCAGATCGTCGTGACGGAAATTCCGTACCAGATCGTCAAATCGAAGCTGGTGGCCGCCATCGATACGCTGCGGGCCGAGAAGAAGGTCGAAGGCATCGCCGAAGTTCGCGACGAGAGCGGCCGCGCCGGCCTGCGCATCGTCATCGAACTGAAGAAGGAAGCGGACGCCGAAGGCATTCTCGCTTACTTGCTGAAGAAGACCGACCTGCAAGTCGCCTACAACTTCAACATGGTCGCCATCGTCAACAAGGCGCCGCGCCAGCTCGGGCTCAAGGAGATGCTGGCCGCCTACGTGGCGCATCAGCGCGAAGTCGTGACGCACCGGACGCGGTTCGATCTGGAGAAGGCCGAGGACCGCGCCCACGTGCTCGAAGGTCTCGTCAAGGCGCTCCATCTGCTGGACGAAGTGATCGAGACGATCAAAGCGTCGAAAAATCGCCAGGACGCGCAAAACAACCTGGTGGCGAAGTTCGGCTTCTCGGAGCGTCAGGCGGACGCGATCTTGACGTTGCAGTTGTACCGCTTGACCAATCTGGAGATCACCTCTCTGGAGAAGGAACATGCCGACACGATGAAAAAAATCCAGCAGCTGCGCGCCATACTCGACCATCCGAAAAAGCTGATGGCGGTCATCAAGGACGAGCTCGGCGAAATTCGCGACAAATACGGCATCGAGCGGCGTTCCGTCATCCAGGGCGAAGTGGAGGAGCTGAAGGTGAACCTGGAGGTCACCGTTCCTTCGGAGGACGTCGTCGTCACGCTGAGCCGCCAGGGCTACGTGAAGCGAACGAGCTTGCTGTCGTTCAACCGCTCCGGCGGCGACCTCGGCAGTTCGGGCGTGAAGGACGGCGACGTCATTCGCTGGAGCCTTCAGCCGAACACGTTGGACTCGCTGCTCCTGTTTACGCAGAAGGGACAATACTTCCTGCTGCCGGTGCATCAAATTCCCGAGTTCAAATGGAAGGATACGGGCACGGCGCTCGTCAACGTGCTTCCGCTGTCGAAGGACGACCGGATCGTCAGCGTCGTCCCCGTCGGACCCGGCGAGTTGAGCGGCCAGGGCGAATCCGGTTCTCCCGGCGCTGCGGCCGACGCACTCATGTTCATCACGCGGCGCGGCCAGGTGAAGCGGACGCTGCTCGCGGAATACGCGACGAGCCGGAGCACGGCGATCGCCGCCTGCAAGCTGGCGGACGGCGACGAAGTGGCGACCGTCTATCGCAGCGACGGCTCGCAGGAACTGATGCTGGTGACGGAGCAAGGAATGAGCATCCGGTTTGCGGAGAGCGAAGTGAGCCTGCAAGGCCGGGTGGCCGGCGGCGTGCGGGGAATCGCCTTGAAGGAAGGCGACGCGGTGGCTGGCGGCTTCCCGGTGGAGGGCGACGAAGGAGAAATTCTCGTTTTGACCGACCTTGGCTTCGCCAAGCGCTCGCTGCTGATCGACTATCCGCAGCAGGGACGCGGCGGCAAGGGCATTCAGACGTTCGAATTCAAGGAAGGCAAGCGCGTTCGCCCGAACGGCGCGAAGCTGATCGCGGCGTTTCACGTGAAGGAAGCTGCGACTTTGGCGGCGGTTACGGCCGGCGGCGCGGTGCGGGAATTTCCGTCCGAAGACGCGCCGATCGAAGACCGGCGGTCGCACGGCAAGTCCGTCGCCGCGGCGGACCGCAACGACCCGCTAACGGAGGCGTTCCGCAGGCCGTTGCAGGCCTGATCCGCGGACGGATCCGGGGGACGCGCAGGAAGGAACCGTCAGGGAGCGCTCAAGCTCCTTGGCGGTTTTTTGTTCGGAATCCTTATCGCTCTTGAACGCCACCAGTACCGCTTTTCACCGAAATCCCCTTTGCTCAGGTTCGCGCGGCACGCGTCCGTCTCGGGAGCCTTTACACCGAAATCCCCGTCGCTCAGGAAGGGGCGTCTTGGGCATCTCGTATTCCGCTTTACATCGAAATCCCCTTTGCTCAGGTTCGCGCGGCACGCGTCCGTCTCGGGAGCCTTTACACCGAAATCCCCGTCGCTCAGGAAGGGGCGTCTTGGGCATCTCGTATTCCGCTTTACATCAAAATCCCCTTTGCTCAGGTACACGGCAGTATTCTTCACCACTTTATATCGAAATCCCCTTTCATCAGGCCAGCTCTTGATTGTTCCGGCTTTGTTGTTATAACCCGCCGCGTCTGGATCATTCGGAGCGTCGAAGATGCGTGCTTAACCTGAGCGAGGGTGATATCGGCAAGCAGTGCGGGAATCAGACGTTGCGTTCCTTATGTAAGCGGGATGGCATGAGGGGGAGGAGACGCTTGCGCTTCTGGGCGAGCGGGACGATGGGTGTTGGGACGAGGAGTGTGGCTCCTGATCGAACGGGATGATGGTGTAAGGGAGGAGTTGGGCAGCTTACCTTAGCGAGCGGGATTTCGGTAATAAGTGAATGGGCGAGGTCTGCGGCTTCGGAATGAAAGTGCGTGCATTAAAGCGGGAGGATGGGCTATAGCGGGATCTTGGCTAAAAAGAACGAGGCACGAGTAGTTTGGCTCCTGAGCGAGCGGGATAGGAAAGCTTGGACGGGGAGTGGTGCGGGCTCCTGAGCGAGCGGGATGATGGTGTGTAGTTGGGCAGCTTACCTTAGCGAGCGGGATAGGATCGGTTGGACGAGGAGCGGTGGGCGTTCCGGAGCGAGCGGGATTTCGATCATAAGCGAGAGAAGAGGGGCGGCAACGGGAAGAAAGGAAGTGGGGCCGGAGGCGAAAAGTCAGTCAAAGGGACCGTCCGTGCGTTCGGAGCGGTCGATCCACCTGAGCAGCATCTCCAACACGACCCAAAGCGGAGCGGGTTCGTCGAGCCGTTCCAGCCAATACGGGTCTTCCAGCAGTCCGGCTTCCCTGGCCATCAATCCGATCATCTTTTTCCTTTCCTCGATGCCGTTCATCCGCAATCGCCTCCGAAATGATGCTCTCCGAGGGTTCTCTCTTTCCCCATGTTCTGAGCTTAGTATATGTCGGCGTTTGTCTAACTGTACCTGATTATGAGGATTTACGTCGTAAATATTTAACTTCATTAAACTATCATTCGACAGGGGCGGCGAGTATAATAAAAGGTAAGGCAAGGTTCGGGAAAGGGGAGGAGAGCGAGTGGAGATGCCGGCGGAATTTGTGAAAAGCTGGATGAAGCTCAACAAAGATTGGCATGCGCAGTTGGAAGCGGAACTGGCGCCGCAATTGACGGAAGGCCAGCTGCAGGTGCTGGAGCTGCTGCTGCAGTACGAACCGATGAAGCCTTCCGATCTGCTCCCTCATCTGGAGACGACGCCGGCGGCGATCACGACGCTGCTCGACCGGATGGAACGAGGAGGTCTCGTTCGGCGGGTGCGGGACGAGCACGACCGGCGCATCGTCTGGGTTCATATGACCGATTTCGGCCGGGCCGAAGCCGCGCGGGGACTGAAAGCCCGCAGCGACATCGTCGGCCGGTCGTTGGAGAAGCTGTCGCTGCACAATCGCCAGCTGCTCGTCTACCTGATCGGCAAGGTGGCGGGGACGAGGGAATCGGCGGCGGAACGGAGCTCCGCGGCGGATCGCTCGTCGCCTAACGGAACGCCTCTGACCGGAGAAACACCGTCCGGGAGGTTGCCCGCCGCCGAAGCGGCGAACGGGTAGCGGCCGTCCGCTCGCAACGTAGGAGCAAGACGCCAATTGCGCCGGGTGAAAAAACAGATTAGGAAAGATAACGAAGGGAGGCCGGCGTCGGCGCTCCCTTCGTCGACTTGGACGGCACGTGTCAACCGGCAGCCGCTTGGGGCGGGGCGAGCGACTGGAGGCGTTCGGTTACCCCCTGGAGGTAACCGGCCATCCGTTTGTAGTCGGCTGCGGTCAGATCCGGGTCGTCTCGCGCGGCGAGCGTCTGCGCCAGCGGATAAATGGTGTACGTGTTGTTCTTGCCTTGTTGGCCGATCCGCACCCAGGTCGGCGACGTGCGCACATCGCTCCAGACGGTTCGGCTGGAGCCGTCCGGCGCCGTCGTTTTCGTCAGCTTGAGCGACACGATGACGCCGACGTCCTTCCAGTTGCCGTGCTGGTTCGAGACGAAGTTGCCCATCGAATAAATGACGAAGCCGCGGCGTACGCCGTCCGGGGCGGAAGGATCGGGCACTTCGACCGTCTCGTACGGCTGCACGACGTGCGGGTGCGAACCGAGCACGATGTCCGCGCCGGCGGCGATCACCGAGCGGGCGATCGTCTTCTGGCTGTCGTTCGGCATCAATTGATACTCGGTGCCGAAGTGGAGCGACACGACCACCGCGTCCGCCCCGGCCGTCCGCAGGCGCCGGATGTCGTCCGTTATTTTCGGCAGATCGATCAGGTTGACGGCGTACGGATGGCTCTTCGGGATCGGGATGCCGTTCGTGCCGTACGTATAGGCGAGGAAGCCGAGCCGGATTCCGTTTTTCTCGACGATGGTCAGCCGCTGGGAATCGTACTTGGAAACGGACGTGCCGACCGGGACCAGGCCCTTCTTGCGCAGCAGCGCCAGCGTGCGGGAGAGGCCGGCGTAGCCGCGGTCGAGCGTATGGTTGTTGGCCGTCGTCAGGATGCCGAAGCCGGCATCCTTCAGCGCGTCGGCGAGCTCGTTCGGCGCGTTGAAGCGGGGGTAGCCGGAATAGATCAAATCCGCGCCGGCGAGCGGCGTCTCCAGGTTGCCGACGACCCAATCCCCCTGCTTCAGGATCGGCTTGACGAGCCGGAACCACGGCGTGAAATCGTAGCGCTTCGTCGCGGCGTCGTAATAGCCGGGAAGCTGGGGAGCATGGCTCATAATGTCGCCCACGGCCACAAGGGAAGCCTCCGTCTTCGTCGCTTGCGGCTTCCCTTGTTGCTCCTGGGGAGAGGGCGAACCCGGCCGGGAATCGTCCGTCCCGGATGAGCCCGGCGAAGGCGACGCAGAAGAAGGAGACACCGAAGACGGAGACACCTGCGCCGAAGAAGCTGCCGACGAGGGAGACGCCGATGTGGTCGGCCATAAGGCGCCGTCACGGAGCGAGCACCCCGTCGCCAGCAGCAGGATGAGCCCATGCGCGCAAAGGAGCGCCTTTGCTCTCCGAAGACGGGTCACGGGCGCTTCCCCCTTTCTTTGAACGCCGCCGTTGTCATGCCGAAGGCTCGTTCAATCGTTCATCCGCTCTCCCAGCGGCCGTAAATGCCGCACGGCAGCGTCAAGCCGCTCGCGGTAACCGGCAGTCCGATCTCGCCGCAGTCGATGTTGCCGCCGAACTTGCGTCCGATGGCGAGGCGCAGCAAGTTGCTCAGCACGGTCGGCGACAGGCCGGTCGTGTAGGAGTTCACGAGCACGAACAAAGGACGGTCCGACAGAATCGAGAGGCAGCTCTCCAGGAACGGATACAAGTTTTCCTCCAGCTTCCACATCTCGCCGTTCGGGCCGCGCCCGTAGGAGGGCGGGTCCATGATGATCGCCTCGTACCGGCGGCCGCGGCGTTGTTCGCGCTGCACGAATTTGAACACGTCGTCGGTGATGTAGCGGATCGGCGCCGCTTCGAGGCCGGATAGTTGGGCGTTCTCCTTGGCCCACTGGACCATGCCCTTCGCCGCGTCGACGTGGCACACTTCGGCGCCGGCGGCCGCCGCGGCGACGGTCGCGCCGCCGGTGTAGGCGAACAGGTTGAGCACCCGGATCGGCCGTCCCGCGTTGCGGATCCGGTTCATGATCCAGCTCCAGTTGACGGCCTGTTCGGGGAACAGCCCGGTATGCTTGAAGTTGGTCGGCCGGATATAAAATTGAAGCGGCCCGTAGCCGATCGTCCAGCGCTCGGGCAACTCGCGCTTGAACTGCCACCGTCCGCCGCCGGACGAGCTGCGGAAGTAACGGCCGTCGGCGTTTTTCCAATCGCTGGTCTCGCGAACAAGCGGCCAGATGATTTGAGGGTCGGGGCGGCGAAGCACGACGCTCCCCCAACGCTCCAGCTTCTCGCCGTCGCCGGTGTCGAGCAGCTCGTAATCTTGCCAATCGGTTGCCATTCTCATGTCGGTTCCAACTTTCTTATGCATCGGTAATGTCGGCTTATGCATCGGTAATGTCGGGATCGGTACGGCGTCATTGTTTGGCGCGGACAAGCTCCGGATCGGAGGAGAACCGGTAGCCGAACCCCCGGACCGTCTGAATGTAGGTCGGGGAGGCGGGGTCCGGCTCGATTTTTTTGCGCAGGTTGCTCACGTGTACCATCAGCGTTCTCGTATCGCCCATGCTGTCGGTGTGCCAGACGAGCCGGTACAGTTCGTCGAGCGGGAACACCCGGTTCGGCTGCTTGGCCATGACGGTGAGCAGCTCGAACTCCTTGACGGACAGCGAGATCGGCTCGCCGTTCCGCCGCACTTCCATGCGCCGCAAGTCGATCTCCAGCCCGGCGAAATTCAGCGCGGCCGCCGTCTCCGGCGGGCGTTCCCGGGTCCGGTGCCGGCGGATGTGGGCTTTGACGCGGGCAACCAGCTGGCTTGGGCTGAACGGCTTCGTGATATAGTCGTCGCCGCCCTCGGTCAGGCCGAGGACGATGTCGGCGTCTTCGCTCTTGCAGCTGAGGAACAGAATCGGCACGTGGCTGCAGCTTCCCCGTCTGAGCGCACGGCACACTTCGATCCCGTCCGGCTCGCCGAGAGACACGTCCAGAATGACAAGGTCGAGCGGGACGGATTCGGCCAGCCGGATGGCGTCGTTGCCGTTGTCGGACGCATGTACGGCATAGCCTTCGCGTTCCAGATACAGTTTGATCAAATCAGTAATTTCCTGCTCGTCGTCGACGACGAGGATGGAGGCGTTCGGCCTGCTCACGGCTTCCACTCCCAAGGCCTGGTCGGCATGCATACGTAACCTATTATACTGAAGGCGTTGACGGGGAATCAATGCGAGTTTACGATGATGTCGTTCGGGTGTTGCCGAAGGAAGGGGAAGAGGAACTTCAATGAGCGGGAAAAGGCTGCGGGCGCAACGATGGCTGCGGACGGCGTTACTAGCGGCTGTCTGGCTGCTCGTCGGCCAGTCGGGGGCTTCCGCCGGCGGCGCCGGCGCGGCGGCCCGGGACGGCTTGCTCGATTTGCGAGGGCAGCCGTTCGGCGCGAAGGACATCTATGCGCTGCAAGGGGAATGGCGGTTCGACTGGTACGGGAACGGGGACGAACCGCCGACGGCGTCCACGATCTGCGTCCCGAAGATGTGGGGCGGAGCGAAGCTCGGCAACGGCGTCAAGCTGTCGGACCAGGGCTACGGCGTTTACCGGCTGACCGTGCTCCATCCGCCGGTCGACGGAATGCTGGCGCTGAGGCTGCCGAACATCTCGACCGCCTACAAGCTGTTCGTCGACGGACGGCCTCTGCTGACGATGGGAACTCCCGGCACAAGCGCGGCGCTCACGACGCCGTATCAGCTGCCGGCCACCGTCTACTTCTCCGGCGAAACGGAGCGGACCGAGCTTGAGCTCGAGGTGGCCAACTTCGACCACCGCAGCGGCGGCATTCGCACCGACCTGGTGCTGGGCACGGCCCAGGCGGTCCGCCAATTCGAGTTCAACCGGGAATCCCAGGAGCTGATCGTGTTCGGCGGTCTCGTCCTGATCGGACTTTATCATCTCGGCCTGTACGCCATGCGCAGACGGGAAACGGCCAATCTGTGTTTCGCGCTGCTCTGCCTGCTTGTCGCCGTGCGGATGGGCGTGATCGGACAGGGGATGTTTTTCCGATGGTTTCCCCAATTGACGTGGACGGCGGGCATTCGCATCGAATATTCCGCTTTCGCGCTCAGCGCCATGTTCGGATTCACCTATTACCAGAAGATGTATCCGCACGAAATCGCCAAAAGCTGGCTATGGCCGTCGCGAGCGGGCGGCGTCTTGCTGGCGGCGCTGTGCTGGGCGCTTCCGGTGCTAACCGTCAGCTCCTGGATCGGCGCTTACCAGGCGTATGTCGTGCTGCTCGGCGTCGGCACGCTGGCGGCGCTCGTCGTGTCCTGTCTCCGCAAGCGGGAAGGGGCGCTGCTGGCGCTGACCGGGGTCGGCGGCATGCTGGCGGCGATCGTCAACGACATCTTCTTCTACAACGGCTGGTGGCGTTCGCTCGATCTCGTCTCGTTCGGCTTGCTCTTCCTGATCCTGATGAACTCGTTCGCCATTTCGCTAAGGTTCGCGCGCACGTTCAATCGCGCCGAGCATCTGTCGGCCGAACTGAAACAATGGAACAACCTGCTGGAGGTAAAGATTGCCGAGCGGACCGAGGAATTGCGCAACTCTTACGCCAAGCTGGAGGAATCGAAGCTCGGCCTGGAGCGGATGGAACAGTCGCGCCGCCAGCTCATCAGCAACATCTCGCACGATTTGCGAACCCCGATGACGCTGCTGCAAGGCTATCTGGAGGCGCTGCGCGACGGCGTGATCAGCGATCCGAAGCAGCGGGAGGCGACCATCCGCTCGATGCTGACGAAGGTGGAAGGCTTGAACGGCCTGATTCAGGACTTGTTCGAGCTGTCGATGCTGGAGGCGCGGCGGGTGGAGATGACGTACAAGACGGTGAAGCTCGCCGACTGGCAAGACCGGCTGCGGACGGAATACGAGCCGGAGATGCGCGAGAAGGGCATCGCGTTCGCGACCCGCATCGAGGCGGGGCCGAGCGAACGGGCGGCGGTGCGGATCGACGAGCACCAGATGGACCGGGTGCTGGCGAATCTGATCTACAACGCGATGCGCCATACGCCTCCCGGCGGCTCCGTCACGATCCGTTTCGAGGCAGACGAAGAGCGCAACCTGGCCCGGATCGACGTGGCCGACACCGGGCCGGGCATTCATCCGGACGATCTGCCGCATCTGTTCGAACGCTTTTACAAAAGCGCCAAAACCCGCCATTCGTCGTCCGGAGGCAGCGGGCTCGGCTTGTCGATCGCCCGGGAAATCGTCGAGATGCACGACGGGCACTTGTCCGCCGATAACGGGGAAGCGGGGGGAAGCGTGTTCACGATTTTGCTTCCGCTACACTATGGATCATGATCCGCCGCTTCCCGCGCGCTTCGGCCGCCGGCTTTTCCGCTTTCCTTCGCCTGCCGCCCTTCGTTCGCCAGCTCGTGCAGCAGACGGAGCGACTGCTCGCGCTGCTGCGGATTCATGTCTTGCAGCAGCCGCATGATCTCGAGCGAATCGGGACCCGCGGCCGCGCCGGCCGTTTGACTTCGGGCGGCCCCGCCGATAATGTAATCGAGGGATACGTCGAAAAACTCCGCCAGCTTGATCAGCGTCTCGTAAACGGGTTGGCGGTTGTTGATTTCGTAATGGCTGTATGCGGACCTGGTGATGCCAATGTGACGGGCGACTTCTTCTTGCGAGATGCGGCGCCGCAGGCGCAGCTCGCGAAGGCGTTCTCCCATGTTCATTCGCATAACTCCTTAACGTTCGTGGAATAAGACGTCGTCGGCTCCGGACGGCGCGCGGCCGCACATTCGTTCGTTATCCGATTCTACTTAGTAATTTATGATACAAAACGTATCTGTGTCAAGCGAATCCCGGCAAAAGGAGTTCGGAAGGATGTCCGGCGTAAACTACGAAGATTTGACCCTGCATACGGACAAATACCAGATCAATATGATGTATGCGCATTGGCGCAACGGCACCGACCGGCGGAAGACGGTGTTCGAGGCGTATTTCCGCAAGCTGCCGTTCGGCAACGGCTTCGCCGTGTTCGCCGGCCTGCGCCGGTTCGTCGAATACGTAAGCCGGTTGCGGTTCGACGAGGAGACGATCCGCTATCTCGCTGCGCAAGAAGAGCGGTACGACCGGGCTTTTCTGGAAAAGCTGGCGCACTTCCATTTTACGGGGGACGTCTGGTCGATGGAGGAGGGGGCGCTTGTGTTCGCGAACGAGCCGCTCGTACGGATCGAGGCGCCGGCGTTCGAAGCCCATCTGCTGGAGACGGCGCTGCTCAATTTCATCAACTATCAGACGCTCATCGCGACGAAGGCGGCCCGCATCCGCCAGGTCGTCAAGGACGATACGCTGATGGAGTTCGGCACCCGCCGCGCCCAGGAAGCCGACGCGGCCGTCTGGGGGGCGCGGGCCGCCTATCTGGCGGGCTTCGATGCGACGTCGAACTTGCGCGCCGGCCATCTGTTCGGCATCCCGACCGCCGGCACGCACGCGCACGCCTGGGTGCAGCAGCACGGCTCCGAAGAGGAGGCGTTCCGCTTGTACGCGGAGACGTTCCCGGACCAGGTGACGCTGCTCGTCGACACGTACGACACGCTCGCCAGCGGCGTGCCGAACGCGATCCGGGTGGCCAAGTGGATGGAGAGCCGGGGCTGGCGCATGCGGGCGATTCGCCTCGACAGCGGCGACCTTGCCTATTTGTCGAAAGAAGCCCGCGCGATGCTCGACGAGGCGGGCCTTGGCTACGTGAAGATCGTCGCCTCGAACGATCTCGACGAGAACATCATCCTGAACCTGAAGGCGCAGGGGGCGCGGATCGACAGCTGGGGCATCGGCACGCAGCTCATCACCGCCGCGGACCAGCCGGCGCTCGGAGGCGTGTACAAGCTGGTCGCCACGGAGCGGAACGGAACGATGGAGCCGGTGATCAAAATTTCCGGCAATCCCGACAAAGTGACCGCGCCGGGGGCGAAGGACGTGTTCCGCATCGTTCCCCGCGGAGGAAGGCGGGCGATCGCCGACTACGTCGCGCTGACCGGGGAGGCCGACGTCCGCCGCGGCGAGCCGATCGACCTGTTCGATCCGGCGCATCCCTACCTGAGCCGAACGGTGGAGAATTACGAGGCGCAGCCGATGCTTGTGCCGGTTTTTCGCGGCGGCGAGCCGGTGTACGAGCTGCCGGAGCTGGAGCAAATCCGCGCGTTCCACCGGCGGCAGCTGGAGCAGTTCCGGCCGGAGCATCTGCGCAAGCTGAACCCGGAGCCGTATCCCGTCCATTTGAGCGTCAAAGCTTGGCGGCAGAAAACGGAGCTGATCCGCAAGTTCAAGGGGTAACCGGCCGGGGCAACCTTACGCGGAACAGACTGTCAATGTATAATCATGGAAGAAGCGCGCCTTAACGTTACCCAAGCGAGAGGAGACGGGACGTTGAACCGAATGGAATCGATAGGTCACGGATGGGACCGCCCCGGCGACAAGGAAATCGGGCTTCCGCCGCTCCAGAGCGCGCTTCTCGGAGCGACGCGGGAGCGGGCCGGCGGGCGGCCGCGGACGGGCGGACGCTTCGCACGAATCGGCATTCATGGGCAACGGCCGCATCCCGCGCGCCGTTCGCCGTTGGAGGGAGCGGATGAAAATCGTCGATCTGTCGATGCCTCTTTATCCAGGCATGCCGGTTTATCCCGGCGATCCCGAGACGGCGGTGGACATCGTGCATACCCATAAGAGCCACGGCTGGGAGCTGCGGCGGCTGACGATCGGCACCCACACGGGGACGCACGTGGACGCGCCGTCGCATATGCACCCCGGCGCCGCGACGCTGGACGACTTGCCGCTGGAGCGGTTTTGCGGTCCGGCGCGGGTCGTGCGGGCGGGCGAGGAGTGGCCGGCGGGCGTCGGCTTGTTGTTCGCGGAGGCCGTCGGCGCGGACAGCTTCGGCCGGCTTGCGGCGCTGCGGCCGCCGTTCGTCGGGGGCGAGCTGTCCGAGGAGCTGGAGCGGGCGCTGCTGGGCGCCGGCATCGTGACGTACACGTCGCTGCAAGGGCTGGAGCGGCTGCCTCCCGGCGTCGAATTTACGTTTATCGGGCTGCCGCTGCGCATTCGCGCGGGCGACGGCTCTCCCGTGCGGGCGATCGCAATCTTGCCGGAGGGCGACGGCGAGCCGGGCGCGGCACGGAGCGGGAAGGGGGAAGAGCGTTGAACGAACAGCGAGCCATCTGGCGAAGCGCCGAACCGGTGACGAAGACGAGCCTCGTCGCCGGCTTCCGCAAGCTCGGCCTGCGGGAAGGGCAGGCGCTGCTCGTCCATTCGTCGCTCAGCCGGATCGGCTGGGTGTGCGGCGGGCCGGTCGCCGTCGTGCAAGCGCTGATGGAACTGCTCGGCGAGGCGGGAACGCTCGTCATGCCGACGCATTCCGGTGACTATTCGGAGCCGGCGAAATGGACGATGCCGCCGGTGCCGCAACATTGGTGGGAGACGATCCGCCGCGAGATGCCGGCGTTCGACCCGCAGGTGACGCCGACGCGCGGCATGGGCGCGATCCCGGAATGTTTCCGCACGTTTCCGGGGGTGCGCCGGAGCAGCCATCCCATGCTGTCGTTCGCCGCTTGGGGGAAGGAGGCGGACTTCGTGACGCGGGACCATTCGTTGGCCTACGGGCTCGGCGAGCGGTCGCCGCTGGCGCGGCTGTACGAGCTGGACGCCTTCGTGCTGCTGCTCGGGGTCGGCTACGACAGCAACACCTCGTTCCATCTGGCCGAGAACCGGCTGCCGTCTTCCCGCACGACGTGGGAAGGGGCGCCGATCATCGAGAACGGCGTACGCGTCTGGAAAAGCTACCCGGAAATCGCCTTCGACACCGACCGGTTCGAGGAGATCGGCGAGCACTTCGAGCGGGAGCGGGGACGAGACATCGTCCGGGGCCGCGTCGGCGCGGCCGACGTTCGGCTGTTCCGGATTCGGGACAGCGTCGACTATGCGCAGCAATGGCTGGAGGACCATCCGTTGGGGGAGGAAGAGCGATGAAGGAATCGGGCTACCGAAATACGTTCATTCTGGTTGCGGCCGACTGCCCCGCCGAGCGCGGCGTCGTTCCCGCAAGCGCGAAGGCGGCCAAGCCGGCGCACGTCATTCAGTACGAGCTGCTGTCGGAACATCCCTACAAGTTCACCCAGGACGAGCTGCTCTTCGAGGTGCATCTGCGGCAAAAAGGGCTGGAAAACGAATCGGCGGAACGGAAGCGGGAAATCCGGGACGAACTGTTCTCGAAGCCCCATCCTTGCCTGCGGGCGTCGATGCTGCCGAAGAAGTTCGGCTGGGGCGTCCATTACGACGCGGAGGGGCGAATCGCCCTGTACGCCAAGGAGTCGCCGGAATACCAAGCATGGGCGGCCGGCGGCGACGGCGGGCCGAAGCTGCTTACGGCGATGCGCAACAAGCGGGCGTAAATCGGCGCTTCGGCGGCGGCATGGTTGCAACCGCTTCCACCATCGAGTCGCCGCCGGCGCCGCGGCGAACGGATCGAGCGCGACGCATCAGCAGCGGACTTGCGCTTTTTGATTTTTTTGTTTTTCTTTGAAATCCGGATATTCAAACAAAAGCAAAAATGATATAATGCCAATAAACCAACCATTCAAAACCAAAACCAATTATCCGGAGGTCTTATTCATGGTACAAAGCTTGTGGGATTCCGCGAAAGCTGCGCAACTGCCGGACGAGCTTAGCCGGCTCGTCTACCGCTCGAATCTGATCGGCGCGGATCGGCGCGTCTGCAACTGGGGCGGCGGCAATACGTCGAGCAAGACGGTCGTGCAAGATTTTCGCGGACGCGACGTCGAAGTGATGTACGTGAAGGGGAGCGGCTCCGACCTGGCGACGATGACGGCCGCGGGCTTCACCGGCTTGCGCATGGACGACATTCGGCCGCTGTTCGAGCGCGATTCGATGTCCGACGAGGAGATGGTCGCTTACCTGGCGCACTGCATGATCGACGCCAAGCATCCCCGCGCCTCGATCGAGACGCTGCTGCACGCGTTCCTTCCGTTCAAGCACGTCGACCACACCCATCCGGATGCGATCATCAGCCTGTGCTGCGCCGACAACGGCAAGGAATTGGCCAAGGAAATTTTCGGCGACCGCTTCGTCTGGGTGCCGTACGTCCGTCCGGGCTTCACGCTGTCCAAGATGATCGCCCAAGGCGTGCTGGCCAACCCGCAAGCCGAGCTGGTGCTGATGGAGAAGCACGGCCTCGTCACGTGGGGCGACACGTCCGAGGAAGCGTACGCGCAGACGATCAAGATCATTAACGAGGCCGAAGCGTTCATCGAAGCCCGCGTCGACGAGGCGAAGCTGTTCGGCGGCGTGAAGCACGCCCCTCTGCCGGCGGACGTGCGCCGCGCCATCGCTGCGCAAATCATGCCGACCGTGCGCGGCGCCGTCAGCGACGCGAAGAAGATGATTCTCACGTTCGACGACCAGGACGACGTGCTCGCCTTCGTCGGCGGCGAGAAATCGCCGCAGCTGTCGCAGGTGGGCGCCGCTTGCCCGGACCATCTCGTGCATACGAAGGTCGTGCCGCTGTTCGTCGACTGGACTCCGAACGCGGACGACGTCGAAGGGCTCAAGACGATCCTGAAAGACAGCATCGCCGCATACAAAGAACAATATAAAGCGTATTTCGAGCGCAACCAGAACGAAGGCGACGTCATGTTCGAAGCCGCGCCGCGCGTCATTCTCATCCCGGGCGTCGGCATGATCAACACCGGCAAGAGCTGGGCGAACGCCCAGGTGAGCGGCGCCCTGTATCACCGCGCGATCGCCGTCATGCGCGGCGCGACCGCGCTCGGCGAATTCGTCTCGCTCAGCGAGAACGAGTCGTACAACGTCGAATACTGGCCGCTCGAGCTTTACAAGCTGTCGCTCGCGCCGCCGGAAGCGGAATTTTCCCGCCAGATCGCGTTCATCACGGGCGGCGCCGGCGGCATCGGCAGCGAGACGGCGCGCCGGCTGGCTTCCGAAGGCGCGCACGTCGTGCTCGCCGATCTGAACCTGGAAGGCGCCGAGAAGGTGGCCGCCGAGATCAACGGGAAGTACGGCGAGAACCGCGCCTTGGCGGTCAAGATGGACGTGACGAGCGAAGAGGCCGTTCAGGCGGCCTACGAGCAGACGGCGCTCACCTACGGCGGCGTCGACATTATCGTCAACAACGCCGGCCTCGCCACGTCCAGCCCGTTCACCGAGACGTCGCTGAAGGAATGGAACCTGAACATGAGCGTGCTCGGCACCGGTTACTTCCTCGTCGCCCGCGAAGCGTTCAAGCTGATGAAGGAGCAGGCGATCGGCGGCAGCATGGTGTTCATCGGCTCGAAGAACTCCGTCTACGCCGGGAAGAACGTTACCGCCTACAGCTCGGCCAAGGCGCTGGAAGCGCATCTGGCCCGCTGCATCGCGGCCGAAGGCGGCGAGCTCGGCATCCGCGTCAACACGATTCTGCCGGACGCGATCCTGCAAGGCTCCGCCATCTGGAACAGCAGCTGGCGCAACGAGCGGGCGGCCGCATACGGCATCGAGCCCGACCAGCTGGAAGAGTACTACCGCAAGCGGACGACGCTGCTCGTCAACATTTATCCGCGCGACATCGCCGAAGGCGTGGCGTTCTTCGCCTCGTCCAGGTCGTCCAAGACGACGGGCTGCATGCTGACGATCGACGGCGGCGTGCCGGCGGCGTTCACGCGCTGACGAATTCGCGGTTCCGGGTTCCCGCGCGCGTATCGGGAAATGCGGGACCGCAGGAGCTTTGCTCGCATGGCCGGACCATTTTCACGCGTTCATAAGGAGGGGAAGCGGCAGATGCATCCTGCCAAAGGGGAAAAGCATTGGATCATCCCGGACGGCTACATTCCGCCGACGAGCTCCGGCTCGCTGACGAGCCACGAGTCGATTTGCGTGCTGAACGTGTCGTCCGAAGAGGCGCTGCTGAACTTGACGATATTTTTCGAAGATCGGGAGCCGATGGAGGACATCCTCGTCGTCGTGCCGCCCCGCCGCACGAAGCATATCCGCACCTCGACGCTGAACAAGGGGGGGACGCCGATTCCGGTCGGCGTTCCTTACGCCATCGAAGTGCGCAGCGACATTCCGGTTATCGTGCAGTACAGCCGGCTGGACGCCACGCAAGCGGAAAACGCGCTCATGTCGGTCGTCGCATATCCGATCAAATAATTCGGGAGAGGGGCCCAAACGCATGTCTGCGAAAATCGAGCAAAACTACCGCGAAGCCCAGGAGCTGTACGCCAGGCACGGAATCGACACCGACAAGGCGCTGGAGCGGCTTCGGACGATCAAAATTTCGATGCACTGCTGGCAAGGGGACGACGTCCGCGGTTTTCTGAACCGCGACCAGGAGCTGACCGGCGGCATCTCGGTCACCGGCAACTATCCGGGCGCGGCCCGCACGCCCGACGAATTGCGCGCCGATTTGGAAAAAGCGTTCTCACTGATCCCCGGCAAGCACAAGGTCAACCTGCACGCCATTTACGCCGATACGCCGGAAAAGGTGGAGCTCGACCGAATCGAGCCGAAGCATTACGAGAGTTGGGTCGCGTGGGCGAAGGAGCAGGGGCTCGGGCTCGACTTCAACCCGACGTGCTTCTCCCACGAGAAGTCGAGCGACGGGTTCACGCTCAGCCATCCCGATCCGGCCATCCGCCGCTTCTGGATCGACCATTGCAAGGCTGCGCGCCGGGTCGGCGCCTACTTCGGCGAGCAACTCGGGCAAACGTGCGTGACGAACGTCTGGATACCGGACGGATTCAAGGACGTTCCGGCCGACCGGCTGGCGCCGCGGCAGCGGCTGAAGGATGCGCTGGACGAGGTGTTCGCGGAGGAGATCCATCCGGCCTACAACCTCGACGCGGTGGAGAGCAAGCTGTTCGGCCTCGGCGCGGAGGCGTACACGGTCGGCTCGCACGAGTTCTACATGGGCTACGGGCTGCGGAACAACAAGCTCATCTGCCTGGACGCCGGCCATTTCCATCCGACCGAAGTCATCTCGAACAAGCTGTCGTCGCTCGCGCTGTTCGCCGAAGGCATTCTGCTTCACGTCAGCCGCCCGGTCCGCTGGGACAGCGACCACGTCGTCATTCTCGACGACGAGCTGCTGGACATCGGCCGGGAACTCGTGCGCGGCGACCTGCTCGGCAAGACGCACATCGGCCTCGACTTCTTCGACGCCAGCATCAACCGCGTCGCCGCCTGGGTCATCGGCACCCGCAATACGATCAAGGCGCTGCTGCGCGCCATGCTGGAGCCGGTCGACGCCTTGCGGCAGGCGGAGCTGGAAGGCGACTACACGACGCGTCTGGCGCTGTCCGAGGAGTTCAAGACGTATCCGTTCGGCGCGGTGTGGGACTACTATTGCGAGCAAATGGGCGTTCCGGTCCGCGAAGATTGGCTTTCCGAAGTGAAGGCGTACGAGCAGGCCGTCCTGCTGAAGCGCGGAAGGTGATGACGCGTGGCCGACATACTCGCCTTCGATCTCGGCGCGAGCAGCGGCCGGGCGCTGCTCGGCCGGCTGACGGACCGCCGTATCGTCACAGAGGAGATTCACCGTTTCCCGAACGATCCGGTGAAGGTGGGCGACCGCTTGCATTGGGATATTTTGCGGTTGTACCATGAAATCAAGCAAGGATTGCTTCAGGCGAAGCACCGGGGCGTACGCGTGCGAAGCCTCGGGATCGACTCGTGGGCGGTCGACTTCGGTCTGATCGGGGCGAACGGCGAACTGCTCGGCAATCCGTACCATTACCGGGACCGGCATACGGACGGGATGATGGAGCGGCTGCTGGCCGAAGTGCCGGCTGCCGAACTGTTCGGCCGGACCGGCATCCAGTTCCTGCCGTTCAACTCGATTTTTCAGCTGTACGCGATGAAGCTCGCCGGTTCTCCGCTGCTGGGGGCCGCCCGCCGTTTGCTGATGATTCCGGACTTGCTCCGCTACTTCTTGACCGGCGAGATGCGCAGCGAATTTACGAACGCGACGACGACCCAGTTGTACAACCCGGCGCAAAACGGCTGGGACACCGAGCTGTTGCGGCGCATCGGCGTCGATCCGTCGCTGTTTGCGCCCGTCGTCCTGCCGGGAACCGAGGTCGGCGCGCTGCGGGCTTCGCTGACGGAAGAGCTGGGCATCGGGCCGGTTCCGGTGTACGCCGTCGCCGAGCACGACACCGGCTCGGCCGTCGCCGCCGTCCCCGCGACCGAGCGCTCGTTCGCGTACCTTAGCTGCGGCACGTGGTCGCTCATGGGCACCGAAGTATCCGCTCCGGTGCTGACCGACCTCGCCCGCGAGCTCAACTTCACGAACGAAGGCGGCGTCGGCGGGACGTTCCGCCTGCTCAAAAACATCATGGGCCTGTGGATTCTCAACGAGGCGCGGCGCGAATGGGAGCGGGCCGGGAAGGCATATTCGTTCCCCGAACTGGTGCGGCTCGCCGGGGAAGCGAAGCCGTTCGCCGCGTTCATCGATCCCGACGACGACGCGTTTCTGCCGCCGGGCGACATGCCGGGGCGAATTCGCGACTACTGCGCGCGGACCGGCCAGATCGCGCCGCAGGAACCGGGGGCGGTCGTCCGCTGCATTTTGGAGAGCCTCGCCTTCAAGTACCGCTACGTGCTGGAGCTTACCGAGCGGCTGTCGGGGCAGACGTTCGGCGGCCTGCACATGGTCGGCGGCGGTATTCAGAACGCGCTGCTCTGCCAATGGTCCGCCAACGCGATCGCCCGGCCCGTCTGGGCGGGGCCCGCGGAAGGCAGCGCGATCGGCAACCTGGCGGTGCAATGGATCGCCCAGGGCGAGCTTGCCGACATCTGGGAGGCGCGCCGGACGATTCGGGATTCGTTCCCGGTCGCCGTCTACGAGCCGCAGGATAACGACGCGTGGGAGGAAGGCTACGGCCGCTTCCGCCGTCTGACCGGCCTGTCGTAAAATTGGGCGAACGTTGCCATCGGCTCATTTTTCAACGGAAGGAGGCTGCCTATGCTGGCTGCGGAACGTTACGAGAAAATCGTTCAGCTCGTCAACGAAAGAGGAAGCATTCGCGTGTCCGAACTGAGCGATCTGTGCCGGGTGACGGAGGAGACGATCCGCCGCGACCTGGACCGGCTCGAGCTGGCCGGGCGTTTGCGCAGATCGCATGGCGGCGCCGTCAGCATCAAGGATCAGCCGCAGCAGCCGGAAATTCCGTACGCGGAACGGGAGATCACGAACGCCGACGAGAAGCGGCGGATCGCCGAGGAGGCGGTCAAGCGCATCCGGCCGAAGGACCGCATCCTGCTCGACGCCAGCTCCACCGCCTGGTATATGGCCGCGAGCATGCCCGACATTCCGCTGACCGTGCTGACCAATTCGATCAAGGTGGCGACCGAACTGGCCGCCAAGGAGAAGATCGAGGTGATTTCGACCGGCGGCATTCTCGCCCGGCGGTCGCTGTCGTTCGTCGGCCCGCTGGCGGAGCGTTCGCTTGACGCTTATCACGTCGACAAGGCGTTTTTCTCTTGCAAGGGCGTGCATCTCGAGCGCGGCGTCAGCGAGTCCAACGAGCTTCAGGCGCGCATCAAGGAGAAGATGGTCGGCATGGCGGACGAAGTCGTCCTGCTCGCCGACGCCAGCAAGTTCGGCGTTCAGGCGTTCACCCACGTCGCCGATCTGTCGCAAGTGCACGCCATCGTCACCGACCGCCGCCTCCCGGACGACACGTTGCGCCGCCTGGCCGAGCTGTCGATCGCGACAACGGTCGTTTGACGCACGGACCGCGGGCAGCGGGCGGCTTGCGGACGCCGCCGGGGCCGTCGTTGCGGGCGCCGCCGGGGCCGTCGTTGCTGGCGCTGCCAGAGGTGTTGCTGGCCTGCCGGAGGCGTTGTTGCTGGCGCTGCCGGAGGCGTTGTTGCTGGCGCTGCCGGAGGCGTCGTGGACCGGTGGGCCGCAGCTTCTTCGCTCGCCTTATGATCGATATCCCTGTCGCTCAGGCTGCCGTCTGCTAACGTGCGTCTTTTTCTCCTTTTGATCGAAATCCCCGTCGCTCAGGCAGGACTGCCTCATGCCGCGGGCTTGCCGGCGTTTTTTCTCTCATGTCGAACCGAAATTCTGTTCGCTTTAGGCTGCCGTCTGCTCACGTGCGTCTTTTTCTCCTTTTGATCGAAATCCCCGTCGCTCAGGCGCGGATGACGGTAGCCTTCTACCGGGCGGGCAATGGGCTCATTTAAATAGCAGCTCGATAGAAGCGCGCCGAATCGCTTGGGCTCGGGGTGTCGGGGCATGCGCAGATCAGATGCTCAAGGCGTTCGTTGCGGTGGGGATCTCAGCTGAGCGAAGGGGATATCGGTAAAAAGGCCCGGATGGGAGCCGGGTGCCAAGCGCGTGTGCTGAGCGAGGGGGATATCGGTAAAAAGCGGGGATGGAAGCCCGGCGCCAAGCGTGTGTGCTGAGCGAGGGGGATATCGGTAAAAAGCCCGGATGGGAGCCCGGCGCCAAGCGCGTGTGCTGAGCGAGGGGGATATCGGTAAAAAGCGGGGATGGAAGCCCGGTGCCAAGCGCGTGTTCTGAGTGAGGGGGATATCGGTAAAAAGCGCGGACGGGAGCCTGGTGCCAAGCGTGTACACTGAGCGAGGGGGATATCGGCCGACAGGCGTGTGCCGTAAGCTTTGTGGCGTTTTTCCCTTGCCAAACTTGTCTGACAACCTGATAATAAGATGATGACCAACAACGAGGACGGGGTGGAGTGCGGAGATGAAGGTGAGTTTGTTCATTACGTGCTTAAGCGACGCGATCTATCCGCGGGTCGGGGAGGCGATGCTGCGCCTGCTGGCCAAGTACGGGGTGCGGCTTGATTTTCCGACGGTGCAGACGTGCTGCGGGCAGCCGGCGTTCAACAGCGGCTATTGGGATGCGGCCCGAGAGTCGGCGAAGACGATTTTGCAAGCGTTTGAAGACAGCGATTTCGTCATATCGCCGTCCGGCTCGTGCACCGGCATGATTCATCACTATCCGAAGCTGTTCGAGAACGACCCGGCGATGCGCCGGAAGGCGGAGGAACTCAAGGCCAAATCCTACGAGTTCACGCAATTTCTCGTGAACGTGCTGGGCGTCACGGATGTCGGGGCGACGTTCCCGCACAAGGTGACGTACCATCCTTCGTGTCACGGCAGCCGTTTGCTGGGCGTCAAGGACGAGCCGATGGAACTGATGAAGAACGTGAAGGGCCTTGAGTTCGTGCCTCTGCCGTATGCGGAAGACTGCTGCGGCTTCGGCGGCACGTTCGCGGTGAAGATGGCCGACATCTCCGGAGCGATGGTGTCGGAGAAGGTTGACCACGTGAAGGAGACGGAGGCCGAAGTGCTCGTCGGTCTGGACATGGCGTGCCTGATGAACATTGCCGGACATTTGCGATATCGCGGAGAGTCGGTGCGGGTGATGCATCTGGCGGAACTGCTGGCGGAAGGGGCGAATTTGGCATGAGCGCGAAAACGGCGATGACGGTGAAGCAGCGGGCGGAACTGGCGCTCAACGACGAGTTTTTGCGCAAGGCTGTGAAGTTCACGACCGAGCGGCTGCGCAACGGCAAGAAGAGCGCGTCCGCCGAGCATGGCAACTGGGAGGAATGGCGGGAGCGCGGCCGGCAAATCCGGCTGCATACGATCGCCCATCTCGACTATTATTTGAATTTGTTCGCCGACAATGCGCGCAAAAACGGCGTTCACGTGCATTTCGCCGAGACGGGGACCGAAGCGGTCAGAATCGCTCTCGAGATCGCCAGGCGCAAGCAGGCCCGAACGGTCGTGAAGTCCAAGTCCATGGTGTCGGAAGAATTGCACATGAACCATGCGCTCGCGGAGATCGGCGTCGAGGCGATCGAGACGGACCTGGGAGAATATATCGTGCAGCTCGCGGGAGAGATGCCGTCGCACCTCGTCATTCCGGCCATTCACAAAAATCGCTACCAGATCGCCGACCTGCTCTCCGAGGTGGCGGGCGAGAAGCTGGACGCGGACACGACGGTGCTGGCGGGTTTCGTTCGCAAGAAGCTGCGGGAAAACTTCCTCGAGGCCGACATCGGCATGACCGGCTGCAACTTCGCCATCGCCGAGACCGGCTCGATGGTGCTGTTCGAGAATGAGGGCAACGCGCGAATGGTGACGACGCTGCCGAAGACGCAAATTACGCTCATGGGGATGGAGCGGATCATTCCGTCGTTTAGCGACCTGGAGGTGATGGCGACGTTGCTGCCGCGCTCGGCGACCGGCCAGAGGATGACGATGTACATGTCCGCCATCACCGGACCGCGCCGCGAAGGGGATGCGGACGGTCCGGACGAGATGCACATCATCATCCTGGACAACGGCCGATCGCTGCAGCTCGGCGATCCCGAATTCCAGGAGCTGCTTCACTGCATCCGCTGCGGCGCATGCCTGAACGCATGCCCGGTCTACCGGCACATCGGCGGCCACTCCTACGGCAGCACGTACAGCGGCCCGATCGGAGCCGTGCTCAAGCCGGCGCTCAACAAGAACGTCGCCGAATGGGACGACGTCGCCAACGCGTCGAGCCTGTGCGGCGCCTGCTACGAGGCGTGCCCGGTGAAAATTCCGCTGCACGAGATGCTCATCTACCTGCGGCGGCGCAAGGTCGAGAGCGGCTACGGCAACAAGCTGGAGGGCGCGGGCATGAAAGGGTTCGCTACGGTGATGGGCGACGCGAAGCGGTTCCGCGCCGCGCTCAAGGTCGGCCAGCTCGGCCAGAAGCTGGTCGTTCGCGACGGCGGCATCCGGACGAAGCTCGGGCCGCTCAAGGGCTGGAACAGCTACCGGGTCGCGCCGAGCCTTCCCAAGCGGACGTTCCGGCAGCGCTTTGCGGCGCTCGACCAGGAAATTCGGCAAGGCCTGGCGGAAATGAGCCCCAACATCCGCGCCAGGCTGGAAGCCGCTGTGAAAAACCGCGGCAGCAGCGGCCAGGGAGGAGGACACGGACATGGCTGAGGCATCGACGCATGAGGAATGGTTGAGACAGATGGAGGCCGAGTCCCGCGCCAAGCAGGCGGCGTTCATGGACGGCATCGCCCGCAAGCTGAAGCGGCCGCGGGTGACGGAAGCGCCGGCCCACCCGATGCGCGGCGCGCCGGATTTCTGGTACGCCTTCGAGCTGTCGTTGGAGGAGAAGATCGAGCGCTTCATCAGCAATTGGACCAGCGTCGGCGGTCATGCGGCCCGGCTACCGGACATGGACGCCGTACGCGACTTCATCGCCGGCAAGGCCGCGGAGATGGGCGCCCGCCACGTCCTGCGGCAGAACGAGCCGGAACTTGTGGCGCTCGACCTGGAGGCGGCGCTTCCGGACGCCCAAGTGTCGGTCTGGAACGCCGACCCGAACGTCAACTGGAAGGCGCGGGCGGCCGAAGCCGATTTCGGCGTCGTGATGGCCGACTATGCCGCGGCCTATACGGCGACGGTCACCGTCATGTCCTCGAAGGACAAGGGACGGTCGGTTTCGCTGTTGCCGACGGTGCTCATGATCGTCATCCCGGCCGACCGGCTGCGCACGCGGATGGGCGAAGCGCTGGCCGATCTCGATCGGGCCGGGCGCGAGAACTTGCCCGCGGGCGTTCACTTCATATCGGGGCCGAGCCGCTCCTCGGACATCGAGAACGATCTGACGATCGGCGTGCACGGTCCGGGCATCGTGTTCGCCTTGATCGTCGGCTGAAGACGCGGAAGGGGCGACGGCATGGACATCACTCCGGTCACGAAGCGCAACCACTACGAGCAGATCACGGAGCAATTGAAGCGCCGCATTTTGGACGGACAGCTGAAGGTCGGCGACAAGCTCCCTTCGACGAAGGAGCTGTCGGAGCGGTTCGGCGTCGGCCGCTCGACGATGCGGGAGGCGCTCAGCGCGCTGAAGGCGATGGGGCTGATCGAGATTCGCCAGGGCGGCGGGTGCACGGTCGTCCGCAACCATTCCGCCGAAGCGCCGGCGCCTGAAGTCGAGTCGCTGCGCGTCAACCGCAAGACGTTGCTCGAACTGATCGAAGTCCGCCAGTCGTTCGAGGTGTCCGTCGCCTCGCTGGCGGCGGAGAAGCGTTCGGCCGAGGACGTCGCGCTGCTCGGCGACATCGTGCGGGATATGGAAGGCAGCGTCGGCGACGACCGGGAAGGGGAACGCACGGACGTGGCGTTCCACCAGGCGCTGGTGCGGGCGACCCACAACGACATGATGAGCCGCCTGCTCGAGTCGATCATGACGCCGATGGAGCAGGCGATCCGGGAGGTGCGGCGGGTGCAGCTGTACGCCAACCGGTCCGTCGCCCGCCGTCTGCTGCGCGAGCACAAGGCGATCTTCGACGCCGTCGCCCGCGGCGACGCGGCACGCGCCGCGCAGAGCATGAAGCGGCACCTGCGCCATGTCGAAAGCACGCTGATGAAATATTTGTAGGCCGCCCCTTGTCCGAAGTCGGGGAAGCTGCCTGCGCCGGCGCAGCCGGGACCCGCTCTTGCCGCGGGCCCCGGCTGTTTGATGTTTTCCCGCCTTCGATTCGAAGGTTCGAGGCGCCGGACTGGCGCACAGGCCGCAAAATCCGTACAATACGAAAAACGGCTATCATAACCGAGGTGGCGGACATGACGCAGACGAACGTGCGCAAGCTGCGCTTATTCGATACGGAAAATTTGCATTCCGGCGAGGACCGTGACGAATTCGAGAAAGATTACGCCAGGCTGATCCAATCTCCCGCGTTCCGGCGGATGCAGGGCAAATCGCAGGTGTTCGGCGCCGGTTCGGGCGACTATTACCGGACGAGGCTGACGCATTCGATCGAGGTGTCGCAAATCGCGCGGGAAGTGGCGCGGCGCCTGAACAAGACGGAGCCGTTCCTGGCCAAGCGGGAGCATCCCGGCCTCATCATCGATCCCGAGGTGGTGGAGGTGGCCGCGCTCGCCCACGACTTGGGCCACCCCCCGTTCGGCCACAAAGGGGAGGAAGTGCTCAACGACGTGCTGACCAAGGAGTTCGGCATGAAATACGAGGGCAATGCGCAAAATTTTCGCATCCTGATGTTCCTGGAGAAGCGGGCGGGCAGCGACAGCGGGCTCGACTTGACGGCGGCGGTGCTGCTGGCGGTGAACAAATACCCGTTTTGCATCGACGAGCCGGGGCGGCTGAAAGGCGTGTTCGCGCGCGAATGGGAGCGGATCGATTACTTGCGCGGCCTATGGGGCATGCCGGCCGAACGGGCGACGCTGGAAGCGCAGCTCATGGATTTGTGCGACGACATCGCGTATTCCACGCATGATCTGGAAGACGGCATCCGCGCCGGGAAAATCCGCATGGGCAGCGCCCTGTTCGAAGACGAACGGCTGGTTGGCAACCTGATACAGGAAATTGTCAACGACCCGAGCAGCACCGGCATGAACTGGGAAAAGGTGGACATGCGGGAGACGGTCAAGCGGACGCTGCAGCAGTTCGTGGAGCAGTGGAAGCTCATTTATGCCGAATGCGGGTACGAGCCTTCCCGAACGCGGCGCGAGTTGAAGGCGCGCTGGGTCGGCAAGTTCGCAAGCCGGGTCGGCATCATCGACGATCCCGCCGGCGGGTGGAAGCGGGTGACGTTCGTGCGCGAGGGACAGGAGGACCTGGAGCTCGTGCGTACGATGGAAATATTGAAAAAGCTGGCCTGGGTGACGCTGATCAAGGACTTCCGGGTGCAGCGGCTGCACAAGCGGAGCGAGATCATGATCCGCCGCCTGTGGGACAGCTTCAAGACATTCGAGACGGGCAGCCTGATCATTCCGCCGGACTGGCTGGCCAGCTACGAGCGCCAGATGGACCAGTGGCCGTGGGAACGGCTCGCCGCCGACTACATTTCGGGAATGACCGACGCTTATGCGGAGAAGGTTTATGCCGAATTTTTCGCCAGCCGTTCCGGGTCGATATACGAGCGCGATTAAGGAATTGCTTGACATACCCCATGGGGGTATATTAACATGGAAATGCGAGGTGATCAGGCATGGCCATGACGAGCGCCGACCATTCGCATCCGGAGTCTGACGCAAGCTGCGCAACGAAGGGCTTCGAACGGAAGAGCCATCATTCGGACCAAATGAAGGCGAATCTGCTCTCCCGGCTCAACCGCATCGAAGGCCAGATTCGCGGAATTAAAGGGCTGATCGAGAAGGACACGTACTGCGACGACGTGCTCAACCAGATCGCCGCCGCGCAATCCGCGCTGAACAGCGTCGGCCGGCTGTTGCTGGAAGGGCATATGCGAAGCTGCATTGTGGAGCGCATTCAAGCGGGAGAACACGAAGTGATCGACGAGCTTCTGGTCACCGTCAACAAATTGATGAAATGACATATGGGAGGGACGAACATTGCAAAACATAACGTTGAAGGTGGAAGGCATGTCCTGCAGCCATTGCGTGAATGCGGTCGAAGGCGCGGTCGGCAAGCTGGGCGCCGACGCGAAGGTGAATCTGGCGTCCCGTTCGGTTCAAGTGACGTTCGACGAGTCGAAAGTGAGTCTCGACACGATCAAGAAAGCGATCGAGGAGCAAGGGTACGACGTCGTATAAGGAAAGCGCAAGGAGCCATCGGGCCCGGTGGCTCCCTTTTTTCACCCGCATTCATACCCCATAGGGGTATCTTAACGATAGATAGAAGGTGAGCGAATGAATGAGCAGGCGGAACTTCGCGAACATCGCGTGGAGCTCAGTATCGGCGGCATGACGTGCGCCGCGTGCGCGGCACGAATCGAGAAAGGCTTGAGCCGGATGCCGGGCGTGGCCAAAGCGAATGTCAATCTGGCGCTGGAGACCGCTCGCGTGGAGCTCGCTTCCGAGGGAAGCCCGTCGGTGAGCGACCTGATTCGCAAGATCGAGCAGCTCGGGTACCGGGCTGAACGGAAGCCGGACGAAGCGACCGCGGACAGCGGCGTACGCAAGCGGCAAGAGATCGTCCGCCAGCGGAGCTGGCTGATCGTTTCCGCCCTGTTGTCGCTGCCGCTTCTGTGGGCCATGTTGGACCACTTTGCCTGGACGTCGCGAATTGGGGTGCCGGAGCTGTTCATGAACCCGTGGTTTCAGCTCGCGCTGGCGACCCCGGTCCAGTTCATCATCGGCGGACGTTTTTACGCGGGGGCCTACAAGGCGCTCCGCCATGGCAGCGCGAACATGGACGTGCTCGTCGCGCTCGGAACTTCCGCGGCTTATTTTTACAGCCTGTATCAGACGTTGCGGGCTTGGAGCGAGCCGCATGACGGCGAGCCGGCCGACCTGTACTTCGAGACGAGCGTCGTCCTGATCACGCTGATTCTGCTCGGCAAGCTGCTCGAAGCGCTGGCGAAGGGGCGGTCGTCCGACGCGATTCGTTCGCTGATGAAGCTGCGCGCCAAGACGGCGACCGTCATCCGCGAGGATGGGAGCGAGGCGAACGTCCCCGTCGAACAGGTAGCTGTCGGAGACGTCTGCCTCGTCCGGCCGGGCGAGAAAGTGCCTGTCGACGGCGAAGTGGTCGGCGGCGCCTCCTCCGTCGACGAATCGATGCTGACGGGCGAGAGCTTGCCCGTCGACAAGCGCCCCGGCGACGCCGTATTCGGCGCGACGCTGAACCAGAACGGGACGCTGCGCGTCCGCGCCGTGCGGATCGGCCGGGAGACGGCGCTGGCGCAGATCATTCGCACCGTCGAGCAGGCGCAAGGCTCGAAGGCGCCGATCCAGCGCGTGGCCGACCGGCTCTCGGGCATCTTCGTGCCGATCGTCGTCGGCATCGCCGCCCTGACGTTTGTGCTGTGGCTATTCGCGCTGGACAGCGGGAACTTTGGCGGCGCGCTGGAGAAGGCGATCGCGGTGCTCGTCATCGCCTGTCCTTGCGCGCTCGGATTGGCGACGCCGGTCTCGATCATGGCCGGCTCGGGACGGGCCGCCGAGCTGGGCGTCCTGTTCAAGGGCGGCCCCTTTCTGGAAGCGGCCCAATCGATTGACACGGTCGTGCTGGACAAGACGGGGACCGTCACGAACGGAAAGCCGGCGCTGACGGATATCATCGTCGCTCCCGAATGGGAGGGAAGCGAAGCGGCGCTGCTGCGTCGGATCGCTTCCGCCGAGCGTCCGTCCGAGCATCCGCTCGCGGAGGCGATCGTCGCGGGCTTGCGGGAGCGGGACATAGAGCCGCGCGAGCCGGAGGCGTTCGAGGCGCTGCCCGGCTTCGGGGTGTGGGCGAGGGCGGAAGGCGTGGAGCTGCTGATCGGCACTCGCCGGCTGCTCGAGAGCCGCGGCGTGCCCGTACCGGAGACGGCGCTGCAAGAGATGGACCGCCTGGAAGAGCAAGGCAAGTCGGCGATGCTCGTCGCCGCCGACGGCCGGTACGCCGCCTTGATCGCCGTGGCCGATACGATCAAGGATTCTTCGCGGCAAGCGGTGGCGCGGCTGAAGGCGCTCGGGCTTCGGGTCGTCATGCTGACCGGCGACAACGAGCGGACCGCCCGCGCCATCGCGAACGCCGCCGGCATCGACGACGTGCGGGCGGAAGTGCTGCCCGCGGAGAAGGCTGCCGAAGTCCGCAAGCTGCAGGAGGTGGGCAGCAAAGTGGCCATGGTCGGCGACGGCATCAACGACGCGCCCGCGCTGGCCACAGCCGACGTCGGCATGGCGGTCGGCACCGGCGCCGATGCCGCACTGGAGACAGCCGACGTGACGCTCATGCGCGGCGACCTGAACGGCATCGCCGACGCGATCTGCCTCAGCCGCAAGACGATGCGCAACATTCGCCAGAACCTGTTTTGGGCGCTCGCCTACAACGTCGTCGGCATCCCGATCGCCGCCAGCGGCTTGCTCGCCCCTTGGGTGGCCGGCGCCGCCATGGCGCTCAGCTCGGTGTCCGTAGTGCTGAACGCGCTCCGCCTTCAGCGGGTACGCGTAGGAACCGACGTCGCCCGTCGGGCCCGTCCATGAACGGCGAAATTCATTCCTTCTCCCGCGCATCATCCGTCTCAACCGCCGGATTGCCGCGCATCATCCGCCATAACCGCTGGATTGATTGCTGTGGACCATGATAACCGTCCGAAATGCCGTGTCGTGAAGCGCGGAGATCGGGCGGTTTTGCCGTCCTTTCAAGCTTCTCTCCCTGCCTCCCTGAATTTCTCCGGCGATTAACGGTTGACGCGACACTAATAAGTGTTTATAGTTAATTAAAAAAAGTAATTAACAAGGATAATGGGAGTGATCGCCATGATATCCCCTTTATTTGTTACCCACGGTTCGCCCATGATGGCTGTTCAGGATAGCCCGTGCTCGGATTTTCTCGAGGCATACGGCCGCAAAACGACTCCGAAGGCCATCGTCATCTTTACCGCTCACTGGGAGAGCGAAGTGACGACCATCTCTTCCGTGAACGGCCCGTACGATACCATTTACGATTTCGGCGGTTTCCCGCCCGAGCTGTACAAGATCCGCTACCCGGCGCCCGGCTCGCCCGGGCTGGCGCGGCGAATCGGCGAGCGGTTCGCCGCCGCCGGCATTTCGCACCGTTTCGACGAAAAACGAGGGCTGGACCACGGCGCTTGGGTCGTGCTGAGCCGAATGTACCCGGACGCCAACATTCCCGTAGTTCAACTGTCCGTCCATCCGTTCTTGCCGGCAGCCGAACAGTTTCGCATCGGCGAAGCGCTTCGCGGACTGGACCGCGAAGACGTGCTCGTCATCGGCAGCGGAGCGACCGTCCACAATTTCCGCAAGGTCAATCCCTGGGCGACGCAGCCCGAACCGTGGGCAGTTGCGTTCGACGATTGGCTGGTGGCGCGCATTCGCTCCAAGGAACTGGATGAGCTGTTCCGCTACGACGAACTGGCCCCGAATGCCAAAGCCGCCGTGCCGCGCCCCGAGCATTTCGTTCCGTTGTTACTGGCGTTCGGCAGCGCCGACCGGGCGTCCGTCGCCGAAGAAGTTCATCGCAGCTACGAAATGGGCTCGCTCAGCCACTTGGCCGTATCATTCTAAAAATGCGGCAAGCGCAGTTTTCACGATCAACCTTACCGTTCCTCCCGGCGGGGAGAGGAGCAAAGGAGCAGTCAGACTCCTGTCTCATAACCGGGGGCCGAGTCATCGTGCGGCCAAGGTATTGATCCGTCCACATCCTCATGAGGATCCGGATCAATACCCTACAGTGTCCGGGCACGTTTCGCACACTCCGCTTCCCGCTGCTGGAGAAACGTTGTTTTGTTTCACGTGAAGCGGCGGGATCTGTCAATTTTCGTTACGGACCGCGTCGAGAACAGGCTCGATCAACTCTTTTGACCGATATCCCCTTCACTCAGGAATCTCGTCCCGACTTCCGCCTTCGGTTCCTTTTTATTGATATCCCTCTTACTCAGGTTGCAGCCGCCCGCTGTTGCTCTTCCGCTCTTTTGACCGATATCCCCTTTACTCAGAAATCTCGCTCCCACTTTTGCTTCCGGCTCCTTTATACCGAAATCCCGCTCGCTCAGGCTAGCCGGCCCGCAGTTGCTCTTCCGCTCTTTTTATCGAAATCCCCCTCGCTCAGGAAAAGGGCCGCTCATCTCTTGGAGAAACGGCACCTACGACGAACTGTACCGGTTGTTCCATGAAAAATATCCGTGGATCGCGATCGAGCAGGTGCCGGTCAACGGGCAGCCGGTCATGGAGGTAATCGCCGCCCAGGAAGCAGCGGGAACGCCGGCGGACGTCACGGAGATCGACACCGACCTGATCAAGCTTAGACCCAAGCGGCCTGCTGGAAGATTTGACTCCGTATATCTCCGTATATCGAGAAAAGCCCGATCTTCCCAGAGGTGTCGTTGCCGCAAAGATTTTTCGACATGATGACGTTTGGCGGCAGGAAGCTGGCCGTGCCGATGGTCGACGTGCCGATGTGGGTGCTCGTGAACAAGGAGCTGCTCGCCAAGCACGGCGTCGAGATGCCGCCGAACGACTGGGCGTACGACGACTTCCGCGACATCGCCAAGAAGGTGACCGACCCCGCCGCCGGCGACATACGGCGTCACGACCCAGCCGGAAAGCCAGATGCGGCTGCTCAGCACGAAGGCGGTGGCGGACGGGCATGCGGCCCATCTGCAGTACATGAACGAGGATTTGACGCAGAGCCTGCTCGCGACTCCCGAAGTGATGAGCGACGTCGAATGGATGCGCGAGCTCGTCACCAAGGACGGCTCGATGCAGAGCGACGCGGCCGCGACCGCTTCCGGCAACGCGACGCGGGACTTCCTCAACGGCAAAACGGCGTTCGCAATCGGCGGCTACTGGGTGCTGCCGGACTTGAAGTTTCAGGACGGACAAGTTCCCTCTGGTCCCCGCAAAGTACCTGAAGTAAGCTTCGCAGCCAAGCTCGCTGGGTGGGGTTATCTTACCGTATGGACGGCCGATCGTTTCCGGGGAGCCCGTGGCTGTCGTCTGCGCATTGGCGCGAAGCCGGGAACGGATGTGAATCGGAAATCGGAAATGTTGCTTTTCCGTTTCCGGTTGGGGTAAGATAGGGCCGTTACAATCAAAGAAAGCGCTTGGAGAGGGGGAACGCAATGGCGGGAGAGACGGCAAAAGAGACGGCAATAGAGACGGCGGGAGAAACGGCGGGAGGCGGAACTGCGGACGGGGCGCTCAAGCTTTGGTTCGCGCGGCCGGCGAACGCATGGGAGGAAGCGCTTCCGGTCGGCAACGGCCGGCTGGGCGCCATGGTGTTCGGCGGCGTCCGCGAGGAGCGCCTCGCCCTGAACGAGGACAGCCTGTGGTCCGGCGGACCGCGCGACCGCAACAACCCGGACGCGCCGGCGCATCTGGAGACGATCCGGCGCCATCTGCTGGAAGGCCGCCCGGCGGAAGCGCAGCGGCTGGCGGTGCTGGCGCTGTCCGGCGTGCCGGAAACGCAGCGCCACTACTTGCCGCTCGGCGACCTGACGCTCCGCTTCTCCGCGGAAGGGGAGCCTAAGGACTACCGGCGCGAGCTCGATCTGACCACGGGAATCGCCCGAACGAGCTTCCGCCTGGGGGGTGTCGCCCATGAACGGGAAGCGTTTGCAAGCGAGCCGGACCGGGCGCTCGTCGTCCGCATCGCAGCCCAACGGCCCGGCGCCGTCTCTTTCACGGCGCGGCTGACCCGGGGGCCGAACAACCGGCACTACGACGAGATCGCAAAAATCGACGCTCGAACGCTTGTGATGAGAGGCAGCGGCGGCGGCGAGGGGGGCGTCGCCTTCCGCACCGCGCTGCGCGTGAACGCGGAAGGCGGGAGCGCGTCGATCGTGGGCGAGCATCTGCTCGTCAATGGAGCCGACGCCGTGACGCTGGTGCTGACCGCCGCCACCACGTTCCGGTTCGCCGATCCCGAAGCGGAGGCGCTGCGGGCGGCGGAGGCCGCATCCGCCCGCAGCTACGCGCAGCTGAGGAGCCGGCAGGAGGCCGACGTGCGCGCGCTCATGCGCCGCGTGTCGCTGCGCCTCGGACCGGCGTGCGCGGAGGCGGAAGCGCTGCCGACCGACGTGCGGCTGGAGCGGTTGCGCGCCGGCGCCGACGACCCGGGACTGTACGCGCTGTACTATCAGTACGGGCGCTACTTGCTCGCGGCCAGCAGCCGGCCGGGTTCGCTGCCGGCCAATTTGCAAGGCATCTGGAACGAGAAGATGCAGCCGCCCTGGGACAGCAAGTATACGATCAACATCAACACGCAGATGAACTATTGGCCGGCCGAGTCGGGCAACCTCGCGGAGTGCCACGAGCCGCTGTTTGAGCTGATCGAGCGGATGCGGGAGCCGGGCAGGCGCACGGCGCGGGCGATGTACGGATGCGGCGGGTTCGTCGCCCACCACAATACCGACCTGTGGGCGGACACCGCGCCGCAGGATCTGTACCCGCCCGCCACCTATTGGCCGATGGGCGCCGCCTGGCTCTCCCTGCATCTGTGGGAGCATTACGCGTACAGCCTGGACCTTGACTTCCTCGCCCGGGCATACCCGACGATGAAGGAAGCGGCGGCGTTCTTCGTCGACTTCCTGACGGAGCTCCCGGACGGCCGGCTCGTGACCGTGCCTTCCGTCTCGCCGGAAAACACGTACTTGCTGCCGAACGGGGAGTCCGGCACGTTGTGCGCGGGACCGGCGATGGACGGGCAATTGCTGCGCGAGCTGTTCGGCGCCTGCGTTCAAGCCGCGGAGACGCTCGGCGTCGACGAACGGTTCGCAGGCCGGCTCGCGGCGATGGCCGACCGGCTGCCGCCGCCGGCAATCGGGCGGCACGGCGGGCTGCAGGAGTGGCTGGAAGATTACAAGGAGGCCGAGCCCGGGCACCGGCACCTGTCGCATCTGTTCGCGCTGTATCCCGGAACGGGCTGGTCGGTCCGGGGAACGCCCGAATGGACGCAAGCCGCGCGGATCGCGCTGGAGCGGCGGCTGGCCCACGGCGGCGGCCATACCGGCTGGAGCCGGGCGTGGATCGTCAACCTGTGGGCCCGTCTGGAGGACGGCGAGCAGGCGTGGGAGCACCTGCAGGCGCTGCTGGCCCGCTCTACGCTGCCGAACTTGCTGGACAACCACCCGCCCTTTCAGATCGACGGCAACTTCGGCGGCGCGGCGGGCATCGCCGAAATGCTGCTGCAGAGCCATGGGGGCGAGCTTCATCTGCTGCCGGCGCTCCCTTCCCGCTGGCCGGAAGGGGAGGTGCGCGGCCTCAGGGCGCGCGGCGGCTTCGAAGTCGACCTCGCGTGGACAAGCGGCGCGCTGGCCGAGGCGCGAATCCGGGCGAGCCGCGACGGCGACTGCCCGGTCCGCGCCCGGGGCCGCCTGCGCGTGACGGCTTCCGGCCGCCCGGTTCCGGCGGAGGCGGACGGCGGCGGGCGCATCCGGTGGACGGCGCGCGCAGGGACCGAGTATGCGGTTCGCGCCGAGGGCTGACGCAAGCGGGCGACCGGCGGAGGAGCCAAGCGGCGAACCGTTCGCGAGGAAGGAATCGGTCGCTCCGCCATAGGGCGAGTCGGTGACCAAAGCGGGCAAAGACGCCCCTTGTTCGGATGGCATGCCCGCGTCAACAATCCGTCGGCCGTTCGGCGCGCTTATGCGCCGCTTGCTCAACATAAGATTTTTTAAGTTCCCAGGGTTCCCCGCCAAGGACCCGAGCAAGCTGCGATTCGGTTGCGGGACCAAACGATGAGGAAAGGATGGGTTCTCATGACCCGGAGCAAAGTCGGCATCGTCGGATGCGGCAATATCAGCGGCATTTATTTTCAAAATTTGCGCAAATATCCCGAGGTGGAGCTTGTCGCGGCAGCGGACATCGACCTCGACCGGGCCAAGGCGAGAGCCGCCGAGTTCGGGCTGGCCAAGGCGTATACGGTAGAGCAACTGTTGGCCGATCCGGACATCGACATTGTGGTCAACCTGACGATTCCGAAGGCGCACGCGCCGGTCAGCCTGGCCGCTCTGAAGGCGGGCAAACACGTTTACGTGGAAAAACCGCTGGCGGTGACGCGCGAGGAAGGGCGGGAGCTGCTCGCGGCGGCCCGCGAGAAGGGGCTTCGGATCGCGGGCGCGCCGGAGACGTTCCTCGGCGGGGGCTTGCAGACGTGCCGCAAGCTGATCGACGACGGCGCCATCGGCAAGCCGGTCGCCGTATCCGGCTTCATGATGGGCGGCGGTCCCGAAGGCTGGCATCCGGATCCGGAGTTCTTCTACGCCGTGGGCGGCGGTCCGATGTTCGACATGGGGCCGTATTATTTGACGGCGTTCGTGTCGCTGCTCGGCCCGATCCGGCGCGTGTCCGGCTCGGCGGTGATCACCCACCCGGAGCGCACGATCGGCAGCGAGAAGAAGCGCGGGCAGAAAATTCCGGTCGAGACGCCGACGCATATCGCCGGGGTGATCGATTTCGTCAGCGGGGCGGTCGGCACGCTGATTACAAGCTTTGACGTGCCGGCCGGCACTTCGCTGCCGAACATCGAAATTCAAGGCACGGCCGGGACGCTGCTCGTGCCCGACCCGAACACGTTCGGCGGCGTCGTCAAGCTGCGCCGCGCCGGCTCGCAGGAGTGGGAGGAAGTGCCGCTCACGCACGGCTTCACGGACAACAACCGCGGCATCGGCGTCGCCGATCTGGCGGCCGCCATCGCCGAAGGGCGCGAGCACCGGGCGCACGGCGACATGGCGTACCACGTGCTGGAGGCGATGCACGGCTTCCACGACGCCTCCCGCGAAGGCCGGCATTACGAAATGCAAAGCGTGTGCAGCCGCCCGGCGCCGATGCCGCCGCTCTGATCGGGCGCCGGTTTGCGCGCGTGGGATCGAGACGGTGAAGCTCTCATTCGGAACCCGGTTGCCGGGCTGCCGCGCCGGATGCGGCGGTCCGGGGCCGGGAGATTGGGCCGCCGGCCCGAACGGATTTTGCAAACGAGGCCCAAATCGGCCTGAAAAGTTTAAGATTGCCCGATCGCAAGCGGACGCGAATGCTTCTAAGATGATGCATTGTCGCGGCCGCTTCTTCGGCATACCCTGCGCAATCGTGAAAGCGCATACGAGAGCGGCGCCGTTCGCCGCGGCGGCTGCCGGAGCATGGAGAGGGAGAGTGCGCATGACGGGAAGAAGTATCCGCTTGCCGAGTCGGTCGACCCCCGCACGCCGCGCCGTCCGGGCGTCGGCCTGCGCATCGTGAATGAGCGGCTGAAAATCCACTTCGGCCCCGACTACCGTCTGCGCATCGACCCGGCGAGGGGAGGGCACTCCGATTCCGATCCGCCATCCCGTCCTGCATGATGGCGGGGAAGCGGCCGCCGGCACGGAGGCGGCGGAGCGCCGGTGAGGCGGCCCAGCCGCGCGGGCGTTCCGGCCTTAGCTCTTGCGTCCCGGCGTTCTTTTCCGCTGAATTTATCTCGTCCATCTTTTTCCAGGCAAATTGGGGTACAATAGACTATTGATCTCCCAAACCCGACGGCAAGGAGGCAGGCGAGTGGACTTCCGAACGGAGAAAGATTTCCTGGGCGAAAAGCAAGTTCCGATCGACGCTTACTACGGCGTGCAGACGATGCGGGCGGTGGAAAATTTTCCGATCACCGGCGTTCCCGTGCATCCGGAGCTGATCCGGGCGCTGGCGCACGTGAAGCGGGCGGCGGCGATCGCGAACATGAGAACGAAGATGCTGCGCAAGCCGATCGGGGAAGCGATCGTCAAGGCGGCGGAGGAAGTGGCCGGCGGGGCGCTGGCTTCGCAGTTCATCGTCGATTCGATCCAGGGCGGCGCCGGGACGTCGATCAACATGAACATGAACGAGGTGCTGGCCAACCGGGCGCTGGAACATCTCGGCCGCCGGAAGGGCGAATATTTCCACTGCAGTCCGAACAACCATGTCAACATGTCGCAGTCGACGAACGACACGATTCCGACCGCGATCCGGATCGCCGCCTACCGGCTGGCGGGGTCGCTTCTGGAAACGCTGGAGCGGCTGCGGGCAGGATTCGAGGACAAGGCGTCGAAGTTTGACGGTGTGATCAAGATGGGCCGAACCCATCTGCAGGATGCGGTGCCGATTCGGATGGGGCAGTCGTTCGGCGCTTACGCGGCGGTGACGGCGCGCGACATCGGGCGGATCGGAACGGCGGCCGAACGGCTGCTGGCGGTCAATATGGGGGCGACGGCGGTCGGCACGGGGCTCAACGCGAAGCCGGCCTACATCCGCGAGGTGGTCGCGGTGCTCGCCGAGGAATTGGCCATCCCGCTGCACGTGGCCGACAATTTGATGGACGCCACGCAAAACACCGACGCCTACACGGAGCTGTCCGCGGCGCTGAAGGTGTGCGCCGTCAACCTGTCGAAAATTTGCAACGACATCCGCCTGATGGCGTCGGGCCCTCGCGCCGGACTGGCCGAGCTTGCGCTGCCGCCGCGCCAGCCGGGCTCTTCGATCATGCCGGGCAAAGTGAATCCGGTCATGGCCGAGGTCGTCAATCAGACGGCTTTTCAGGTGATCGGCAACGACCATACGATCTGCCTCGCGTCCGAAGCCGGCCAGTTCGAGCTGAACGTCATGGGGCCGGTTATCGCCTTCAACTTGCTCCAGTCGCTCAAAATTTTGCGCAACGCCGTCGACGTCTTCATCCGTTTCGCCCTGGACGGGATGGAGGCGAACCGGGAGCGCTGCGAAGCTCACGTGCGCGAAAGCTACGGCATCGTCACCGCCCTGAACCCGCACCTCGGCTACGAGGTGGCGGCGCAGTTGGTGAAGGAAGCGATGAAGACGGGGGTGTCCGTGCGCGAGCTCATCCTGGAGCGGCATCTGCTGACGCCGGAGGAGATGGACGTCATTCTCGATCCGGTGCAGATGACGACGCCCGGCATCGCCGGCGAATGGCTGCTGGAGGAGCGGCGGGAGTAGGCGTGCGGCCGCGCGCCGGCCGGGCTTGCCTGGAAGGAGCGGCCGGCACGGCGGCGGGCGGCGCATCGCCGACGCCGTTGCCGTGTTGGTTGCCGTTTTCAACCCCTGAGCAGGAGGGATAGAGGTTGTCGACTTTTCCGCTGTCGCGGTTTCATCCGGTGCTCGCCGCCTGGTTCGCGGCTTCTTTCGGGACGCCGACCGACGTCCAGACGCGGGCCTGGCCGCTCATTCTCGCCGGCGAGCACACGCTCATCGCCGCGCCGACCGGCTCGGGCAAGACGCTGGCGGCGCTGCTGCCGTGCCTGCACCGGATCGTCACGGAGCCCGCCGCTTCGCCCGGCGTCCGCACGCTGTACGTGACGCCGCTCAAAGCGCTCAACAACGACGTTCATCATCACGTGCTCGGGTTCGTCGAGGAGCTGGACGCGCGGGCCGCAGCCGGCGGCGGGCGCTGGCCGGGCATACGCTGCGCCGTGCGTACGGGCGACACGAGTTCAAGCGAGCGCAGCAAGATGCTGCGCCGGCCGCCGGACGTGCTCGTCACGACGCCGGAGTCGCTGTTCCTGCTGCTGTCGAACGAGAAGGGACGCGCCATGCTCGCCGCGGTGGAGCAGGTCGTCGTGGACGAAATTCACGATCTGGCCGCCGGCAAGCGCGGCGCCCACCTGCTGCTGTCGCTCGAGCGGCTGAACGAGCTGTGCGGCCGCACGGTGCAGCGCATCGGCGTGTCGGCGACGCAGAAGCCGCTCGCGCGCGTGGCCCGCTTCCTCGGCGGCTGGGAGGAGCCGGCGGGGAGCGGGGCCGGGCCGTCGCCTGGCGGGACGGCGGCGGGGTTGCGGCCGCGCGCGTCCTTGTCCGGCGCGGCGGACGCCCGGGCGGCCGGCGGCGCAGGCTCGGGCGCGGAGGCGGGCGGCGCAGGCTCAGGCGCGGCGCAAGAGGCCGCGCGGCCAACGCCGGCGCACGCTGCCGTGCAGCCGCATCCGTTCGGCTACCGGCCGCGTCCGGTAGCCGTCGTCGAGAGCCGCATGAGCAAACGGCTGGACGTGACGGTGACGATGCCGGACCAGAGCCGGCCGGCGCAAACGCGGGAAGCGGTCTGGCTGCCGCTGCTGGACCGGATCGTCCAACTGATGGAAGGGTGCCGGTCGACGCTCATCTTCGTGAACAGCCGGCGGCTGTGCGAGCGGCTCTGCCTGCGTCTCAACGACCACGTCGGCTACGAGCTGGCCCGCCCGCACCACGGCAGCGTGTCGCGCGAGCGGCGGCTCGAAGTCGAGCGGCTGCTGAAGGAGGGCCGGCTGCGCTGCATCGTGGCGACGTCGTCGCTGGAGCTCGGCATCGACGTCGGGCACGTCGATCTGGTCATCCAGATCGACTCGCCGCTTACCGCCGCCGGCGGCATCCAGCGCTTCGGCCGCGCGGGACACGCGGTCGGCGAGGCGAGCCGCGGCGTCATTCTGGCGCGCACGCGCGGACCGCTGCCGGAAATCGCGGTGCTCAGCCGCCAGATCGCCGCCCGCGACATCGAGGAAATCCGCATTCCGCAAAGTCCGATCGACGTGCTGTCGCAACAGATCGTCGGCGCGGTCGCGGCCGAAGACTGGCGGCTCGAACGGCTGCACCGGATGATCGCGCGGTGCGACAGCTACGCGTTCTTTTCCCGCGGGCGCCTTGAGGAGCTGCTGGATGTTCTGTCCGGCCTCTATCCGTTCGCGAAACCGCTGCTCGATTGGGACCGGGACGCGGGCCTGCTGCGCAAAAGGAGCAACACGGCGATGGCGGCCGTCACCGGAGCGGGGACGATCCCGCAGAGCGGCAACTACCCGGTGCATCATCTCGACAGCCGCGTCCATCTCGGCGAGCTGGACGAGGAGTTCGTGCAGGAGAGCCGGGTCGGCGACGTCTTCCAGCTCGGCTCCGGCTCGTGGATGATTCGCGAGATTCGCCAGGACCGGGTGTACGTCTCGGAAGTCGGCAACCGGTTCAGCGAGGTGCCGTTTTGGCGCAACGAGGCCGGGGGCCGGTCGCTGGCGCTCGGCGAGAAGATCGGCGCCTTCATGCGCGAGCTGGGGGAGCGGCTGAAGGCGGAGGAGGAGGCGGAAGGCGCAGGCGCAGGCGCGGGAGCGGGAGCGGCGCATCCGCCGGCGGCCGGCGAAGGAGGGCGGGGCGAGCCGACGGGCGAGGCCGCGCCGTTCCGGGCCCGGGAAGCGACGCTTGGCTGGCTGCAAGCAACATACGGCCTGGACCGGGAGTCGGCCTCCCAGCTTGCGGACTGGGCCCTCTCCCAGCAGCGCTTCTGCGGCCTGCCGACCGACCGGCGCATGCTGATCGAGATTTACAGGGACGTGATGAATCAGACACACGTCATCCTGCACAACTATTGCGGCCGGAAGGTGAACCGGGCGTGGCTGCTGGCGATCGAGCGCCAGTTCGAACAGTTGCTTGGGCACCGGCCGTACGGCAACGCGAAGGATAACGGCATCGAGCTGGTGCTGCCCGATTGGGATGCAACCTGGCTGGAGGCGATCCGCCGGGTGTCGCCCGCCAATCTGAAGGAGCTGCTGACCGAGGCGGTGACGGGATCGCCGCTGCTTGCGCTCGCGTTTCGCCGCCTCGCCGAAACGTCGCTTTTGCTCGCCCGCAGCTTCCGGCGGATGCCGCTCTGGCAGAAGCGGCTGCGGGGCGAGGAGTTGCTGCGCGGCGCGATGCCCTATGCCGAGAGCTTCCCTCATCTGCGGGAAGCGATGAAGGAATGCCTGTACGATTATTTGGATTACGAGGGGCTGGAACGGACGCTGGAGCGGATTCGGCGCGGCGAGATCGCGCTGGACGTCCGGGAGACGCCGCACCCGTCCCCGTTCGCCGCCCAATTCCTGGCCGATTACGTCAACATGCGGGTGTATGAAGGGGACGGCGTCGACGAGTCGGTTCGGCTGCGCCTGCTGAACATAAGCCGGGAGTTGGCCGCGCAGGTGTTCGGCCCCGGGCGGGCGGCCGGCGTCCGGCCCGCGGCGGTAGAAGCGGAGCGGCGCAGGCTGGAGGAGCCAAATCGGCCGCCGGCCGATGCGGAAGAGATGTACCGGCTGCTGAAGCAGAAGGGCGACCGGACGGCGGAGGAACTCGTCCGGTTCGCCGGCGGCGGACAAGCGTTGACGTGGCTGGAGGAACTGCGCGCGCAAGGCCGGACGGTGCCCGTCGATCTGACGGACGACGGGGAGCTGCGCTGGATTTGCGCGGACGAGCGGCCGATCTACGAGCGGTTCCCGGCGTCGCCGGACGCGACGTTGTTCGTGGTCGGACGGTATGCCGCGAGCGTCCTCTCGTTCACCGAGCCGCAGCTGTGCGAGCGGTATCCGCGGCTGCCGCTCGCAGCGGCCCGCGAGGCCGCGGACCGGCTGCTGGCGGCCGGTCGAATCGTGCGCGCGCCGTTCGCCGCCGGCGAGAGCGAGCGGATCTGGACCGACGCGCAGGTGGCGGCGCGCATGGTCAGGTTGTCGATCGGCGAAGCCCGCCGGCTCGCGGCTCCGGCCGAGCCGGCCCGCTGGTGCGGCCAGATCGCGCGGCTGCAGTCGGCGCTGCAAGGAACGCAGCACCCGCCGGGGCCGGAAGGGCTGCGCGCCGTCATCGCGCGGCTGCAGGGGCTGTTCGTCCCGCTGTCGCATTGGGAGACGATTTTGTTTCCGGCGCGGATGAGCCGCTACCGCAAGGAGGATCTCGATGCGCTGTGCGCGTCGGGGGAAGTGGTGTGGCTGGGGCGCAAGGAAGAAGGGGACAAGGAGGGCAAAGTCGCTTTTTTCCTCGCGGAATCAAGCGCCCTATATTTGCCTTATGTCGCCGCCGCCCGCGCCGGGACGGAATCGAAGCATCCTCGCCTGCTGGAGCGGCTGCGCGACGGCGGAGCCCGCTTCCTGACGGCGCTGGCTCGGGAGGAAGGCACGACGCCGTCCGAACTGCTTCCGGCGCTCCTCGATCTGGTGTGGGAAGGCCGCGTCTCGAACGACCTGTTCGCGCCGCTTCGGCTGTCGCAAGCGGCCAAGCGGCGCAATGGACCGGATCGGACCGGTTCGGGCTTCGGCCGCTGGTACTGGACCGGGGCGCTTGCGCCGGAGGCGAGCGCCGGCTCGCCGGCGGAGAACGCCGCCGGGCAGGCGGAGCAGGAGGCGTCGGCGGTTCACTGGGCGCGCCACCTGCTGGACAGCTTCGGCATCATCAACAAGGAACTCGTCGCCAAGGTGTCTCCGTTCGCCTGGGACGTCTTCTATCCGGTGCTCCGCAAGCTGGAGGAGTGGGGAACGGTCGCCCGCGGCGTCTACGTGGCGGGCGATCCGTCGCTGCAATTTTCGACGCCCGAGATGGCCGAAGCGGTCGCGCGCCCGGCCGCCGTCGGCGAGGAAGCCACCGTGCTGTCCGCGGCCGATCCCGCCAATCCCTTCGGCTTGATGACCGATTGGCCGGCCGCGGAGGGAGGGGCCGCGTTCGCCCGCAAGCCCGGCAACTACCTCGTGCTGCTCGGAGAGCGCTGCGCGCTGTGGATCGAGAACAACGGCCGCAGAGTGTACGAGCTGGACCGCGAGCTGAAGCGAGCGAAGTCTCCCGGGGAGCGGGCGGCGCTCGTCCGCTCGGCGCTTGTCGAGCTGATGAAGCGGCAAGGGCTGGTCAAAGTGACGGTCGACCGGTGGGACGGAGAGCCCGTGCTCGAGTCCGAGCCCGGCCGCCGGCTGCAAGAGCTCGGGGCGGAGAGGGACCGGCGGTCGCTCGTCTTCTGGGCGAACTGACCCTGCCGGGTCGCGACTGTCCCGCGCAAGCGGCGCACTTCCTCCCTCAGGCGGCGCGGGCGCCCGCCCGGCGCCGGATGGCGGTCGCCGCGACGGTCAGCAGCAGCGGCACCGTAAACGCGAAAAACCCCCATAGCGGGTGAACGACGGAAACGATCTCGACCCACTCCGCACTGCTGTCGAAGGAGACAATCGTGTTCAGGAAGCCGATCAACGCCAGCGGCATCATGATCGGACGCGCGTCCTTCAGCTTGCACAGGTCCGCTATGAAATGCGCCATCACGTACAGCGTCAGCGACACCTTCATGTAAGAGCCGGCGATCAGCGACATGCCGATCACCGACTCGATCCGCTGAATGATCTGGAACGCTTCGATGATGCGCGCCAGCTCGAACAAGGAATATTTATTTTCCGCGGCAAGCGGTCCGAACACCATCAAGGTGCACAGGGAGGCGAGGATCAGCAGCAGGGTGCAGAGGGCGAGCCCGACGGGCAGCGTGCGGACCGCCTTGCGGCGGTCGGCCGGCCGGATGTGCCTGAGCAGCATGCCGAACACGAAAATTTCCTGGTACGGGAAGCCGAAGCTGAAGTACGCGCCATGCCAGATCGGGCGAACGCCGTACGGGAAGATCGGCAGCAGGTTAGCAGCGTGATAATTGGGAAAGGCCAGCGCCAGCACGATCAGCGTCAGAGGGAGGATTAGAATGAGGATGAACGTGAACATGCGGGCCATCACCTCAAGGCCGCATCGCGCGGTCACCGCCGCGAGCGCGAAGATAGACAGCGTGAATACGGAATACGGCGTCTCCCGCAGCATCGAGCTGGTCATGAACAATCCGACGTCGACGACGATTCCCGTGGCGATGTGAAACAGGAACGAGAGAGTCACCACCGACAGCAGCGCGGTTGCGACGTTCCCGAGCGCTTTGCGGCTGCACTCGACGTAGCTCAGCTCCGGTTCCGCCCGGTTCAGGAAAAGCAGGCAGGCGAGCAGCAGCATGCCGAGCGTCGCGGAAATGAGCAGGGAGATCCACACGCCGCCCCACGCCTCGGAGATGAGCGGTCCGGGGACGTTGATGATGGCGGAGCCGGTCACGTAGACGAAAAGCAGCATGCCCATTTGCAGAGAACTGACCGACTGCCGGTCGTATCCGTTCATGCTCGATTCCTCCCTTGGCTTGACCGAAACTTGGCGTTCAGTAGGACTTGGCGGACAAGAAGCGCTCGATGGCGCGCGCCGGCCCGGTAAGCACCTGGTCGCTCCACTCGTAGAGCTCCATCCAGTTCAGCTTGCCGACGAAGTCGGCCGCCTCGTACAGCGAGAAGGCGAGCAGCGTACCGTAAACCACCTTCTCGCGGCGGCGCATCGGCGGAGCGCCTTTCCATTGAAACAGCAGCATGACCCCGTAAAGAGCGACGACCAGCAGCAACCTCTGTGCCATGCGAAACCCTCCATTCCCTTTCTTACTTGGCGCCTTCGGCGTCGACCGCAGGGCGGGATATCGACGTGCCGCTCGTCACGATCTGGATGTGCACCCGAACCGACAGCGGCATCGCCGCAAAGCGCCGCTCCCAGTCCGGTTTCCACTTCCGCCACAGCGCCGGATGATGGGCAAAGATGCGCTGTCCGATTCCGATCACATCGATGCGCTGCTGCTGCAACAACTCGTACGTTTCCGATATTTCGCCGGCGAACAGCTGCTCGAGCCGGTTCACGAACTTTTGCTCGTCCTTCTTGGTCTTGATGACCGTGCACTTCAGCTCGCCGATCGCCACCGCGACGTCCGCATTCAGGAGCACGGAAGGGTGGTCTTCGGACAGAACGGGCTTGAGCCGCCGGGAATAGGACAGAACCTCGACGCTCTCGGTCTTATCCGGCTGGCCTGGGCAAGGGAGATTCTGCATGCCGGAGGGATAGCTGTCGCGCAGCATCAGCAACCCTTCGATGTATTTGGACCCCAGCTGCCCCACCATTTTGCCTTTCTTCAGCAGGGCGGCGCCGGCGACGGTGAAGCTGCCGCCTTTCTGTTGTTTGGACACGTAGGGAAGCGCGGCGTCGCCGTTGCCTCCGAGCATCTCCGTTCCCATCAGGAGCAGGCTCGAGTTGACGGTCTTGCCCGCGTTGGAGTATGAATCCTGCATCGCCCGAAGCAACTGCTGGCTCGTCGTCTGCTCGACCAGCGGCGGCCGGGTCAGAAACTCGGCGGCATCGCCCTCCGTGACGGCGACGGAGGCGGTAAGCCTCGGTTCGTGGTCGCGGTAGAACACATCGAGCAGTTCCCCGACGTTCCTTCGGGCAGCTATGCGCTCGCTGACCAAGATCAGCCGCATATGGCTCCATTGGGCTATGCGGCCCAGGTGGAGCGGAATGTCGCGAATCGCTTCCTCGACGGAGTTGTCCTCCGTCCTAATATTGACGAACGCCGAACCGCTTCGCGATTTGCCCTGGCTTGTGCCCGAAGGCGTGGGCCGGTAAATTTGCGCCGTCAAGGCGATGTTGCCGTCGCCCGCCTCGTCCAGCGCGACTCCCATGACGAAGCCGAGCTCGGGCAGTTCATGCTGACTCCAGCATCCGCTCAGGACGAGCGGAGCCAGAAGCAGAAGAAGCGGCGAAAACGCTCGCCGGAAACGAGCTTTTCTCATGATATACCTCCGTTGCAACCCGGTTGCCTCCAACATGGGAAGCGGCTCGCGGCCGAAGGTTCAGTCGGCGCTGGGGCGACTTCCCCGTTGGACGGGCTTCTGGAGCAGCCGCTTGAGCGGCGCGCGGATCATGATGTCTCGGAAATGGGCGAACCGGACCGGCGCGAGCGGCGCCAGATAAGGCTGGCCCAGCGACCGCAGGCAGCACAGGTGAAGCAGGATGAGCAGGAGGATTATCATCATGCCGAAGCCGCCCAGCAGCGCCGCCGACACCATCAGCGGGAAGCGCATCACCCGAAGCGCGATCGCCATGTTGTACTGCGGGATGGAAAACGACGCGATGCCGGTCAGCGCGACGATGATGACCATGATCGGCGACGCGATGCCGGCTCCGATGGCGGCTTCGCCGATAACGAGTGCGCCGACGATGCTGACCGCAGATCCGAACGACTTCGGCAACCGGACGCCCGCTTCGCGCAGCAGCTCGAAGAAGAACTCCATCACCAACGCTTCGAAAAAAGCGGGGAACGGAATGCCTTCCCGGGCGTCGATAACGGCCAGCAGCAAGATGGTCGGAATGAGCTCGGGGTGGTATGTCGTCAGCGCGATGTACGCGCTCGGCAGGATGAGCGCGATGATGAAGGCGGCTATCCGCAGCCACCGGATCATCGTCGAGAACACCGTGCGCTGATAGTAATCTTCGCTGGACTGGAAAAACTCCGAGAACTTCCCCGGACAGAGCAGGATGCTGCCCGTCCCCTGAACGAGCACGATGATCTTCCCGTCCAGCAGGGCGCCGACCGCCGTGTCCGGCCGTTCGGTATAGCGGTGCTGCGGGAAAGGGGAGAGAGTGGAATCTTCGATCAGCTGCTCGATAAAAGAAGTCTCCAGAACTTCTAATCTTTGGGCCAATTCCATTCTTCGCTGGAATTCCTTGATCATCTCCGGGTCCGCAATGCCTTCGATGTAGCCGTACGCGATCTCGCTTTGCGATTCGCCTCCGCCGCGCACCTTGACGATCTTGAAGTTGGTTGACCGGAGGCGTTTGCGCATCAGCCCCAGATTGACCTGCAAATTTTCTACGGCGCCTTCCCGCGGCCCCTGAACAACCGACTCGTTCGTCGGTTCCGACACTTGCCGGGATTCGACTTTCAGCGCGTCGAAGCTGAGCGCCCGGTTCCAGCCGTCGAACAGGATGATGATGCGGCCGGACGAGATGTCGTCCACGATGTCAGCGAATGTGTCTCGCATCTCCCCGAACTCCCGGGATACGCCGTGCCGCTCGAAGAAGGACACGAGCATCGGCAGCTCGACGTCGGCGGCCGGTCCCACCTCATGGGTGAGCAAATCCTGCAGCGACGACTTCATGAAGTTCAGATGGCGCTCCTGAACGAGCGTTTCGTAGAAGAGGGAGTGGGCCCGGCAGCTCATGTCGGGACCGAATTGCCAGGGTCTGCTGACAAAATCGGTGCTGACGCTAAAAACCTGTTGCAAACGGGACAAGTTGTCGTCGAGCCGCTCGGACAGAGGTTCATTTAGCTGCCGGATCAAGTCCTGAGCTGGCGCCGTGCCGGGGTACGCTTCGGACAAGGGGCATCCTCCCTTCGCTGCCGAATTTTTCCGTAGCCCGCTTAGTATGAGCGGAATCGGCCAAGTTATACCCGCTCCCTCCGTCCGATTTTGTGTTATTCTGGAAGCGTCGGTTCGGCGTCGTTTTTCCCATGGGGGAAGAAGTGGAGCGGGCGTGCGCCCGCACGCGAAAAAAATGAAGGGAGCGATCGGATTTGGAACTGGCTGTCATCATCGCTTTGCTCGTCGTCTTCGCCGGAGTGCCCGGCTCTCTGCTCGTCTACCTGTGGCTCGCGTCCAGGAAGCCGCAGCATTCGATCATCCGCGCCCACCCGTACATGGGCTGGATTCGCTACTTGCTGGAAAAGCTCGGTCCGGAGTTCCGCCAATACTGGTTTGACGGCGACACGGAGGGCAAGCCGTTCTCGCGCGCCGATTACGTCGGCCTCGTGTTCGCCGCCAAGTACCGGACCGACCTCGTCAGCTTCGGCTCGAAGCGCGATTTCGCGAAGCCCGGCTATTATATCGCCAACGGCATGTTCCCCAAGCTGGCCGAAGAGCTGCGGACGGACCTTGACGACAAGGTGCCGTCGAAGCGGTACGTCATCCGGCACGAAGGCCTGTTCAGCCGCCGCGAGCGGCTGATCGACGACGAGGCGCGCAGGTGGCTCTACCGGGAAGAAGACGCGCTGGTCGTCGGCGAGCGGCGCCGGTTCCCGTGGACGCTGCGCGGCATGTTCGGGGCTTCGGCGACGTCGTACGGGGCGGTCGGGGAGCACTACATCGAGGCGGCCGCGGCCGGCGCGCGGATGGCCGGCGGCTCGTGGATCAACACGGGCGAAGGCGGCGTCGCGGACGTCCATCTGGCCGGCGGCGCCGACATCGTCGCGCAGATCGGTCCGGGTCTGTTCGGCTACCGCGACGAGGAGGGCCGCTTCTCGTTCGAAGAATTCCGGGCGAAGGCGGCGGAGCCGCTCATCAAGGCGTTCGAGCTCAAGCTCGCGCAGGGGGCGAAAATTCGCGGCGGCCACCTCGAAGGCAGCAAGGTGAACGCGAAGATCGCGGCCATCCGCAAGGTGCCGGTCGGCCGGACGGTCAACTCGCCCAACCGCTTCCCGTTTTTGACCGGTCCGGAGGAGACGCTGCGGTTCGTCGCGCGGCTGCAGGAGGAGGGCGGCAAGCCGGTCGGCCTCAAGATCGTCGTCGGCGACGAACAAGGGCTGGAGCCGCTGTTTCGGGCGATGGCCGCCTTGGGCGTGTACCCCGACTTCATCACCGTCGACGGAGGCGAGGGCGGCTCGGGCGCAACGTTCAAATCGATGGCGGACGGCATGGGGCTGCCGCTCATCCCGGCGTTGCTCGCGCTTGACGACACGGCCCGCCGGTTCGGCGTCCGCGACCGCTTCCGCATCTTCGCCTCCGGCAAGCTGATCTCGCCCGACCAGGTGGCGATCGCGCTGGCGCTCGGCGCGGATGCGGTCAATTCGGCGCGCGGGTTCATGATGGCCGGCGGCTGCATCATGGCGATGCAGTGCCATACCGGGAAATGCCCGGCGGGCGTCACGACGACCGACCCGAAATATATGGCCGCCCTCGTCCCGGAAGAGAAGAAGTGGCGCATCATGAACTACATCCTGCAGCTGCGCGAAGGGGTGTTCGCGCTGGCGGCGGCGTGCGGGCTGGAGAGCCCGCGGCAGCTGACGCGCGATCACGTCGTGTACAAAAACGAGCTTGGCCGGACCGCCCGCATGAGCGAACTGTTTCCGTATCCGGAGCCGGACCCCTTGCTTCGGCCGGAAGCACGCCCGCAGGCGAGGACGGATGCGGGGTAAGCCGGCCGCGGGACAAGCCGGCCGCAAGGCGAACTCGCAACGGGCAAGCCGCTGCGGGCCAAGCTCTGCGGAGCAAGCCTTAAGTGCGGCCCCTTTCCGCGGGAAATTCGCAGAGCGGCGACGGGCACGCTCCCCTCGATGATGAGAACGTTCTCGCAGAAAACGGCCGCGGCGCACCGTTTTATGGTAAACTGATGTCGATCACTTGTTAGGAGGGAAATCGTCATGGAAACCAAACAGTTGGGCAGAACGGGGCTAACTGTAACCCGGTTGGGGTTCGGAGCGATGGAAATTCGCGGGCCTCGCGTCTGGAACGGCAGGCCGATCGCGGACGAGGACGCCGGCCGGCTTTTGCACGCGGTGCTCGACGCCGGCATCAACTTTATCGACACGTCTTACGATTACGGCCGCAGCGAGGAACTGATCGGGCGCTATATCAGCGGCAGGAGAAGCGAATTTTTCCTGGCGACCAAATGCGGCTGCACGCTTGTCGACCGCGGCGACCATGACGAGACGCCCCACGTGTGGACGCGGGAAAACCTCATGCACAACATCGAGACGAGCCTGCGCCGGATGAAGACGGACTATGTCGACGTGCTCCAGCTGCACGGTCCGACCGTGCAGCAGACCGAAGAAGGCGGACTGATCGAGGCGCTGAAGGACATTCAGAAGTCGGGCAAGGCGCGCTGGATCGGCATTTCCTCTTACTTGCCGCACTTGCCCGCTTACATCCGAACCGGCGTGTTCGATACGTTCCAGATTCCTTACTCGGCGCTGGAACGCGGGCACGAGAACTTGCTTGCGGACGCCGCCGCCGCCGGCGCGGGCGTCATCGTGCGCGGCGGCGTCGGACGGGGCGAGCCGGGGGCGGGGCTCGGCTCGGAAGACAAGTGGAAGCTCTGGGAGGCGGCGAAGCTGGACGAGCTGCGCGGCGAGGGGGAGAGCCGGACCGGGTTCCTGCTGCGGTTCACGCTCAGCCATCCCGCGCTCTCGACGACGATCGTCGGCACGATGAAGCCGGAGCATCTGGCCGAGAACGTCCGCTATGCCGAGAAGGGAGCGCTGCCGCCCGACGTATACGAGGAAGCGAAGCGGCGGCTCGCGGCGGCGGGAGAAGCGCCCGTGTCCGCCTAAAGCCCGCTCGCCCGATTTGTCGGCCGCCGAAGCGCTTTAGAGCAACTTAACCGCAGAAATGACGTCTATTCTTGGCAGAACGAGAATAAGGCGAAGAATAGGAGATTGTTCATGATGCGGTTAGGCCAACTGTTGTTATCGATCTGCTTGTTGTCGCTGTTGTGTTCCGTCTTGCCGGCCGGCGGCCGCGCCGCCGCCGCGGACGGCGCCGTTTCGATCGTGCTCGACGGGAGGCCGCTCGCCGCGGACGCCGCGCCGTACATCATTCCGAAGGCGAACGTGACGATGGTGCCGATCCGCGTCATCGCCGAATATTTGGGCGCGCAGGTCAACTGGTCGCAGGCGGCGAAGACGGCGACGATCAGCCGCTCCGGCGTCGTCATCACGATGGAGACGGGCAAGCCGTACGCCAAGGTCGGCGGCCAGACCGTTCGATTGGACGCATCGGTCGCCGTCCGCCAGTCGCGCGTGATGGTGCCGCTCCGCTTCGTGTCCGAGTCGCTCGGCTTGCAGGTCGAATGGAACGCATCCGCCCGCACGATCGCGCTGACGACGGGCTCCGGAAGCCAGGCGTCCGGCGGGGCGGGAAGCGGCGCGGGAACGTCCGGCGGTGCGGGATCGGGCGGCGGCGGCAACCCGGCAAGCTCGGGAAGCGGAACTTCAGGCTCCGGCGGCGTTCAGCCGGCCGGGCTGCGCGGCGCCTGGATTTCGACCGTCTACAATCTCGACTGGCCTTCCGCGGCGTCCTACGGGAATCCGGCCGAGCAGCAGGCGGAATACGCGAAGCTGCTGGACGGTCTGCAGGCGGTCGGCATCAACACGGTGTTCGTGCAAGTCCGGCCGATGGGCGACGCGCTCTATCCTTCCAAGCTCGTGCCCTGGTCGAAATATTTGACCGGCACGCAGGGCGCCGATCCCGGCTACGATCCGCTCGCCTACATGATCGAGGAGACGCACAGGCGAGGCATGCGGTTCGAAGCGTGGTTCAACCCGTTCCGCGCGGCGGCGGGGACGACGACCGCGGGGCTCGCGCCCAACCATGTGGCGGTGCGGCATCCCGAGTGGATCGTTCAAGCGGGCTCGACCCAATATCTCAATCCGGGCATTCCGGCGGCCAGGCAGCACGTCATCGACGCGATCATGGAAGTCGTGAACGGCTACGACATCGACGGCGTTCATCTCGACGACTACTTCTATCCGTCCGGAACGACGTTTGCCGACGACGCGGCGTACCGGCAGTACAACGACGGAACCTTCGCCTCGATCGGCGACTGGCGGCGCGACAACGTCAACCGCTTCGTGCGCGACCTCGGGGAGGCCATTCATGCCGCGAAGCCGGGCGTGTCGTTCGGCATCAGCCCGTTCGGCGTCTGGCGCAACCGATCGGCCGATCCGACCGGCTCGGCCACGCAAGCCAGCGTGACGTCGTACGACGACATGTATGCGGATGCGAGAACGTGGATTCGCCAGGGCTGGATCGATTATATCGCGCCGCAAATTTACTGGAGCCTCTCGTTCGACCAGGCCCGCTTCGACGTCCTGACGGACTGGTGGGCGCACGAGGTCCAGGGAACCGGCGTGAAGCTGTACATCGGCCATTCTCCCTACAAGCTGGGAACGAAGGAGGCCGGCTGGCAGTCGGCGCAGGAGATCATCGACCAGCTCGCCTACGGCGCGAAGTCGGGTCAGGTGCAGGGCGACATCTTCTTCAGCGCCAAAGATTTGCTGAAGAACCCGCTCGGCTTGCTGCCGCTGCTCCAATCCTATTACGGCCTGTAATTTCTTGAGGAAAGAAGGGATGCCGCATGCGGATCGGCGTCGTCTCGGACACCCACATGCCCCGTACGGCGAAGACGCTGCCCGCGGCTCTTGCGCAGGCGCTGCGCGGGTCGGACCTGATTTTGCACGCCGGCGACTGGACCGATCTGTCCGTGCTGGCGCAGCTGGAGCGGATCGCGCCGGTCGTCGGGGTGGCCGGCAACAACGACGGCGCCGACATCGCGCGCAAGTTCGGCTACCGCCGCACGATCGCCGCAGGCCGAATCCGCATCGGCCTCGTGCACGGACACGGGGACGGCGGCCGGAGCGAGACGGCGGCCCGGGCGCTGAAGGCTTTCGCCGGCGAGGACGTGCACGTCGTCGTGTTCGGCCATTCCCACGTGCCGCTGCTCGAAGAGCGGGACGGCGTGCTGCTGTTCAATCCGGGCTCGCCGACGGATAAACGCCGGCAGCCCCGCTATTCGTGCGGCTTGCTGGACGTCGAGGAAGACCTCGTCCGGGCGCGGCACATCTTCTTCGACCGGGATTCCCCAAGCGGGAAGGGAGCGGCGTCCCGCAGACGGAAAGGGGAGAGACGCCCGGGCGGGCGTCCGCCGGGTTGAGATTGTCGGCCGTTCGCTATACAATAAAGAACGGCAATGATAGATTCGTTACGCTGCGCGCTATAGCGGGAAACGGACCGTTTCCGAATTCGCGAGGGGAAACCGCTGCCTGCGGTTTCCTTTGTCGTTGCGGCGGAAAGGAAAGATCATGCGAAACGAGCGAAAATATGTTAAAAAATACGGGTTGCCGTTCTCGGCCGCTTTTTTACTCGTCGCCATGGAAGCGCTTTGCGACTTGTTCCAGCCGACGCTGCTGTCGCGCATGATCGACGAAGGCGTCTCCCGCTTCGATATGGGGACGGTGCTTCATTACGGCGGGTACATGCTGCTCGTCACGGCAGCGGGCGCGGTGGCCGCCTCAGGCCGGAATATCGTCTCCAGCCGGGTGTCCCAGCACTTCGGCGCGGAGCTGAGGTCCGACCTGTTCCGCCGCATTCAGTCGCTCACGCTGCCGCAGCTTGACCGGTTCGACCGGGCTTCGCTCGTGACCCGGCTGACGAACGACGTCACGCAGGTGCAAAACTTCGTGAACGGCATGATGCGCTTTTTCGCCAAGGCGCCGATCCTGTGCATCGGAAGTCTCGTCATGGCGATCCGGCTGAATCCGAGGCTGGCGACGGTGCTGGCGGTCGTCGTGCCGATCGTCGGCGTGCTCATCTACTTCAACCTGCGCATCGGGTTCCCGCTGTTCCTCAAGGTGCAGGCGGCGATGGACCGGCTGAACGGCGTCATGCGGGAATACCTGTCCGGCGTTCGCGTCGTCAAGGCGTTCAACCGGTTCGCGGACGAGAGCGCCAAGTTCGGCCGGATCAACGAGGATTTCCGCCTTCATTCGGTGCGCGCGCAGCGCCGGATGGCGATCTTCAACCCCGCCGTGCTGCTTGTGGTCAACTTCGGCATCGTGGCCGTGCTGTGGATGGGCGCGCTGCGCGTGGACAGCGGGTCGATGCAGGTCGGACACATCGTGGCGTTCGTCAACTATATGACGCAAATTTTGTTTTCGCTGATGGTCATTTCGATGGTGTTCAACATGCTCGTGCGGGCCAAAGCTTCGTACGGCCGGATCAGCGAGGTGATGGCCGAGGAAGAAGCCCCGGCGCACGCGAGCGCGGGCGCAAAGGCCGAGCTGACGGGGCAGGGGCGGATCGACTTCGAGGACGTCACCTTCTCTTACGACGGGGAGGAGGGGACGCCCGTGCTGAAGTCGATCCGCCTTCAATGCCTGCCCGGTCAGACCGTCGGCATCATCGGCGCCACCGGCTCGGGGAAGACGACGCTCATAAGTCTCATCCCCCGCTTCTACGAAGCGACCTCGGGCACGCTCAAGGTGGACGGCGTCGACGTCCGCAAGCTCGATCCGAAGACGCTCCGCGACAAGGTGGCGATCGTGCCGCAGCGCGTCATGCTGTTCTCCGGCACGATCCGGGACAACATCCGCTGGGGCAACGAGACGGCGACGCAGGAGCAGATCGAGCGGGCCGCCCGCATGGCGGCCGCGCACGACTTCATCGCGTCGCTGCCTGACGGTTACGATACGAAGCTGGGCCAGGGCGGCGTCAACCTGTCCGGCGGCCAGAAGCAGCGGCTGTCGATCGCGCGGGCGCTCGTGCGGGAGCCGGAAATTCTCATTCTCGACGACTGCACGAGCGCGGTGGACGTGGCGACGGAGGCGACGATCAAGGAGCAGCTGCGGACGTACGCCCGCGGGCTGACCTGTCTGCTCATCGCACAGCGGATCACGTCCGTCATGGACGCCGATCAGATCGTCGTGCTCGACCGCGGCGAGATCGCCGGAATCGGCGACCACCGGACGCTGCTTAGGGAGTGCGGCGTCTATCAGGAAATTTACCGCTCGCAGGTCGGCAAGGAGATGCAAACCCATGGCGCATGAACCGAACCGTTCCGGCCAGCGCTCCGTCCCCCGGGAGATGCCGCAACTGGGAGGCCCTCCTCGCGGGGGACGCGGCGCTCCTGTCCAGAAGCCCAAAGACTTCCGCGGCACGCTCCGGCGCATCTGGGGCTATATCGGCCAGGAGCGCAAATGGCTGACGCTCGTCTTCGTCCTCCTCCTGGCGGATTCCGCGCTGACGCTCGCCGCGCCCTATCTGATCGGCACCGCGGTCGACGCGATCGATCCGACCTTGACGGGCGGCGTCCGCTTCGGACTGCTCGAGGCGGCGCTCGTCGGCCTGGTGGCGGCTTACGCCGGCGACGCCTTGCTGACGTGGCTGCAGGGCTGGCTGATGGCCGGCGTGTCGCAGCGGATCGTGCGGCGCATGCGCGGCGCCTTGTTCGACAAGCTGCACGGGCTGCCGCTCGTCTACTTCGATACCCGCCGCCACGGCGAAATCATGAGCCGGCTGTCCAACGACATCGACAACGTCAGCACGACCGTCTCGCAGACGACCGCGCAGCTGATGAGCGGCGTGATCGCCATCGCAGGCTCGCTCGTCATGATGCTCGCGCTCAGCCCGCTGCTGACGCTGGCCAGCCTGATTACGGTGCCGCTCGTCTATTTGCTCGCCCGCACGATCACGAAGCGGACCCGCGTGCTGTTCAAGGACCAGCAGGCGCAGCTCGCTTCGCTCAACGGCCAGATCGAGGAGACGATCTCCGGCATTGAGGCTGTCAAGGCGTTCAACCGCGAGGAGAAGGTGATCGCCGGCTTCGAGGAGGCCAACCGGACGCTGCGCGACACGGGCGTCAAGGCGCAAATCTGGTCGGGCTTCCTGATGCCGCTGCTCAGCGTCATCAACAACATCGGCTTCGCCGCGGTCGCGATCGTCGGCGGAACGCTGGCGGTGAAGGGGATCATCACGGTCGGCGTCATCGCCAGCTTCATCAGCTATTCCCGGCAGTTCGTCCGGCCGCTCAACGATATCGCCAACATCTTCAACGTGCTGCAGTCGGGCATCGCCGGCGCGGAGCGGGTGTTCGAGCTGCTCGACGAGAAGGAGGAGCCCCTCGATCCGCCGGGAGCGGTCCGTCTCGAGCAGCCGCAGGGGGAAGTCGTCTTCGACAACGTCAGCTTCGGCTACGTGCCCGAGAAGCAGGTCATCGGCGGCATCAGCTTCCGCGTGGAGGCCGGTTCCAGCGTCGCGCTCGTCGGACCGACCGGCGCGGGCAAGACGACGATCGTCAACCTGCTCACCCGGTTTTACGACGTGACGGGCGGCAGCATCCGGATCGACGGCCGCGACATCCGCGACTATACCCGGGACAGCTTGCGCAGCGCGTTCGGCATCGTGCTGCAGGACACGTATCTGTTCTCGGGCACGATCAAGGAAAATATCAAATACGGCCGCGCCGACGCCACCGACGAGGAAGTGCGCGCGGCGGCCCGGGCGGCCAATGCCGACAGCTTCATCCGCCTGCTGCCGCAAGGCTACGACACCCCGCTGACCGAGAACGGCGGCAACCTGAGCCAGGGGCAGCGGCAGCTGCTCGCGATCGCCCGCGTCATTCTGGCCCAGCCGTCGATCCTCATTCTGGACGAGGCGACGAGCAGCATCGACACGCGGACGGAACGGCATATTCAGGACGCGCTGCTCCATATGATGAAGGGAAGAACGACGTTCATCATCGCCCACCGGCTGAACACGATCCGCGATGCCGACCGGATCATGGTCATCGAGCGCGGCGGCATCGCCGAGAGCGGCTCGCACGAGGAACTGATGGCGCGGGGCGGCATCTACGCCCGCATGTTCGACGCCCAGTTCAAAAATCTCGAGGGGGCTTGACAGAAGGCCGGCGCTGCCGCTGCGGCACCCGCCCGCGCCCTTCGTTCACGCGGCATTCATACAAATCGGGTATAATGGCGGGCAGTCCCCGAGCGGAAGGTAAGTGGATGAATCATGAATCGAATCAACGACGGCATCGAATGGCTGCTCCAAGTGACCCAGTTGGACGGCTTCAACATCCTGCTGGTCACTTTTCCTCTGGCGATTGTCCAAGGATTTCTCGGCCTTTTTCCGTTTTCCACCCTCATCGTGCTGCACATCTCGGCGCTCGGCATCGCCGCCGGAATGTTCGTCAGCTGGCTGGTCAGCATCGTCGTCTCGCTGATCGTCTATTATTGCTGCCGCTACTGGTTCTCGGGCTGGTTCGACCGCAAGCTGCAAAAGTACGAGAACAAATACGAGAAGTGGAAGCATTTCTTTCAGCTCTATGGCGTGTGGGCGATCATCCTGATGCGGACGCTGCCGATCATGCCGAACAACGTCATCGCGTTTCTCGCTTCGGTGTCGGCGATCAAGCCGATTCCGTATTTGGTCTCGTCGATCGTCGGCAACCTGTCGCACATCTGGCTGTTCGGCATCATCAGTTCCTCGATCCTGCTGCCGGAAGCCGACATCCGCCTGCTGATCGGCGCCTACGCCGTCTTTTTCCTCATGCTGTCGATTCTGTTCGCGCTCAGCCTGCGCCGAAGAGGCTACCGATGACCAAGCGGGTTTGACACCCGGGGATGCCGGTCTTTATCATGGAGGAAGGGGCTTGCCCCGCACGAACGATGGAAGAAGGAAGGACCCCCGATGCTGACCAAAGCGGATCGAATCAAACGTACGAAAGCGCCCGCCGCCTCCGAATCGGGACAAGGCCGGGTGCCGCCGGGACAAGTGCTGACGGACCGGTTCCCGATCCTGCACGAAGGGGACGTGCCCCATTACGACATGAGCGAGTGGCGTCTGCGCAGCTTCGGCGAGGTGGAAGAGGAGCGCTTCTTCACCTACGACGAACTGCTGGCGCTTCCCCGCACCCGCATCACCTGCGACATTCACTGCGTGACCCGCTGGTCGAAGCTGGACACGGTATGGGAGGGCATCCGGTTCCGCGACTTGCTGCCGCTGCTCGGCGTGAAGCCGGAAGCGGCTTACGTCATGGTCCATGCCGATCCGGACTACGAGACGAACGTCCCGCTGGCCGACCTGATGGGCGACGACATCCTGCTGGCGTTCCGGTACGACGACCGGCCGCTCTCCGACAAGCACGGCGGCCCGCTGCGGCTGCTGGTGCCGCATCTGTATTTCTGGAAAAGCGCCAAGTGGGTGAGAGGGTTCGAATTCATGAAGGAAGACCGGCCCGGCTTCTGGGAGCGGAACGGCTTCCACAACGTCGCCGACCCGTTCAAGGAGCAGCGGTTCTCCGGGGAGGATCTGAACATCCCGGAAGACGAGTGGCACCACAAGGAGTTCGACTGACGCGCGTCTGTGCAAGGAAGCGCGGGGCCTGGGGCGCTTCGGCGCGCCAAATCCGCGCGCCCGATACCGTCCGGCCGAAGGGGAATCCCTTCGGTCGGGCGGTATTTTCTTTTGCGGGCGAGCTGGCCAAAGCGGCCTGCATTTTCCCGGGAAAGCGCAGAAGCCGACAACCGGTGTCGGAACGAAGCGCGCCGCGGCGAATGCGACGGCTGCCGCCCGAACGGTGGCGGTGGCGTCGCCGCTGCGGCTGTCGAACCGTGGAGAAGCGGGAAAGCGATCCGGTCCCAATCGATTTCCAGCCGCGCCTGACCGTATCGAATTTCCCGCATGTTCGCCGCTGCCGGTGCGCCCTGCAAGCAAAAGCAAATTTTTTGCCGAAACTCGTCCCAAACCGAGAACTTCTTCGGCTTATGCAACGTCTAAAGAGCATAAGAATAAAACAACCCGCACCAAGGCGCTCCCCGCAGGCGCCAATCCAAGAGGTGATGCCCCGCCAACCTGACACTTCGGCTTGACAGCGGACGCGTATCCAAGCATGCAGGATGGGCTTTTTTGGAAGGAAATTGGTATGTAAGCGCAATCATTTGAGAATCGGAAAAGCAAGACGCATCGGCAAGACCCTTTACGAACGCAGTGTCGCATCAACGTTAACGGCAGTTCGACGGTTGCAGGGAAGGCCCATCGGCAAGTTCCATGCTTGATCCTTTTTTCTCCATTTTGATTCATCATGACAAAGGAGTCCGCTGTTATGACCCACAATTCGAATCGGAAATCCCGCTTCATGCCGGGCCTGGACGGTCTGAGGGCGCTGTCGGTATTGGCGGTGATCGCCTACCATCTCAATGTGCAAGGAGTTCCCGGAGGTTATTTGGGCGTCGGCGTGTTCTTCGTCTTGTCCGGGTATCTGATCACGGATCAATTGATTGCCCGGTGGCGAACGGACGGGGCCATCGACCTGAAGGCGTTCTGGATCCGCAGGGCGCGCAGGCTGCTTCCGGCCATGTTGCTGACGACGGCGGCGGTGTCCATGTGGCTGGCGATCCTGGACCCGGGTCGGCTGGCGAATCTGGGCGGAGACATCGGCTCGGCGGTGACGTATGTCTACAACTGGTGGCTGATCGGCCATCAAGTGTCGTATTTCGAAAGCTTCGGACCGCCGTCTCCGTTCGGCCATTTCTGGTCGTTGGCGGTAGAGGAGCAATTTTACCTGCTCTGGCCGATCGTGCTGCTGGCGCTGCTCAAGCTCGCCCCGCGCAGAGGCCGGCTGGCGGCCTGGATGCTGGCCGGCGCGGCGGCTTCGGCGCTGCTCATGGCGCTCCTCTATTCGCCGGACGCCGATCCGAGCCGCGTTTATTACGGCACCGACACGCGCATATTCGGGCTATTGATCGGAGCGGCGCTGGCGGTCGTATGGCCGAGCGGCCGGCTGTCCGAGACGTTGCCGAAGGGGGCGAGGGCGGCGCTCGACGGATTGGGCGTCCTGGCGCTGGCCGCCATCGGCTTGATGATCGTGGAAATGGGCGAGTACGATCCGTTCGTCTACCGCGGCGGCCTGGTGCTGCTGTCGGTGCTGACGGCGGTGCTCGTCGCGGCGCTGGCCCACCCGGCCAGCCGGCTGGCGCGGCTGCTGTCGGCGCGGCCGCTGCGCTGGATCGGCACTCGCTCGTACGGACTTTATCTATGGCACTTCCCCGTCATCGCGCTGACGACGCCGGCTGCCGAAGCGGAGAGCTTCAGCCCGGTTCGCGCGTTGCTCCAGGCGGGGGCCAGCTTCCTGCTGGCGGCGCTGTCCTGGAAGCTGATCGAGGAGCCGATCTTGCGCGGCCGCCCGGCGCGCCGGGCCGCGCCCGACCGTTCGGCCAACGCCGCCGCGGCGCCTTCGAACGGCATCGCGGCCAAACCGGGCGTCGCCCTGCTGTCGACGGGGCTCACGTTGATCCTGTGCGTCTCGTGCGGCGGCGGCGCCGGCGGGACGGCAACGGGCGCGGACGCCCGGGCCTTGGCGCCGGCGGACACGGCGATCGGCGCCGGCGCCGCGGTGCCGGCGACGCTGCCGGCGAGCGGCGCGGACCGCGCGCATGCGCCGGGAGGCGGCCTGGCGGGCGCGACGGCGGGGAACGGCGCGGCGCAGCCCCCAGCCGAATCCGCGGCGGCGCAGCCCGCGCCTTCGCATGCCGCCAAGCCGCCGGCAACCGGCATCTCCAAGCCGTCTGCGGGAACGGGCGCGGCGCTGCCGGGCGGGAGCGGCGGCCGCGATGCCGGCGGCGGCTCGAACGCCGGCGGCGCGGAGGCCGGTGCCGGCGCCGCGGGCGGGAAGGCCGCCGGTTCGGAGGGCGGCTCCGGCTCGGAAACGGTATCCGGCAAGGGCGTGACGGCCATCGGCGACTCGGTGCTGCTCGGCGTGAAGCCGTATCTGGAGGATGAGCTTCCGGGCATCGTCGTCGACGGCAAAGTCGGCCGGCAGCTGGCGCAGGCGGAAGATACGGTCGAGGCGCTGGGCAAAGCCGGCAAGCTGGGGGACATCGTCATTCTGGAACTCGGCACGAACGGGCCGTTCACCAAGAAGAAGTTGACGGATCTGCTGGATTCGCTCGGCAACGACCGCAGCATCCTGCTCGTGAACACGCGCGTTCCGAAGAAATGGCAGGACGACGTCAACAAGATGCTGAAGGAGGCGGCCTCGGCGTACGACAACGTCGCGCTCGTCGACTGGTACGCGGCGAGCGCCGGCAAGGACCATTACTTCGGCAAGGACGGCGTGCATCCGACGAAGACCGGCGCCAAGGCGTACGCGGCCATGCTGGAGAAAAGCGTCAAGAAGCTGCGCCAAGACGACGCCGCCTCTCCGGCCCGGCAGGCGTAACCGGCTGGCGGCGGCGCTGCCCCCGGTTCCCGTCACCCCATGGCCCGCTTCCTGCGAACGGCGCGACCGTTTGCGGGGAGCGGGCCGTTTTGCCGTCGGTGCGCCCCGCCGCTGTGTCCCGCCGCCGCCGCCCCGCCGCTGCGCCCTTGTTTCCGATTGCAATTGACTTTCGGACCGGCGAGAACTAAGGTGAAGGAAACAACCGTTTTTTTGAAAGCGAGGTTTACCGAAAAATGAATCCGACCATCGAAACCATCCTGAGCCACCGCTCGATCCGCTCCTACGCGGACAAGCCGGTATCCGACGAGCACATTCGCCAAATCGTCGCCTGCGCCCAGGCGGCTTCCACGTCCAGCTACCTGCAGGCGTATTCGATCATCGGCGTCCGGGACCCGGAGCGCAAGGCGAAGCTGGCCGAATGGGCGGGCGGGCAAGCGCATGTGGCGTCCTGTCCGGTGCTGCTCGTGTTTTGCGCGGACTTGCGCCGGCTGGAGCTGGCTGCGGAGATGGAAGGGGGGACCGGGGAAGAGGCGGTCGTATCGCTCGAGTCGACGGAGCTGTTCATGGTCGCGCTCATCGACGCCGCCCTGGCCGCGCAGAACGCGGCGCTGGCGGCCGAGTCGATGGGGCTCGGCATCTGCTACATCGGCGGCATCCGCAACCGGCTGAAGGACGCGGCGGACTTGCTCGGAACGCCGGACCGGGTCGTCCCGCTATTCGGCATGACGATCGGCTATCCGGCCCTGCCGTCCGCTCCGAAGCGGCGGCTGCCGCTGGAAGCCGTCTACTACGAGGAAAAGTACGCGGGAGACGGGGAGGAAGCCCGGCGGCAACTGGGCGCCTACAACGAGTTCATCTCCGCCTATTACCGGGAGCGGACCGGCGGGAGGCGCTCGGAACGCTGGACGGAGCAGGTCGCTTCCCGGCTGCGGCGGCCGATACGGCTGGACATCAAGGCGACGCTGCACGGGCGGAAGCTGCCGCTCCGCTAGGACGGAGGAGCCGCCGGCAGGCGGCGAACGCCGGAAAGACGGGCGCAGCAGTGCAAGGCCGCACGGGCGCAAAAGGAGACGGCGCAACAGCGCGGCGCCGCGCCGTAAGGCCGCGCGGGTGCAGGAACGCGGCGCCGCGCCGTAAGGCCGCACGGGTGCAGGAACGCGGCGCCACGCCGTAAGGCCGCGCGGGTGCAGGAACGCGGTGCAGCGCCGTAAGGCCGCACGGGTGCAGGAACGCGGCGCCGCAGCGCAAGCTATGGGCGCCAGAGCGCGGCGCTGCGGCTTCCCCGCGTTCGCCTGCCGGCCAGTCGGCGCGCCAATCGTTACAGCCCGAACGCCTCGGCGAGCAGCTGGTACGATTTCAGCCGGGCGTCGAAGTCGTGCGTCAGCGTGACGACCATGAACTCGTCGATGCCGTACTCCTCCTGCATCGCCAGCAGCCGGTTGCGCACCTGCTTCGGCGTGCCGATGATGCGGCGGTTCCGCACGGCGCGGATGCGCTCGCGGTCGTAGTCGGTATACGGATAGCTTTCCGCCGTTTCCACGGAAGGGAACCGGTCGAGCAGGCGGCCCTGCTCGAGCGACAGGAAGAACAGGTCGGTGCTCGTCGCCAGCCGCGACGCCTCCTCTTCCGTATCGGCGCAGATGACCATGACGGCGGCGAGGGCGCGGGGCTTCGGCTCCAGCTCCGACGGCCGGAATCGCTCCTTGTAGTAGAGAATCGCCTCTTCGCTGCCGGGCACGCCGAAAAATTGCGCATAAGCGTACGCCGTCCCCATCTGCGCCGCGATTTGCGCGGTGCCGAGGCTGGAGCCGAGCAGCCAGATCTCCGGCGCCGTCGGGATCTCCGGCGAGGCGTGCAGTCCGGCGAAGCGGTGGCCGGACGGCAGCGAATCGTGCAGGTAGGCGGTCAAGTCGGCGACCTGCTGCGGGTACTGGTCGATATCCGCGAACCGCCCTTCCTGCAAGGCGCGGGTCGACAGCGGCATGCCGCCCGGCGCGCGGCCGAGCCCGAGGTCGATGCGTCCCGGGTGGAGCGCTTCGAGCAGCCGGAAGTTTTCCGCCACTTTATAGGCGCTGTAATGGGGCAGCATGATGCCGCCGGAACCGACGCGGATGCGCTCGGTGCGAGCGGCCAAATGGGCGATCAGCACTTCCGGGCTGGAATGGGCGATCGCCCGGGAGGCGTGGTGCTCCGACACCCAATACCGGCGGTAGCCGAGCTTGTCCGCATGCTGCGCAAGCCGGGTCGTTTCGATCAGCGCCTGGGACGCCGTTTTTCCTTCGCCTATATGCGATTGGTCGAGCACGCTTAAGATCATCACGCACACCTCGTTTGTTCGAAGCGGCCGCGCAAGTGGCGTCGCCGCCGGGAATGACTTGCGAATTCGTTCTTTTGGTAATTCATCATAACGCTGCGCGTAACTGTAGTCAACAATATCACAGAATCGGCCCCAAGCGGCAAGCCCCCGTTTGTAAATTGCCCGGAAACGAGATTATGATAAAAAGAAAAGCCTGCAACCGATCCGGCGGCTTTCGCCGGCCCCACCCGAGGTTGCGGCAAGGAGGTTATTTCATGGACATCACTTTTCACGGACAATCCTGCGTTCAAATTTCGGTCGGCGACCGCTCGCTCATCATCGATCCGTTCCTCAGCGGCAATCCGGTGGCGGTCGCGAAGCCGGAGGACATCCGCGCCGATTACGTGCTGCTGACCCACGCGCACGCCGACCATATTCTGGACGCCGGGCCGATCGCCAAGGCAAACGGCGCCAAAGTCGTCTCGATCGTCGAATTGGCGACGTACTTGTCGTGGCAAGGCATCGATACGATCGGCATGAATCTGGGCGGAACGATCGATCTCGGCTTTGCGCAGGCGAAGCTCATTCCGGCTTTTCACAGTTCGGGCATCGTCGTCGAGGAGTCGAAAAACATCATCTACGCCGGCATGCCGGCCGGCTTCATCATCCGCGCGGAAGGCAAGACGATCGTGCACACGGGCGACACCTGCCTGTACGGCGACATGAAGATGCTCGGCGAGCGGGAGTCGTTCGACCTGGCGTTTCTCCCGATCGGCGGCCACTTCACGATGGACCCGGACGACGCGCTGCTGGCGGCGGAGTGGCTGGGCGCGCGCCAGGTCGTGCCGATTCACTACAACACGTTCCCGCCGATTCGGCAAGATGCGGACGCGTTCGCGCGCCGGCTGGAGGAGAAAGGCATTCGCGGCCGGGTGCTCGCGCCGGGAGAACGGATGACGCTGTAACGGCCCGGGCATGAGGGCTTAGGAGGAGAGGACGTTCGCATGGCGAAGAAGAAGACGTTCTCCGCTCGCAAGCCGGAAGCGGCGACGGCGCCTGGAGCCGCGCTCAAGGACCGGCTGGACGCCGCGACGCTGAGCAAGCTGAAGGCGCAGGCCGAGGCGCTCAAGGAAGCGGAGGCGAGCCGGCGGGAAGAGAGGCGCAGGCAGGAGGAAGCGGCGCGGGAGGCCGAGCGGAAGCGGCTGGAGAACGATTTCGAATACTTGCTCAATCAAAGCGGCATGGACTGGAAGGAGTTCAAGTAAACTGGTAAAAAAAGAAGGCGGCGAAGCCGGAGCGGAAGGGTGCGTGGCGATGGAGCGTCCATACCGCGTCATCGTGGATACCGACGGCGGCGTCGACGGCGCGCTCACCCTCATGTACGCGCTGCTCGCGCCGCATATCGAGGTCGACGGCGTCGTCGCTTCCCCCGGCGCGGTCGGCGCCGCGCAAGCCGCGGACAACGCGCTGCGCCTCATCCGCCTCTGCGGCGCCGAGGGGCTCGTGCCGGTCGCCGTCGGCGAAGGCTGCGGCCCGCTGCCGCCGCTGCGCGACCGCGAGGCCGCGGCGGGCGGCCGCAACGGCCTGGCCGGCGCGCTGCTGGCGCCGTCGGCGCAGCGGCCGCTGGCCGAGCCGGCGGCGGCGTTCCTCGTCCGCCGGGCGAACGAGGCTCCCGGCGAGCTCGCGCTTGTCATCGCCGCCGCGCCGACCCAATGGCGCTCGCGCTGCGGCTCGACCCGTCCGTCGCCGGCAAGTTCGGCGTCGTCTCCGTCGCCGGCGGCGCCGCGCTCGTTCCCGGCGACGCCACGCCCGTCGCCGAGGCGGCTTTTCGCGCCGCGCCCAAGGCCGCGGCGCGGCTGATGGCGACGGCCCGGCCGCTCGTTGCGGCCGGGCTGGACGTCTCGTCCCGGCTGTATCTGAGCCGGGACGATGTCGCGCGCATCGAGCGGCTCGCCTCGCCCGCGCGGGAGCGGCCGGCGCGGCTGCTGCGCAAGCTGTTCGACGCCGCGGCCGGCCTTCGGCCGGAGCGCGCGGGCGCGCGGGCGGGAGCGCTGCCGCTTCGGGGAGTGGCCGCCGTGCTGGCGGCGACCGCCCCGGAGCTGTTCGTGTTCCGCGAATGGCGGGCGTCCGTCGCGACCGAAGACGGGGTGACGGCCGGCATGGTCGTCGCCGACCGCCGCCCCGATCCGTCGCCGGACAGCGGGCCGTATGTGCGCTTCTGCGTCGACGTCGAGGCGGAAGAGGCGCTGGAGCGATTCGTTCGCGTTTTTGCCGGGTAATCTTTACAGCCGCCGCGGAATGGCGTAGGATTAGATAAGGTTGTGTACAAGTATACAGAAGGGTGGAATTCGCTTGCGCTATCCGGAAGCGTGGCAGCGCGGACAATCGCTCGGCGAACGGATCGGCAGCGAGCTGAGGTTGCGGATATTGGAAGGCGAGCTGCCGGCCGGAGAGACGATCTCGGAAAACAAGGTCGCCGCCGAATTCGGCACGAGCCGTTCCCCGGTGCGCGACGCCCTGAAAACGCTCGCAAACGAAGGCCTCATCCGGCTCGAGAGAATGGGGGCCGTCGTCGTGGGCATGGGCGCGCAGGAAGTCGAAGAACTGTACGACGTCCGCTGCCTGATCGAGTCGTTCGCCCAGCGCCGGCTCGCCGACCGCTTCGACGATCGGCTGGCCGAGCAACTCGGGCGAATCATCGATCGGCTGGAACTGGCCGCGCGCCACCGCGACCCGGTCGAATTCGCCTGTCAGGACATGGCCTTCCACGAGACGATCGTCGCCGCGGCGAACCATTCGCGCATTTGGCAGCTGTGGCGCAGCATCCGCCAAATCGTGCTGGCCGTCATGCTGATCACGACGCGGGAAGTGTTTTCCGAAGGCGGCGCCCGGGTGGCCGGCGTCGTGGACAAGCACCGCGCGCTGCTCACCGGCTTGCGCTCCGGCCGGCCGGACGAGATCGAGGCGACGGTCCGCGCTTACTTCGCCGACTCCTACGCCACGCTGCACAAGAGCATTCCTCGCCCGTAGGCGACCGGAGCCGGCTCGCTCGCGCTGCCCCACGTGAGCGACGCCGGCTTGCGGCCGGCGAAGTCGCGGCCGGCGATATGGAGATGCTGCTGGCGGTCGTCGGACCGGCGTTCGCATGGCTCGCGGGCGCCGCGGCGTCATTTCTGTAAAAGCATCTTGTTGCGAAAGAAGGAAGCCAACGTGAATCAACCTGGTTATACGATGGGCATCGACATCGGCACGACGAGCACGAAGGCGGTGCTGTTCCGCGAGGACGGGAGCGTGGCCGCGTCCGGCAACGCCGGGTACCCGCTCCATACGCCGGCGCCGTCGGTCGCCGAGCAGAACCCGGACGACATTCTGGCGGCCGTCGTGCAGGCGGTCCGGCAGGCGATGGACTTGAGCGGCGCGCGACCGGAGGACGTCCGCTTCGTGGCGGCCAGTTCGGCGATGCACAGCGTGCTGCCGGTGGACGAGGCCGGCCGGCCGCTCATGAACGCCCTCACCTGGGCGGACAACCGCAGCGCGGCTTGGGCGCGCAAGCTCAAATCGGAGCCCGGCGGCCTCGAACTGTACTTGCGGACCGGCACGCCGGTGCATCCAATGTCGCCGATCACGAAGCTGCTCTGGCTGCGAAGCGAGCGGCCCGAGCTGTTCGCCCGCGCCGCCAAGTTCGTATCGCTGAAGGAGTACGTTTTTCACAAGCTGTTCGGGACCTACGTCGTCGACCATTCGATTGCCTCGGCGACGGGGATGTTCAACCTGATTAGCCTCGATTGGGACGAAGAGGCGCTGCGCATCGCCGGCCTGACGAGAGACCGGCTGTCCGAGCCGGTTCCGACGACGCATCGGCTATGCGGCCTGGATCCGGGATACGCCGCGGCAATGGGGCTTGCGCCGTCGACTCCGTTCGTCGTCGGCGCAAGCGACGGCGTGCTGTCCAACCTCGGCCTCGACGCGATCGGCCCCGGCGTCGTCGCCGTCACGATCGGCACGAGCGGCGCCATCCGCACCGTCGTCGACCGGCCGCAGACCGATCCGAAGGGCCGCTATTTCTGCTACGCCCTGACGGAGCACCACTGGGTCATCGGCGGGCCGGTCAACAACGGCGGCGTCATCTTCCGCTGGGTTCGCGACGAGTTCGCGGCGTCCGAGACGGAAACCGCCAAGCGGCTCGGCATCAGCCCCTACGACGTGCTGACGCGCATCGCGGAGCGGGTCCGCCCCGGCTCCGACGGCCTGATTTTCCATCCATACTTGACCGGAGAGCGGGCGCCACTGTGGAATCCGGACGCGCGCGGCTCCTTCTTCGGTCTGACGCTGCACCACCGGAAGGAGCATATGATCCGCGCGGCGCTGGAAGGTGTCATCTACAACCTGTACATGGTGCTGCTGGCGATGCAGGAGCAGATTGGCGTCCCCCGGCAGATCAAGGCGACCGGCGGGTTCGCGAGATCGCCGCTGTGGCGGCAGATGATGGCGGACATCATGGGCCAGAGCGTCGTCGTGCCGGAGAGCTTCGAGAGCTCGTGCCTCGGCGCGGTAGTGCTCGGGCGTCTCGCGTTCGGCGAGACGGACGCGTTCGAACGCGTCGCCGGCATGGTCGGCACGACGCACGAGCATGCGCCGAACCCCGAAGCGGCCGGCGTCTACCGCGAGCTGCTGCCGATCTACGTCCGGCTCGCGCGCAAGCTGGAGGAGGAGTACGCCGCGCTGGCAAGCTTCCAGGCGAAGCTGTTCGATGGCTGATCCGGCGATTTGCCGCAGCCGCTCCGTTACGTCCGGCTCATTTCGGCTCGCCGCGGTCAGCCCTCGCTTGGCGCGCCTCGCCGCAGCCCGGCCCGCCGTCCAGGCCGCCCGCTCCGGAATCCCCGGCTGCAGGCGGTCTTTTCGCGCGTTTCGGTCGTGGTATAATGTCGGTTAACGATGTCGGGACAGGCAACAAAAGGAACGAAACGAACAGGGGAGTCATCCGTTATGAAGCAGACCGCCCGCATTCTTGTCGTCGAGGACGACAACGATATCAATCCGTTGCTCTGCAGCGTCCTTCGCCGCAGCGGCTACGCACCGCAGCCGGCGTTCTCGGGCACGGAGGCGCTGCTCTATTTGGACCGGCAACCATGGGAACTCGTGCTGCTCGACCTCATGCTGCCCGGCAAGCGAGGCGAGGAACTGCTGGCGGAGATCGAGAACAAGTACCGCTGCCCGGTCATCGTCATTACAGCCGATGCGCAGCGGGAAGCGAAAATTTCGGCGCTCCGGGCCGGGGCGGACGACTACATCACGAAGCCGTTCGACCTTGAAGAGGTGACGGCGCGAATCGAATCGGTGCTTCGCCGCTGCCGGCGCCTGTCGCCGGCGGACGTCCCGAAGCTGCTGCGCCACAAAGACCTGACGCTCGATCCGGAGGCGAAGCTCGTGACGGTCGGAGGCGCGGAGCTGGCGCTGACGGCGCGCGAATACGACATCTTGGCGCTGCTCTTGGCGAATCCGAAGAAGTTGTTCACGAAGGCGAACCTGTTCGAGAGCGTCTGGGGAGAGCCGTTTCTCGGCGGCGAGGAAAACGCGATCAACGTCCATATGAGCAACCTGCGCGGCAAGCTGGCCAAGGCGAACCCGGACGAGGAGTACATCGAGACGATCTGGGGCATGGGCTACCGGCTGAAAGCTTAAGGTTTTCTTATGAATCGGCTTCACCTTGCTTAGGAATCGGTCCGTATACTTGAAGCCATCACATCGGACAAGGCCGGCTTCGGCTGGCCGACCAGGGAGGATGATGGCGACACATGAACGAATACGTGCTGCGCACGCGGGCGCTGATCAAAAGGTACAAAAACCAGCTCGCCCTCGACCGCGTCGATCTGTCGATCCGGCAAGGCTCGATCTACGGCTTCATCGGGCAAAACGGCGCCGGCAAGTCGACGCTGATCAAGCTGGTGGCGGGGCTGGCGTTTCCGACGTCGGGAACGGTCGAGCTGTTCGGCGAGAGCGGCGAGCGGGAACTCGTCCGCTGCCGAAGGAGGATCGGCGTGGCGATCGAGGGGCCGGCCCTTTACCCGCAGATGACGGCGCGAGACAACTTGGAAGCGTACCGGCTGCAGCGCGGCATTCCCGGCAAGGATTGCGTCGACCGGGTGCTGGAGCTGGTCGGACTGGAAGGGACGGGCCGGAAGAAGGCGCGCGACTTCTCGCTCGGGATGAAGCAGCGGCTGGCGCTGGCGGTCGCGCTGCTCGGCGACCCGGAGTTTCTCGTGCTGGACGAGCCGACGAACGGGCTCGACCCGATGGGCGTCGTCGAAATGCGGGAGTTGCTAAGGAAGCTGAACCGCGAGCGCGGGATCACGATATTGATTTCCAGCCATATTTTGAGCGAACTGGACTTGGTGGCGACCCATTACGGCATCATCCACCGGGGCCGGCTGCTCGAGGAACTGACCGCAGAGGAGCTGAGGCGGAAGTGCCGGCGCTACCTGCACGTCAAGGTGAATGCGCCGCAGCGCGCCGCCGCCGTGTTCGAGCGGGAGCTGGCGACGAGCGAGTACGAGGTGATGGCGGACGGGGTCATTCGGCTGTACGCCCATTTGGAAAAGCCGGCGCGCGTCGCGAAGGCGCTGGTGGAGAGCGGCCTCGAGGTCGAGCAGTTCATGCCGATGGGCGAAGATCTCGAGAGCTATTTCACGGCGCGGATCGGAGGCGGGGAGCATGTCTAATTTGATTCGTTCCGAATGGTTCAAGCTGATGCGCAACCGCACGTTCTGGCTTCTGCTCGCCGTGCTGTCGGCGTTCGCCGTCATGCTGGGCCTGGCCGATTATTTCGACGACCGGAACAGCGCCGAAGCGCTGCATCTCCAGGGGGTAGATCAACTCGCCTCGGCCATGGGCTTCAACATGTACGCCATCAAGATCGGGCTTGGCATCTTCGCCGGGTTCTTCATCTCCAGCGAATATTCGACCGGGACGATGAAGCGGTCGGTGTCCTCCGGACACAACCGCGGCCGGATCATTCTCGCGAAGATGGCGGTGTTTATCGCCGGGTCCGTGCTGGTGGCGCTGGCGTATCCGGTCGTGTCGCTCCTCCTCGGCTCGCTGCTCACGGGCGTCGGCTCGTTGCCGGACCTGTCGGCCGCGGAATACATCGTTCGCTCGCTCGGCCTGACGATTACCCTTTCGGCGGCGTTCGCGGCGATCACGGCGCTTATTGCCGTTTGCTTCAACGACAGCGGCAAAACGATCGGCTTTAGCATCGTCTTGTTCTTCGTGATCGATGCCGCGTTCGAGATGATCGGCCGACGCGTTCCCTTCGTCAAGACGTTCTATGAATACACGGTGCTCAGCGAGATCATGCACTACGCCGAGCCGACGCTGACTTCGCGGGAAGTTCTAACGTCGGTGCTCATTTCGGCCGCCACCGTCGCCGTTTTTCTGCTGCTCGGCATCCGGGCGTTCCGGCGAAAAGAAATCAAGTAGCGCAAGGCTCGAAAGCGGAAGAAAGGGGGGCGGAGGAAGCATGTTGGTCGGGATCGCGGCGGCGGCGGCAGTCGCTGCGGCGCTCTGTCTGCTGCGCCTGGCGGCGATCAGGCGGGAGCTTCGACGCCTCGCCGGGCAGCTGCGGCAGTACAACCGGCGCGAGACGGCGAGCAAGGTGACGATCGGCTTGCGCGACCGCGCCGTTGAGGAGCTCGCGGCCGAGATCAACCGTCACACCGACCTGATCGTGGCGGCAAACGCGGAGCGGCGGCGGACGGAAGACGAACTGCGGCAGGCCGTCGCCAACATGGCCCACGATTTGCGGACGCCGCTGACGTCGATCTCGGGCTACATTCAGCTGCTCGAATCGGGCAAGCTGCCGGAGGAAGAGCGGCAGGCCGCGCTCGAGGTCGTCAAACGGCGAACGAGCCGGCTGCAGGCGCTCTTGTCCGACTTTTACGAACTGTCGGTCATCGAGTCGGTCGACTGCGCGCTGAAGCCGGGCCGCATCTCACTGAACCGTCTGATCCCGGAAATTTTGATGGGGTTCTACGACCCGTTGAACGAAAAAGGGCTGAAGCCGACGTTCGAGCTGACCGACGACGCCGTCGACATCTTCGCCGACGAGTCCGCCGTGCGCAGAGTGGTGGAAAATTTGATGCAAAATGCGCTTCGCCACGCGGAGGGGGAACTTGCGGTTTCGCTGCGCAAGGAAGGCCGTCGCGCCGCGTTTGCGCTTCGCAACGCGGCCCCCGGACTGTACGGCATGAATCCCGAGCTTCTGTTCAACCGGTTTTACATGGCCGTCCGGTCCCGCTCCGGCACCGGCTCGGGCCTCGGCCTGTCCATTGCGCGCGGCTTGATGCAGAAGATGGGCGGCAGCTTGACCGCCGAGCTGCGCGGGGACGACCTGATCGTGCGCTGCGAATGGGAGCTTCTGTAGCGCCGTGAGGCGGTGGCGCCGCGAGGCGGCCGGCGCAACGCCAAGCCGGCCGTGCGGGGCGCGGCGATCCCCGCGGCATCCGCGGGAGGCGCGCACATAACGCGAGCTTTTCGGCCGGCAAGGACTTGCAGCCGCCACGGCATCGCCGCGCTTATTGCAGGAAGGCGCTCAGCATCCACACATGCTTCTGCAGGCCGGCTTGAATGTCGAGCAGCAGATCGTGGCTCCCTTCGTCACCGAGCGATGCGGAGAACGCCAGGTCGGTCTGCAGTTCCTCGATCATCCGGTCGAAATCGTCCACGATCGCCTTCACCATTTCTTTCGCCGAGCCGATGTCGGCCGTTTCCTGCACCGTCGCCAGCCGAAGCGCGTCCGCAAGCGTCGGAACGGCGGTGTCTCCCAGAGCGAGAAGGCGCTCCGCCAGGTCGTCGATGTGACCGGCCGCCTCATCGTAAAGTTCTTCAATTTTGGCGTGCAGGGTGAAAAAGTGGGGACCTTTGACATGCCAATGAAATTGGCGCAGCTTCATTTCGGTCACGATCCAGTTGGCGAGATTGCGGCTCAAAACGGTTTTCATGGCGCTCATAATCGGTTCCTCCTCGATTAAATTTAAACTTAATCTAAATGTTGATCAAACCTTACCATAGCGCATGCCGCCGATCATGAAGACCGAATGAAGGAACCGTGAAGATTGCATGAAGCAGCGCCTTGATTTTCCCGCTTGAATCCGCTACGCTATTTCAAGATGATCGGGATTTGCCCGCGATGATGAACCGAATACGCTTTATTTCGGAGGAGCCTGCCGCAAGCGGGCTTCTTTTTGTCTTTTTTGCGGGCGATTTTTGCAAGACTATCGTTGGGAGGAGATCCATGGAACCGCAAGCTTATTGGGCTATCGCCGTCTTTCTCGTCACCTGCGGACTGATCGTTTCCGAGAAGATCCACCGCACCATTGTCGCCATGATCGGAGCCGCCCTGATGGTCGCCGCCGGCATCGTCGACCAGGAGACGGCGATTCGCCACATCGACTTCAACACGCTCGGCCTGTTGATCGGCATGATGATCATCGTCGGCGCGACGGCGGAAACCGGTTTGTTCAACTATATTGCCATCGCCGCGGCCCAAAGGGTGAAAGGCTCGCCGATGAAAATTTTGCTCGCGCTCTTTTTGCTTACGGCAGCCGGTTCGGCGTTCTTGGACAATGTGACGACGGTGCTGCTGATGGTTCCGGTTACGCTCAGCATTACGCGCCGGCTGCGCGTCAGCCCCATGCCGTTTCTGCTGACGCAGATCGCCGCCTCGAACATCGGCGGCACCGCCACCCTGATCGGCGATCCGCCGAACATCATGATCGGCAGCGCGGTGGAGGAGCTGGACTTCAACGCCTTCATCGTGAATCTGGGGCCGATCGTGCTGCTCATTTTGGCCGTGTTCGCCGGTTTGTTCGCGCTGATGTTCCGCAAGTCGCTCCGCACGACGGAAGAAGCCGTGCGGGAACTGATGGAGACCGACGCCCGCCGGATGATCACCGATCCGAAGCTGCTGCGCCAAAGCTTAATCGTGCTCGGATTTACGATCCTCGGCTTCTTCGCCCATCCGCTCGTACACCTTGAATCGGCGACGGTCGCGCTGGCGGGAGCGTTCGTTCTGCTGCTGCTGACGGGCGAGCATGCGATGGAACGAGCGCTCGGCCAAGTGGAATGGACGACGATCTTCTTCTTCGTCGGCTTGTTCGTGCTCGTATCCGGCCTCGTGGAGACCGGCGTCATCTCCGAGCTGGCGTCGAAGGCCATCGAATGGACCGACGGCGATCCGGTCGCGACGTCGCTGCTCATCTTGTGGCTGAGCGCCATCGCCTCGGCTTTCCTGGACAACATTCCGTTCGTGGCGACGATGATCCCGATGATTCAGGAGATCGGCGCGCTCGGCTACGGCGACCTCGAGCCGCTCTGGTGGAGCTTGGCCCTGGGCGCGTGCCTCGGCGGCAACGGCGCCCTGATCGGCGCCAGCGCGAACCTGATCGTGGCGGGCCTGGCGGCAAAGGAAGGCTGCCCGATCACCTTCATGCGCTACCTGAAGTTCGGCTTTCCGCTCATGTTGTTGTCGATCGCCCTGTCCAGCGTCTATATCTTTTTGCGTTATTTGGCGTAAAGGAGCCTTGCTCTCGGTTCCTTTACACCGAAATCCCCTTCGGTCAGGTTCACGACGTTGTTCGCCTGCAACATTGGCGAATCCGTGCTGGGGGCGTGATCACCGTCTACGGCTTTTTTTCCTTTACACCGAAATCCCCTTCGGTCAGGTTCACGACGTTGTTCGCCTGCAAC
>ENA-UOWJ01000069-UOWJ01000069.1-bioreactor-metagenome-genome-assembly--contig:-NODE-69-length-91923-cov-8.639592_pt1 | contig 91923 bp, 90 predicted proteins | sample MGYA00238156_ERZ761611 | MGnify/ENA primary metagenome ERZ761611 (study PRJEB28900, sample SAMN06268034) | bioreactor metagenome | isolation source: Joint BioEnergy Institute, California, USA | place...
CAAGGACAAGCGAATCATAAATCTGGCAGCCACGCCAGTTTCCGGAGGTGTCCAGTTCGGCCTCATCGACCGTGTCGTCGCGTCGAGAAGCGACATCTGACGGGGATGAGTGAAAACCTCAAGACGTACGCAACCGTTTTCGCGGTCGGCTTCATCCTCGGCTCGTTGTTCATCCAGCAGGCCGAGTTGAAGCCGGTGAAGGAACGTCTCGCCGATGCGGAACGGAAGGTCGCCACCCTGTCGGTCGGCGCGGTCCGACTGGGCATCATCGGCCATTGCAGCACGCACGAGAGGATTTCCTTCGTGGACGAATGTCCCGAGCGGAAAGTCGTTCATAGTCCGACCACCCCGGCCTGGACAACCGGGGATGGCTCATCCCCCTCAAACTAGGCAAGTTGGCACGAGCGCCCTATAATCCTCGCCAGCTACACACGGCCGCTTTTCATGCGGTCATTGAGGCGAGAGCTAAATATGGGCATGCAGATCGCGCCACTGTTTGTTGATGGCGCTCCTGGCATGCAGAGATACGTGTTCAGGAAGCGCCTTCAACCGGAGAAGATCGACAAGAACTTCTTCACAGTGAACGTCGTCGCCCATTGGTGCTTCTCGAACTGCACGGACAAATGGCACGTCGAGATGACGAGAAAGGAGATCACGGTATCTTTCTCGTCCAACACCGAGGCCCTGGCATTCCGGTTCGAATTCTGTGACCTGTTCGAGGCCGATACCGTCAGCCACGTCATTCCGAGTGAATGAAGATGGTCTCGAATTTCTCTCCGGGAATGGCGAAGGCGTTATCCCTGGGGGAGGCCGCCTCGTTGACCTCGTTCATCAGAAGGATGCCCTCGATACCCGCGCGGCGCAGGATGAGGCGTTCAGTTTCCCGCTGTTCGCGGCCGAGGCCCTTTCGATAGCTCTCTGTGTCCAGGACCTCGACCAAGGCCAGAACGACGCAATGTAGCAGCGTCGATCAGCTGATGCCCTCGATGGTCGGAGCGACGCGCTTCATCCCCTCCCATCAGCTGAGATCGTTGCCGAGAACCAGCTCGGCGAGGTCATAGTACATGCTGGCCACATCGACGAGCCCCCTGCGGTGCATGTACTCCCAGGCCAGGGCATAGACCTTGTTGGCCTTGGGATGACCGACCATGCCGCACTCGGCTTCCAGCGCCTCCCGGAACCGCCTCAGAAGCAATTTCTGCTTCTCCCGGTACTCGGCAACGGCCTGACGATAGTCGGCATCCACGTCGGTGCGCTCAAGGATATCAACGATGTCCGCGCTCTCATCCAGATCATCGGGCTTTTCTGGATAGGGCTCATCAAGATAGAACTCACCCCTCGCGATGCGCTCAAAAATGTTGCTCATGATTGCCCTCGATGAATGTCTTTGTATGGGGATATTATATGGCCCTTCGAAAAACGCGCAAACTTAATCTGCACACCCGAAAATTGTCGAAGCGAGTGAAGGCGTGTTAATATGGAGAGCATATTTTATGGATTTTACGAGCCATGTTTTACGCTTTTCCGGCGAACCTCACACTGGAGGAGGTTCGGAATGTCATTCGCAAGCATAATGAGCGGATCGGTGCAGTCGGCTTCTGTGAGATAGTGAAGGACGGCTACACGGCCTTCGACTACGTTGTGGCGTTTGCCGACAGTTTCCCTCAGCCAGTGGACGATGATCCCCAGACAGCTCGCGAATACGCGATCCTTCGCGAGTGTCGCGGCCTCCTCATGGATCAAAAGACCGGTCAGGTCCTGGCACGGCGCTACCACAAGTTCTTCAACGTCAACGAGAAGGAATTCACCCAGGCGCACCTCATCGACTGGTCGGCCGATCATGTGATCCTCGACAAGCTCGACGGGTCGATGATCAGCCCATTTCGCGTCACTGGCGAGAACCGCATCCGCTGGGGCACGCGCAAGGGGGAGACGGAAATCTCCAAGCCGGTGGTCGAGTTCGTGGAGGAGCGCCGTAATTATGAGGCCTTCGCGGCGGCTATGATCGACCGCAGAGTGACGCCCATTTTCGAGTGGTGTTCGCCCCAGCAACGGATCGTCATCGAATACCGCACCGACAATCTCATCCTCACTGGTATCCGGGACAACCTCACGGGACAGTACTGGTCCTACGAGGATATGACCCGCGCAGCCTGGGAGTATGATATTCCCATCGTGACGATGCTCCCCGGTATGGTCAAGAAAAGCGCGGAGTATCTTGAGCGCGTGCGGAAGCAGAAGGGCGTCGAGGGCGTTATCATCCGTTTCCGAAACGGGCATATGGTCAAGATCAAGACCGAGGAATATTGCATCAAACACAAGGCCATTGACGCGCTCTCTCTTGAGAAGAACGTCTGGCAACTGGTCCTAAGCGACTCTATTGATGATTTTCTGTCCACCCTGCCCGAAGAAGATCGCGCCATTGTCGAGCGCTTCCAGGACGACATCAAACGGGAATTGATTTTGGAAGGGCAGCGCTACGAGCGGATCGTCGAGAGGGCTCGTCGCGCATGCAGAGATAGCAAGAAGAAGTTCGCGACCGAATGGCTGAAGATGAACATGAACCTCAACCGCCAGATCGCCTTCCAGGTCTGGGACGGAAGTAGGGGTTATGATGCAATTCGCAGCTATGTGAAAAAGAACTGCAACTCTGCGAGTAAAGTGGAGCAAGTTCGCCCATTGTTGAATTTCATTTCATGGAACGATTATCGAAAGAGCTATGACGAGTAGTTTTGAATGAGGATTGCGTTTGTTTCCGATCTGCATGCCGAGTTCAGGGAATTTACAATTGAAGCGCCTCCTGGATACGTCGCCGTCTGGGGAGGCGTTCATTTCCCAGAGAACGTGGATGCTGACTGCCTAGTCGTTGCCGGGGACATCCACCCCAACCCCAAGGTGCGTTCCGAGATCGAGCAGGCACTGGAAAGGCTCTATGGACTCCCGGTCATAACGGTGAAAGGCAATCACGACTATTGGGGTGCTTCCTTTCCGATCTCGGAGACGGGGACGATCCACGAGATCGGCGGTGTCCGTATTGCGGCCGCCACCTTGTGGACCCATCTTTCCCCCGTGGATGAGATGCGGGCTCTGACTTTCTGCGATTTCAAGCTCATCAGGGAGCTGACTCCAGCGATCTGGAATTGCGTTCACAGGAATCAGCTTGAGTTCCTCCAGAAATCAGAAGCGGATGTCATCGTCACGCATCATGCTCCATCCTACATGTCGGTCGCGGACAGGTTCAGGGACAGTCCTGTCAACAGTTTTTTCGTCAACGATCTTGATTTTGGACGCTTCATGAACTGTAGGGTATGGATTCACGGTCACGTGCACGTCGAATTCGACTACGTGCAAGACTCAATAAGGATCATGTGCAACGATCGGCTATCCCTTTGAGAGGAACGGCCCTATCAAGTTGCGCTATGTGGAGGTGTGAATGGGGCGTCTGGTGGTATTTACGGGGGCGGGACTGTCGGCGGACAGTGGTATATCCACTTTCCGCGACAGTAATGGCTTGTGGGAGAAGCACAATATTGATGAAGTGTGCAACTACCGGACCTGGCGGTCGAACTATGACCTGGTCCACCGCTTCTACAACGCCAGACGCAAGCAGCTCGGCGAGGTCAAGCCGAACGCTGCCCACTACATGATCGCCCGCCTTCAGCAGCGATATCCGATGACATCGATCATCACCCAGAATATCGACGACCTGCTGGAACGGGCCGGGGTGCGCGATGTCATGCATGTTCATGGCTTCCTGCGGGAGATGCGTTGCGAAGCCTGCGGTCACGTCTGGGACATCGGCTATCGGGAATGGACCCAGGACGATGCCTGTCCGCGCGAACGCGGCGGATCGGTCTGTGGGTGCCGCAGGGCCGTGAAACCCAACGTCGTCTTCTTCAACGAGGCGGCGCCCCTCTACCATGCCATGTACGACACGTTGCTCGGGCTCAGACGGGGTGATGTTCTTCTGGTGATCGGTACCTCCGGGCAGGTCATCGACATCGGTGCCATCGCGTCAGAGACGGAGGCGACCACGATCCTGTCGAACCTGGAGACGGCCCAGGCTCCGTGGACCCCCTACTCTCCGATCATACAAGACGAGCAGTTTGATTTCGTTCTGCATGGTCGGGCGGCAGAGCGCGCCGATGACATCGAGAGGAAGGTAGTGGAGTTGCTAGGATAGGGGGCGTTCGTCGTCCCTTTCCAAAATGTCCATCGCCACAACGACCATTACAAATCTATTCGGCCGCCCCCGACGCTCGTCGCCTCTATGATCTGGACGCGGAGGCCCGTGAAAATCAATTCTCGGGTCGGAAAAGACATTCATGCATTCTGAGGAATGCTCTTCTGAGCCGAAATGAAGGTGTTTTCCACGAAGCAGTCCCTCTTCACGGAATTTGATGGCATGCCGTTGTTCGCTTGAGACCATGCGAACAGCGATGGAGAAGAGTGAACGTAATAAAATTTCTCTTGCAGTATTAAAGAGGTGTGGTAGAAGAAACGACATTGGAGGTAGACGAGTGGTTGACTTCGAAGAAGGTCACAAGCCGGATTACATTGTCCTCTTCGAGAGGCGCCATGACATGGCAATTCGTCGCGCGCGCTTCATCGCCACGGGTGTTGGCAACACCAGTATCGATGGCCTTCCCATCGACGATATCTTTGCTACCTCCGATGCCCTTCTTGCCTTCCTGCGTAACGAGCAGAGCATCTTCCTGGCCGATCGCCTCAAGCGAGCGTTTGCCTTTGCGTCCGATCCGGCTCTGCCGTTGGAGGCGATGGTCTCTCTGACTACCGGGCTGAATCAGATCGTGAACGAAGCGGGAGAAGAAATCGCGAATGAAGTGCGGGCGAGCGAAGAGTATCAATCGGCAAACGAAAAAGCAAAAGAATGGCTCGTGTGAAGAGTTTGCCGACATCTCGCTCGACAGCGAGGATTTGTACAACGAGCTGACCCGCCTTGAGGATGATTTTGTAGGTCACCAGATCAATGAACGGACTGTGGTGATCGAGAATTACGCCCGCAAGCGAGACGAGCGTCGCATTCGCCGGATCATCAGGAAGCAGGGTCTTCGCTGCATCTCCTCCGGCTGGTCCAAGCATGGATATGCCGTTGAGTTTGAGAACTACAAGCAGATGCTGGCTTTCTGGATAGCGATGCCGCAAAGTACGGTGCCGCGCGCCTGTATTCAGTAAATTGATAATGGTCGTGATGTTGTGGTACTATTAAGAATCACAACATCACTGATCAATGGAGTCATACATATACGTTATTGCCTCGCGCGAGGAAGGACCAGTCAAGATCGGATATTCGGATGATCCGTCGCGTCGCCTGAAACAACTTCAGACCGGGCACCCAGAAACCTTGCGCATATTTTATCAGGAAGAGATCGGCTACGGCCGCCGAAAGGCCAGTCTGCTCGAACGCATCATTCATAAGCAGAACGTTCACAAGCGTCTCAAAGGGGAATGGTACGACCTCACCGTCGAGAACGCCATCCTGGAAGTACAATATGCAATCATACGCTTCGGGGAAGACGGAAATCTGTATAATTACGTTTAGACGGTTAAGGACGGTGCTGAGCGGCACCGTTCTTTTTTGTTTGGAATAAATAAAGCGACATAATTAGCACGAACGCACCATGCCGACGCTCAGCGAGATTTTTCTAGATAGCCGCATTCCTCTCTTCGAGGCGGCAAAATACGACGAGATGTTTGGAGACATCAAGCGGTTCCTCGGAAAGCTTCCGCCATATGTGGAGGAACAGATAAGGAATGCCCGCAGCGTACTCAAAAAGAACGACCGCGTCGTTTGGTATCTGCGCCTTTGGAAGATCGGCCTGGTCTTGCACATGGAGAAGACCGGAAAGGCAGAAGGCCAGCTGCCCGAGGGCTATGCGGAAAAGCTCGTCGCCGACTACGCCAAGAAAGCCCGGATTTCGCCAAGAGAGGCTGAGGTCCATGCCACCACCGTTTTCCAGACCAACGTGCTCGTTACACTGGAGCACTTCCTGTCCCTCCCGATCCACGCGATCCAGACGTTCACATTCGCTTTCCAGGGGCCAGACGAGATCATCGATACCTTCACCGAGCTGGAGCAGGATTGGCAGAAGGACGGCGACAGAGCCTTCCGGGAGGATGATGATGTCGAGATCATCATAAAGTTCCCAGATGGCTTTGCCTGGGTGAACACCAACAGGGCGTCGTGCAGTAAGGAAGCCGAAGCAATGGGCCACTGCGGCAATAGTCCGCGTTGGGCCACCGATGATAAGATCATTTCTCTGCGTAAGTTGGTCAACCGTAATGGCGTCACCCTTCATGCGCCACATCTGACATTCATTCTGGATGGCGATGGATTTCTCGGTGAAATGAAGGGGTACGGTAACGCAAAACCCGCCGAAAAATATCACAAATACATTGTTCCGCTTCTTCTGCATCCCATCGTTCAAGGAATTAAGGGCGGTGGATACAGGCCGGAGAACAACTTTTCCATCTTCGATCTTCCCCCACGGGCCAGAGAGGAACTGATTGAGAAGAAGCCAGCACTGGCAGGCATTGCCGAACTCTATAGATTGGAAGGATTGACTCCTCGCGTCAAAGAGTTGGTGCTCAATAGACTCCGTGACATGGGCATATCGACTTATACCATCAAATTTGGCGAACATACTACAGTCCTTGATACATTCCGCGATCTCTTGAGGTTCGTCCAGACCATTGGAGATGACATTGTTGAAAGCCTTCTGAATTATTACGATAATGGCCCGGACGTTGAAACCCTGACAAGGGACGATGTCATTGAAATAATATTGTCCTTCAACGAATACGATTATGAAGAATTCATGAGGATGCATGGTCTCCGGGCAATATCACGGGGCACAGAAGAATTCAGAAGAAAGAGCTCGTCTATTGCGGACTATGTTATCAAAGGCCCGTATTTTGATTCTCTCGTTGCGGCAGCTGTAGAGGGAGACGGAGAAAATGCATCTCATAGGGAGAAGATCAAAAAACTTATAAATGCATACATCGATGTGGGTTGGACATTCACCGGTTTGTGGCAGTATGCGTCCGTCAATGAAGAGAATTATGACGCGCCGGTTGATATTTGTGTAGGTACAGCAGACCTGATTTACGCTCTAGGCGACGACGACCCCGATAATGAATATTATGTGCTGATTGATCAGGCGCAATTCAATGGCGACTGGATTACTGTTGATTGGGACGCGCTTGATGACCTGAGAAGGGAAGCGGGCCTCCCGACGAACAGTATAGACTTGACCAAGCATCCCGCAATCAAGGCATTCACCGGCAAAGAAGCAATAGATTATGTTGGGGTCGGACGACGGTTTTTGAAGAATGTCAAAAAGAACGCGATTTCACCAGACCAATTGTCGTTTCCATTTGATGATTGATTGGTACCGGGATCGGACGTGAGCTTCCATCGGCGCCTTCCATACACGGGGGCGCCGTTTCGTTTTCTGGTTTCCGCTCCCCACGAACGACGCGAACGAAAAATCGTAACACGATTGACAACAGGTTTCCGACTCACTAATTTCGTTAACGAAGAACGAACCCGAGCCAGATCGGGTCCGTTCCGTATCAGACGAGGACTTTGCGCATGGAAATTCGTATCGGTTCCCTCTTCCGTGACTATGATGAGTATATGGAGTGGTTTCATGAGGGGGCCGTACGAGAGGCGGAAAAGGATTACATCGTCGTTGATTTCGGCGATTTCTGGAAAAGGTTCAGCCGGGATAGCGTTCGCACCTACTATCCGGATGATGGGAGCTACCAGGAGTGCCTGATTTCCTTTGAGGAAGGAGCGGTTGTTAAGAGTTTCAACAGCTGATCACGTCACCGGAACGGATTTCACGATGAATTTTCAAGAGACGACATTCGGCATCAGAGCGAACGCCAAGGGTTTTCGCCTTCTGACGGACAATATCTACAAGGACAAAATTCTGGCCGTGGTGCGTGAATATGCGCACAACGCTCGTGATGCCCATATTGCTGCCGGTTGCCCGGATAAGCCGATCCGGGTCCATCTTCCGACTCCAGACCATCCCTATTTCATCGTCTCGGACGATGGTATCGGCATGGACGATGAAGCCGTTCGGGCCGTCTTCACGGTATTCTTTGAGAGCACCAAGGCACGCCACTCCAACTCGATGGTGGGCCAACTCGGCATCGGTGGAAAGGCGGCTTTCGGGTACACCGACAAGTTCACTGTCATCTCTCGTCTCAACGGGACGAAGAGCACGTACTTCATGTATATCGACACCATCGGGGAGTACAAAGTTAGTCCGCCGATGTGCACCGCGACGGATGAGCCGAATGGCATCGACATCATCGTCGAGGTGAAAGGGCACGACATTGACAAGTTCGTCAAAGCAGCAGCGCAGGCGTTCGAGTTTTTCGAACCGCACCCGGTGATCACCGGGAATAAAACTTACAAACGGCAGAAGGCCGAGTATGCGTTCCGTGGGAACGGTTTCGCGCTCAGGGAGTACTCGTATCGATCCATGGCACGAGCGATCATGGGGATGATCGCTTATCCAATCGATCCCGATGTGCTGCATAGTTTCCCAGAGGGACTTCACAAGCTTGCTGGATATAACCTTGATATCGAGTTTGAGCTTGGCACCCTGGACTTCTCGCCTGGTCGCGAAGAGCTCAACTACGATCCTTTGCTCACCCTTCCGAACCTTCGGAAGCGTATTATGGAGGTCAAAAATGAGCTTACTGAGCGTATCGATGCTGAATTTCGCGACTGCACGTCATTGAGGGACGCGCATGAGCGATACCTCAGTATTATGTTGGGCTCAAGAGAGCCCCTCGGCTCCTATTCGCGTGTACTCTTGAACGACTTCGGAGCGCGGTGGAACGGGCGGCACATCCGTAGTGGAAACAGGCGGCTGGTGACAAATTCTCTGAATGCATACGAGTTCGTGACGCGCGGCAAGGGGGTTGTATCAGTAACTGCACAAAAAGGCGTTCCGATCTACCCGAACACGACCATCTTTTTCGGGTCGGGCAAGAGGAACGAAAGGGCGATCGTTCGGGACTACATTGAAGCCCAGCGACTGTGCCCAAGAAATGTTGTCCTGATCTCTGGCGAGGAGGAGCTACTCTCCAGGATCGCCGCAGAGCTTGATGGATGGACGATCAGGCGCGTGACCGAACTCCCAAGAAGGGAGGTTCGCAATGTGCGTCGCGCGTCATTCAAGGTCCTGAAAGGAGCGATCTTCGCTGGCACGCCGATCGAATCCATGGTCGAGACCCAAGTCGATCTTGATCAGGGCGGATATTATGTGCTCATGCGACACCAGACGTTTCTCGATGAGTGCGGTGCCGCGAACGTGAACTTCACGGAACAGTACAACACGGCCTACAACGTGGGCCTGATCGACGAGAACGAGACGATCGTTTTTGTTCCTTCGACGATGTCGAGTCAGGTCCTCGGAAACGATAAGTGGAAGCCGTTCCACGCCGAGCTGAAACGGCGTGTCATGGAGAAGGTTGCCGAGCCAGAGACGACGAAGCTTCTCGGCATGTGGTTCGAATGGGATGCCTTGATCCGACGCAACGGGATCGGCGCGAATTTTAGGAGCGGGATAGCGAAAATAGCGCAGTTTTTTTCGAATGATCACACCATTGGAAGGCTCAAAGAAAATCTCGAAGAGCTAGAGAAATCGCGTATTGCGGCACAACAGAGGTACGGACTGGTTGTAGCATTCGATATTGATTATGAGCAACCGGTGTCGCGAAGGCTCATCGAGAACGACGTGGAGACGATCAAGGAACGATATCCACTTTTGGATCGGCTCTTCATGTGGGAAACGGATCAGTATAAGATCGCGGAGTACGTGAAACTCGTGGACTTCGCGAAGGAACACGGTTGGTGAGTGCAGCTCCGGGGACGTTACCCCGGAGCGAGCCTCGGGTCATCGCGCCGCCATCCCGCGCGCCTGACGAATAGCGACCTGGACCTGAGATGGCGGCAGGGCCGGGTCGAACTCGCCTCTTGCCTTGAAACGCGTCCGCCGCCCAGCTGAGGCCGGGCGGCACGGACCAGGAACGGCTCCGAGATAGGCCCGCAGAGCGGTCTCGTCCTCGCAGGCCTCTGAACCGCATCCATTGGCAGACAGGTCTCTGACGGCTGTACAGGCTTCCCCGTAGGGCGGCGGCTCCTGCGCAATGATTGCGTGTGAGCCTTTCCTCATCCTCGACCGGTCATAGTCTGGGCCGACAAGAAGGAGCTCAGCTGCTCCATGTGAGACGGAATGCCAGCGCATCCTCGTCGTTGGTGATGCTTATCGACCACCTGGAATGGGTCCACTTCTTGTGGTCGAGCGGGCCTATATGGTCTTCGCACCACGCCACCGCGACCGTCATGTCTCCACCGGGCTTCCAGGCTTCCTCGATCTGTCTGGTGCGCTGCCTGGCGCTCAAGGGACGCAGCACGAAATGATGCCGACAGACCCCTTCGACGATGCCCATGTAAACGAACTTCATCATTGCTGGGTTGGAAATTGTTGGAGGGACGACAGCAAGTCGTCGCGACGCGCAGTGTAGCCAGACCTGACCCAAATGTTTTTCAGGAACGTTAACATCTCTCCGATCATCGGACCTGGCGCAAAACCGATACCAACGAGGTCTCGGCCGCCCACCGGGAATTGCGGCACCTGCCATGATGACAACTCCTCAATGGCGCTGTCCCGGTCCTGAAGGCGAGCGAGATCAAGGACGTAGTCGAGGGGAACGCCGTCTGCGGCCAGGAGGCGTTTCAGGTCCACGTCGTATCTCGGGTACTGTTCGGCGAGGAAGACGGCCTTGTTGCGTTCCTGGTTGCTCCACTTCCAGTCGAGCGCAAGCTGCCTCACCTGTGAAAGGGAGCACAGGTAGGCGACCATCACTGTCACGGGATCGTCGGTCTTGGCGGCGATGCGAGCGACCTCCTGATGGCTCCCGAAGGGAAGGTCCGTTGGATCGTTGACGCCAATGGACGCCAGCAGACGGAACAGCTCCCCTGCCCTACGGTTCGTGGCTATCTGGCGAATTTCCGACCAGATGCGCTCTCTGGAAATGTGCTTCAGTCCACCGGCGTCGGCCTGACAGGCTCGGAAGGCCTCCACGTCTGGCTCAGGACCTCCGAAACGGCCGTGGAACCGTACCCAGCGCAGGATACGCAGATAGTCCTCCCTGACCCTGGCTGCGGCGTCCCCGACGAAGCGCACGCGGTGATTGCGTAGGTCATCGAGCCCTCCGAACGGGTCGTAGAGTCTGCCGTCCATATCCATCGCCATGGCGTTGATGGTGAGGTCCCGGCGCGCAAGGTCGTCTGTCCAATTGTCGGTGAACTCGACGGTCGCGTGACGCCCATCAGTCTCCTTGTCGATCCGGAGTGTCGTGATTTCGTACACCTTGCTGCCGAGGACGACCGTCAGGGTGCCGTGTTGGAGTCCGGTCGGGATGAACGCGATGCCCGCGTTCCCGTAAATCTGCATCTGCTCCTCGGGGGTCGCATCCGTGCACAGATCGATGTCCTTGGGCCTGAAGCCCAAGACAAGGTCCCGAACGCAACCACCGACGAAGCGGAGATCACGACCGCGCTCGCGGAATGCTTCCCGCAGTTTCAGGAGATCGTCTGTGGCGGGAGGATGGAAACCGACGGTAACGTTCATCGGCTATCCTCCATTGAAAGTCGGTCTGTGTATTGTTTTGGTGATGAAAAGCAATAGAAATATGGTGAACACATTCCAGGCAAACTCCAATGATGGAGAATGCCATGTGGTGCAGAAATAGTCAATTCGATGAAGCGAGTGATGTGGTTGTTATGTCCTTTATGCTTATGAGGCGAGCGGTTGAGCCGTTCCACGGAATAGCATTCGATGAGAGGACGAGGGAGCGAAGACTTCCCGACGAATGCTTTCCGATTGCAGAGATGCAGTGAACGTCCTGATCCTGGATATCGACGGACAGATCGGTGGCCAGGAAGTCGGCGATGTCATGGCCGAGCATGAAGCGGCTCGGGCGACCGAAAATCTCTCCAACGCTGGTGTTTGCGGCAACGATCGTGCGGCCTGTGGTGACGATCACGCCGTCGAATGAGTTCTCGAAAAGGGCCTCGAACTGGCGCTTGGCCTCAACCATCTGAAACTGGATCGTTGTCAGGTGCTCCTGGTTGCGGATGAGGACGAGCATCGACCGCGTGCCGTCTGACCAGTCGAGGCTCGCGCAGGCTGGGTCGATTGGAAAGATGTGGCCGTCAGAGAGGCGGATGCCCTTAAGGCGAGAGATGATGCCACTGCCACGCCGCGTGTGGGCCTTGAACTCCGCCCAGAGGTCCTGCGCCGTGTGCTGGCGCTCCGGGTGATGGATGAGGTTGACAATGTTGAGGTGATTGAGGGAGGCCTTACCGAAGATGCGGCTAGCGGCAGGGTTGTGGGAGAGGATGTCACCCTCGGGAGTTGCGAGGATCAGCGCGTCGTCGATCAGCTTGGCCGTGGCCTCGAACCGCTTGAGAGAGTCGTCGAGCTTTTCCTTCAGGATGGTCGTGACGGCCTGAGCCGCGTCGGCGGCTTCGGTTGCAGCAGTCAGGAGAGCCATCTGGCTGGCCTTCATCCGGTTCTCATGCTCCAGGTCCCTCCCGGACCGCTTCTTCCACCAAAACAGAGTTCCGATCATGGCTGTCATTGAATGCGACCCTTGATCTCATGGAGCACGAGTTTGAGGCTGTAGAGTGCTTCGGAGAGGGTCAGGTTCCCATTGTGGTAGTCATCGACGATCTTTTCGATGCGTTCGTCCTTTCGGGAGATTTCCTTGATCAGGCGCTGACGCTCGAAAACGAGCGCAGCCACCGCGATAACGAGTATCGCGATGATCGCCTGGGGACCTCCCCCGAACAGAAGATGAAGCACCTTTTCAAGAATTGATTCCACTGGATAATCCAATCATCTCTCCGATTGGATTATTTAGTGGATGTTTCGGCCCGAAAATGAGACCAGATAACGTCTTACAACCACCGGAATCTAAACGCGGTGGCAGAAACAATGTCGTCGAATTGGAAGCGTAGGCCGACGAGCGTCTTTTCGACGTGGTATTTCTTCCGCGTCCATACGACGCGACCGAAGAGCTTGTATTCCCACCGGTACTCTGGGTCATCAAGCCAGTCTCTGATCTCTAGCAGAGTGGCTTCCGGGGGCATGGGAATGACGACCTCACACTCGCTGCGAGCATCGGGGTCGATTGCCGTCTCAACCAGACTAGTAAAGTCGGCGAAGCTTAGTGTATTCTTGTCTTTTTGGCGTCCGGGTCGCCACGAAAGAAGGTGGCTCCAACGGACTCTAATGTCCGAAATTCCTTCGTTCAATGACGCAGACATTGTACGGACCGAAGGCGATTGCTAAATGATATCCCCATCGTTGAGATGGATATTGGGTAAGGGATGCTTAATCAATCGCGAAGCAACGCGCAATAGGATATCGACGGAAATCTCCTCTTTCTGTGAATAACTTCGAGTCCCGGTAAAGTTAACGATAGTGGTTAACGACGGCCGCCTAGATGCGCTGCCGTAGTGCGAGAACAGTCGGTGAGTGCGAATACCGCAATATGTCTATGTCTCCGTATCGATCAACGATCCAGTTGGACCCGAGCATCCGCTGGAGTCTCATGGTGTGAGACATGTCGCATTCCGTGAGACTCGGCCGCAGGTTGGCGATGGCCGCAGGCAGCTTACCCTCGGGTGAAAAGGAAACGAGTTCGAATTCCGACTTCGCACCGTTTCCGTATAGGGTGACATTCTTACCTCGCACAGAAGCATTTTCAAGTGAACTCTTCTGGAGGAACTGCAAAATGCTTTCGGAAAGAATGCTCTTGCTGAGTGCGTTTGCTATCTTCTGAAGGAGATCCTGGTTATACGGGATCAGCTCTTCGAAACCACGAACCATCATCTTCCAGTTGGTGATGTTCGTCAAGGCGCCAACTTCTTGTAGAATGGAGGTTACGTTCTGCGCGAATACGTCGTTGTTCAACAGCTCGACGAAAACGAGAAAGTGTCCGCTGCTGTCGGGAGCTGGTGAGATTTCGGTATCGAGAATATCGATGGGTGAACGTTGCACGAACCGGTTGAGGTCTTTGGCAGCCGATTCCTCCGAAACGAAAAACGCGATGACGATGGCGTCATCATCGATCTTGCTTACATACTCGTCCACGGAAATAAGAGGCAGGACCAGGTCCTCAAGGTCGGCAGCGCGGAGGCCTTCGAGCAGGTTTCTCATTTCTACTCCCCTCTCTGGTCGGTGAAGAAGGCGCTCTCGTCGCTGAGGCCCCTGTCCTGAGCGTCCTGAACGTCTTCGATGTCGATCTCGTTTGCGTAGAAGTCGAGCTGGTTGGCGTTGAGTTCGGTGATTAGGCGGCGCGGAATTGAAATGCGAACCAGCCAGACCTTCTCCGTGCTGGGCGATTTCTCCTTCTCCTCTCCCTTCTCTTTCTCACTTTCTTCGGGAGCTTCCGTGCGCTCCTGCTCGACCTTCTGAAAGTCAACGCGCGCACCGATCTTCAGCAGCCTCAGTGCGGCTCGCGGGTCGGGCATCTTCTTCTCTGGGTACAACAGCGTCATGTCGAGCCAGTACCGACGAACCTTGGGTCCATCGACGAGAACGCCGTCGAACCAGTTCTCGAAGACGTAAATGTCCTGGGTGTCCAGAACGTCTTCCATTTGAAGAAGAAGATCGAGAAGATATGGAGTTTCGTTTATTGTTTCGAGATCGACAGCCATAAGTCCGTGTGGAAAAATTACCTGTATCTATTTAACCGGAAATGAAAAAGGCGCGGTTTCCCGCGCCTTTATTAACTAATGAACAGTTCGGTGTTCACGTCAATCTGCGAAGATATCGAGAATGCTTGCGCCCCGGCGTCTTCGAAGTTTCAGTCGGCGTCTGGGCCTGCGCCGGAGACGTGGTAATGAACTGAGGGGCCGCAGCCGGAGCGTGATGCGTGCGCTTCTTGAGGTTCTCGACGCTCTTGGAGATTGCGGCAGGATTCTTCGTCACAGAAGCGACAGACTTAGCACTGGCAGCGGATGCCCGTCGCGTTTCGTGCTCCGGAACGGAAGCCGAAGCCCGAACGTGGACTTCCTCTGCCTCCTGGTCCTTCTCCATCGCGCGGACATGGTTCTTGATCATGCCGCCGACGTTCGTGAAAAAGTCGGCCATGAAGCGAAGCGCCATCAAGGATTCCTCCGAGTGACAGCGCTTCATCTTCTGGAAGAAGTCCTGCATGATCAGTACAGAGACCTGCTCCGGATCAGCGGCGTTCTCCTTCCTCGGCTTCTGGAACCGCGTCGCTACACGCCCAAGGTTCCAGACGCGCATGTACGGCATCCACCGGTTCGGCTCGCCGCTCTGGCTGGCGGCGCCATAGGTCGGGTCGTACCCGGCGAAAGGGGTCGCTTCGATCCAGCCGTTGTCGGCCCTGTGGAGGCGGAAGTACGGCCCGTACGGGTTCTCAAGGGCCTCTGCGATGGCATCGGAGTCGTATCCGTCGCCTATGAATATATGGAAGCCGCCCCGACGGTTGAAGAAAAGCGGAACAACGTCTTCGTTGGACAGCTGAGAGTCGCTCGCAGGCCTGAATCCGACTACCCCATTGCGAATGCGTATCTGAACACCAGAAGCCTCGTGACCCTCAAAAAAGGAGTTGTAGGTCGGCTTGTTGAATGAGAGCTTCAATTGCTGAGTGCTCATGGGGTCATATATTCCTTGCGCCACCCTGGACCAAAGGCCTCGTTTCTATTGAGCGATAAGTCTGTGCTTCATACCACACACACGGGCGTATGACAATGTCCGCTCGCCCCTTTTCGTCAACGACCTACGAAAAAGGTCCCGGCCCGCTCAAACCGCCGGGGATTTGTCATACTAAATACCGCAAATGACAAACAAGATCGAAAACGCGGTCAAAAAGATTGAATTTCATGATATGCTTAACCCGAAGCTGTGGAAGGGCTACGAATTGGCACTTTCCGTCCGGATACAGCTTTTGCGCACTGCTATATCCTTTATCCGGTTCCTAAACCTCCCCGGTCTCAAGTTTAAGGATATCGTCCTGACAGGATCGAACGCTTCGTACAACTACACAGACGACTCTGATATCGATCTTCACCTAGTTGTCGATCCCTCACAAACCGACTGTCCCGACCTCGCAATGGGGTTCTTTGACACAAAACGCATGCTCTGGAATAGCGAGCATGACATTAAAATCCACGGAATTCGTGTGGAAATTTATGTCGAAAGTGCGAATGAAGAGCCGATATCGAACGGCATTTATTCCATCCTCAAGGGCGAATGGATTGAGAAGCCATCCTGCCGTAGACCGTCGTGGGACGACCGGGCAGTGAAAAAGAAGGCGGAGCATATCGCCTTTCTCATCGACGAACTGATCTCCCAGGGTGGTGACGCCAGCCAGGCGTTTTCTCTGATGAAGCGGATTTCAGCTATGCGACGTGCAGGCCTCGGCGATGGCGGCATGTATTCCGTCGAGAACCTCGCCTACAAGACTCTGCGTTCGACAGGATATCTCAAGAAGCTCTACGATTACGCGGTGCGAGCTCACGATGGTGATCTAAGTATCTGATCAAATGACGTGCCATTCTGTGCCAAAGAGTAGCGTGACCTTCCCGTAGTTGTTGTTGATGACATAGGTTGTCTGTCCATCGATCGTGTCCATCGATGAAGCCTCGATGGTGATCGGATGGGTTGCGGCGACTCCAAGTTCATCCTTGATGGTGAAGTACAGACCGTCCGCGCCAGGCGGAAGGGTCAATGTCGTCGCAGCCCCGGTCCGTACGCCTACATATTGGTCTGAGCGCATGATCGGATAGGTCGTGGACGAAATAGTCGTCCGTCGCGGCACGTTCAACGCAATCCAGACGCCATCACGAAACTGGTAAGCTGTCGGGTCAATCCCGCCCTGGACGAAGATATCACCCGCTATTCCCTGCACTTCATTCGCATTAGGATCGATGGTGTCAGTGATGATGGTGATGCCATTCTTACCAATGCGAAAGCGATTGGAGAGCGTACCGCTTATGTTCGATCTATATCCGCTCATTTCGTGCTATTTGAAACGTATTGTAACTGTATTTAATTTCGTTACGTGACCGCGAAGAACGCAAGACATCCCTCCAATAAATAGAAACGGAGGGAAAAATGAGTATCAGAACGAAGATCATCCCCCGTATCCCAGCCGATACGCTCCTGCTCAATACAAATGAAGGTCAGACGGTCTCTATCCAGTTGTTCATGGAAGAGATCGCGGAGCTGCGCGGTTATGAGACACAGACCGCCATTCACAACCTTGGTGATGCGGCCGGACGTGTTGTGGATTTCCAGATCGATGGGGTCTCGTCCCCATTCCAGTGCGACATCGCCGAGGGGGTTATCAAGTGGGAAATCCCCCTTCCCAAGGATTCTGAGCTGCGGCTGGTGTTTCACCCCTCTCTCACGTTCTCGGTCCTCAACGGCGCGCTCCCTCCCGGTCTTCGCCTCAATCCGGAGGTCGGATCGATCTCGGGACTCGTCGGAAACGTCATGATGGATCACGAGTACCGCTTCACAATCCGTGCCCGTGGTCAGACGAGCCTGATCGACGTTCCTTACAGGATTCAGGTCGCCCCACTTCGCTTCCCGGCCCAGTTCAACCGAGAAACCCTGGAGCCACTCTCCTATGACAGCCAGTTGGGTCGCTACGTGAAGCGCCTTCCGAGCATGAAACGGGGAGAACCCTTCGCCTACACCATCGATGTGAGCGACCCTGATGGTGAGGAGCCGACCCTGATCGTGAAAAAGGTCACCGGCCTCCCAGCATTCTCCAACCGTTACGGGGGACTGCCGCCCGGCATGGAGCTGGTCGGCAGGACTATCAGGGGAATTGTCGATGCCGAAAGCTGCGCCGGTGAGTACCTCTGCGAGATCGTCATCCAGGACAATGACGAACCTTCATCTCTCGTGTTTGTCTTCAGCGTCGAGGACAAGGTCGGTGGTCCCGTGGGAGCCCTCCCATCGGTTGAGTGGCTGACACCTCCCGGAGACATAGGCACGATCATTGAGACGGAGCCCTGCTACCTGTCAGTGCGGGCGATTTCCCATAATGCAGGGCCGGTCACGTATTCTCTCGCCCCAAATTCGGGAGCCCTGCCATTTGGTATGTCCCTTGATCCAGAGACCGGTGATCTCCACGGCAAGGCGCCTCATGTCCTCATGGACAGCACCTACACGTTCACGGTTCGCGCTTCGGCCGGTCTCGTCTTCGAGGACCGAACCTTCACAATGACGGTTCGGAATGTCTTTGTGACCCCGACGGTCCAGTCCCTACACCTGCGACTGCGTGTGCTGGAAGGCCAGGAACTGATTGCCCCATACGAGTTCCTCGACGACGAAATCCTCTTCCGGGCGAACGACCCGTCATTCGGTCTCGTGAAGAAGCCGTTCGTCTACCTCATCAACGGGCTTGATCCGCAGGGCGACCTGGAGAAGGCACTGCGCGGCGACCCGCTGATGCCAGGCTTCGTGAGCAAGGACTACCATGCGCCATTCCGTCTCATCCTCGGCCCACATCGCTTCTACAGCGCATACGCTTCGAGCGGAGAGCACATCTACGACGTTCTCGTGCGCGAGCTATACGACCCGCAGCATCGCGGCGGCGGCTTCCGCTTCGGGACGGACGTGGTCATCTCGGAAAAGGTAAGCAATCCGATCAGCCCCATCTATCACGTCTTTCCAAGCTCGGTCCGTAACATCAGGCGCGATCTCGTCGCCGACATCGGCCTGGCCTCCAGTGATGAAAACAAGCGCTTCGTCGTCGGAGTGCACGGAGGTGAATTGCTTCCGTTGTGGATGCGCTCCGAGCAGGTACCCGGTGATCCGTCATCGGTCCCAGGGTTCACGCTTGCGCTCGTCATCGCCTACCTGAAGCCAGGCTACCAGAGGGTCGTCCGCAACCTCCTCGAACAGAACGCCGATGAGTTCCTGGAAGGCGGCAAGGTCTACTATTTCGACAGGTATTTCTCCGAGGGTCGGCAGCTCAAGTCGAAAACCGGCTTCATGGACAACGAGGGAGAAACGTTGTTCGAGCCCGGAACGATTTTCGATGCGAAGTATTCGGAGTTTGTTAAATATCTATAATATCCGTCTATTTGAACACCATGAGCATTGACACCGGCCTTCGTATTACATACAAGGAAAATTACCCAATTCCGGGTATTGAACAATCGACGCAGCAGTTCCGGGACAACTTCACGGTCACCCGGTATGCGATTGAGAACATCCACGCCATGTCGGAAGCGGCCGACAGCATCCTGTCGGTGCGAATGGACGTGTCCGAGGCCAATGGGGCGGTGAAGCTCTCACTGGGCTACCTCGAAGACATCCAGACCCCTCAGGAAGGCATGCTCCGTTTCGAGGACGGGTCGATTGAATGGTACGCCTTCGGCCGGTGGGTCCGACCGCTGATTGACGGCCCAAACATGACGGCCATCATCCAGGACACCGTGGGCGAGATGGTCACGGGTACGACGCCCCTCGGTATCATTCCCGAGTACGACGATGACACCCGCAAATTGAAACTTCGGTTGCGCGATTTCACGCTCCACCTGAGCGGCGACGTGACGGGTTCGGCGACGGTCAGCAACCTCGACGAGATGAATATCGTCACGGACCTGTCCCCGAGCGCTGTGAAGGACATCGTTGGTGATCTTGTCTCTGGCGTCACGCACAGTGGTATGGAGATCATCTACGAACAGGACGCCGGGAAGCTCGTGGTCAACGCGAAGGACTTCCAGATTGCGCTGACCGGAGAGGTCACCGGCTCAGCCACCGTGGCGGGGCTCTCGAACACGTCCATCGACGTGCGCATCGACCGCGAGACGATCCAGGACATAGTCGGTGCGATGGTCAGCGGCAACACAGAGTCCGGAATCCAGGTCACCTATGATGACCCGAACGGCAAGCTGAACTTCACGGTTCTCGACACGATCGTCCCGAAGCGCTCGCTGAAGGCCGATGTCCTTTCCAACAAGCGCAAGATCAAGCTCGTCGGAAACGTCACCGGCGAGGCCGAGTTCGACGGCTCCCAAGACGTGACGATCAACACTACGGTCGCGGCCAATATCCCCGGTTTCAGTCAGGTCGGTGACATCCAGGTCACTGGGGGCTACGGCTTCACCGAAACCTACACACCTGGGTCGGTCCACAACGGTGCTGATATCGGTCTTTTCTCGGGGCAGTGGCGCTGTCAGGGTAGTTTCAAAGTCAACGCCACCGACAGCGCCACTCTGTGGATGCGCGTGTCATAAGTTATTGAAATTCGCGATGCGAATTTGATAGTCTTTCGGCATATTTCATTTGAGAGACTTCTATGACGCCGTATTCTTTGGTTCGCGAATTTCATACAGTCTTTGGGCTTCCGGTTCGTGTCAACGAACCTCTTCCCTCATTCGACGACGACGACGGTCGTCGCCTGCGTCTCCTTCGCCAGTCGCTTCTCGCCGAGGAGGTTGAGGAGCTTGTCAGTGCCATCGAAGATAATTCGCGTGCTCCCGAGGATCGCATGGTCGCGGCGGCCGATGCCCTCGGTGACATCGTCTACATCGCCTGCGGAACGGCCCTCGCCTATGGTTTCGAGCTGGGTGAGACACTTGTCACCAACGAGGAAATCGAACTTGGTGATTACCTCGACTTCCTGGAGTCACATATCCGGGTATGGGGGGCATACGTACGCTATTGCCGAGCGGAGATCGCGAGTGATCAGGCGGCCATCAAGCAGGCTCTTCAGGAACTCATCAAGAATGTGAACTCGATGGCCCGCAGCGGGGGCATTCCGCTCGACGAGGTCTTTGCCGAGATTCACCGCTCCAACATGTCCAAGCTCGATCCGGACACCGGTAAGCCCATCTATCGCGATGACGGAAAGGTCCTGAAGGGTCGCAACTACATGCCCCCTGATATCGCAGGGGTCATGAAGCGTCTCGGTCGTCTCCCGTGATGTTCTATTCGGAGAATTTCGACCCGAAAAAGATGTCCGAGGAGGAGCTGCTCCTCAAGATGGATCAGATCACCTCTCGTCTTGAATGGGCATCAAGGTTCGGATCACCGGAAGCGGTTCATGTGCTGATGGAGATGCTATCGGCACTTGAATTCGAATACGCGGAACGCATCAACATGGCTGTCTGGAAAGAGCGACAGTCGATGTTTCCAGAGGTGATCGAGACCGATCCAGACGCTCCCGCCCACGTCAAGGTCGAAAAGGACAAGAAGGAAGCGGGAGAGAAGAAGCAAAATTCCTATCGGCCGATGGTCGCCAGAACATCGAAGCCGGTCATTCCTGGGAACAATAATCAATGACGATTTATTCTGGGGACGACGTTCTCCACCTCCGAATGGAGACTAAAGTTGATTTCATTCGCGTCATCGAAGGCGAGTTCATGTCCTCTTGGGCGACAATCATCTCCGAGATCGACATCAACACGGACTACGATGACGAGGAAATCGACTTCGCCATTGCGAAGATCAGGTCCTGGTACAGCGATGTGGTCGCCCGCTGCATCATTATCTCGTGTGATGACCAGGTCGCTTCCAAGGTGCTGATCGACGAGAACTCTCATGTTCCGATCAAGAACCTTCTCATGATCACGCCCGGCATTCCTTCCGACCACACGCTCGCCAGCGTCTTCAAGGCGAAGATGAATGCACTTGGCAACGGGATTGTGGCGGTCCCGGTCATCGAGATTGAGACGGATGCCAGCGATGGTTTCATCCACGTCATCCATGGTTTCAACCCCACGGGGCTGCCGACGATGGAAGCGTGGGTTGGAACGCCGAACTACTTCGACAAGCCGTGGTGGCATCGAGATGACGCAACGACAATCGATTCCCCGCTGAAGGAAGGCATTGATCCATCCGTGCCTCCGAAGTGGTTCTTCCTCCGCATGGAAGACCTGATGGGCCAGGGTAGCGCGCCGGTTCATCCCAAGGGGGAGTTCAAGCCCAAGATCATCCCCGGAGGCAAGCGGTAATGCGCAGCATCATCGATCCCTGGGGGCGAGCCCTTATCACCGTGGACGACATTCCGGCACTTCTCCTGTCCGGGCAGGAGATCGGTGATCTTCTTTTTCAACCTGGAGAGGCGGTGGATGCATTCAATGCTCTTTGCCGCCGCTTCGATCAGATGCAGTGCGCCCTGTCCACAGTCGAGCCCCTCGAACACAGCCCTGAGGAGGAGATGGAAAGGCGGGCCAACGAGTGGCTCATCGGGGAGGAGTTCAAGGACATCGACATCAGGGAACTCTTGCTCGGTTGCTGTACCACGGATCAGCAACGACAGCGCGTCAACGAAGAGATGGACCTGTTCGAGAAGCGAGGCCTTGTTCCCCTCCTGCGATGCATGATCGCGCTCGTGGCCCATCTGCGGGAACGAAACATCGTATGGGGGGTCGGTCGAGGATCGTCAGTTGCGTCCTACGTCCTCTACTTGATCGGGGTACACCGGATCGACCCGCTTAAATATGATCTAAGCATTTCGGAGTTCCTTCGTTAATTGAAGAGGTTATTATGACGTATCCCGTTTTGAAGCGGTATCACATTGGTGAAGAAGTGGCCTCGTGGGCGCGCCTGAACAACTACATCCGGGAAAAATTTGATGTTCCGCTGCCCAAGTCTTTCATGGAGAAGCATGGACCAGAGTTCTGGTCGATCTGGCGTCCGGCCGGTCTCATCGAGGTGTTCAACGTGGTCGAAATCACGGGTGATCCTGGCACAGGCGCCAGCAGGGATGTTGTTGGGGACGAGTACGTCGTTGCCCGGTTCAATGGGGCGGTGGCAGCGGCCACGTTCCGGATGTGGGCGAAGATCAAGCCCTACTGATCAAAACCTCGGGGCTACGACCGGGATGAATGCAGGTGTGGGGCGCCGTTTTGACGGCGCCTTTTCCTCTGGTGATGACGACTGCCCACAGCTCCACAGGCGGCCGTTCGGGTGAAGTTCGGCGGTATAAGCGTCAAAGCGGCCAACATTCATAAACGATTGACCTCGTGCCAGTCTGTAGTATGAATTTGTGCCATGAAGAACGCATGTGTTCGAAATAGCACGCCGATCATTTCCTACGTTGGCGTTGTTTCTGGTAAGGCGTGCTTTCGCCTTCATCTTCTTAAGGCGGACCCGCTTGACGGTTTGCTCTATCGTGGAGAGATCGTCGAGTTCCTGATGAAGGAAGGGATCGGGCACAAGATTAGCAACGACATGCCCGAGGTGCGTCACCTGGAGAATCCAAAGAAGGCCGACTACTTCATTCTCATTGAGCGCGATGCGATGGGCCAGTTCGCCGACAATTTCGAGGTGCGTGGCTTCATGCCTGCCCTTCTCGATTAAGATATGGTAGCGGTATTCTGAACCAGCGCGCGGGCTGGTTCAGAATACCCGAGTGGTGTTACTCGATGACCGCGCAGTCGGCTATATGAAGCCAGGTTCCTTCGTGATCATCTTTCCCGTTGGGGAGATCGGACAAAGAGCGGGCGGCACTGCATTTAGTGCCCTTCTTGATTTCTATGTCGCCCCATTTGATATCCTTTTTCAGCTCTCGAACGGTTATAACGCCAATTTGAATAACTTCTCCGTTGGCTTTGAATGTTTCGCCAACGGCGATCCTTTGGGGCGGTTCAAAATCCTTGCACGGACCGGAAGACGAAAAAATCCAACCGCTTTCGGCGGTTATACATTTTATGACTCCATCAGCGGCGGTTACTTCTTTTGCTGTGCGCTCAGCGGCTTGCGCGTTTCCGAGGGTGCAGGCAGTGACTACTGCCAAGGCGAAAAAAATCTTCATCGGTTCCCGCGAATTTCTGATTGGAGAGAGCTGCATCGTGTTCCGTAACCGTTTTCCGCAAACACATAACCGCTTCGGGTTTGCGCATGCTTATATTGGGTCCCGATCAAGGGTGGTAAAGGGTCGCCAGGTGGTGGACGTCACCTCTCCAGCCCGAGTCTGATCCTCTGAGCACGGATTGCGGCCGCCATATCCCCAAGATGGAACGGCAGTACTTTCAGCGTCCTGATGAGGTGCTTGCAGGCGATGCCCTTGAGGTCGGGGTTGCGGATGATGGGGAAGCGCCCCTCGGCATAAATGGCGGCGTCCAGCTGGGTTAGAATGTACTGGAAGCCCCAGAACGAGAAGGCGGGGCAGTTGCAGTGCAGACGGACATTGCCCGACCATAACAGGAGCCTGGCCGCCTCGTTCGCGTCGATGTTCGTGTCACGAACCTGAGACTCCCACTCAGGAAACTGGATGTAGGTCTCCCAAGCGTTATACTTTGCTGGGACCATAAACTTCATCGTGTTGCCGCGCGTCGTGACATAGCGAACATACTTGATCAGCGGCGCCCAGTCCCGGAACGGAAGCTTGTTATGCTTACGTCCAGCGACGTTGTTCGGGACGATCTCGGCCATTATGTCCCGATAGTGAAGCTCGTCCAGCCTCACAGGGATGTCATCGTTGCCGAAATATTCGTGTTCACGAAGTGACGAGCAGTGTTGGCACATCCGACTATTTATGTGCCGGGCGGAATAATCGTTGACGAAAATGCGAGCTGCGGTATTTTGAGACGCAGGAGGACTTTTCGATGAGCAATTGTGATGCCGCTTATGATGGTCCGCGCACCCTCTACACGATCCCTGCGGAAAACCTCCCCAAGTTCGAGGCCGAGCTGAAGAAGCTATCCAATCGTTCGAAGAAGCTTATCGGTCAGGAAATTGACTACATCATTTACGAGTGTCGCGATGAGCGCCTGAGTGACGGGCATTTTCATCGAGTGTATGGCATCTACCTCAACGTCGATGTTCCTAAGCTCGACGGTTGGAAGTTCGTCGCCAAGATCGATCACTCGCTGGACATCGGCAACGTTGTCCGGAAGGTGCCGAACGTCGATGTGGTGATCCCGGACGTGTATCGGACGCGCACGTACTGTGACCACTGCAACTCGGCGCGCTTCCGCCGAAACACGTATATCTGCTTCAACGAGGAGACGAACGAGTTCAAGCAGGTCGGATCAACGTGTGTGGCCGACTTCCTCGGTCACGACGTGTACAAGATCGCCCGCCGCGCGGAGCTCTTGAGCTATGCCGATGAGATCGCACGTGGTAGCTCGAACTTCACCGGCGGTGACATGCGGTGGATTCACACCGAGACCTACCTCGCCCACGCGGTGATGGCGATCCGCAAGTATGGTTGGGTCTCAGCGAAGGAGGCCCGCGAGGCCAATGGCGACGACGTCGTCTCGACCCGGTTCCGAGCTTACGTTACGATGTACCCAAACATTGAGAATGAGGAGACCGAGAAGCCATCCGAGGACGATTTCCGGATCGCTCGGGAAGCCATCGAGTGGGTCCTGGCATTCGAGGCGAATGACCGCCATCTCTCCGACTACGAGGCCAACGCTCTCATCATCGCCAGGTCCTCGATGATCGAGTACCAGCACCTGGGGATCGCGGCCTCGATCCCGGCCATGTACCTCAAGCACAATGAGCGCCTGAAGGCCAAGGAAGCGACGGGCGTGAAGTCTATCGACCAGTCGGAGCATGTTGGTGAGGTCGGTGTGAGACAGGACTTCGGTCGCTGCCGCGTCCTTTCGGTCCGCACCTTCGACAGCTCCTTCGGTACGACCTGGTTTTACACCTTTGCTACCGAGAACAATGACGTGCTCGTCTGGTTTGCCTCAAAGTCGGCGCGGCTGTTCAAGGGGGAGATCGTTAATCTGACTGGCACCGTTAAGAAGCACGATATCTTCAACGACCGAAAGCAGACGGTCATCACCCGATGCAAAGCGGAAGTCATCCGCGAGGTCATGGAAGCGGCGTGAAAAAAAGGAAGCGCCCAACCATGTTGGGCGCTTTTCATTTTTACGCCTTGTTGCAGTTTATCTTTTTCTTGGCTTTCTCGACCTGCGCCTCAGATTTGCAGACGTTCTCGCACGGGATGCCATCGCCATCTCGGTCGGCCGCTGAGTACCCGTTGCACCAGAGCCGCACGGCGTCTTCGCAGCTTCGCACCTGTTTGCAACTCTGGGCAAGGATCAGGTCACCCTTTGGCGCGACCGGCCCCTGGTTTCTCCCCTCGTGCTCGACAGCCCCTGCTCCAGTGGCCACCAAGATGGCCACGACAGCCCCGATTGCTCGCATGCAAACCCCCTGGTCTGGTCGAGTGACGGGCTTACGCCTCTTCTTGGGCCAGCTTTCTGGCCGGGTTCCCCCTCTGGTGGGAACGTTAGCGGCTGCGACGGGCTTTTCTCCACTCCCACGGCTCGACGAACGATCCGGAGTGCATTCCCCGCTTGTTAGCCCTCGCATCCTCCTCGGCGTCCGCGTAGCGGCCGTCCGAGTATCGAACGAATTCTAATGCCCAACCCTGTCGGACCATCTCCTCGCCTATGTCCTTGCCGCTGGAGGTCTTGCAGACGGCGACGATGCGTCCGTAGCGGTCCCGATCCATCTCCTCGCAGGAGACGCGTCCGTTCGGCCCGATGATCTTGTAGAGTGCGTCCGCAGAGCGTGGCCCGCACAGGTATCGCTTGGCGTTCCTGTCCTCGCACGTCTGCGATCCCTCGGGGGCGTCTATGCCATAAATCCGGATGCGCTTGGGGAACCCCTGGACAGCAATGGTATCGCCGTCAATGACTTCGGCTCTCCCAGAAATTTCTGTGGCAGCGGCCGAGGTGGCAATAAACGCCGCTACCATGGGAAAAAGAAATCTTGCAATCATTCGGTTCTCCTCGGGAGCGTATCTTCCACGAGGGAACGCCAGAATCAATATTCTTTTTCAGGTTCGTTTTGGGTCTCGGTACATCGTCGCCGAGATCGAGAAATCCTTGTCGCGGCCTTTGTTTTCCTTGAAGCCAAAGCGCTTGTAGAAGCTGATGAGACGGGATCGGGAGATCGTGCCGTGGTGATCGTCCTGAGAACCCGGCGTCAGGATGATGCGACGCTCGTAGAGGTCAGCGAGGTCGCAAAGCTCACGGACAGCCTGCGATCCCCTTCCCTGCCTCTGCTCGGCTTTATCGACAATGAGCAGGTGCAGCTTGATGTTCTCGCCCGACCGGTAAACCGAGAAGGTCTTGAGACCGAGTCTCTGCGCTACCTCGTCGGCCCATAAGGAAAGAAACTCATTTGTCGGGGCATTGGGCCGTGGCATTCTCATTTTCAGCATGGTGTCGCAAATCTATTTATCTCAGAGGCCAAATGAAAAGGGAGCCCAGAGGCTCCCTTTCATGCTCAGCGGATAGCTGCGTTCTGCCGAACCTCCTTGAATGTCCAGTCCCGGAGCAGCTCACCGTTTCGGAAGACCGGGACAAGGACATCCTCCCAGGCGTGGCCCTGTGCCCTGACTGTCGTGAGGATGCCATCCCGATGGACAAGGGCGAGACGGCCGCGCTTCGAGCGCTTGCCGGGGTCAGTGACCGGGTCCTTGTAGACATCCCGCCACTCACCGTTCACGCAAATCGCCGAGCATTTCATGGCAAACTTGAGGGTGTCGCGGTGGACGCCGCCCTGCAACAGACCGCCCCCCATGCCGAATGCGATGTTGTCGAGCGACAGTCCTGCCCGCTTCATGTTCTCGCAGATGACTTCGAGAGTGTCGTAGTTGATACCGTCTCCCTGGATCACCCGGACGTGGTTCAGGACCTTGTAGCCCTTGCTGTTGACCGTGTAGCCGAACTTCTCGGCGAGGATTTCGGCCGTCTTGACGGGGACAGTCGTCGGATCGCCCGAGTCCGGACGGACGACGAGAGTACCACCGTTCTTGATGACCTCCTCACGCAGTTCGCCACCCCAGATGTTCTCGACGGCATTCCACAGGTCGTAGGAATCCGACACAACCGCGTAGAGGCTGCCGGGCTTCGAGAACTGCCGGATCATGTTCCGGTAGGCTTCGACTTCGCCTGCGCGTCCCCAACTGGTGATTGTCGAATGCTCGGCCGCAGGGATCGAAAACCCGGCCATCTGCTCGCCGTAGTAGCGTCGGGCTGCCAGGATGCCTTCGATGGTGTCGGAACCCATGAAGTTGACGAGGTGGGCCGCCCCGCCGATAGCCGCGCTCTCGGCCGACGAAACGCCACGGGCGCCGAAGTCGTGGAGCTTGAAGGCAATCTGTCCATCCGGGTCGTCAGACGTTTCAGTCAGGTACTTCCAGATGACCTTCTTGCACTCACGCGAGTTGGTGGCGACCGTCGATCCGTACCAGACGGCACGAAGGATCGCAGTCTCCAGGTAGGAGGTCAGCCAGAAGCACTTCGGATCGGTGTTCACCACCGAGACGAGAATGTTGTGGTTCGGAACCACGGTACCCTCGGGGACGGCCTTGATCAGGATCGGCAGGTAACCATTGTGCTGGCGAAGGATGTACTCCCAGCCTTCCCGATGGAACGGAAGACCGTGCGCCTTCAGGAAGTCGTCGGCCTCGTCGATCATCGTTTGCGTGATCGGCTTCGTCAGCAGGTCCTTGAGAAGAATCTGAAGGCCAAAGAAGACCACTTCGTCCCACTTTCCACCGCGCGGCTCAATGTAGCTGTAGACATACTCTGTGCCGGGGACCATCTGGCAGAAGTGCGAGGGCTTGTAGCTGTCGGTGGTGAGAATAATATTCTTCATTTCAAAACTCATTTGAAAAATAGGCTAAGTCGAGTCTATCTCAACTTAGAGAATTGAAACCATCGCGGAAATAATGGCGTAGTGATCTTCAAACATCATGTTGCGCTTAACTTCCGCGAGGGGGAACCAGCGAGCCTTGGCGGCATCGTCGGACCCCTTCACTTTGGGGAGGTCGGTACCTCCCTTCAGATGGATGAGAAACGCGTGGGCGATCGTGCGGCCTCGGGCGGAGCGATGCACCGCGTCGAAGCAGCGGCTGGTGATCGTCGAGCCACGCAGAACAGGCTCTGGGACCTTGATCTTGGTTTCCTCACGAAGCTCCCTGTAGACGGCGTCCTCGATCCGCTCTGAGGCGTTGAGGAAGCCACCTGGAAGAGCCCACAGGCCCCGGCCAGGGCGTGCCCTGCGCTGGACCAGGAGGATATGCCCCGCCTGCACCACGACCGCGTCCACGGTCACGAAGATTGGTGGGTAAGGCAGGTTCTCGTAGGCCTTCTTGTACTGGCGGATGAACTCGTACTCGTCCCTGATCTGGGTGTAGACCGGACCATTGCGGAAGTCGCATAGCATCCGAGCCACGGCCTCCGGTACAGGAGCGGTGAAGGGATCGAATGTCTCGTCGAGGAAGTACTTTTCCCGGATCGGCGTCGCGGAGATTTCGCCGTAGTTCGGCACGCCAACCGACGCGAACTGGGGGAATTTCTTGAGGTAGTAGCTGGTACCATCCTTCTGGTGGCCGACGAGCGCCACGCGAGCTGATGGATCGAGCCCGAACTCCCGGAGCCCTTCGTTGACCTTCTCCTGGACCTGCTTGATCCAAATCTCATCGTTGTAGAGGTAATCGACGAGGGAGCGACAGACGACGCGATCAGCGATGTCGGAAGACAGCGACGCGCGGATCATGTCAGCGCGTTCCTTGTAGGAAAACGGATTGAAATAGTCGCGCGGCTGGTCAGCCGATCCGATGAGGACAAGCAGATTGTCTGCGGCCTTGAGAGCCTCGTTGATGACGTGAAGGTGGGCGTTGTGAAACGGTTGAAAGCGGCCGATGAATACGCCCATGTGGTATGGACGCCGCCCGCCAATACCCGGCGCATTTGCAATTGTATAGTAACTCTTACTCATAACTTAAAAGAAGAACGTCTTTCGCTCTATACGTTTTTTATATCGGATAGAGGATGCTCCTTCAATATATTTCGAGCGAAGGCGATGTAAATTGAAAAGTTGAATTTGGGTGATCTATTTGGGATATTATGAAACAGACGAGGAAATGAAATGAACTGGAATTATCGCATCGTTCGATACCCGGACGGTAGGGCTTTCGCACTTCATGAAGTGTATTATGACGAGAATGGAAAGCCGTTCGCAATGACAGTTGATCCGGCCACCTTTGTGGCAGATGCCGAAGATAGTCCTGAAACTGTAATCGAGGCCTTGAAAATGGCATTGAAGGACGCTGAGAATTCTCCTGTGTTCGACCCTCCGAAGGAGTGGTTCAATAAGGAAGGAAATGATGAAGATCATATATAAGCGAGGAGACATCCTGGAAGCAGGAGAAAAGTTCATATGCCATGGCTGTAATGCGCGCGGCAAGATGGCAAGCGGAATCGCAGATCAGATTCGGAAAAAGCGTCCTGTCGCGTATGAAGCGTACATGGCAGAATTCGAAAAGAACGGGCTGCCGCTTGGGAAAACAATTTGGGCAGGTGACGCCGATGGATGGATTATCAACGCCATCACTCAGGAGAATTACGGAAGGGATGCTCCTCTCGGGGTCGTTTATTTCTCGTATGCGGCAGTGGAACTGGCTGTGAACGATATCAACCGGGTGGCGGCAGAAAGCCAACGGGACGGTACAGAAGCGAACATCAAATATGGACGAATTGAAACGGTGGCGTTTCCGCTGATCGGCGCTGGTCTTGCTGGAGGTGATTGGTCGCTGATTTCAAACATTATCGAAAGCAAATCAACTTCATTTCAACCACTTGTGTACAAACTCTGATGACGAATGTTACGTTTGACGCTTCAGCAAAGAAGAGGTTATCGGAATTTCTGAAAAGTAGTTCCAGCTTCGAGATTCGTTTGGGGATCAGCAACAAAGGTTGTGGTGGGTATTCGTACTACTATGAGGTCCTGGGGTATGCGCGAGAGACGAGGATGATCTTCTCGTCGAAGAGCTGCCCGAAGGGCGTGTGTATGTCCGCGCCCAGGATGTAGAAAAAATCATCGTCCTTCTTGCATTTTTCTGAGCTTGCTCAGCAGACAGACTTCGTTCCGCTGTTCGTTCCAGCACAAGAGGAACTTCTGGCATCACTTGAGATACAGAATCGACTGCAAGCCAAATCTGTTCGTCGAACTCCGCATACTGCCTGACAACGTGAAACCCACACCGTTCGAGAACAGTCATGAAATTCGATGGGGTGATGCTCTTGATCTTTAGGCTGAGATGCAATTTTACCGCAGTCTTCGACTCAGCGTATGTCCTTCCCGTCATCGCAGCCAGAATGGTCGGCGCCTGATGTTGTCGGTACGGAACATCACAAACAGGATAGAGCATTCAAATCTCCTCGTCGAAATGTCTCTATATCGCAATCGTAGCAGGCGCACAACGGAATAATCGATCCCCTCGGAAGTTGCAAATATAAGACATATAGAGTATTCGCATGAACTGGTTTTGGGGAATACATCAATGAAGAATTATTATGCAGGCTGGGAAATTCATCCGGAGGACCGCGAGTGGCTGCTTGGGCTATTTTCGCCGAGCTACAGGGATATCATTGCTCACCATGTGACCTATAAATTCGGAGTCGATCAGGACTTTATCATGCCCAAGGACGGCGAAGGCATCGTCGTTGGTGTAGCCGACGATGGTGAAAAGGTCCAAGCTCTGGTCGTGGAGATCGGCGGAACAACACAACGCCCGGACGGCAAGGTCTATCACATAACATGGTCTATAGACCGATCCCTCGGTGCCCGGCCAGTTCATTCCAATTCGGTCATTGCCGAATTTGGGTACACCGATGTTCCTCGAACACTGATCCGTTTGAAGCCATCTCTGTTCCCATTGTGAAGGGGGAGCGCTATTCGCTCCCCCTTTTGTCATAGGCGAAGCCGCGCCATCGCCAATTCGAGTTCGAAACGATCTCTGAAGCCTGGATCGAGCCTCTCCAGATCAGCAAGTGCAGTTGGGTTGTATCCCTTTGATCTCTTGATGTTGGCCGTCTCTTCTATTTCAAAAACCAGAACGAACTGTGGTCTCGTCTTCTTCTTCTTTTGCCAAGAGCGTTTTGGTTCGCCTCCCCCAGAAAATAAAAGCTTCATCCGCAACGCCATCGATAAAAACGCAGCCCCAAATTTTGTCACTCGTCGCATTGCAGCAGTGCAGTAGTTCCGGAATTTTGGAGCTCATGGATTACTCAACCCCAGAGAAAGATAATTATAGGCGGCTTTTAGGCATCTATAAATAACTACGTATATTGGCATCAGTGGACCAATGGCGCAATACGTTTACAAAGGATTTAGCACTCAGAACGCTGAGCGGACCCGTAATTGGGCGCTGTATGACATCGATTTGGTCAAACAGGATTTGATTAATCACTTCATGACACGCAAAGGCGAGCGCGTGATGCGGCCGGACTTCGGTAGCATCGTCTGGGATGCTCTGATGGAGCCCATGACTGCGCAACTGCGCCAAGAAATCATCAATGACGCTGTCCGCATCTGCAAGAGCGATGTCCGCATCAAACTTCAGGACGTTCGCCTCTACGATCTCGATAACGGTATTCGCATCGAGATTATCGCCGAATTCGTAGGCTTCAACATCGTAGACACGTTCTCTGTATTTTTCGAGCGCAACGAGCGCGACGCTCTTGGATACTCGGAGTAATAAATGTCCCAATCATATCGTCAGACAGAACTTTTCGCCGGACACGATTGGCAGGTCCTCTACAGAGCCTTCGATAGTATCAATTTCAATGCGTCGGACCCCGGATCGATCAATATGGCGATGCGGGAATACATTCGCGCCAACTATGCGGAGGACTTCTCCGACTGGATTGAGTCATCCGAGTTCGTCGCCATCATCGACCTTCTGGCGTGGCTGGCGGGCAATCTCGCTATCAAGTCGGACATCGCGGCCAGAGAGAACTTCCTTGAGACAGCGGAAGCACGTGAATCCATCCTTCGCCTGGCCCGGTTCCTGTCGTACCGACCGAAGAGAAACTACCCGGCGCGCGGCCTGCTGAAGATCATCGAGCTTCAAACCAACGATGACGTTTTCGACGCGGTGGGTGTCAATCTCGCCAACCGGCGCCTCATCTGGAACAACCCGGACGATCCCGACTGGGCCGAGCGGTTCGTACTCGTTCTCAACAGTGCGATCGTGAACCAGTTCGGAGTTCCGCTGAAGACCGGCAGCATGGATGGGGTCCAGACGCAGCTCTACAGGTTCAACGGCGACCTAAACATGGCCTCACTGAGCTTCTCGGCGAACGTGTCCGGCCAGAGCATGGAGTTCGAGGTCATCAACGGTGATTTCGATAGCGACAAGGGCTTTTTCGAGCGTACACCTGACCTCCTCTCCTCCTCCCTGCACCTCATCTACAGGTCGGACGGAAACGGCGCCGCCAGCCCGCGCACGGGCTTCTTCGTTCCGTTCAAGCAGGGGCGCCTTCAGTACACCGATCAGATCATCGACTACCCGGCCGAGAACCAGGTCTTCGACATAGCCATCGACGGCATCAACGAGACGGACGTTTGGGTTCAGACGATCAACGATAACGGCGAGGTCGAGGAGAACTGGACACAGGTCCCGGCAGTTTTCTCCGAGAACATCACGTTCAACTCGGTTGGTGCCGCGACGCGGACCATCTACTCGGTCGTGACCCGTGACCGCGACCAGATTTCCCTGCGCTTCGCTGACGGCCGCTTCGGCAAGGCCCCTGTGGGCAGGATGCGTTTCTGGTTCCGCTCGTCCAACGGTCTTGAGTACCAAATCCGGCCGATCGACATGCAGCGCATCCAGGTCACGGTGCCTTATTACAACCGGCTCGGGACGCTGAAGACGCTGACGATGGTTCTCGCCCTTGTGGAGCCGGTCTCGAACTCGACTGCGAGTGAGAGTGACGAGCAGATCAAGCGTCGTGCTCCCCTGGTCTACGCCACGCAGGACCGAATGGTCTCGGGGGAGGACTACAACACCTACGTGCTCCAGTCGAACCTGGCCACCAAGATCAAGTCTCTGGTGCGCGTCTATCCGGGCCACACCAGGCATCTGGACATGCATGACCCGACCGGATCGTACCAGGGCATCACGGCCTTTGCCGACGATGGCATGTTCTACAAGGAACGCACGACCTCATATTCCGAGGTTCCGGTTTCCGAAAACAAGACGGCAAACGAGCTGATCGACACGATCATCTTGCCGATGTTGCAGGAGACGAGCGTGAAGAACGTCGTGCAGGACTACCTTCTTCGCCAGGCTCGTTCCGGAAACATCATCATCCCGCAGTCGATGCGCTGGAAGAAGGCCAACGAGGGCCGGTTCTACTCGACTGGGTGGGTCACCCAGTACAGTGATCTGATCGCCCCAGGCGCGAGCGTCCTCGTCGAGAAGAATGGCATCTCGAAGTGGGTGAACGTCCGCGACATCCTCGGCACTGACATGACGGCATCCGTTCCGGATGGTGTGCCCGGTCCGATCCTTCTTTCGGAGCCGGTTGAGGATGACAGCAATGTCGTGATGATCGTCCCTGCCTATGCGCCGAACATGGGCGACGATGTTCTGCGGAGCATCCGAGGGAAGTTGATGAATAACCTGTCCTTCTCCCTCTGGTATGACTACGCACCTGATGGCGAGACCCACTGGGTAGTCAGGAATCCTGAGACGCTAGAAACACAGCCACAGGTCATCGATACGCGCATCAAGCTGATGACGGTCGATTACATCGCTGGCTCTGTCTGGCGCTTCCGCACACCGGGCCTGAGGTACGTCTTCGAGTCCCTGAAGAAGGTTCGCTTCTTCTACGACGGCGCTCGCACCATCGATCCTGATACGCGTCAGCAGGTCTCCGACCTGGTCCGCATCCTGCGTATCAACGAGAAGCCCCAAGGCGGCCTCCCCCTCGGTCGAGACTATGACCTGGCTCTGATCAAGCCGATGATGCAGCCCAACGGTTATTCGGACCCGCGACGGATAGAGGTCGTCTTCAATGACAAGGACGAGGACGGTTTCCCGGACGATCCGGATACCTATTACCATGTCGTCGGAGAGGCAGGTCCCAACACCCTCCTGTTCTGGGAGAGAAACGACGACGGGGACTATGTCCCGACCTCCAACATCTGGGTCTATGAGCGAAGCGGTGATCGCGAGGCGTTGCCAGCGCCCGTGGGTACAATTGCCTTCCAGATCGAGGGAGACAATCCCGAAACCTTCTGGCTCATGCGCGAGGCTGGTTGGGAGCAGCAGTTCCGCCGCTTCAAGTTCGCGACAGGTCGTGGACCCAACGTGGCCCGGAAGTGGATCAAGGCTGGTGGCGATACGCTGACCCCCTCCCCTGTCGGTTCGGCAATGTTCTTCCAGTGGAAGCACTATGCGCCTTCGGATCGGCGCATCGACCCGGCCCGGACCACGATCATCGACACCTTCGTCCTGACGAGCGAGTACGACCGGCTCACGAGGCGCTGGATCGCTGCCGGTGCCAAACCTGAAGACATGCCGGTTCCACCGACAGACACCGAGCTGCGTACGACCTTCGGTGAGTATGCCGAAAAGAAGATGTTCTCTGACGAGATCATCTGGCGCCCTGCCCGGTATAAGTTCCTGTTCGGAAGATCAGCCGACCCAGCTCTTCGTGCCAAGTTCAAAGTCATCAAGCTTCCGAATTCGGTGCTTTCGGATGGAGAGATAAAAACTAGGGTGATAAATTCTATTGATGAATATTTCAACGTTGACTACTGGGACTTCGGTGAGACGTTCTATTACACTGAGCTTGCCGCTTTCATTCATCATCGCCTCGCCAATGCTGTTGCGTCTGTGGTGATCGTTCCTCTTCAGGAGACGAGCGCCTTCGGCGACGGGTTCGAGGTGCGATGCCGTCCCGATGAACTGTTCATTTCCACTGCAACAGTTGAAGACGTCGAGATCATCAGTGCGAATACACATACGAATTTGAGAATTAGATAATGGAAAAGCGTCGCGTAATTCAGCTTCTCCCACAGGTTCATCAGACGGAGACACTCAAGAAGTTCTTCGGGGCTACGATTGACCACCTCTTCCAGAACGGTGCGTCGGAACATATTTCGGGATACATTGGTGCCAAACCGAGTTACTTCGACCCCAATAAGGACTTCTACGTTCCGGAGCCGACCACCCAGCGCGCGGAGTATCAGCTGGAGCCCGCCCTCATATCCCGCAACAAGGATGGAGAAGCAACGCATATCTTCTTCTATGATGACCTGATCAACTATCTCAAGAGCGTAAACGCGTTCACGAACAATCACCATAGATTGTTCGCCGACGAGTACTACAATTGGGCACCTCCGGTTGATATCGACAAGCTCATGAACCCGAGCCAGTATTACTGGTTCGGTGACGATCCGGAAGCAATCCCTGTCTGCATTCTTCGGTCGGAGTTCAGGAAATACGTAGGCGACGGCGTTGAGGTTTCCTTCGAGCTGCCGGGAAAGGCCAGCTACGCTTCCGGTGAGGAGGTGCCTGAAAGGTACGAGACCCCATGTGCCTTCGTTGACGGCATGCCCGTCGTGGCCGAGGTCGATGGAGATAACATCGTCCTCGAAACGGCTCCTCCGGAAGGCGCCGATGTCACGGTCTTCCGCTATGGCGACCTCACGGCTCTCTTCGATGGCCGTCCGATGGTCGATGTGACTGCGTGGCTCCCGGACAACTCGCCCATCCAGACGATCACCAGCGGCCTGCGCATTCGGCTGGATGACGGTGTTTCGTTTTTCCAGGGATGGGACACGCTGCCGTGGGAGACACTGTTCCTGAAGCAGCCAATCCGTTGCAGCCAGAATTACGAAATCGGTTGGGACCAGTACAAGCGATCCGCGACCCACTGGGTCGAGGGTGTCGGCTCGAAGGCTGAACTTGTCCCCTTCCAGGAGAAGATGACGATCCCCGGTAACGGCGAGCCGATCTACGTTGTTATCGACCGCCGCTCGCGCGACCGTAACCCGTGGAGTATCAACAACTTCTGGGTTCACAAGGATGCCGTTGAATGGGCCGGTGAGACCTTCACCGAGCGAAAGGCCAAGCGCCCGATCATCGAGTTCGTGCCGAACATCGAGCTCGCCAACTACGGAACTCGTTACACCGGCGAGATCAGCGCCCTTCTGACGGGAGAACTTCAGTACCTGCGGGTCCCGCTGGACGATCCGGAGGACTTCATGGCGGTCTCGGACTGGGATGTCCTTCCCTATGACGAGCAGCCGTACGAGGCCTCCGGCTTCGAGAACATCTCGGTCTTCGAAGCTAACGGCAAGCCGGTCGGGACGCTTTTCACCGACATCGGCCGCATGGTCCGGTTCGGCGACCGCATCCTGGCCCTCGACGTGGAAGATCAGCGGGTCCGTTCCCGCATCATCGAAATCTATCGCGGCGAGACCGTCGAGGATGTCGAACTCGAAGACGGCATTATCACCACATCCATTGAGAGCTTTGCGGTTGTTCTCAGCGATTTTCCGCGAAAAGGTGACATCGTCCGCCTGCCTGTGCTCGGTCACATCCCGTTTGACAACCGTTTCGGATACGACAAGCAACCTTGGGTCTACTCGGACCAGCCGGTTGATTTCTATTTTGACGGCACCCAGTGGCAGGTGGGCCAAAAGAGGAATTTCGAGGATAGCGATCCGCTGTTCGCCCTCTACACGCATGAAAGAATTTCTCACGCCGATATTCCTGGCTCGGAATTCGCCGGGAACCGCCTCTTCGGTTTTGCAAAGGGTTCGGGTGTCGTCGATACGGTGACGGGTCGGCCGCTCGTCTATGAAAGTTTCGGGTCGTCCCGCGCCGAAATCCTTTTCGAAAATGACATCGTCACACGCAAGACGGTCGTGAACGGGGAGAAAATCAAGGGACTCCAGTTCTACCGCATCGCTGGTGAGACGCCCGAGGAGGACGTTTACGGCTCCGGATGGCATGCCACGGCCGAGAAAGTGCCTCCGCGCATGCGTGGCGATCTTTTCCTTGTCCCGATGAGCCTCTCAGCGAACCCGGACAACGACGAGCCGACGACGATCTCCCGTGGTCACTGGTTCGATCACTTCTCGGCGCTGATTGCGCGTCAGGAAGGCTTCCAGGGCGTCGCTTATCGCAACAACAACTGGCGCGACACGCGTCGCTCGGTCGGCCCTGGTTTCCAGGCGGCCGGGCTCTGGGATGGCATTGTCGATTACAAGGCTGGTGACACTGTTTCCTACAACGCCATCGTCTATCGCTGCCTCAAGGATCACCGCTCGGGCGAGAAATTCGAGGCTGAAAACTGGGAGGAACGTCCCCTTCCGTCCATCGTTCAGCATCGCTCCCCGCTGCTGCGAACGATGCTTCTGGCCTCTGACAAACGGTTCGACTACCTCGACACCGTTCGCTTCGTCGATAGCGAGTATCAGCGCTTCCGCAACAAGTTCATCGCGCAGGTCGTCGAGCTCCACACAACCGGTGCCCTTCTTGAAACAGACGATGATGCCGTCTGGGTCGATACCATCCTCAATGCGCTGCGCATCACCAAGACGAACGAGTTCCCGTTCTCGCTATCTACGGTGGGTGGTGGACAATATTTCATACCGCCCTCGCCGTCCGCTCTGGGGCTACTGCCTGTCGTCGAGCCCGGTATGGAGATCGATGACACCTACGGAGAGCCGGTGCCGATCATTCGGGGCCACGATGGGTCACGGTCGTTTGCCTTCGGTGACATCCGCGACCGTATTCTTCTGGCCCTTGAGACGCTGATCTGGCGGAACATCGACAGTTCGTTCAAGACGGACGCCAAGCCGGAATTCGATTTCGCCGATCTCGTCGAAAGCAGAGCCCGCCTCACCAATAAGGGTAATGTGATCACGCGCGGCGATCCGAACCCATGTGACGCAAACAACGACCCGGTTGAACTGGATCGCGAGACATACTCCCAGGAGGAATACGTCCGCCTCTACACACCGATCTTCATGCGCTGGGCGCAGCTCAATGGATACGACTACAAGGCTCACAACGACTACGTCGAGGATGATCCCTTTACCTGGAACTATCGCGGCGTGAAGGATCGCGACGGCGTCGAGATGCCTGGTAACTGGCGAGCCATTTATCGCTGGTGGTTCGACACGGATCGGCCGCACCTGGCTCCGTGGGAGATGCTCGGCTTTGCCAGCAAACCGTCATGGTGGGACAACGAGTACGGTCCTGCCCCATACACGAGCGGCAACCTGCCGATGTGGGAGGACATCCGCGACGGCATCATCCGCCACGGTGAGCGCAAGGGCGTCGATGCCCGCTTCCGCCGCCCTGACCTCCTTGAGGTATTGCCGGTGGATGACCAGGGAAGGCTCCTCGATCCCATTGCGGCCGGGATCATCCCCGAGCCGCCGTCCATGGAGGACGCCAAGCGCGAATGGCGGGTTGGTGATCACGGACCCGTCGAGAACATCTGGATCAACTCGGCCTCCTATCCGTTCGCCAAGGCGCAGGTGGGCTACCTGATGCGTCCGGCTGAATGGATCGAGACCGGCTGGGATCGTCTCAACCGTGTTCGCCTGCCCGACGGCCAGTGGATCAACCGGTCCTATGGAAACCGCCCGCGTGGCGCCGAGGAGCTCATCCATGGCGAGATCGACGAAGACGGCAATCGTGTTGTCCGTGTCGGCATCCAGCAGTGGATCAGCGACTACATGGCTTCAAATTCTCAGTCGCCGTCGATCCTCGGCGATGCAATCAGGGGTATGTCGGTCTGTCTCGCCCACAAGATGGCGGGCTTCACGAACGCCAAAAACCTTCGTGTGTTTGCCGACAATTTCGGTCTACTGCCCCCCGAGAACGTCGAAGTTCTCCTTCATTCCTCTGCTCCGATCCGAGAAGCCGTATATTCGGGTGTACTGATCGAGTGGACCGGCGAAGGCTGGAAGATCATTGGCTACGATACCGTCAAGGAAGGCTTCTGTATCATTGGTGATCCCAATGAGGTTCCGGGAGACAAAGGTAGCGATGGCTCCAAGCAGCGTGTGATTTCACTCGGCGAGGACACGCCGATCTACGAGTGGCGTCCGAACGTCTATTACCAGACGAACCAAATCGTCGAGTACCAGAAGTCTTATTATCGCGCCATCCGAGCGCATACGGCATCGGCCCAGTTCGAGGATGAGTATTGGTCTCCTCAGCCGGGTGAAATGACCAAGAAATTTCCGAAAGTTGTCATTCAGGAACGTAACGTCGAGTGGAAGAACCCCGACTTCAAGGATGTCGTCTACAAGTACGTCCCGTATTCGACCGTTTTCAAGACCCAGACAGAACTCGCCCAGTTCCTCTGGGACTATGGTCTGACGCTTGAGCGAGAGGGTTTCGTTTTCGACGAGGTCGATCCTGTCACTGGAGAGGTCCTGAACTGGGAGTACGCCATCCGAGAGTTCCTGAAGTGGGCTCAGATGGACTGGCAGCCTGGTAATTTCATAGCGCTGTCGCCGGGTGCCTCAACGCTGAAGTTCGTGTCTCGTCATGGCACTGTCTACAATGTCGAGAAAACCCACAACGGCGTATACGGCCTGCTGAACCGTACCGGTGCGCCCATTCCGCCGCGATCAACCTTCATTTCGCGCCTCGACGACGAGACGAAGATTATCACGACGACGGACGATCTCTTCGCCGCCCGTCTGCACATTGGTGAGATCGAGCACATCCTGGTCTTCTCCGACCGGACGATCTTCAACGACATCGTCTATGCGCCGCTCTACAACCTCCGCCAGCCGCGCCTGCGTCTCATTGGCCAACGCTCGGCCGACTGGAAGGGGCGTCTGGATGCGCCCGGCTATGTCATCTCCGGCAGCGAAATGCTCGCCAACTATGATCGCGCGAGCGAGAACATCCGCGTCATGTATGACATTGAGAGGTCGGAAGATCGCAATTTCCGCGACTACGCCCGGCATCAGATCGGCTACCAGACACGGAAATACCTCGACAACCTCCTGCTTAGCGAGACGCAGCAGTTCGAGACCTATCAGGGCATGATTCAGTCGAAGGGTTCGGCGGACACACTCAACCGTCTGACCCGTTCGCAGGTCATCGACGACAAGCGGCAGCTCGGTTTCCTTGAAGAGTGGGCGTTCCAGGTCGGCCGCTACGGTGCGCTCAACAAACGCCAGCGGGTCAGTTTCAGGCTGCTGAAGAGTGACATCCGCAACAACCCGCAACTGATCACCTTCGCCAGTGGCAACCCGTTTGACGCCTTTGTCGATGTCCCGGCTGACAGTGACCGGTGGGTAGAGCGCCCGGCCACCCTGGAGATGTTCAGAACCCGCGATCACAAGGATGAGTTCGTCGGTATCGGTTCGCCCCTCACCCGCCCGTGGGTGGATGATCTGCCGACGGCTGGCCCTGTCCGCATCGACGAAATCCACTTCACGGTGGCCCAATACTCCGCGTTCCCGCGTCTCTACGACCTGGTCTCCATGGGCGTCGGCAACGAGTTTGGAGCCGGTACCCGCATCTGGGTCTACGACACCCTGAAGCGCGACATCTCCTGGGATGTCCTTCAGCTATATCCGATCTCGACCGACACCACTTACCTCAAACGCATCGAGGGTATCGAGGAGGACGGCAACCTGATCGGTCAGTTCCGGATGGTTTTCTCGCAGCCGCATGGACTGACCGAGGATGACACGGGCATCTACATCCTCATCAGTGACACAACGGACACGGAACCCGATGTGGCTGGCTTCCACCGTGTCGGCCGTGTCGAGAGCGACCAGACGCTGATCATCGACGAGTACCTCGACCGTGGTGCGGACTACACCACGACCATCCGGCCTGTTGTTTACGTCCTGCGCTCCCAGCGCTTCGCCAGCACTGAGGCCCGCGACGCCTTCTATGAGCGGTTCCCGGCTCGTCATGGAGATATCTGCTATGTCCAGCCGGTGGACGGTCCGTGGGTCGTCTATCGGTGGTCTGGCGAGGACTGGGAGGTTTATCGTGAGCAGCCAGCCAAGATCGACAGCAGTCGTCTGAAGGCCGCCCTCATCTATGACACCGAGACCAAGATAGAGGGGCGCAACACTATCACCGCCCTCCCCGTCCTGCTGGACGACATCACGGTCTATGACCCGGTGGCTGGTCTCATTCCTGGTGTGGCAGAGCGGGAAATCACGTGGAAGTTCGAGTATGACCCGGCGATCTACCACGGCGAGGCGCGCTGGGGTCGTGAACAGGTCGGTCGTCTGTGGTGGAACCTCGGTGCAGTGAACTACCTCGTCTGCGAGACGGACCGTCTCGATGTCGAGGACGAGGATCGCCGCAAGCGCGAGCTTGAATATCGTGCGACCAACTGGGGCCGCCTGGCTCCGGGCACTGAGATCGAAATCTACGAGTGGGTGCGCTCCAGTACACCCCCGGAAACCTACAACGGCGAGACGCACAACGCCCCGTACACGTCGTATGTGCGCAGCGAGGAATGGGACGCGGACCTCAACACGATGGTCACCGTCTATTATTTCTGGGTGAAGAACTCGGACCGAGAGCCGGTCAACATCCCCGGCAGAAAGATGTCGGCGCGGCGCGTTGCCGAAATCCTTCGCAATCCGAAGGCGCAAAACATTCCGTGGATTGCTCCGATCACGGAAAACTCGATCCTCGTTTCCGGAATCGAGCAGTTCCTTGGAGAAGAAACCTCGGTGTTGCAGTTCGAGATCGAGGACGAGGATATAGACGGCGTGGTGCACGACGAATGGCAGCTGATCCGCGCCGAGGATTCCATGACTGTGCTGCCCGAAACCATCTGGCGTCCGCTCCGCAATTCGCTGGTGGGCCGCGATGATTTTGGAAAGCCTGTGCCCGACATGAACCTGTCACCGGATGATCGCATTGGATTGTCGATCTATCCGCGCAGGACGCTGTTCGACGGCGGTAGAGAAGGTCTTCTGGCCGCCAGAAAGGCCTTCGTCGATACGGTCAACGACATCTTCTCGCGTGAGAGCTTCCTGTCGCAGCAGGCGGGACTCGCAACGTTGCTCGATCTCAACAGCCCGACCTTCGGGCAGCTTTTCTGGAAGCATCCTATCGACGGGACGGCGATGGTTCTGCCTCCAGTGGGATCGTACGACTATGAGGTTTCCTCTCTCGCAGAGCGCAATGCCCTGCTTTCATCCTACGAGTTCCAAGTGATGCGTGGCTTCCTGCCGTGGGAGGAAACCGCGTGGGATGAAGCCGGGTGGGAGTTCGATACCGCCGAGATTCCAACAGTCACCCGTCGCTCACCGCGCATTCTTGTCACCAACTATGAGGCAGAGCAGCCGTCGTGGGGCATCTGGGAACTCGACGAGACGGCGCCGCTCGACGTTGACAACCCGGATCAATACCTGCGCCTGGCAACGCTCTATGACATCGAAGTTGCCACTCGGCAGGAGATGGTCGAGCGGGCTTCGGAATTCTCTTACGGAACTCGCATCCTCGTGCGCAACGACGAAACAGCGCAGGGCTTCTGGGCGGTCTACAGTTACGTTCCTGGGGCGCTCAATGCCGATCTCGACGGCTTCATGCTGACCAGCGTGCAGTCGTACCGCACGACCGATTTCTGGACAGCCGTGGACTGGTACGCCGAAGGCTACAGCAAGCTCAATCCGCCGATTGTCAGCTATCCGACCATAGAGGCCCGTAACATCCATGAGATGCCGCGCCCGGTGAACACCTTCGTGAAGGTCGAGGATGATGGTACCGGCGCTTGGGTCTGGACGGCCTACATCAATGGTTCGTGGGAAGTTGTTGCGTGCGAGAAGGGCACCGTCCGTCTGAGCAGCAAGTTCTACGACGACGAGCGCATTGCCCTGAAGGACGACAACCTCGACGTGGATATGATCCGGCGTCGCGATGGTTCGCTTGAGCTGAGGGCTATCATCGACGCCCTTCGGTCAGGGGTCTTCACGAACAGCCAGATCAACGAGCTGTTCTTCTCCATGCTGCATTTCATTCACACGCAGCAGCAGAACATCCCGTGGGCGTTCAAGACCTCGTTCATGTCCATCGTTGGTTTCAACGAGACGCTATTCCAGAGCCCGGTCAAGAGATACGATCAGACCGACAACATCGTCTCGTACATCGAGGAAGTGAAGCCGTACCGCGTGAAGGTTCGCGACTTCGCGCGCACACTTGCTCCGGATATCGACCGGGTGGGCGTTCACGTCTCGGATTTCGACAAGCCTGTCTACTTCGATGAGACGCTCGGTCGTCATCGCACGCTCGATCCGCGCCGAGATGCCGACATGGCGATCCTAACCACGATGTCACCATGGAAGGACTGGGCAGAGAACTTCGCGAAGGGATCGCGTGACCCAGCGTCGAGCGATTTCAACCCGATCCGGCGCATGCTCCTCAAGATGCGGTTCGACCGCGTTGATCATCAGGGAGTGCCGCTGGATTCCGGTCTTGGATGGGACCTCGGCCCGATGGATGTGCTTGGCTTCGATGGTGGTTCCGGAGGAAGCCATGGCGGGTCAGCCCTCGCCCGCATGCTGGCCTTCTATCGTCCTGGCCAGGGTATGCGCGAGAAGAAGATCGAGACATTGCTTGGTCTGACATTCAAGGGCGTTGTCACGGACGGTGGCGACCTGTTCCAGCCCAACGATTTCGAATACTCGGACTGGGACGTGAAGGGATATGACAGCTTGCCGTGGGAGACGTTGCTTACGGCCGAGAAGGACCTTGAGATCGACGGTAATGGTGTCGAGGAGGTGGAGGTTGCCCTTAACCCGACCGGAGATGCCAAGAGCCACTACAAGCTCAATGACCCGTACCGTGCACCGAACCATCCCGAGGAACTGATTTCGGTGCAGTCGAATACTGCTATCAGCATGACGGTCGAGACCGGATGGACCGTTGGTGCTCCTCGCCAGTATACGGCCTACGTCAACACGAAACGCGCCAGACGTTCGACGGTCAGCCTCTCCTACGGAGGCGTTGCTTCCTCAGCCGATGCGGTCTTCGTCTACCGTGATGGCGTTCGTGCCCGCGAGGGCATCGATTACACAGTGGATCACCACGCCCGGAAGGTCGAGGTCCAGCTTGGCTCACCGCGCGCCCAGAAAGTCATGGTTCATGTGATGGGTCATGGTGGTCTGACGGCCATTTGTGGTCAGACGTTCCTGACCGGCGACGGCATCACTACAGAATACGATCTTCCGTTCGAGACCAGAGGTGCGGTTGAGATCACAGTCGATGGACGCCGCATGCCGTCTAATGAGGCCTACATCTCGGATGGCCGTGTCGTCTTCGTCAATGCTCCGGCAAACGGGGCCGACATCTGCTTCACCGAGTTTGAGCCTCTTGATGGGGTAACGAATCCTGCCACGAACGTCGCGAAGGAGAGCCTCTTGGTCCACGACGAACAGCGCTGGACCCTGGCTACTCCGTCACGTGTCGTACCGACGGAGGCGATTGGCACCATCGTCGAGCTGAATGGAAAGCGCCTGACGCCGCCATTCATTCGTGTCGGCGGGTTCTCGACCAAAGATAGATATCTGCCGTTCACAAAGATCAACGATGTGAACAACATCAGGATGTGGATCGACGGCGATCTTTACACGGGTGAGATCAATTCCGTCCCAGGTGAAGAGCGCGAGCTTCCCGTTACGAAGGGTTGGGATACCTACGAGTGGGATATGGCTGAGGAGGTCTATTCCTGGGCCACGGTTGAGGACGGTCTCGATTGTCGTCCGCTCGACACCGATCTTCTCGACGTTCGCGCTGATTTCGTTCTCATCGGCGAACATATCTTCGCCAACAACATCAACTTCCTCCCCGAGAACGTGATCGCCATCGGTTACGAAGGCCATGACTACGACGTAGAGGACGGTGAGCTGACGATCTACACGCCCATCGGAGAAAGCGATTACGACATCATCGCCTGGGAAGAGCATCTGTGGGACGACGCTTACACGATCGGCACCGACACGCGGGTCGAGGTCACAACCTTTGAGAATGCATCCGCTCTCGGTATCGCCGCTCATGTCTTCGATGGCTCACCCTCCGGGATGTACGAGATTCCGGTCGCGGTCGAGGACAGCCAGTATGTCTGGGTCTGGGTCAACGGTCACCGACTGATCTCGGGCGTCGATTACGACACGGCCATTGAGACGCCGCGATGGGATGGAAAGTCCTTTGATCATGTCGGCGTTGGTCTCGACAGCCGGAAATCCCGCGTTCTTGTGACCATCCCCGGCGGACAGGAGCCGCATGAGCGTGTCGTGATCATGACATTTTCGGGCAAGCCGGTCGTTCCGCCCTCCACGTGGGGAATGCACACGGCCGTCCCGAGCCCGTCACTCATGGGCGATCCGGTCCTCGGTGTGGACTTCGGCTTCGCTCCTCTCGACACCGTTCCGCTGGCCTCGACGGTCGCAAGGAAGGCCCAGAGCCCGTATGGCGAACGCACGCTGTACCGCATGAACGGCTCATGGGAACTCTACGATTGGACCGACGACGTCCGGATCACACTGGCCTCCCCTCTCGGACCGGAGGACGGAGAGATTGTCCTGCGGATCGATGCAGACGACTACCCGGAAGACATGCTTCCGGTGGAGATGCTTCCCGAACCGGACCTCGACGGCGGTGTCCCAGGCGTCGTGTTCATCAATGGCGAGCGGATCGAGTACTTCGAGAAGGAAGTTTCCGGTCAGGAGGTGATCCTGCGCGAGCTTCGCAGAGGTACGAGAGGCACTCGGGAGGCCTGTGAGCACCGGATCGTCTCGATGCATCGTGGTGACGGGTCCACCAATGTCTTCTACTTCCCCGGTGCCGTGGCGAGCCTTCCGCTGGAAGTCTCGCTCCTGTCCGAGGACGGAAGCCTCACTGCTCTTCAGAAAGACATCCATTTCGCTGTGGAAGAGGATGCCGACGGACTGACGGTCACCCTCTATCGCATCCCGAAAAAGATAGAGACGGTTCGGCTGGCGCAGACGACCTCCTATTCGCACCCGGTCGGTAGCCTTGTCCGTTCGGGCCAGCCCGCGACAGTCACGACTTCCGCCCCCTTCCGGATCAGGGAAGAGGTATTCGACATAGACCTCGCGAAAAATTCACGAGTGTATGTTGATTGAATAAACGCCCCGCCGAAGCGGGGCGTTTAAGTATGGATATAATAAATACGTAAATAATTGGGAAGGTTATGTATGAGCAAGGAAGATGCTTTTGGCATAGACGAGACGAAGCCGATTGTTGTGGATCACATCGTTATTCGCGATGCTGATACGAAGGAAGAAATTGTAAATCAGCGTTCTTCTATGCCTGTTGCCAGAGAGAATATTGACCATGATGATTGATGTCAGAAACAAGATGGAGGGCTTCGTTCTCATTCGCGACGCGGACAGTGGCGAGGTCATTCTGGAAAAGAAGAATGCCATCCACTTCGAGAACATGAGTGAAGCTATTGCTCTGTCTCTCGCCAATCGTCCCAGCGGCCATCTTCATGAAATGGTTTTTGGCAATGGTGGATCAGTCGTTTCTGGAACAGGGGCAATCACATACTTTCCGCCGAACGTTACTGGGGCGGATGCGCGCCTGTACAATCAGACTTATTCGAAGGTCGTAAATGACCAGAGCCCGCTGAACGTTGATCGTGAACGCAATCACATTCGCATCCAGCACACCCAGAACCAGGTCTATACGGACATCGTCATCACCTGTTACCTGGACTACAACGAGCCAGCTGGTCAGGAATTCTTCGATGACGCCCAGGATGCGGAAGGGGAGTTCATTTTCGATGAGATTGGTCTGCGAGCATTCGACACAACGGCAGGCACAGGAAAGCTCCTGACCCACGTCATTTTCCATCCAGTTCAGAAGTCGTTGAATAGAGCGTTTGAAATCATTTACACGCTTCGAATTTACATGTCGTAATCGCGGGAGAGAAATTCATGCCTTACACGCTTACACGTTCGGATGGATCGGTTCTTATGGTCATTCCGGACCAGACGATTGACAAGACAGAAACGTCTCTCGCTCTTGTCGGCAAGGGTGCTGTCAATTACGGTACGGAATTTGCCGAGAACTTCGTGAAGCTTCTTGAAAACTTCGCGCATATCAATCCGCCGCCGAAACCCCTGACGGGCCAGCTCTGGTATGACACCTCGACCACGACGTTGAAGCTTTATGACGGCGGTATCTGGCGCTCCGTGGTCGGAAACACGGCCGTCGAAGCCCTTCCCGGCACCATTCCCGAGCGTGACAACCATGGACAGATCGCCGCGACGGCGTTTGTCGGCAATCTTCAGGGCAACGCGACGACCGCTGGACGGTGGCAGAACGCTCGCGCCATCACGCTTACTGGCGATGTCGAAGGATCGGTCAATCTCGACGGCTCCCGCAACGTCGAGCTTAATACCATTGTTCGCCACGCTGCGCAGACGGATCGAGCCTTTGCGGCCGACCGCCTCACGAACCCTCGTCGCATCCAGCTCACGGGGCAGGCAACCGGAAGCGTCATCTTCGATGGTACCCAGGACGTGTCGATTTCCGTGACGCTGACAGGGGGACCGGCAGGCGCGCCTATCAATGGCATGCGTCGCGTCAACGCCGGTACGGTCAATGCTCAGGCTGGTCAGACTGTCAGAGCGCCGGGAGGGGCGTTCTTTTCTGGAGTCTATGTCGAGAATGGCCCGAACGGCTACCAGAACCTTCGGTTCGTGTGTGAGTATATCCAATATAACGTCAATGGTACGTGGTATACAGTCGGAACGTAATGCAGTATTGGGGTTTCTTCGAGCGGTATAATCCAGTTCTTTCTGAAGACGATATACGAGCCAAGCTCAACGTCCTGTTTTTGAAGAACGAAAAGGGCGAAGACTGGTACGATGTTGCGAAACGCATTCCGCTCGATGAAATTGTCGTAGTAGCGGATTCGACTGGTAGTATTTCAATTTCTTCTCGTGAGGCTGATCGCCTGTTTCCGCAGGAAGGGCACGTCTATTCGTTTCATTACGATGGCGATCCATCGACCCTAGTTGGTCGCGTCATCCGGGATGGGCGGATCGTGGAGGCAACGGTTCGCCGGGCGGTCACCCGCTACGAAGCACGCATGTTTCTTCTCAACAACGGCCTTCTTGAGAGGGTGGAGGAGTTCGTCCGATCCGACCCGGCGTTGTGTATCTGGTACGAAGACGCCCCCATGTGGGATGTCACGGACAGTCAAGTCAAAGAAGTGGAGCGATTTCTTTCGGCGTACGGCCAGAAATTGGAGGCCTTATTCGCGGAGAAATAAATACGAACATAATAAAAATATTTTGGGAGACGGTCTTAACGATGTCATTCTCCGTCCGGCGTTCAAACGGCACCATTCTTATGGAGTTGCCAGACTCCACGATCGATCGCACTGAAACCTCTTTGTCGCTTTGCGGCCGAGGCTCCAGTGGTTACGCGCAAGCCTTTGCTGAGAACTGGCTGCATCTGCTGGAAAACTTCGCAAATTTCCAGCCGCCTCGGGCGCCGATTGTAGGTCAGACTTGGTACGACACGTCGTCTGGTACCCTGAAGGTCTATGACGGCGCGAATTGGCGAAGCCTTGCCATCGGAGGGGAAGGCTCCAGGGACCACGTGGGAAGTGCTGACCATGCCACGGAGGCGGAATACGCGGCCAAGGCGGGAGATGCCGGTACGGCCACGCTCGCACTGACGGCTCGCAAGTGGACGATGCCGCGTCGCCTTCGGTTGACCGGTGACCTGATTGGTGAGGCGATGATCGACGGCTCGGAGGACATCACGATCATCACCGAACTTTCGAGCTCTCTGACTGTCGCCTCACGAGCCAATCGTCTCTCTACGCCGAGAAAGATCAGCCTTGGCGGAAAGCTGAGTGGAGAGGCGATGTTCGATGGCTCGTCGGACATCACCATTAACGCGAACATTGGTCCGAGCGGCGTCGATCCCGGTACCTATAACGAGGTTACGGTCGGCCTCGACGGTCGCGTCATTTCCGCGACCAATAGGCCCGAAAAAGGGCTTGATTACATCGAGATCGTGGACCGCAAGGCTGCCGGTACGCCTGGTGGCACGACCACACCCGGAGTCTGGGCTGCTCGTGCGCTGAACACCGTGGTGGCGGACCCCAACGATCTTCGCGGCTCCAATACGGCTTTCGTCGTCAACAACATCATCACGCTGACTACCGGCAAGTGGTTCATTGTGGCTTCCGCACCCGCCGCTGGCGTCGGCGGCCATCGTGCCCGTCTATACAATGTCACGAACAACACCGTGGCTCTCTGGGGGACGGTTGAGCAGGCGAGTGTCGGTGTCGATGGCGAACCGATGCAGACGCGCTCTTTGATCGTGGGTGAGGTCCAGGTGACCGGAAACACCCAGTTCCGCATCGAGCACCTTGTGGCGGCACTTCCGGCGTCCGGAGCCAATCAGGCTCTTGGTCTCAGCTCAACGTTTGTCTTTGGCGCCGCGCATGGCGGACCAGAAACCTACACAATCTTTAGAGCGACCAAGCTCGACTGATAAATAAAGTCATAAGTTTAAGCATTGTCTTTTGGAGAATTGATTTATGTCCATTACTGTCAGACGCACTAACGGCACGACGCTTTTGGAGTTGGCGGACAAGACTATCAATACGACCGAAACATCCTTGGCGCTGGTCGGTCGTGGTGCAGTCGGTTACGGACAGGCAACTGCCGAAAACTTCATCAAGCTTCTTGAGAACTTCGCAAATTCGACTGCTCCGTCTCGTCCCCTGACTGGTCAGCTGTGGTTCGACACAACGGCCAGGACGATCAAGGTCTTCGATGGAAATCGCTGGACGACCATTTCCGGTGGCGGTGGGTTCGGAGACACCGGTGCTCTTCCTGGCTCGAATAACCGTACCTCGGGATACACCGGCGTCCTGATTGAGACGGCCAACAGCAGCTACGCGGTCGGCGTTGGCATCTCGGAGGGTCAGATCATCACGGTCCAGAGTGCCGTCCAGATTCCCCACGGCGAGCTCCCCGCCCAGATCACCATCGAGAACAAATCCTATCCGTTTGCCAGCCGTTTCCCGGACGGAATCGCAGCCGGTGTGACCATGGCGACCGATCCGACCGGCTACGTCTTTGCCGGTACGGCGACTTCGGCCCGCTACGCCGACTTGGCCGAGCGCTACGAGGCTTCCGAACCCATGTCGCCCGGCGATGTCGTCGAGATCGGCGGAGAGAAGGAGATTTGCCTTTCTCGCACCGAGGCCTCGACCGAGGTGTTCGGCGTCATCTCGACGGCTCCCGGCATGATGCTCAATAGCCAGGCTGGCACCGACGAGACCCATCCGTTCGTGGCCCTGGCCGGTCGTGTGCCGGTCAAGGTCGTTGGCCCGGTGAAGAAGGGCGCTCGTCTTGTTTCCTCGCACATTCCCGGCGTTGCCAAGGCGGCCAAGGGTGATGAGCCGCATCAGGCCATCATCGGTCGAGCCCTCCAGAACAAGGAGACCGAGGAAATTTCTTTGATCGAAGTGGTTCTTGGTGGAGTGAAGTAATATGGCGTATCAGGCCGGAAGCAAAATTACTGCCAGTGATCTCAATTCATTTCTGAGCACTATCCGAGCCATTTACGGCAACGGTAGCGGTGATCGCGGCTATGGTCAGGAATTCCCGGCCTTGCAGAACGTTACCACCGACCTCGCTGTCATGGCGGACCATTGGGGTGACCTTCGATCCGCAATAGCGACTGTGGCGGCGCATCAGGGAACGAGCATCCCGGCTCTTTTCACGGCGCCTTCCGTTGGTGACCTGATCGAGGCTTTTCCGAATCTCCAAGCCATTGTCGATACGGTCGATGAGAACCGCCTCAACGCCGACAGCTTTTCCCTGACTTTGCAGGAAGGCGTTCATACCATTACGCGAACGACTAACTGGAAAGGCACCATCACGGCGACCATTGACGTGGCATTCGCCGACGAGGACAGCGCCCGTCACTTCTTCAACTCCGGTGGACGCATCGGTCTGCACATCGAGCACCCGCGCGACAACTCCTCAATGGACGACGATTTTCGGGATGTCTGTTCTGGAAGGGTGGGTGTTGTCCAGTTTGGTGCCACGGCCACCCAGCGATCGGGTGCGGCCGGTCAGGCCAAGCCGATAGGCTATTACTCGCTCTCCGACGCTCCTCAGGTCATCTACGATGGCACGAATATCGGCGGCCATGTCGATCCGGCCTATGGCGGCACCGATGTGACGATTGCTGCGGCCCGGCGTGCATATTCCGGACACAACGGAGGCAACGGAGCGACTGTTCGCTTCATCGTCACCATGACGGTTCCTCCGCTGGGAGATTTCGACGAGCTGTCAGAAGGAACGCGCATCGTCTGTGATGTGCTCAAGGCGACCACGCGTCTGACCGGAATTGCCTCTCCGATCTTTATCACGGCTTTCGCGCTCGACGGCGGCGCCGCGACAGAACCTCCAGGAGAGGTCACCAACCTGCGGATCGTCAACGCGACCTCGACGACGCTGTCCATCGAGTTCACGGGTGCTCCAGGTGCCGTCTCACACCAGTATCGGATTGACCAAGGGGAGTGGACAGCGCTCACTTCCAACGTGCTTTCCGGTCTTACTGCCGAGACCAACTACACCATCCAGGTTCGTGGTGTGAACGAGGCTGGCGCCGGTCCTGCCGCGACCGTCCAGGGGCGCACGAACTCGTACAGTGCTGCTCCTGGCGCAGTCACGAACCTTCGCATCGCGGCCGCCACGGCGAACACGCTCACCATCGCGTTCACTCCGGCGCCAATGGCTTCGAGCCACGAGTACAGCCTCAATGGCGGCACGTATCAGCGTCTCATGTCCAACACGCTGACTGGTCTCAGCCCGGACCGGAGCTACACGATCCAGGTGAGGGGTCGAAACGACTTCGGTGTTGGCCCGGCTACCTCCGTCACCGGCCGCACGGACGTTGCTCCTCCGACGCTGCCCGGTCCTGTCACCGACCTGATGGTTTCCGGGACCGGTGCCACGACACTCACACTGTCCTTCAAGGATGCACCGGGTGCTACCCTTCACCAGTACAGCCTCAACGATGGTGCTTGGATGACCCTCGCTACCAACAAGGTCATCCTCGGTCTGCGCGAGAATACGACCTACACCGTCGCCGTCCGTGGCGTGAACGATGTCGGCTTCGGTCCTGAGGCCAGAACGGTGGGCAAGACGACCCCGGCGCTGCCGGGGGCCGTCACGAACCTGCGTATCACCTCGGCTACGTCATCGTCTCTCACCGTGGCGTTCACTCCGGCTTCGAATGCCGACTCGCATCAGTACAGCCTGAACAACGGCAACTGGCAGGCGCTAACGTCGAATACGATCGGCGGTCTGTCGTCGGGCACGAACTACACGATCCGCGTTCGCGGCGTGAACGCATATGGTTTTGGAAGTCCGGACACGACCAGTGGCACCACACAAGTGGATGCGCCAGGTGCTGTCACGAACCTGCGCGTGACCGGATCGACTGCGTACTCGCTCACGATCGATTTCAATCCTGCTCCTGGCGCTACTGGCCACCAGTACAGCGTCAACGGCGGAGCGTGGACGGAGCTTACCTCGAAGACCATTTCCGGTCTCGAACAGAATACGAGCTACACGATCAAGGTCCGTGGCACGAACGCTGCGGGCGTGGGTCCGGAGACGACGACAGCTGGCACTACAGACATCGCGCTGCCCGGCACCGTTACGGACTTGCGCGTTGTCTCGGCTGCGCCGAACTCGCTCACCATCGACTTCGGGAATGCCCCACGAGCGACTTCGCACCAGTACAGCATCAACAATGGCACGTCTTGGGCAACGCTCGCGTCGAAGACCATCACTGGTCTTGCTGCCTCGACGAATTACCAAATCCTCGTTCGTGGCGTGAATGCGTCTGGTACGGGTCCCGCTTCATCTACCTCCGGCAGGACGACGCTTGGCACGGTTTCTGGTCTGCGTGTCACGGCATCGTCGGCCACGACGATCACCATCACGTGGGATGGCGACGCGGCCGGTGCGACGAGGCATGAGATGTCGGTCAACGGCGGAACGTGGACGACGATCACAAAGCCGCACAAGATCACCGGCCTCGATCCTTCCAGGACCTACACGATTGCCGTTCGTGGTGTGAACCAGAACGAGGTCGGCGCGAGTGTGACTGTCTCTGGTTCTACATCGCAGGTCACCTCGGGTGAGCAGGTTTACGACACGCCTGGTAGCTACACCTTCACGGTACCGCCGCACGCCAGGCTCACGATCCGCGTCATTGGTGGTGGTGGTGGCGGCAACGGTTATCCGGCGACCGGATCGCCGGGCGCAGGTGGCGCGAGTGTTGTGGCTGTCCCGGACGGTCAGCTTGTCGCCCACGGTGGCGGACCGGGTAGCTGGAACCTCGAAGGCTACGGCTCACCTGGTGGTGCTGGTGGTGGCTGGTCAGGCCCGCCTGGAGCAACTGGAGCGAACGGCGCCAAGGGTGGCGGCGGCTACATTTTCAACCGCGACGACAGCGCGCGGTCGGGCGCGGGCAACTCGGGCTTCCCTGGAGGTGGCGGTATACCCGGATTCGCCTTCAACATCGGCAACCGCTGGCACATCCCCGGTGGCGGCGGCGGCGGCGGTTATGTCACCAAGACCTATGAGAACGAGGCCATCCCGCCTGGTACGGGTCTGTCGATCACGGTTGGTGCCGGTGGTGCAGCGTTCGGTAGCGGTTCGACGGCAGGCTTTGGCGGCCGCGTTGTGATCAGTTGGGAGTAACACGGCTTCCATTCACGTGTGAAACGTCCGCTTCTCGGGCATGTTCACACGTGAAATGGTCGGGACCAATCCGACCAGCCCTGTTCACGCGTGAAATGACACAAGGGGAGTGGTGCCCTGGGGCCATCCAGGTCATCGTGTGGTGTGTTCACGTGTGAAATGGTCACAAGCGCATGGATCTAGGGTTCACATGTGAAATGACCCGCCAGCTGTCGCCGGTCCGGTTCTGCGTGTGGTCCGTTCACATGTTAGCTGCGTCTGAGTTCACGTGTGAAATGGTAGCGACCCCAGCTGCCTCGCAGTTCACATGTGAAATGACCCGGCGAGTGACCGGTCAAACAAAAAGGGCCAGCTGTTGCTGGCCCCATTTGCTGATGGCTTAAGCTGCCGTCTCTTCGGGAGAATCCTCGCTGTCGATCTCCTCGAACTCGGTTTCCTCATAGGGGACGTTGAGGAGGCGATTGACCTCTGCAAGTTCCGCATCGATCTTGCGCAGCTTGGCAAGGACGCGCTTGCGCTTGCGCTCCAGATACGTGCGGCGCGACCGAAGGGAATTGATGCTGTATTCGGTGTCCGACATGCCGCTGTTCTTCGCGGCGAGCTCGCGCTTGAATGCGATGATCTCCCTCCGGATAGTCTCCGGACGGACCAAGCCGCGCTCCTTGGCCATGTCGAGCTGCTCGTCTGTCAGGGTAGTCAGCTCGTATGCGGCGGAGTACGCGATCGGCAAATTTGTTTCGACGAAGCGGCCGCGCTCGATGTCCTCGGCGATGCGGCGCAACTTCACCTCGACCGAATGCCCGAAGGGAAGGATTGCCTTCTCCTTCCGGAACAGCGCCTCGTAGACATCCGTACCCATACGGTAAATCTGTAGAAGCAGCTTGCCGGTCTGGATCGCGCTCCCGCGCATATCCGCCCAGGCCTTGTGGATACCGATGACGGCTTCCCGCAGCTGCCGCTTGGCTTCCTCGTCATGCAGGATTTTCAGACCCGTCAGGGCTTCCCGAAGACTGCCGTCCAGCTGATTGTCGATGAGGGCCAGCTGTCGATCCGTGGAGGTGCGCTGGGTCATGCGGTCGCCGAACAGACCGACTTCCGCGATGGCCCGCTTGCTGAACGGTGCACTCATAGACCTAACTCCTGGCACACATGGTTCCAGAGAATTTGGAACTCGTCGCGTCCCCTAAATTTGGGGTGGTCAAAAACGGAGAAGCCCTGACTGCTCCGTAGAATGTCGTCCCGCATCGGAATATCGACCGGGGTGCACGGCCCGTGCTTCACGGCTTCCGTCTTCGCGATGCGGGCTCCTGTGTAGTTCGGGTTGAAGACTCGGGTCATGCAGAAGGCAACCTTCCGCTCTCGTTCGAGCAGCCTCTTCATCCACGGGATGAGGTGCGGCAGCTCATGTCCAGGCCCGAACGGTATGAGCGCGTAGTCTCCACGACCGGTCAGCGAGTAGATGCTGTCCTCGAAACCCTCGACGCCGGGCGGGAAATCGTAGATTGAAAGGTCATAATCTGCATTGGTTTCCCAGACCGAGCGCCAATCATTGATGTGGCTGGGGACCACCTCGACTGGGGTGAGATGCGTCGAGAATGGGTTCTCGCGGCGATATGCATCCCAGTTCGAAAGCGTCCTCTGTGGGTCAAGGTCTACTCCTCGCGCCCGTATTCCGTGCTGAGTGGCGGCGACGAGAAGGTTCATCGCGATCGTCGATTTTCCGACACCACCCTTGGGGGCGAAGATCAAGAGCGTACGCCCCCGAGGCGCCTTGGAGGTGTCAAGCGCGGGCAGTCCCATGTGAAGTCCTCCAAATTCTTCGCCCGGAAAATGGCACCTTAACATTAACAGACGGTTAACGCAGATATCAGGAAATCAACGAGAAAGGCAATCGTGTCAACTCTCTCACGCCTTTCTCAACCGTCTCCTCAATGAAATGCTCTGTTCTCCCACTACTGGCATGGGAAACTCAGGATGGGTTTCATGTGGAAACCTGCCGGTTGCGACGGCTGGTCGCGGCAATGGGATGGGCTCGTCGGACGTGTTCACGTGTGAAACGGTCCATCCCCTTGGTCGAGTGAGGAGGTCATTTCACGTGTGAGCCGGGCGTGTCGGTGAAAGTGATCAGAAGCCAGTCGCAGCCACAGCGGCCCATCGGACCGGTCTGAGCGATCCCTTATGAGAGGTCAGCCGATCGGGCGGTTGACGGGTTGCGCACGCTTGGGCTTCCGGGTGCGACCACGGAATTGCGTATCTCCAGGCAGCTTCCGGGTCCACCATCTCAGGGGCTCTGACCATTTCACATGTGAAGTATCGAATGAGACGGCCGAAGAGGTCGCGACCATTTCACATGTGAACTCGGAGGGGCTTCCGACCATTTCACGCGTGATCAGACCGACCGATAGGCGGACATGCGGTCATTTCACACGTGAAATGGGCCTACGTGACACCCTGGTCCTTAGGTCATTTCACGTGTGAACCTCGGTCCTTGGAGTTGTCTGCCACGAGGCCGGGATCGGACGATCATCACCTCGTACCCCAAACCTGGCCTCTTGAGGACGTGGAGAGCGATGCGTCGATGAACGGTGGTGCAAGGGGCAAGCTACCTGTGAAACCTGGATGCGGAAAGGTCCGTCCAGCCTCGTTCCAGTGCGCTAGGTCAGAGACGAATTCGTACGCGCCGGGAGGCCGCAGCCAACTCTCGACCCCTTGGGTGGGGTCATTTCACGTGTGAACAGGACTGACCGGATAGGTTCAGACCATTTCACACGTGAACAACCTGCATGAGGCAACCCAGATGGCGACCATTTCACATGTGAACTGCCCCAGATCGGTGCGACCATTTCACATGTGAACTCGCTGCCATTCAGACCATCGGCTCGCTCGACACCCCAGACGGAGCCGCCCCGCCCCGGTTCGTGTCGCTTGATGGCGCGGAGGGCTTCTGGTCGGCGGCTTCCTTGTTCATGCCGGGATCGGCTGTCTCAGGATCGGTTGCACCGTTCTTGTCGTCGAAGAGCTTCTTGGCGCGCCGAGACCATCTGTATCTGGACTCGTCGTGCTTGATACCAGCGCGCTCGAACGAACGCTCGAAGGCATAGGCTGCCTGCTCGACGGTCTTGGCGTTCTTTACCGCGCTGACAGCCTGCTTCTCCGTTGTCATCAGCTCGTACTTCAGGAAGCCGTAGTTGGCCTCGTATGAGTTCAGAGGGAGGCCCCTTGAGCTGGCGTAATTCTCAAACGCTTTGCGTCGCGGGCCTGTCCACTGTGCCCAACCGTAGCCGCCCCGACCCGATATAGGTCTCAGCTCCTGCATTTGGCGGAAGCCACCGCTCTCATGACCCAGATTGCCGACGATGCCTGCGGCCTGCTCGGGCGTGAAGCCGAAATCCCGGATCAGGTCGTTCATGATGCGCGGGGCATAGTCGTCGAAGGTGGCATTGCCCTGCGCCATGGGGCCGCCTGTGAAGTCACCTGGCCCACCAACGCCCCCGAGACCGCCGTCGCCGTTGCCGCTTGAGCCGTTCTCCTGCGAACCTATGCCATAACGCGGACCCACGGTGGAGCGAGGATGGCCGATCCAGGGCTCGTGTGTCGGAAGACGGGAAACAATCGAGCGCGTGATCGTGACCTCATAGTTATTCACCGAGCCCTTGATGTCTCGCATCTCCTGCGGCGTCAGCGGGTCTTCCGACTTGTCGCGCTGGGAGTTGGCATCCTCGGTATCGGTGTTTCCTTCCTGATCGCCCTTCTTTCCGTCGTCCTCTTCCTCTGTCCCGTCTCCTCGTTCTCCGCCTTTGACCTTCGCTCCCTTCTTCATCTGGGAATTCAGCCTGGAGTCTCCGAACGGCTGGGTGACCCTCCCGTATTTGTCGCGGCGTTCGTAATGAAGATGGGGGCCGGAAGAAGCGCCCGTGTTGCCCACAAGGCCAATCCGCTGCCCGGCAGACACCTGCTGTCCGGGCCGTACGTTGAACCCCATCAGATGAGCGTATCGCGTCTGGGAGCCGTCGGGGTGCCGGATGTAGACGACGTTGCCATAGCCCTTCGCGTAACCGGCATACTCAACTGTCCCATATGACGCCGCGTAGACGTTGGTCCCAGACGGGGCAGCGATGTCCCAGCCCTTGTGGTTTGACGAGGCTCCGGCAACAGGAGGAACCCGGTATCCCGGAGTGCTGGTGATGCTGCCGGAGGTCGGCATGACCCATTCAGCCATGAAAACACCTCAAAAAATCAAACGAAATCAAACAGTCTTCGTCGGCGACGGATCGCCCGCGTCGAGAATGGCCGAGCCGTTGCGCTTGATCGCGCCACCGGCATCCATGTTGGAGTCACCGCCGATGCGCTGATTGCTGTTGCCCTTGATCTCAACAGTGGACTGGCTTTCGCTCGCCATTGTGTGGTTGCCACCACGTCCGTGAATGGCACCGACACCGTGCGTGATGATCGAGTGATCGGCGTGGAGATTGATGTTCTCCTCCGCTCGGATTGAGATCGAGCGCTTGGAATAAAGGTCGATCCCCTCGTCGCTGATCTCCATCCAGGAATTGCCCTCCTTGGAGATCATGTAGATGTAGCCAGTCGTCTCGTGGATCAGGATTTGCACGCCAGAGCGTGTCCTGAATCGGATGAACTCGTTCTCCTCGTTGTCGTCGATGTGGATAGTGTTGCCGCGAGGCGTGAGGAAACCGAACACCTTCGACGGGCTCTCCCGCCTCGCCCCGGTCGTTGCCGGGCCGCGCTCAGGATCGGTATAGAGACCCTGCACGGAAAGGCCGTTGTGGAGCGGTTCGAACACAGGCCGCCTGGGCTCCCAGATCGACTGGCTCTCGTCCTTGCGGTTGAATTCGACGACCGGAGGCAGGTTCTTCTCGTTGATCTCGTCATCCGTCGAGATGTTGATCCCTATCGCAGGGACCATGTGGTTCATGAAAGGCTGGTATAGGCAGGCGAACCAATAGCCTCTTGCTGTGTCGCCGTTGGCGAAGCAGACCAGAACCTCGTTGTTGATGTCCGGGGGGATGGCCCACCAGCCGTATGAACGCTGGCTGCCGTACATCTTGTCCTTTCCCTCTCCGCTCGCGATGTTCTCCTCGATGTTGGTCGCTCCGGCGAACGGCGACGCGTACTGGACGACGTACCAGCTGTCGGGGTCATCGGGATCGCCACCGAATTCCGGGATATAGACGGACAACCGCCCGTTCCTCTGCGGGTCTTGGTTTCCTTTGACAATGCCGACGTAGATGCCGTGTCGGCGGACGTTGCCGTTGGTGGATTCTGTGCGGACCTTGTCTGACGTGCGATTGATATTGATCATCGAAAAACACCAAAGAAAATGTCAGGAAAACTCGATTTGTTACGCGTACGCTCGACCCACGAGGTCGGGAATGAGCGTCGCGACTTCCCTCGGGTAAGGCTTGGCCAGGCGTTGCGCGGTGATCGTCTGCTGGAACCGTCCTTCCGAGAACGAGTGCGTGATCTTCGTCGCCCGGTAGATGCCGTTGTAGACATCCTGGTTGCGGAACGTGGGCGTTCCGCTGTTGCCATCAAAGCCGTAGGGCATCTTGAAGCTCAGGACGAAGCAAGTGTCGCCGATCCCAAACTGTGGCGCCGAGCCATCTCCCTGCTGCGGAGCAAAGAAATCCTCGTAGCGTCCGCCCAACCAGAACGGATCGCCGCGCACAACGAGGTCGATCTGGTTGAATGTTGTGGGCGAGAAAATCTGGTCAAGCATTGCGCCGTATACAGACCGGCCGATGGAACCGCGCTGCCCCATTAAACCTGTACCGTAGGCGTTGCGCGAGCTGTCGGCAGTCTGGGCGATAGAAATGACGTTGTACATGCCGTCCTTGTCCGCAGCCTCAAGGATGCTTTCTGCATATTGGCTGGACGAGGAAACGGCCGATGCGGGTACCGCCATTCGCGCAGCATTCATTCCCGCCACCTGTTCCTGCTTGTAGGCCTGGTATTTCTCGACGCCCTCCCTGTCGTAGCGAGCGTGGTGGCGGACGTTCTCGTCCGAGTGCATCCAGCCATGGAGACGCGGAAGCGTCGCCTGCCAGTCGAACGAGAAATTGGCACGGAAATCGATCACTTCCGTGTTCTGACCGGTGTAGATGTATTCGTAGCGCTTGCGGGTGCGGGGCAAGATAGCGTCGAGCGCCATTTGGCTCGTCTCGCCTGACGTTTCCTTTGAGTTGATGGTCGTCGCCTGCGTCCGGTAGGGGACGACGTGGTAGATGATCTGTCGCTTGTAGCTACCGAAGTCATCCACGTAGTCGCCGATCCGAACCTCCGGGATGGCGCGATAGAAGACAGTGTCCCGAAATCCGCCCTTGGGAAGCTGGTTCGGGTCCATACCCTCCTTGCCGTGGATGGCGAGGCTCTGGCCTTCCTTAGTGGCTCCGATGACATGGGTGACCAGGTGGTTGATCTTGGCACCGATGGTCGGGTTGGCGCCAAACTTGTCGCGCTCCTCCTCCACCATTGAGCGGGACTGGTACGAGTCCTTCTCGGCGCTGTTCGGGTCGAGAAGCCTGAACTTTCCTGCGCTAGGTCCCTCTGGAGTTTGAGGAAAGTCGAAGGCAAACGTCACCAGATCGGTCTTGTAGTTGCTCTGGACCCTCTTGTTCATTTGTTCTGCGAGCTTTTGGAAGAACTCCTCGACGGTGTCCGCCTTGATATGGACGGCGTCAGAGAGGCTCAGCCACTCATCGTAGAGGGCGGTATCGTGGAACATGATGCCGGTGACGTTGTAGACGGCACCGGACGTATCGAGGGACACATCGACTTTGCTGACGTTGATCATCCATTCCCAGCGTCCGCCATTCGGCAGGCCATCCGAGATGGGGTTGATGATCCGGCCGTTTTCTTCGTAGCCGAGGAAGTTCAGCTGTAGATAGTAGGGCGATTTCTGCCAGTTTCTCACCCCTGCCGCCTGTGCGGCTGCGAACATGCCGTCGAGGAAGGACGTGCCCACCGGCTCGACGATGGTCAGATGGAAGGTGGTCGTCTGGGTGTTCATCGTGTCGTGGTTCGGCGCCACGAGGGACTCAATGGTGACTTCCCGAATGTTGATGCCGGTGACGCCGCTCTCTGCGATGACGATCTCTCGACCGCCTCCCTGCTTGTCTCCCCGGCAGAGAAGGCGGAAGTGGTAGGCCACCTGGTCGTAGCGGTTAAGGGGATTGGGCACGAACTGGCCGTCACTGAAGGAGCCACCTGCTCCCATAACCGACTGATAGGCAAACTGACGACCGGTCAGAACGTTTGTCAGGTTACCGTCGATCTGACCGAGAGAAGGTGACAGAAGAGACGATCCGCTTGGGGAATTTTGCGACGAGGGGAGACCGAAATACTTATCGTTGATCGCCATACCTTATCCAAAAATCGTGCGAAGAGTATCGATTGAAGGAACCATAATTTTCATTCCAGCCTTCAGGTCCCAGATCGGGTCCCGGATGAGATTCATGTTTCTCAGCATGAAGACCCAGTAATACTCAGGCGTGCCATAAAGGTCGTAGCTGAGCCTGTCCGGGCGGTGCTCGAACTGCGGCTGCACGATGATCTCGGTGTCGCCCGGCATCGGTGAGATGGACCTGTGCTCATATCGGCCGATGCGCCAGCTGAGCTGGGGCGTAGCAGCGTAGGGGGACGTGGTCGGGTAGTTGATCTTCGCCATCAAAAGAATCCTCCTCTCGCGAGCAGAGCGCCGCTGCGGTAGTCACTCAGTGAGAATTCCTCCCGCATGGCGCGGGGTGTGTTCTGGGTGACGAGCACCACTTGCAGAGAGAAAAGCGCGGGCAGGACGACGTAGCCGTCGGTCAGCTCCACCCTCACCAGGTCCGTATTATCGTCGAACTGAATGGAGACGTTGCGCAGGATGACCCGCGTATTGTTGAACATGTAGTTCCCGTAGCCATTGAGCAGCAGGATCGGTGGAGGTAGACCAGCGTTCTGGTCGTTCATACCGAAGTGCATCTTTGAATTGCTGCGCATGAAGTGATACGCGGCAAAAGAATACCGACCCTCGTACTGGTTCTGGACGGTGAACCGAGCGGAAATGTTGATGGAAACATTCTGCGATCGGGTAAATGAATAGTAGTCGGTATTCGAATGCGTCATCGACATACTGGTGTAGTCTACATCGTGCGAGAGAGAAATGGTCGGCGTATACGGGAAAAGAACGCCGCCTGTACTCGCTAGTGGTGCGAGGACGCCGGTGTAGCCACCGCCCGTATAGCCTGGAAGGAAAGACAGTCTGAGGCGGAAATCCGAGGTGCTGCCGCCGGACAGGGAGGCCGAAACTGGCACGGCCGTGACATCCGTCTGGGTCGTCGATACGGCCGCAACGGTGGTTCCCGTCGCCTCGACAAGGTCCTCCGAGGCCCTTCCGGGCGTGGACAGCTCATTCACAAGGGTCTGGTACTCGAATGGATCAGCCGTTGCCATGCAATACCTACGGGGCAAGAAACTACTGACATTATTTAAGAAGTAATTATATACCTAGATAATGAAAACACTTGAATAAGATATATGATATTGGTAAGATTGAATATCTTCTCTGTTAGATGGATATGTCAACAAAGACCAAGTTCATTACCAATAAAGAGCTTCTCCGAGAGATTCACATCAGCAAGGCGTCCTATTGCTACTTCGAGGACGACAGGTACATCGATTACGACGTGATCGTGCATGACCTTTCCGAGATCACGGACGATCTGATCCAGTCCACGATAGAAAAGAAGCGAAGGAAGCTCGCAAAGGAGACGGGTGAGGATTGCGACATTACCACTCACGATCTCGTCTTCAGGCTGATGACACACGAGCACATCCCGGTTGATCCGTCTCGCAAGCGCAAGGCCCGCAGCACCGAGGTGGCCCATGCTTGGACGAACTTCCCGCCCTTCAAGCACTACGTTCTGCGCAATGGCGTTCCGGTGGAAGTTGGTCGCTCGCACTGGAAGGGCGATCTGGAAACGGGTGAGTTTTGCGTCCACGGCGGCCGCGCCACCAATCGTCTGGCCACGATGTGGATGATGATGGTCGAGCGCTATTCGACCCAGTTCAACTGGCGGGGCTACTCCTATCGCGACGAAATGTGCGCCCAGGCTCTTCTTCAGCTCTCCCTCGGAGGATTGCAGTTTGACGAAAGTCGGGGGGACAACCCCTTTTCCTTCTACACGACCACCATCAAGCACTGCTTCACGCGCATCCTGAACGTCGAAAAGCGCAATCAGCGCATTCGCGACGAGCTTCTGATTATGTCCGGCGCGACCCCGTCGCATACCCGTCAGCTCGAAAATGAATTCGAGCAGAGGACTATCCTTACCGATCAAGCGAATACGGTGAAGAGAAAAAGAAAAAACAGAAAGGAATGCAGCGAAGCATGAAACAAGAGCGCCATTTCGGCGCTCGTTTCATTTTAAATTGAAACCCGGTATTGTGAAAGCATATTATAAAATCATTTATTGTTTCATTTGTCACGATGGAGTACTACGAAGAAGGAAGAGCTATTATCGCCGAACTGATCGAACGGGGAGGCGGAACTAAAACCAAGTTTATCGAGACCACAGGCCAGATCATCCGGGACACTCTGGATTATGTGATCGACGGCGAAGCAAGCCTCGACGATCTGGAAGGCTGCGAGAAAACGGTCTTCGGGACGAAGTTCGAGAAACGCTTCGTCCGCGCCATGGGGCTTCCGCGAAAAATCTCCAAGCGCGTCAACCCGCACAACTTGACGATGGATACGCGCGTGGCCGGGTACGACCTGGACATCAAGTGCACACTCGGCTCCACGTGGATGATCCCTCGCGAGGCCATCGGCAACTGGTGCTTCCTTGTGCAGGTCGATTACAAGGCCTCCGACTTCTCGCTTGGCCTCTTCAAGGCCCTGCCGGAGAACCTCACGGAAGGGGAGAACCGTTCGCCTCTGTGCCCGTCCCGGCAAGCGAAGCCTCCGCACCGGCTCAGCCGGGCGTGTATGCCATCTATGAGCGAGAACAGCTCGTCTATGTCGGCAAGGCGACATCTCTTCGCCAGCGCCTGCGCAAGCATTGCAGGACCATCGCTGATTCCACACAACTGACACCGCAGCAGATCAGCTTCCGGTATCTGCCCTTGGGCAAGAACCTGATGACCGGCTTTGAGGACTACCTCATCGATACATACCGGCCTTCGTGGAATGGGACAGGTTTCGGAAGCAATGCACACGGAAAGGGAAGGGCTAACCAGAAGCAGTCCCAATGGAACAAGCTCTACGGAAGAGCGGTCACGAGATAAGAAAGAACGTTATGGATCAACTGTTCAAGAAGGCTTTCTTTTTCACGGATATTCATTTTGGAAGGCAGAGCAACTCCGCCGTTGCGCTCAACGATAATCTCGAATTTCTCAAGTGGAGTATTGACGAGGCCAAGACCAGGGGCGCCGACGTGTGCATCTTCGGCGGAGACTGGCATGACAACCGTCACTCGCTCCATGTCTCTACACTACGAGCGTCAGTGGATGGGCTTCAGCTGCTCAACGACGCCTTCGAGCGAACATACTTCCTTCCGGGGAACCACGACCTCTTCTACCGAGAGAGACGAGATGTCGCATCCATTGAGTTCGCTCGTCTTTTCCCTAACATCACGTTGATCCGGGAACCCACCACCATCGGTGGAGTTACATTCCTACCGTGGCTCATTGGGGAGGAACACAAGAAGGTCGGCGAGATGAAGGGGCGGTACACCTTCGCACACCTTGAGATGCCTGGCTTCCTCATGAACGCGAAGGTGGAGATGCCCGACACGCCAAACGCGGTGCACAAGGAGGACTTCAGAGGCCAAGAATATGTCTTCTCCGGCCATTTCCACATGCGGCAGCGCAAGGACAACATCGTCTACACGGGCAACGTCATGCCGTTTGATTTCTCGGACAACTGGCATGAGGACCGGGGGATGATGCTTCTGGAATGGGGGAGGGACCCAGAGTTCTTTGCCTGGCCCGATCAGCCGCTGTTCCGCACCATGAAACTGTCGGAGGTGCTGGAAAACGAGGCGAAGCTTCTCAAGCCGAAACTTACGGCGAGGATTACTCTCGACATTGAAATCAGCTATGAGGAAGCAACAGTGATTCGCGATACCTTCGTCCAAAGGTACGCGCTGAGGAAGATGGAGCTGATTCAACAGAGCGCCCAACCAGAACAAAACGAGTTCAACACGGAGGTCGCGTTCCAATCTGTTGATCAGATTGTGATCGACGGGTTGATGTCTATGACTGGGAATGGCGTAAAGTCGGAAGTGCTCGTGGAGCTGTACAAATCCTTACCCAGCCTATGATTGCGAGCACCGGGGCCAAGACAAATGGCTTGGCAATGGGCAGGTCGTTCTATCTTCCTGGGTGGTTGTCAGAGGCGAAAGCTTCAAGAAAGCTCTTGCAATTATCTCGTCGAGGACTAATTTACTTGACGGTTCAGATTTGGCGCGTTAGCGATCGCGCCGGTGTCCGACACAGAAAACACAGGACTTGGTAACATGGAAGCGCAAGACAGCAACGTCATCGAACTCACCAGCGATATCGTCGCGGCTTATGTGAGCAACAACACGATTGCGCCCGGTGATCTCCCCGGTCTCATCCAGAAGGTTCACGAGTCCCTCACGAACATCAAGAATCCGGCCGCTGCGGTCGATGAGAAGCCTCTGACCCCGGCAGTTCCGATCAAGAAGTCCATTATGCCGGACTACATCATCTGCCTGGAGGACGGTAAGAAGTTCAAGTCGCTCAAGCGTCACCTGCGCACGCAGTACAACATGACGCCGGAGGAGTACCGCGCGAAGTGGGGTCTCCCGAACGACTATCCGATGGTTGCCCCGAACTACGCCAAGGCTCGCTCCGAGCTGGCGAAGCAGATGGGTCTCGGCCAGCAGCGCCGCAAGTCGGCTCGCGGTCGCGGCAAGTAAGCCAGACAATAACCGTCACAGATGCGGCGGATCAAAATGGCTCCCTTTCGGGAGCCATTTTTTGTTGCGCGCAAAGTGTTTCGCGCCGTTCTCCTAACCGTCTGATTTTCAAGAATATCGTGTGAGCTATGGGACCAAATATCCTGTTTGGTCACACGATCCCGTACGCTCGATAAGTGGCGTTTCCTGTCAGCTCTCTCGGGGTCGAACCAAGCTCCGAAAGCAACTTGGCGACGCCCTTGTGGGTCATGTTGAGGCGACGGGCCGCGAAGGGTATCGATATGACAGGACGCGAGATCAGAAGGTCGATGAGATGTGGCAGTCGGGAATTCCGCCTTTTCTTGGCTGCGATGGTCATCATCGTCTCGCGGGCCAAGGTGAGACGGTCGCATTCGCTGTAGGTGCGCTCGGCTGATTCCTTCACCCACTGGAGAAAGACTGCCAGACGCTCCTCGATGGTCATCAGGCCATGGACGCGGGCTCGTGACGTGCGGGACCCCCAGTTGATGGCAGCGAGATAATGGGTCGCCGTGCCATTGGCCTTCAGCGTCGCGGAGGCGAGCAGAGCGGCTCTCCAACCATGAAATTCAACGGGTTCGAGGACCGACCAGGCATCCCAGATCAGCGCTGCCTCGATGAGAGGAGAGAATGATTTTGCTTTCTCCGCCACGGCGTTGAACTGCTCCATGAGGGCGTCCTCGTCGTGGTCTGGGTCGTAGAAGAATGCCTTCTCGGTCGGCCGCCACTCCTTGTGCAGGCCGCGCCGACCCTGAAGCTCAGCCTGGCCCTCTGGGTTGCGGATGCTATTGATGCCCATCTTGTCGAGCTGGCGGCGGGCGCGAAGAACGCTGTGGGCGCGAAGAAGTTCATGGCTGACCCGACGCGCATTTGCCTCCGCGTCATAGAGGATCAGGTCCTCCAGGTGCACGAGAGACCCGGTGAGGATGATCGTTGATAGTGCCTCGTGAAAGGAAACCCGATCAATGAGCCCGTCCCGAATGGGGCTTCGGCGCAGGCGCTCGTCGGTTCGACTGACGGCTTCGGTTGCGCGCTCCAGGAGCCCCGAAAGGCGCGACAGGTCGAGACGGCCAGTGAAATCGTAACGGACTGAATTCATTGGATGATTATGCCGTGATGGGACCAATCTCGGCGTTTGGTTCCCTCAACTGAGACGGTTCTCGCCACGGACCCGAATCCCAGAATCGCCGTCATCGTTGAGCGTATTAACAAACTGTTAACAATGCAACCCCCGGTGAAAGAATTTGGTCTGGAAAGTGCGGGTGCATATACTGAGGCTCGGATTTGATATTGGTTTTTAGATGTTCGTTCGCTTCACTAAGCTGACAATTCGAAATTTTCTATCGATAGGACAGGAAATCCAGACGGTAGAACTGGACAAGGGTGGTCTTACCCTAATTCTCGGGCACAACATGGATGCGAGCGGCGGCGTCTCCCGCAATGGCGTCGGAAAAACGACGATTGTGCAGGCCCTGTGCTTTGCGCTCTATGGAAAGCCTCTGACCAAGATCAGGGCCAACAACCTCGTCAACAACGTCAACAACAAGAACATGTTCGTCGTTCTGGAATTCCAGAAGGGCGAGGCGAAGTACCGCATCGAGCGCGGAAGGAAGCCGAACTTCCTGCGGTTCTTCGTGGACAACAAGGAGATGCAGTTCGAGGAGGACGATCAGGCCCAGGGAGAGAACCGTCATACCCAGGAAGAGATTGAGCGCATCGTCGGCATGAGCCACACGTTGTTCAGTCACATCGTGGCGCTCAACACCTTCACCGAGCCCTTCCTGAAGATGCGCAACGGCGACCAGAAGGTCGTGTTCGAAGAGCTTCAGGGCATCATGGTCCTGTCAAAACGGGCCGAGGCGCTAAGCCGCCTGATGAAGGACACAAAGGAGGAAATCCGCAACCTCGAAGCTGGCATCAAGGCCGCCACCGAGACCAACAATCGGATCGAGGAGCGTATCCGCCAGATCGAAGCCAGCTCGCACGTATGGGAGCGTCAGCACAAGGCGAACATCGAAAAGCTGGCGTCCGAGATCGAGGCACTCGATGCCATTGACTTCGATGGTCAACTGGCCGCGTTCGACGCACTGGAAGCCTACAACGCGCGGGAAACCGATACCCGTTACAAGATTGAGAACGCTATGGCATCGCTGTCGGCGGCGGAACAGGCCGTCGCGACGATCAGACGCGAGCTGACGAGCATCCAGCGTGAGTTTGATGCTCTGGCGCAGAATGCATCGGTCGCCCGTTTGCAGCAGGACATCGAGCGGCAGGAGCGCAACGCCGAGAGACACGACCTCCAGGCTGCCAAGCTTGCCGATGAGATCGCTGCCGTCGAACACGATCTCGCGAATGCCGACGAGCATACCTGCCAGACGTGTGGCCAGGGGCTGTCAGGCACCGGGCATCTCGCTGAGGTCATGAAACGCCTTGAAATCCGCAAGGCATCACTGACCGAGCGGCTGGCGCGCGAACGAAAGGAAGCCGAGGATCGTAGAGCCGAAGCTGCCCAGCTCCGTGCCGAGCTTGAGGCGCAGGCCTCTGTCAGCGAGAAGGCGAAGGCGGCCCTCAAGGGTGAGATGGAGCGCGTGAAGGCCAATCTGGAGGCGGCCGAGCGCGAGGTCCAAGAGAAACAGGTCGCGCTTCAGGAGGCCATGGAGGAACGGAAGGCTCTCGGGACGAAGCCCTCGGTGATGTTCTCATCGCGAGACGAGGTCTACAGTGCTCGCGCCCTGAGGGACAGTCTCGCTCGGGACCTTGTGCAGGAGCGGCAGAAAGAAAACCCGTACATCGCGCAGATCGAGATGCTCAAGTCCACACTGCATGAGATCAATTACGAGCCTCTCAATGCAGCGTTGGACAAGTTCAAGCATCAAGACACGCTGTATCGTCTTCTGACGAACAAGGACTCGTTCATCAGAAAGAAAATAATCGATCAAAACCTCGCGTACATCAATTCTCGTATCAATTACTATCTCGAAAAGCTCGGTCTTCCTCACAAGGTGGAGGTGCAGCCCAGCCTGACTGTCGAGATCAGTATGATCGGACGCGAGTACGACTTCGAGCAACTTTCGCGCGGCGAGATGAACCGCGTGACCATGGCGGTATCGTGGGCCTTCCGCGACGTATGGGAGAGTCTGAACGGCCCGATGAACCTCTATTTCGTGGATGAGCTGCTTGATCAAGGCATGGACGAGATGGGCGCAGAAGCGGGTCTCGCCATCCTCAAGTCATTCGGCCGGGATCGAGGCAAGAACGTCTTCCTGATTTCCCACCGGGACAGCCTCATCGGTCGCATCGACAGGACGCTGCTCGTTCGAAAGGAGAATGATTTTTCGTGGATTGAAGAAGACGCTATTATTTGAGAAGGGTGTTTGTTATGGCAAAGAAATTTGTTTGGTCGATCGAGTTTGCCGGTGGTATCGATAATGTAACCAAGAGTTATCTTGAGGAATACAGGCCGTATCTCAAAGGAAATAGTGCTTACACCGATCATCTCGTTCTGCTTACCAATACCGACGATGCCATGCACATCCGCATGCGTTTCGATGACAATATCAAGAAAGTCGAGAAGCTCTGTCTTTGAGATCAAAAACCCCAGGACCAGCATCCTGGGGTTTCTGCTATCGCCACTGGGGCGCTCGGCGAAATCTAAAAGGCCTCGCAAGGAGCGCCGTCCGTACCGGCCATCAGGCGGCGGCCTGCCTGATGGCGTCGCGGTTGGTCTCGAAAAATGTCTTGAGGTCGGTGATCAGAAAGATGCCATGCTTGCTGGCATAGCGGCAATGGTTGCCGAACACGAAGCGCCCTTCGAATGCTCCTGGGACAACGACGTATGACCCGCGCAAATTGACCTTGAAGCAGACGAACCAAAGGTCTCCGTCGTCTATGGCGTCCAGTGCCTGGCCGATCCATTCATCCAGGACGGGCTGGGGGCCGGGCTGCATGAGTTGGTGGAAGCGGAAATCGGCGTAGAACTTGGCTTCGAGCACCAGCTTCGGCATATCGTCGGGCGGAACGATATCTCCCTTGAGACCCTTGATCTGCCCCTCGCTCAAATTCGTTTTGCGAGCGGCATTCTTGCCGCCGATGAAGGCACCCGAGTTTGCCGACCGGATAAACGATCCCCCGAATACGGCACTGAGATATTTGCATAATTCGCGCTCGTAGCCCGAGCCCTTGTTTTTGGATTTGCTTCCGCCAGCCATTTTGGTATAACAAGAAAATCAATATATACGTATTTATTTTCCGGGCGGGCTTGTGGTCCGTCCGTAATCATTCATTGAGGGATTGCATATGATTAGTAATAACAATGTCGGCGCGTGGTCATATCAGCTGACACCGACGCCGCGCGAAGTAAATCAGTTTCGACAGATTATCAAGGAAGAGACCCGTTATTACAACGCGGTCGTATCGGGTCTTGCCGGTCCCATTCGGTCAATCGGCGACACGATCATAAAGCTTACAGGCCACTGGGAGGAGATGTTTGGCCTCGCCGCAGCACTCAGCGTGAATCCTCTCCGGGATGAGACCGCCCGCGCGAGTTTTGCCAAGTACGCTCCGCTGATCGAGAGCGCCGACGAGCGTACGAAGCTCGTGTTCGATGTCGTTACGGCGCCTGCCTATTTGGCGGCCCTCGTCCGTCGGGCGATTGCGATTGAGGCGCTTCGTGCGGCTCGCGACCAGGTCACCGCTATGCGTGCGACTGTCAATTCTGACACTCAGGTCTACCGGAACCTTGTGACGACGCTCACACCCTATGAGCCGGGCCAGAAGCGTCACATCCAGATTCCGGTCAAGGCCTGCACCATCAACGATGCTCAGGACGGCAAGATCGCGATCAAGATACCCTACCTGCGTGATCCGATAACGGTCTCAGCTCCACCGGTGTCGTGGAACCTGATGATCATCAAGGATGATGACACGCGCTGGACGATGACACTCCTGCGCGAGAAGTCCATGTATCTTATGGGACGTGCTGATGCTCCGGGTCTGCGCAAGCGCCGCAAGAAGGCGCAGCGCCGAACCTCGGAGAAGGCTTGATGGTAGTCAGCATCGCGCAGGAGATTCCCCGTCGCTACCATGACAGGCTCAACAAGCCCTACCTGCTGGAGGACGGGGAGTATCTAGACCCCATCCGGGTCGAGTACCGCATCAGGGACAAGTTCGTCTTCCGCAAGATCGTCGATGCCCTGTTCGAGGGCATCACCCGCGTGGAGCTCATGAAGCGCTACCGGAAGATCGAGCGCACGGACGAGAACTGCATCAACCTGCTCGCGAGCATGGCGGAGGAGAAGTACGGGTTTCCGGCGCCGATCGCGAGGAAATTCGTTGAAAGGCGCATCCACTTCCTGATGCGGGAAACGAATGAGACGGTGGCGCGTACCGTCGCGCCGACGGCTCAGGACCTTGCACGTGAAGATCGGGTGAGGACTCTAAAACGGATGCGAAAGTGGAGGAGGGATTACTCCCACCGCAATCTGTAGGCGAGGGCAGATTCCGTATTCTCGAAGCTGAAACCGTCCTCGTTCATGCACCAGAGACCAGTCGTGTTTTCGACGATCCACATGACGCGAAGTGCGATTTCACGGTCGCGGATCAGAGGTATCTCGAAGACATGGGGTTGTGTCTTGCTGGTGTAGCGAGGGAGCTGGTCGAGACGATGGACACCCCTCAGGAACTCCGGAAGGGGTCCATCGTGTTCGATGACCATCAGGCGGATGAGCCTGTTCACATGTGAAATGGTCGCGCCGAGGAACCTTTCCACGTCCGTGAGGTGGGAGCTGATGGAAGCAACTTCCGCCTTCATAGGAGGGGTATCCTCGTTTTTTCCGTCATGCGGAGCCGTTCGTCGATTTGCTTCATGATATCCTTTCGCTCGACGGGCGAAAGAGTCCATGCCTCTTCTCGTGTGAGACCACCGCGCATATGCCACAGAATCGTGTAGATGTGGCGCCGCAGTTCCTTCTGCTCCGCGTAGAGTTCACCGTACAGCTCCTGAACTTCCGCTTCCGTCTTGCAGTTCAGGAGCCTTGCCCGAAAAAACTGGATGGATTGAACTCCAGCTGGACATCCCATGTGTGATTGCACTTCTGGCACACCGCTTCCAGTGAGCGATTGATGCCTCCCTCGTTGAGTTCCTGAACACCCTTCTGGATCGCTTTTGACCACGACGCGGAGACTTTGTCCAGAAATTCTCGGATCATCCTCTTGTCGGTGACGGTGACATCCGGCAGGACGATCGAGACGATGCTGTCGGCAAGCACCTCGGTATTGAGATCGGCAAGCTTTCGATAGCTCTGGTGCAGAACCTTCTGACGCTCATCTTCATCCAGTTGCTCGGCGTACTGCGCGCGGCGTGTCTCCTGGAAGGCGGCCATCGCGATCTTGGCGCCGGTGCGGATGTCGTGCGGCCGAAGGTATACGACGGCCTCCGCATCGAGACGGATGTGCTTTCCTCCAGGAATTTCCTTCATCGTGCTCAGGACGGCCGGGATGTTGCAGGTGAATGAATTCTGGTGGCCGCAGGAAGGGCAGGAGGCTTCAACATCCATGTCGTTTCCCGACGTGGCCGCCCGGATGGCGAGCATGAGTACATCGAGGTCGGGCAATGAGACGTATTCAGGAGCCCTGATCGACGGGACGCACGAACGAATAAGCTCCTCAATGGCGTAGCCGCTCATCAGCGCATCAGGCGACTTCAGAAGCATTTCATCGGCTGCCCTCATCGGGAACACGGGTAGCTCACCTGTTGCGGTGAACTCTATAGTTCCGGGGGGCATGTAGGCGCCCTTGGTCGGGATCGTGATGTGAACACCCGGCACGCGGAAGTACTTCGCAAGTGGGTTGGTGTTGGTCGGGGCCGGACGTGCGGCAGGCTGGCTGAACATTTCACTCTCGTCGAAATCGTCGATCATAATTCCCTGCTTAGAAGTTATATGCGTATTTATCTATTCAATAACCGACGACTTATCCGTCGCGTAAATACAACACGGCGCAACGGAAAAAGTCCATGGAACGCGAAGACGAAATAATCGACGGCCTTAAAAAGGTAGCAGAAAACCTGAAGAGGGTTAGCGGTATCTTTGCAGATGTCGCGAAGGAGAGTTACGACAACTCGACTGCCGGTGCCCGTTTGCGTCGGGACATGTTCAGCAACTATGAGAGCATGGACGAGGCCACCGGCAAGATGGCGGCTACCATCCAGAAGGCTGCCAAGGCTTCTGGTCATCTCGACCGCGTCAACCAGGGCGTCGTCAACGCCATCAGCATGCTCGGCAAGGACGTGAACTTCGCGGCTGAGGCTCTTCAGGGCTTCAGCAGGACCATTCTGGGCGGCTTCCTGGGCGGTGCCTTCGTTGCAGGCATCATCGGCTGGACGAAGAGTTTGACCGCCACCTATCGCGAAATGACCGAGTATGGTCAGACCTTCTCGGGCGGCATCATGGAGATGGCCCGCACGGCTTACCTCGGAAACATGTCGCTCGACGAATTCACCCGCGTCGTCAAGGAGCACTCGGTCACACTCGCGCAGATCGCGGGCAATAGCGAAGCCTTCGCGAAGCTCTCGGCGGATGTCCGCAAGGCGACCGAGAGCATGGGCCTGTACGGTTACACCATCGAGGGCATGAACGACATGATGCTCCAGCAGCTCGAAGTCATGCGCCTCAACGGCATCCTGGAGAACTTCGACCATCACCGGGTGTCGGAGAACATGCAGACGTTGGCGCGGGACACGTCGTTCCTCTCGACGGCGTTCGGCAAGAGCCGCAGGGAAATCCTTGAGACGAGCAAGCGCGCGCAGATGGACAGCCGCTACATGGCGTTGATGCTGTCCAAGGATGCCAAGGAGCGACTGTCCGAGCAGGAAAGGTACGTATCGGCTATCAATTTCATGGCCTCTCAGGCCAATGAAGCCGGACAAATCCTCTCCACGTTCCTGGCCCAGACCATAGGCTCGGGTGGAATAGCGGCCTACACGGACGCCTTCAGGAACCTCTTTAGCGGCATGCTTCCGGAGGCCGCCTTCGCCATGGAGAGGTTCGTCCAGGACATCGAGGCGGGCATCCCTAAGGACCAGAAGTTTGAGCGCTATCATGCGTTCATCAAGGAGTTCGACGCCATGTTCAGCCCGGATGTCATGGCGCGGCTCAGAACGCATGCGATGGACGAAACTACTCGCCAGCAAGCTGAATCGCTGATTGCCTTTGCTGCTGAGATCAAGAATGCGGCCAACCGCGACATCAAGGAGGCGAAGAAGCAGGCTGAGCTGTCCAGCCACTACACGAACAATGCTCTCAAGGCAGCCGAGGTGTGGAGCCGCTTCACGACCGCGATCCAGTATTCCTTCACCCCGCTGATCCTCGGGCCGCTTGAAGCTTTCACGAAGTCTCTCGAACGGCTCAATAGCACCGGCATGATCGACAAGATCGCGGACTCGGCCACACGCCTGGTCGGACGCATCGAGGACTGGGTGAACTCCTTGAACACCGAGGATTCCATGCTGCGAATACAGAAGTTCGCAGAGCAGGTCATCGGTTCATTCTCCAAACTCATGACTGTCGGCTCGGCGACCATGGAAGCGCTGTTCGGGCCGAACGGAATCCTCACTGCCCTCGGCCGTGTGGCGATGACCCTGTCTCCGATGCTGATCGGTATCGCCGACGGCCTGCTCTCGGCGGCCAACTTCCTTCTGGACATCTTCAACAGTTTCACCTCGGCCCTGGGGTCGTTTGGCGGCAGCGTCAATATCGCGGCCGATACGGCAAACAAGTTCGCTGACATGCTGAGGCTGGCGGGCGAGTACGGTACGTACGCCCTGCTTGGTATAATCGCCTTCAAGAAGCTTAGCGGCTTCGTCCAGTCCGTGGCGAACTGGACCGGACTGCGCACGATCTCGATGGCCGCCACTGCGGTCTACGTCTCGGGAAAGACGATCTTCGACAGCGTTGGCAAGCGCTTTGGCGGTCGTGACAAGGATGATGGGGATGGTAGTCCGCGCGGCCGGGGAGGGCGCATGCGCCGGGTGGCAGGAAAGATAGCGGCTGTAGGCGGCACTCTCGCCGGTTCGGCGATGATGTACGGCTCCGACTTCATCTCCACCGTGTCGGATGCGCTGTACGACACGGGATCGAAGGTCGCCAAAGGAGCAAGCGAGGCCGCTACAGCCGCCGCGACGAAGGCGTCGGAGATCGCCAGCAAGGGGGCGGAGGCTACAGCAAAGGCTTCCCAGTCGCTCTTCACCAAGGGGCTTGGCACACTCGGGCTCTTCGTGGAGGCAATCAACGCCACCAAGGACCTCCATGACCTGTACCAGCGCAAACAATCCAATGAACTGACGGAGCAGCAGTTCGCAGCAAAGGTGGTTGAGATCATCACCTCCAAGGTCTCCGGAGCCGCAGGCGCGTATGCGCTCGGAATACTCGGAGCCGGTGCCGGATCGTTGATCGCTCCCGGCCTGGGATCGACGGTCGGTGGCATCGCGGGCGGTGTCGCGGGATTCCTTGGTGGGGAGTACATCGGCGAACGGATTGCTGAAGCCATCGTGAAGCAGCTGGCGACACCAGCCAATCCGCCCACAGAAAAGATTGCGGCTACGCCTGATGCCGGTGCCCTGACAAAGGATGACCTGGCCCAGAGTCAGAAGGCCTTCGAGGACAAATTGGCGAATTGGGATCAAAACCCCGGAGGTGTTTCGATGGGCGATGTCTTGGCGAAACTCTCCTCCATCGAGCAGGCCATCAGGGACCAGACTGCTATCGAGGCCCAGCTGAGCAACCGCGACTATCGCGAGGCTCAGAAAAACATGCACCTGCTTAGCAATAGTTTGTCCAGAATTAGCCAGTGAGTGGTATACTGGCTTAAATAGTTTAGCGATTTTATAGTAGGGTGTTAATGTCCTGGAAGAAATATTTTAGGGTCCAGAAAACCTCTGTTGTGCCTGATCATCTCTCCTCCATTCTTGCGTCTACGGCGGAAACAGCTGCGAGATATGCTTCTCCTCTTCCGCATGTCTACACAGGTCATCCAAGCCGTCTTCAGAGATACTACCAGTATGATGACATGGATCGGGACTCGGACATCAACGCCGCCCTCGATACCATCGCTGACTTCTGCACCCAGTCTGAGGAACAGACCGAGGAGCCGCTGCGCCTCAATTTCGTGAAGGAGGCGTCGGAGACCGAGGTCAGAATTCTTAACTCGCTCCTCAACAAGTGGGTCTCGATCAACCAGTTCCGCTCGAAGCTCTGGTATATCTTCCGCAAGACGATCAAGTATGGAGACGCATTTTTCCTTCGCGATCCGGAGACTGGCGAGTGGTATTGGCTCGATGAGTTCTCGGTCGTGATGGTCAAAGTAGATGAAAGTGAGAAGACGCCGACCGAGTACATAGTTCGAAATCTCGACTTCAATCGGGCCGCCAAGTTCGCCACCAAGCGCGTCGATCCGAGTGAGTACCATCACGGGCTGGCGACGATCACCGCAACGAGCGCCCGTCCGGTCGGTACGATGACCGGATCACCCAACTTCGCGATGATCGGCTCCCATATCGACCAGCGGAGCCTCAGAAACCAGACCAATAATAATGCCAACGAGTTGCAGGTCATCGACGCCGAGCACGTCATCCATCTGTCCCTGTCGGTCGGCCTCGACATCAATTGGCCCTTCGGTGCATCGATCCTCGAACCAATCTACAAGACCTTCCGCCAGAAGGAGCTGCTCGAAGACGCCATCATCATCTATCGCGTCCAGAGAGCACCCGAGCGCCGCATCTTCTACATCGACGTTGGCTCAATGCAGGGCGCGCGGGCCAAGGCCCACATCCAGCAGATCAAGAACGAAATCCATCAGCGCCGCATTCCCAACAAGACAGGCGTCGGTGGATCGATCCTCGACACCGCCTACAACCCGCTGAGCATGATGGAGGACTACTTCTTCGCCCAGACGGCGGAAGGGCGAGGCTCCAAAGTCGAGACGCTTCCTGGTGGAGACAACCTGGGCGAGATCGGGGACCTCGACTATTTCACCCGCAAGCTTGCGCGAGGTCTCAGGATTCCGCCGTCCTACCTGTCGCTGACCGATGAGGGCGGCGCCATCTACAACGATGGACGGGTGGGCCAAGCCCTCATCCAGGAATTCCGCTTCAACAAGTTCTGTATGCGTCTTCAGAACCTTCTGGCCCCGGCGTTCGACGCAGACTTCAAGAGATTCGTGCGTGAGAACGGCGTCCAGATCGACGAGGCGATCTACTACGTAACGTTCTACCCGCCGCAGAACTTCGCCAAGTACCGCCAGATCGAGGTCGATGCCCAGCAGGTCGGAGTCTATATGCAGGTCGCGGAAAACAAGCGTCTTTCCGAGCGCTTCAAGCTGAAGCGTTTCCTCGGCCTGAGCGAGGACGAAATCCTGGAGAACGAGCGCCTTTGGGCGATGGAAAACGCCGAGAGAATCAAGGCTGCCACGGGTGCCACTCCAGCCGAGACCGAGCACGACACGGACCTCTCGTCGGTCGGCATCAGGACGAACGACTCGTTCAGAAGCATGTCGATGTCCACGCCTCCGTCTCAGAACGGACCGCTGGATGAACTGGAGTACTTCAACGCACTCGGTGCGTTCGGCAATGCGCCTGGCGAACCGCCAGCTTCCCCCAACGAGACGCCGGAACAGTAAAGGAGACAGAGATGCGCCTACTTGAGTTCACTGATGAGGTCGTTGCAACCGGGCACTACGACCCGGCCGAGGATAGGATGAACACCCGCAATTTGGGTGATACGCGAAAGCCCGTCCTGACGCTGCGGAAGCTCAACAAACTGAAGAAAATGAGAGCCGTCCGCCAGCTTGAGGCTCTCAAGAGGCAGGACTTGATGGCCGTCATGTACGGGGATGCTGACTCCGATCGAGGAAGAATGGGAGGCGGCTTTAGTTTTTGAGGAAGGCGGCTTTGGGCCGCCTTTTTTATTATCGACAGTATAGAAAAACAGCTCAAAAACCACCCTTATCGAGGGTATTTCTCCGCGTAGCAATAAATAACAACAGATGCAATGGCATCCGAGCAACCAAATGTGGAGAAATACCTATGCGTTCCATTCTTGAGAAAGCGCTGATTCACCTTATCAATGAGGAGAAGGAGCAGGCGGAAGCGCTGTTCCACAAGTTTATTGTCGAGCGCGCGCGTCAGGTCCACGAGTCTCTTCGCAATGAGGACGACGACATCGTGGATGACATCGACGACATCGTCGCCGACGAGATGTTCACCGAGGAAGACCTCCGTGGACTGGAGGACGACGAAGAGAACGGCGTCGATGGTGAAGAAGATGAGGGCGCCGAGGAGGGTGCTGAGGATCGCGAGGAAGAGGTCTCGGCCGATGAAGAGGACGACGACCTTGAGGACGACGCCGAGAAGGTCGCTGTCGATCTCGACATCGACGTTGAGGACGCCAGCGAGGAGGACGACGAGGACGAGGACGAGATTTCCGATCCTGAGGCAGAAGAGCGCATCGCTCGTCTTGAGGATCAGCTGGAGAAGCTGACTCAGGAGTTCGAGGAGCTGATGGCTGCCGAACAGGCAGAGGAAGAGGCCGACGAGGAAGAGGAAGAGGAAGAGGACGAGGAAGAGGACGAGGAAGAGGAAGGCGAGCTCGATACTGAGCTGTCCGACGAGGAGGCTGAAGAGATTGCCGACACCGTCGAGGACGACATGCAGGACGAGGTCCGTGAGTCCGAGGAGGACCTTGAGGACTTCGATGGTCTGGCCGAGTCCGCCCTGAGCGATCTTGAGAAGGTCAACGTCGAGAACAGTGACGGCAAGGAAGTCGGCAAGGGCAGGATCATCGACCGCAATACCCGTTCGGCCGTTCCCGGCAAAAAGGCCGATCCGAAAAATGCCAGGCCAGTTGCCATTAAGGGCGAGACGCATGTCGGCTTCGACCGCGAGCCCGCTCCCCCGGTCAAGGAAATGAAGAAGCGCCGCAACGTTCGCTCGAAGGCGACGGATGGCATGAAGCCCGTTTCCAAGGAAGGAGACAAGAAGGCGCTCGTCAATAAGCCGATGTGCTGATTGAAATAAAGAAAATAATAATAAGTTGAGGTTGCGTCATGACCATGTTTTTGAAGGAAAGCCTTTCATTTGATCAAGCCAATGTCGTTTATGAGGCCGCAGAGGATCAAGGCGGCAAGGGCAAAAATCTTTTCATGAAGGGCATTTTCATTCAGGGCGGTGTGCGCAACCTCAACGAGCGCATCTATCCGGTGCGCGAAATTCAGAAGGCCGTAGATCACGTCAATGACATTCTCCGGCGCGGTGAGAGCGTCCTCGGCGAATGCGACCACCCGGAAGAACTGACGATCAATCTTGATCGTGTTTCCCATAAGATCGAGTCGATGTGGATGGACGGTAATTCCGGCTACGGAAAGCTCCGTATTCTTCCGACCCCGATGGGAAATATCATAAGAACCCTTATTGAGGCGGACGTAAAACTTGGTGTTTCCAGTCGCGGTTCTGGAAACGTCAATGAACGAGGTGAAGTATCCGATTTCGAAATCATCACCGTAGACATCGTTGCCCGGCCGTCCGCTCCAAATGCGTATCCGAAGCCGGTCTACGAAGCCCGCTACAGCAGACGCGGCGCCGTTATTCAAGACCTCGCCGAAGCTGTTTCTCACGACCCCAAGGCTCAAAAGTATCTCTACGAAGAGCTTATGAACTGGATCGATAATCTTAAGTGTTAAATACACCGGAGGAGTAATTCTGATGGATAATGTTGCCAAAATTCTTGGAGAGAGCGGTCTTCCGAAGGAGATGATCGATTCCCTCCAGGAGGCATTCGAAAAGAAGGTCTCGGAAGCGCGCGCTGACATCGAGCTGTCGCTGCGCGAGGAGTTCGCCCAGCGTTATGAGCACGACAAGGCGAACCTGGTCGAGGCCATGGATCGCATGCTCTCCGATGTCGTGAACAAGACCGAAAAGGAGAAGGCCGAGGAGGTCGCCAAGCTGAAGGAAGCGCGTGACAACTTCGCCACCGCTGTCAAGGAAGCTCGCGAGCACTACAAGGCCAAGCTCGCTGAACACATTTCCCAGTCGCGGAAGCTCATCGATGCGCAGCTGACCAAGACGATTCGCTCCCTTAACGAGGAGAAGAAGGCTCTCAAGGCCAGGAAGAAGAAGCTCGATGAGCAGTACCAGGCCGTAAAGGCGGATGTCGCCAAGGCGACGGCTCAGCGCCTGAAGAAGATCGACGAATTCGTGGTTAACCAGCTCAGCAAGGAGCTGACGGAGTTCCGCCAGGACAAGCGTGCCCTCGTCGAAGCTCGCGTCAAGGTCGTTGCGGAAGGCCGTCAGAAGATTGCCGAGACCAGAAAGAAGTTCATCAAGGATGCGGCCCGCAAGGTCGAGTCCGTGATCACATCGACTCTGAAGCATGAGATGTCTCAGCTTCACGAGGACCTCGAACGGAACCGGCAGAACAACTTCGGTCGCCGTATTTTCGAGGCTGTCGCTGCGGAGTTCATGGCCTCCTACTTCACCGAGGGGTCTGAAATTCGCAAGCTCCAGAGCATTCTGGAGAGCAAGGACAAGGCTCTCTCCGAGGCCCAGGCCAAGCTCAACGAGGCCAATGAGGAGCTGAATATTCTCCAGCGCAAGATGCGCCTCGCCGAGGAACGTGCCAATCGCGCGAAGATCATGGGAGAACTCCTGTCCGGTCTGAGCCGCGAGAAGCGAGCCGTCATGGAGTCTATGCTTGAGACCACCAAGACGGAGCACCTGCGGGCCACCTTCGACAAGCTGCTGCCCGTCGTCCTGAACGAGACGCGCCGCAAGCATGCCCGCGAGAGAGACGTTCTCAACGAGGCGAAGTCTGTTCGTCGCACCGTCCCCGTCACCGGAGACAAGACCCCCGCTCCCTTCGCTCAGGGCCTCTTCGAGGAAGACAGCGAGGTTGCTGAGGTTGTGCGTCTCGCAGGCATTCGAAAATAAGGCTTAAATGCCCGTTTTTAGCGTAATCAAGTAAATATACTTGGAAAAAGTAATTCGGTTTAGCCGGTTCTTTGAAGTAATTGGGAGCAAAATAATATGAATATTCTTTTCGAGTCCCAGTGGAAGAGAACGAAGGAAGCCCTCTGCGAGGGTCGTGATCTCACCCACAACCAGGACGGTTCTCGCAACGACACCAAGCGTCGGGTTATGGAAACCGTTCTTGAGAACACCCGCCGCGAGCTGATGCTACTTGAGCAGGCCACCGCTGGCGCCACGAACGCCGCCTCGGTCGCGACCCTCAACAAGGTTATCCTGCCGGTCATCCGTCGCGTCATGCCGACCGTCATTGCGAACGAAATCATCGGTGTTCAGCCGATGACTGGTCCGGTCGCCCAGATTCACACCCTGCGCGTCCGCTATGCCGACACCTTCCCGGCTGACGGTTCGGGTGTCACCGCTGGCGCTGAGGCCCTGTCGCCCTTCGATATCGCCCGCTTCTACTCGGGTAACGGCGATGTCAACAAGCCGGGCGCTGCTCCGACCGCCGTGCTTGAGGGGCGCGCTGGTAACCGCCTGTCGATCCAGATTCTGAAGCAGGTCGTCGAGGCCAAGACCCGTAAGCTCAGCGCTCGCTGGACCTTCGAGGCCGCTCAGGACGCCCAGGCTCAGCAGGGCATCGACATCGAGGCCGAGATTCTCGCGGTTCTCGCCCAGCAGATCACCGCTGAGATCGACCAGGAAATCCTTGCTTCGCTCCGTGCTCTGCCGGGTGCTCCGACCTCTGTCTTCTCGCAGACCGCCGTGACCGGCACCCCCACCTTCGTCGGTGACGTTCACGCCGCTCTCGCCACTCTCATCAACCGTCAGGCCAACCTGATCGCGTCCCGTACGCGCCGTGCGGCTGGTAACTGGGTCGTCGTCTCGCCGACCGCGCTGACGATCCTCCAGTCCGCCACCACCTCGGCCTTCGCCCGCACGACCGAGGGCGTGTTCGAGGCTCCGACCAACACCCGTTACGTCGGTACCCTCAACAACACCCTGCGCGTCTACGTGGACCAGTATGCGTCTGACTCGACGCCGGTCCTGGTCGGTTACAAAGGCAATGAAACCGATGCTGCGGCGTTCTACTGCCCGTACGTCCCGCTGACCTCTTCGGGCGTTCTGATCGACCCGCAGACGATGGAGCCGGTCGTGTCCTTCATGACCCGTTATGGCTACGTGGAGCTTTCGAACTCTGCGACCTCGCTTGGTAACGCTGCTGATTACCTGGGTCTTGTTGGTATCGACACCTCCTCGCTGACGTTCATTTAAAGAAAGCGGCAATAAAATGCAAGCAAAAAGGCGCCAATTTCGGCGCCTTTTTGTTTTTACAGGCTGGGCGTAATGCACTTCAGTGTCTTGGCGTCCATCTGAGCAGCATGGAGCCGCAATCGTAAATTCTCCAGAATCCGAGATTGTTCATGATCTCGCGCTCTGTGTCCCCCTCGGCATCGGGAAACAGCGCAACAAAAAGGCCCGCTGGAGCGGGCCTTTCTCATCAAGTCCGGCTCTGTCAGAACCGGTAGTTGACGCCGACCGTGAACAGGTGGTCACGCCCCTTGTTGAACTGGAACGGGGCCACGTAGCGGTACCGGCCGTCGATGTCGAGGTTGTCAGTGACGGCATAGCGAAGGCCAGCGCCAAGGACATAGACGCCGATGCGCTCGTTCCACTTCACGTCATCGGCGAAGCGGAAGCCAGCACCAGCGAGGACGTAAGGGGTGAAGCGGTCGAAGTCATGCTCCAGGATGGCGTTGGCAGTGAACATGTGGCCGCGCACGCCCTTCTTGCCACCCAGGTAGTCGTAGTCGGCCTCAAGGCGGACCATGCCGAAGTCATAACCGGCGCCGACACCCACGACGGCGCCCTTTCCGAGAGTTGCGCCGCCAGCGTGACCGGAGACATAGAAACCGGTCTTGGCGAAGGTCGGAACGACCATCACGGGACGGGCGGGGAGAGCGGCCCGGTTAGGCACGTCGGCGGCGACGGTCGGCGTGGATGCGATGGCGACAAATGCGAAAGCGAAAAGGCCAAGCGCGGCCGTAAGAATCTTCTTCATGAAATATCCTTCCACTGATTGAAAAAACTCGTTGAACGAGAATGCCTCATACATAGCGGAACGCTTGCGTCTATGTCCAGAATTTCGTATACGAAATGGCACCTGAGGCGTTCACAGTGATATTTAGGCAACATATTGAGGGCAGAGATAGTGGGCTTATGGGGAATTGTAGGCCGTATATTTTGTCTTGGTGTCGATATGTCCCGACCAAGAAGGAGCGTCCACGTAATTCGATAGATGATTCAGCCCTGGTCGGTCTGACGACATCCTGGCTGACGCAGCGTGATGAGCGGAAGGAATGAGGGAATACGTCATCGAGCTGTGGTGAGTACTGCTCAGTGAGTACGCCGCAGCAGCTACACCGGGTGAGCGTTTCCCAGAAACGCTGGACATTCGCGTCGGGAGGGCCGCCATCGAGTACATTCGCAGGACGCCGCTCAGGAAGCTCTTCCCCGATACCTTTGACCGCGAGTGGTCTGACGAGGAGCTGGCGGCGCTCGAAAACACACGAAGGAGAAAGGGCCCGGCGTAATTAAGGTTTTCGCGGACACATTTCGGATCGAGAACCGTCTTGAGAACGTTACCGTTCATATTTCGTCTGACATGACAACGTCATCGGACGAAGAGAAGAGAATGGAAATTTTCTTCTATGGACGGAACAGCCTAGATAAGGTATACGAAATACTCGGAGTTACCAAAGATAGGCGAGTAACGAGTTGAGGGACACGATGAGGGGTTATGTCATTGCGCTAGGGAGGGAGATTGCCGTCTGTTACGCTCAGGAGATGGAGGACCAGAACGGGGCGCCTCCCGACGAGAGCCACTTCATCCGTATCGGGAAGGTCGCTGTGGACTTCGTGCGGGCAACTCCGCTGACGACCATGTTTGACGCCTTTGACAGGGCGGAGTGGGGTGAGGAGGAGTTGATCGAGATCGGGCGGATCACGCAGACGCATCCTCTATCCTACAAGCGCAAGGGTGTCGGTAGCTCCGACCGTCACGACTGTCACGTCATTCGCAATCATGATGGCGAGATCGACGTTTTCCTGACTACCAGTCGGGATCGTTATATCGAGGAAATTGTAAATCTGCGTCGGTTCGCTATTGGGCGTTCCGCCCTGTTCAAGATGATTGAGTTTTCCCGGTGCAATGAGGAAGTCGTGAATGCTATTTAGTCGATAGACGGGGCACAAAAACCGCCGATACACGGCGGTTTTTACATTCTAAATAGTCATGTGCGGCACAAATAAACCAACCCACAAAAGGGAGGCCCACGTGGCTAAACACAGTACCCGGCGTGCCAAGCGCGCCAATAAGCCAAACCCGCGTGAGGACCGGAACTACGGTCGTCACACTCATGAAGCTGAGATCATCCCGATCGGTGACCACGAGGATCGCAGGCTGGCCCGGAAGAGGCGAGTGGAAATCATCCCGCGCAATCTCGCCCAGGAGGAATACGTCGAAACCCTCTACGACGCGAGCAAGCACATCGTCTTCGCAATGGGACCTGCCGGATGCGGCAAGACTCTCCTCGCGACTCTATATGCCATCCAGCAACTCCAGACAGGCAGTATCGATCGGATTGTCATCACCCGTCCGGCCGTGAGCACAGACGAGCAGCACGGGTTCCTGCCTGGAACTATCATCGACAAGATGTCTCCTTGGGTCACCCCCATCATGGACGTGTTCAAGGAGCACTACTCGGTCTCACAGGTGGAGCGCATGCTTCAGGAGGAGATCATCGAGATCGCTCCCCTGGCCTATATGCGCGGCAGGACCTTCAAGCGGTCCATCGTGATCTTCGACGAGGCCCAGAATGCGAGCTCAAGCCAGATGAAGATGGTGCTCACCAGAATTGGAGAAGGCACCCGAATCTTCGTGACAGGCGATCTCCAGCAACACGACAGAGGCTACGCTCAGAACGGCCTCAAGGACTTCGTTGAAAGACTGGAACGTATAGGATCGGATGCCATTGCAGTTTGTAAGTTCACTAATGAAGATGTTGAGCGTCATCCCGTGATTGAGGACGTTCTTAGGATTTACGGAGATTAATGAGCGCCTAATTGTTGGCCGCACACAGTGCCTCTGGGTTGCGCCCGGAGGCTTTTCATTTTAGAATTATCGTATTACGCAATGCTGGGGGATAGATGTAACATATCAAATCCATCGGAGATTTCTATGAGGGAATCCTATTGGCGGGGGAATGTTTTGGTATCAGTCCCTCTCGAAGGGGAAGAAGAAAAGAAACTCGCCCAGATCGGTGGCCGGTCGGCACAGAGGGGTGGACCGTTACCTGCGGCGATGATGCCGCGCCCACCAAGTTTCAGGATTACAACGAGGCGCGTAGGTTTGTGCGGGCGAAGATGCGTGCCGCTGGATACTCCATCATCTCATCAAAGGACGGCCGCCGACGGTCAGGGCGAATGACCTTCGATTGAAAGGCACCGTGCGGTGCCTTCTACATCCGCCAGTGCTGATTGCACCTGGCCTCGTACTTATCAGTCGCCCCAAGCTCGATGTGGGGTCCATCCGCAGCGTGGTGACCGGTGGTTGAGCGATGGGTCTTTGACGCCGGTCGGCCGCAGACCGTGCAGTTTGCCCTGGCCTTGATGATCTCGTCCGCCATGGCGGCAAGACTGGCTGTGATCGCGAACGGAACTCCGTTGATGTCCAGATCGAGACCACCAGCGACCACGTCGATACCCCTTCCGAGGCACCCACGGACCCAGGAGACAGTGTCCCCGGATACGTAGGGCTCCATCATGAACTGGACCTCGTCCAAGACCACGAGATCGACACCCTGCATGTCGTCGAGAGGGGGGAGGGTGGTCAGGTTTTCTGCCGTCGTCCTCAGGCCGTCGTGGGAGACGATCTCAGTCTCGGAATAGCGATTATCGAACGCGGGCTTGAAAACGCGAACATGCAGTCCCTGACCGTTGCGCGCCCACAGGACACGCTTCAACATTTCGGTCGTCTTTCCGGCGTACATCGGCCCGCAAACAAGAGTAAGTGAACCGTAACTCATGGTCATTATTAAATCAATATCATAAAAATCGACATATATAATATTCGTTGAACGCTATAATTCCTTGAATTTACGTCAATTACGTAGAGTTGGAGGCTCGACAGGTCCTAGAAGGTGTCGTCGAACCTGTCGAGTTTCGCTGACGGCGGTGTCGATCTCGTTCTAATCGACGATCAGATGGACCCGTGTGCGAATGACACGGGCCACGGGTCTGATGTCCTCTTGAGACAAGCACAGCCAGGCTGTGTTGTGTCATTGAGGTCGCAAGCTACCACCGAGAATAGAGCGAGGTCGATGGCGTTTTCGTCCTGGGTGACACAGAAGCACAGAGAAGCTCCCGAATATCGCCTATAACTAGGCAATACCCTGCAAACTAGAGGCGTACGTCGCCAGGTCGCGTTTCATGTCGGCGATCGGCTGCAAGGCATATCCTCCGACCGTCCAGTTCCGCCCCTTGCGGGTCGCTGTTACCTCTATGAACGCTCCACGTCGATCTCCGAACCGCTCGATGATCGCGCTAGGGATCAGGTACATAGCGATGGAGCCGATTCCTCGCACCATGACCCCTATAACGATGCACCTCGCATGCCCATTCGGAGCCTCAAATCGGACCTGATCCGCGTCCTCCTTCGCCAGGCAAACAGAGATGTTCCGCTGTCGCCCGTTGATGATGGCGTAGATGTCAACACCCTCATTCGGATCGTCGGGATCGGGAAGAGCGCAGTGCCCACCCGAAAGCTGGATGAAACCGGCTACAACATTCGTGGCTCCACTTTCAGCGAGCCTTCGAGCGGGGCGCTGTGCCACGTCGATGTCAGGAGCAACTCCGAACGCCAGCCAACCATAGTCCACGCCAAGCAGAGTGGCCAAAGACTTCAGCGCGCTGTGCCGAGGCACTGTGACGCCGTTGTACCATTTGCGGACGGTCTCGCGCGTCACGGATATACCGTAATGAAGTTCAAGCTGGTCACGAATCCAAGTCAATCGCCCGCGATTAAACGGAGGCACCAGAGGGTTATTCTCGCAAACCTCTTGGAGCCGCTTCGCAAAATCTTTGTATGGAAGATTCACCGTCATCAAATGCTCCTCCAGGGCATTCCGACTTGCCATGACCAAATAGGCACCAAAAAAGTGCCTGTTCACCTCTTAATCGGCACTGGCGAACGGAGTCAAGATGGTCCGCCCCGGCTTCACAGGAGCTGTTCGGCGATGTCATGCCAGCTCCGCACACGGGTAACGGCCGCGATCGGATCGCACTCGTTGTAGGGTCGGGTCAGCAGGAAGGTCCTATGCCCGACTGAAGCGCCATCGATGGCGTGAAGGGCGTTATCCTCGACCCACACGGACGGGCTATAGGCCCTGAGCTGTTCCGTCTTGGCCGCCCGTAGCGGGAGCACATGGACCGCCTGCCACCGGAAGCCGAAGACCTCCTCCAGGCGCCGTTTGCGGGCATTCCGGAAGGCCTCGTCGCCTCCGCAGGCGGTAATGGCCACGAACGTGTAACCGGCCTTGTGGAGCTCCGGGAGGACCTCTAGGGCGCATTCCTCTGGCGGTTGCTCGTTAAGCCATCCCTCGTCCACGAACCTCCTCATGAGAGCAAAGGTCTCCTCGGGGGTGGCCCCAGTCGCCTGCTCGATGCTGTAGTGGCTTCGCAGTGGCACAGAAAAACTGAAACCCTGCTTCTCGGCCCACTCTTGGAAATAGTCGGTGTAGCGGAGGACCGTGTCATCCACGTCCGTCAGGATGAGCTTGTGCATCAGTGCTCATCCTTCTGGTCATTCTGCGCATCGGTGGTCGCGCTTTTCTTCCGGTCATGGAAATTGAAATGCCAGACCGTCATCGCCTTTTTGACTTGATCCCGGTACTTGTCCAGGTAGTAGGCGGCAGCGACTGCGTCAGGAACGGCCTCATAGCGGTTCTTCACGACTGTCCTGTTGAGGATGTCTATGACGACGGAAGCCTCGGCAATATCGTTGTCCGAGATGCGGTCCTTTACATAGGGACGTTCGAAAATATCGACCGAGCCCGGCTTCTCGTGCCAACCCTTCTTGCTGGTGTTCACACCCTTGGCCGGTCGGGTGACCATCGTGACGATGAGGAAGGGTCTGTTGCGAAGATTCTTGAGGTTTCGCGGGCGATTGTTCTCAGGAGGAATAATAGAGTCCATAATGTGAAAATCCAGAGTACGTAAAACGCAATGAATGTAATAGAACGGCGAAATTAAATGATGCCGTCCTTCAAAAGCTTAAGCTCGACGAGGGTTGCGGACAGATTAATCTCAGGGTCGGCCGCTATTGAATGGTTCACAAGTCCATTTCGAATGATAATCAGGGCCTGATCCTGCTGACGCTCGGTGTCACCCCACAGTTCGAGATTGCGATAGAGGGACCGGTAGATGTCCGGATAGTCCTCTACAAGTGCCTGGGCGGCAATGAGCTTGCGAGCCTCTCGGATGCGGCCCTGCTGGAACAGACTGACCATTTCGAGGATATAGTCCTTCGTCTCTTCCACGTCCTCGGTCTTCGGCCGATGGAACTTGCCGCCGACCGTGTTCTTCTGCGCGAGATTGATGCTCTTGCGCAGGTCCGGATAGGTGAGGTCCGTCAGGGCGATAACATCGTCGATGTCGAACTCGACGTTCTCCCGCGTGAGGATTTCACCAATGCGGCAGATGAAATCCTCACGGTCGAGGGCCGCGAAAGTGAATGTCTGGCAGCGGGAATGGATCGGATCGATGATGCGCGCCGGATTGTTGCACGTCAGGATGAAGCGCGTCGTGTCCGAGTAGGTCTCCATCTCGGTGAGAAGGAGCCGCTGGGCCCTCGGCGACATGATCTCGCACTCGTCCAGGATGACGTACTTGATACCGGTCGGACCCATGGACCAGGTGCTCACGAAGCCCACGATCCGGTCCTGAACGTCCTCGATCCTTCTCTCCTTGGCTGCGTTGATCTTGAGGATGTCCGCATCCGGTATGTCCAGACGCTTCAGAAGTAGCATGGCAAGCGAGGTCTTGCCGGTGCCTGGAGAGCCCGAAAAAAGAAGGTGGGGGAGGGCACCATCGGCAAGGTACTCCTCCATGCGGCGGCGATGGGTGGCGTCCTTCCAGACATACTCGTCAAAGGTCTTGGGTCGGTACTTCTCGACCCACATCTCGATTGCCATGTGCGCGAAATCCCTTTGATAAAATGATTTAGTCGGACGACCCCGCGTCAGCGGGGATCGTCCTCCGACACGAGAAGAACGGCGTCCGGATAGTCGATGAGCCAGACGGAGATCGGACCTTCGTCGGTCTCGACGGTCATTCTCGGAGACCAACGGCCGTGCTTGAGAAGGACCCACTCACCAGGCTTGAGATCGTCCCGTACATCCGGCCCAACCGCATAGACCTTCGCCCAGCGTTCGCGAATGCCGTGCTCCCGCATGTTGTCGTCGCGAATGATGATTCCGGATGAAGTCTTGCGCTCGCCGTGTTCCAGATCAGTAACAAAAACACGATCCTTGATAGCAATAAGTGTGTTGGGCATATTCCTTTAAGAAAAAACTGATGAATGATCCATAATATACAGAAACGGCCCGTTTACTGTCAATCTAATTGCTTCCGCGAATTCAGGAGGACCGGAAATGAATTTGAAAGTGACCTGGCACTGAAAACGCCCCGCGAAGCGGGGCGCTTAAATCAGTCGTCTTCCTTCTCGACGATCTTGCGTGACTTGCCCTTCGGTTCGGGCTTCTCAGGTTTCTCCGCCTTCGCCGTCTTCTGAGAGGCGGCAAGAGTTTCCAGGGCCTGCGCGGGTGTTTGGAAGACCTCGGTGTCGAGTGCCTTGATCGGGACCTGCTTCACCGATCTCTTGTTGCGGTGGTACTCGGACTTGATTTCCTCTCTCGTCTGGATCACGCGACCGCGCTTGTCGAGAAGGTCGCCACGAGCATTGAGCATGGCGTTGCCGAGAGCGACTTCATCTCCGTTTTCATTGACCAGTCGAGTGAAATCAATCGTTTCGCCGCGAATGGACCTGACAATCATGTAATGAACCTCAAATATATATGGACTTATCTATTTATTCGCGAAGGGTATTCGGGAAAATGTTCAACTCCACGTCAGGCGGAAAGCTACTGCATCCTCGTATTTTCGAAAGGCCCACACGGGACCTGCGCAAGTCCAAGCAAACTTACCTGCGCAGTTATTCAGACACCAGTGGGTACGCTCCAAAATTGAGGATGCTCTTTCCTTGTACGGAATGTTGTCCCACCAAGGCAGGAGGACGTGGAACAGTCTGTCGTCGCTGGCGTGTTTACCAAACGCGTGTTGCATTCGCGCAACAGACAAAATTGCCACGCCAGCTTACTAAGGAATGGTGTCCAACACCCACCCGTTGCTGAGGGGCAAATGTTCAAGAAAATCGCACCTGCCGTCGCATTCGCGCTGCTCGCTTCCACGTCCACCTTCGCTGCCGATCTGCCGTCCCGTTCTGCTCCGGTCTCGCCGTATGTCGCTCCCATCTTCACATGGACCGGCTTCTATCTCGGTGCCCACGCTGGCGCTGGCTTCGGTGGCGAGTACAAGGCCCGCACGGTTGTTGTTGACACACCCATCGAAGGCAAACTGAGCGCCGGTGGCTTCATCATTGGTGGTCAGGCTGGCTTCAACTATCAGATGGGCAGCTTCGTGGTCGGCGTCGAAGGCGACCTGAGCTACGCCGACATCAAGAACGACATTTCGTTTGGCGTTCCTGGCCTCGCCAGCGCCAGCGTCGAAGCAAGCACCGACTATCTCGCCACCATTCGCGGCCGTATCGGCTACGCCTGGGATCGCGTTTTCATCTACGCCACGGGCGGTGTTGCTTTCACCAAGGTCGAACTGTCGGCATCCGCGAATGAGCCCGGATTCGGATTTGGCATCAGCGAGAGCAAGAGCCACACCGGCTGGACCATCGGCGCTGGTGTCGAAGCGGCTCTGACGGATAACATCTCGGCAAAGGCTGAGTACCTCTACGTCGATTTCGACGACAAGACGTACTTCGCCACGCCTGAGTTTCCCGGAATTCGCACGGACCTCGACAACCACATCATCCGCGTCGGTGTGAACTACCGTTTCACGCTCTGATCTGGACCCATCCGCGAGAACGACTGGCCCGGCATGTGCCGGGCCTTTTTTATTGCCGCCGACCGTCAGCTGGAGAGTCTGGACACCTCCGGAAACCTGCTTTTGAGAGGCGCACACGGGCCTATAGGCTTTG
>ENA-UOWJ01000085-UOWJ01000085.1-bioreactor-metagenome-genome-assembly--contig:-NODE-85-length-80291-cov-21.647801_pt1 | contig 80291 bp, 73 predicted proteins | sample MGYA00238156_ERZ761611 | MGnify/ENA primary metagenome ERZ761611 (study PRJEB28900, sample SAMN06268034) | bioreactor metagenome | isolation source: Joint BioEnergy Institute, California, USA | place...
CGCCCGCCGCAACGCCCGGCGGCACGGCGTGGAGGACCGCATCGCGTTTCTGCGCGGCGACCTGCTGCTGCCGTACCTGGAGGCTTACGGCGGCGAGCCGCCCGATGCGATCGTCTCGAACCCGCCGTACATTCCTTCTGCCGACCTTGAGGGCTTGCAGCGCGAAGTGCGGGACTTCGAGCCGCATCTGGCGCTGGACGGCGGCCCGGACGGACTCGCGCCGTACCGCCGGATGGCGGAGCAGCTTCGGGCGTTCCGCGCGCTGCCCCGCTTCGTCGGCTTCGAGGTCGGCATCGGCCAGGCGCAGGCGGTGGCGGCCCTGCTCCGGCAGGCGGGAGGCTGGAGCGCCGTCCGCACGGTGCGCGACTATGCCGGCATCGACCGGCACGTGCTGGCGGTCCGGTCATAGAACGGCATCGCCCCAACAACGGGAGTCCCATGGCAAGGGACTCTTTTTTTGAATCGGACAGGTCCTCGCTGCCGGATTCGTTGGATTTCGTCCATCGAAAGGATGGCGGAGTTCCGGTTGAAAGCGCCTACGTTGGAAATTGTCCATTGAAATGGTGCATCTGGGCGACGTTAAGCAGGGAATCCGGTTCATTTCGCTGCACAAAATCCAAGCGCACAGACCGGTATGGCGTTTTCCCACGTGTTCTACTGTACGAAATCCAACGCAACGCCTCCGAACCGGAAGCGGCGAAATTTTCCCGTTTCGCCGCAGCCGTTTGACCTTGCAACAATGACGAGGAGATGAATCGCATGTTCTACTCGCTCAAAAACCGGCTGATCGCGTCGTTCGCCGTGCTGCTGTTCGTATCGTTCGCCGTTTCGTCCTCTTTGCTGTTCAACGAATCCCGCTCCATCATCCGCTCCTACATCGAATCGTCCGCGCTGGAGAAAATGGACGAATACGGCTCTTTTATCCATATGGCCTCGCTGCAGCTCTACGACCTGGCGTCGATCGTGTTCAACAGCGACATCACGCGCAAATGGGACACGGCCATGTCCGATCCGAAGCTGCCGGCGGGGGAGAAGCTGCTCGCCGACATCAGCCTGAGCCAGTTTCTGACGCGGACGACGAACAGCTACTCGGGCATCTCTTCCGTCGCCATCTACCGGCAGGACGGCTTCTGGGTCAGCACCGACAACGAAGTCGTCGCCGACCGCTCTTTTCTGGACGCCGACTGGTACCGGGACTTCAAGACGCAGGGCATCCACTGGGTGCCGGCGCACCGGGACCCGGTGGAGACGCGCCGCTCCCGGCCGTATCCGGTCGTCAGCCTGCTGCTGCCGATCGGCGTATTCGAGCCCTCCCTGTCCCGCAGCGTGATGAAAGTCAACGTCAGCGCCGACTTTCTGCTGGAGCCGCTGAACCGCATTCACCTGGGCAAGCATGGAACCGTTTACTTGCTGGACGAGACCGGACGGCCGATGCTGACCCCGAGCGCTTACCGCGTCTCCCCGCAAGCGTCGGCGCAGATCGCCGCGATCCGCGCTTCCTCCAGCCGGCAAGGGGTCGTCTACTTGCGCGACCGCGGGGGCGCTTCCGACATTCTCGTGTACAAGAAGCTGGACCGCAGCAACTGGATGCTGGTCGGCCTCGTCTCCGAGAAAGACCTGTTCGCCAACCTGTTCGCCTTGCGGACGACGATCATTGCGCTGACGAGCGCGCTGCTGCTCGCCGCCATCGTGCTGGCCACTTGGCTGTCCTACGGCATCGCCAAGCCGCTCTCCCGGCTGGCCGGCGCGATGCGGTCGGTGCAGGACGGCGACTTCGCGCTGGCCGTCCGCCGGCTGCCGCCCAGGCACAGCGTGCGCAACGAGGTCGGCTTCGTCACCGAGACGTTCCGCAACATGGTGGAGCGCCTGCAGGCCCATATCCAGACCGAATTTGAGCTCAAGCTGCTGCGTCAGCAGGCGGAATACCGGGCGCTCTTGATGCAGATCAACCCCCATTTTCTGTTCAATACGCTGGAGTTGATGACCAGCCTGGCGATTCAGCGGCGCACGAACGATTCCGTGCGGATCATCGAGTCGCTCGGCCGCATGCTCCGGTTTTCGCTGCGGGCCCATCACGACCTCATTCCCCTTGCGGAAGAGCTGGACTATGTGCGGCATTACCTGTCGATTCTGCAGATCCGGTTCGGGGACAAGCTGCAAGCGGCGATCGAGGTGGAAGGCGATGCGAGCCGGCTGGAAGTGATCAAGTTCATCCTGCAGCCGCTGATCGAGAACGCCGTCAAGTACAGCTTCCGCAACGGCGCGCGGGCGGAGGTGCGCATCGGCGTCCGCCGGGAAGGCGGACAGGTGCGGCTGTCGGTGTCCGACAGCGGCCCGGGCATGCCGCCGGATCTGGCGCAGCGGCTTGTCACCGAGTCCGTTCCGCAGCAATTCGATCAGGTGCTGGGCGGGGGCTTTAGGCAGATCGGGCTGCGCAACGTGCTCGTCCGGTGCAGGCTGTATTACGGACCGCGCTTTAAGTTCGAGATCGATTCGGCGGAAGGGCGGGGAACCCGCATCGAACTGATTTTGCCCGCGCAGGAGGGAAACGAAGATGTATCGCGTGCTGATTGTGGATGACGAGCCGGAAATCCGCCGCGGCCTGCGGCTGAAGGCCGACTGGGAGAGCTTGGGGCTTGCCGTAGCCGGCGAAGCGGCAGACGGCGCCGAGGCGCTGGAGAAGCTGTCCGAGGAGGCGTTCGACATCGTGCTGGCGGACATGAACATGCCCGCGGCGGACGGGGTTTCGCTGCTGGAGGCTTGCAGCGGGCAGTATCCCGGGCTGAAAACGATCGTCGTCACCGGGTACGAGGAGTTCCGCTACGCCAAAGCCGCGGTCAAAAACCGGGCCCGCGACTACTTGCTCAAGCCCGTCTCCCGGGAAGACCTGACGGCCGCGTTGGCCAAAGTGAAGCAGGAGCTGGACGACGAGCGGCGGGAGCAGAGCGAGCTGCAGACGGCGCAGTGGAGATTGTCCCAGTATTACAAGGAAATGCGGGAGCATTGGATCGTGCGCATTGTCAAGGGGGAGGCGGCTTTGCCGCAGCCGGTCCTGGACCGCGCCAGGCTGTTCGGGCTGGACGCGCTGGAGCGGGCGCCCGTCCGGTTTCTGACGGCCGGCCTCAGGGAGCGGCACGGCCGCGGCGGAGACGAAGAACGGACGCCGGACAAGCTCCGGCTGCCGTTCGAGATGATCTGCCGGGAATTCGCCGAGACGCACCCGGCCGGCCCGCTGGCGTTCCGCGACGACGGCTATCCCGGGCTGATGCACTGGGTCGCGCCGGACCGCGGGGAGGCGGCCGCCGCCGAATGGGCCGAAGCGCTGCGGGCGTGCGTGGCCGGCCAGCTCGGCTTCGAGCCGGTCGTCGGCATCGGCCGGCCGGCCGCCGGCTTTCAGGCTTGGAAGGAAGGCTATCTCTCCTCGCTGCTCGCCTGGCATCTGCTGGAAAGCGAAGCGGCGCGGGGAGCGCCCGGCGGCCCATCCGACGGCGCGCCGGTGCTGACCGAGGACGCGGCCAAAGTCATTCGCCGCTGCCTCGCCCGGGGCGAATGGGACGCGTTCGCGCAAGCGGTCCAAGGGGAGCTGCGCCGAGCGTTCCGCGAATCGCGCGTCCACGCGGTCAAAATGCTGTTCCAGCTCTATTTCTTGCTGGACGCGGCGGCGGAGGCGTCCGGCGTTCCGCTGGACAGCGGGGAGCAGCTGTGGGTGCGGCCGGACATGGCGCTCGGCCTGGACACCGCCGAGAAGGCGGCGGCGTTTCTGCTCAAGATCGGCCGCAAAATATGCGACAAGGCCAAGGCCGACGCCAAAGATCCCGATCCGTCGCTCATGCAGGCGGTGCTCCGGTTCATCGAGGACAACCATATGGAAGACCTCAACTTGACGGCGCTGGCCGAGCGGTTCAATTACAACCCTTCCTACTTCTCGGAGCTGTTCAAGGCCAAGGTGGGCAAAACGTTCATTCAGCATCTGACCGAAGTGCGCATGGCCCGCGCCGTCCGCCTGCTGGAGGAAACGCGGCTGACGCTGTGGGATATCGCGGAGCTGACCGGATTCTCCAACGCCGGCTATTTCAGCGCCCGGTTCAAGCGGATGTACGGCATCACGCCGTCGGAATACCGGGCCGGCCGCGACCCGAAAAAATTATAAGGCAGATGCCGAAAAATTGGCATTCAGTCCTCCGCCGCCTCTCCTTATGCTGAATGTACGGGCGCCTGCAGCCTGTCGCGAATCGTTTGCGCCCGAAGGAGGGGACCCGATGCAATCTGCGCCCAGGCCGAAGCCGCGGCAGCAGAACCGGACGGCTTACCTGTTCCTGCTGCCGTGGCTGATCGGCTTTTTCTGCCTCGCGCTCGGACCGATGCTGGGCTCGCTGTACCTTTCCCTCACCCGGTACAAGCTGCTGACGCCGCCGCAATGGATCGGCTTCGGCAATTACGCGCGTATTTTCGGCGATGACGACCTGTTCTACCAGTCGCTCGGCGTCACGTTCCGGTACGTGCTGTACGCCGTCCCGCTGCGGCTCGTCTTCGCCCTGCTGGTGGCGCTGGCGCTCAACAAGGGCATCCGCGCCCTGGGCCTGTACCGCACCGTGTACTACATCCCTTCGCTGCTGGGCGGCAGCGTCGCCATCTCGATCGTGTGGCGAAGGGTATTCGACGCCGACGGGCTGCTGAACCAGCTGCTGGAGCGGATCGGTGTCGACGGCCCCGCTTGGATCGCCCATCCCGACACGATTCTGTACACGATCGTCGGGCTTTCCGTCTGGCAGTTCGGCTCCGCCATGGTCATCTTCCTGGCCGGGCTGAAGCAGATTCCGACCGATCTGTACGAAGCGTCCGAAGTCGACGGCGCGGGCAAAATCCGCCAGTTTTTCCGCATTACGCTGCCGCTTCTGTCTCCGGTGCTGTTTTTCAACCTGATCATGACGATTATCGGTTCCTTCCAGGTGTTCACCCCCGCCCAGGTGATCGGGGACGGCCGCGGCGGACCGATCAACGCGACGCTGTTCTATACGCTGTACCTGTACCTGAAAGGGTTCTCGTTCTTCGACATGGGGTACGCGGCCGCGCTGGCGTGGATCATGGTGCTGATCATCGGGGCGTTTACCGCCGTGCTGTTCATGACGTCCCGGTTCTGGGTCTTCTACGGCGACGGCAAGGAAGGAGGCTGACACGATGCGCTTGAAAGCGGGTTATGGGCGAATCGTCCGGCATGCGGTCATCATCGCGTTCGGCCTGGTCATGATGTATCCGGTGCTGTGGATGCTGTTCGGTTCGTTCAAGCCGAACCGGCTTATTTTCTCCGATCCGGGGCTGTGGCCGAAAGTGTGGACGCTGCAGCACTACGCCGACGGATGGAAAGGGCTGCAGGGCGTTTCGTTCGGGCGGTTTTTCGCCAATTCCGCCCTCATCTCGATTCTGGCGGTGCTCGGCAACCTGGCCAGCTGCTCGCTGGCCGCGTTCGCGTTCGCCCGGCTGTCGTTCAAGCTGAAGAAGCTGTGGTTCGCCCTCATGCTGATGACGATCATGCTGCCGTACCATGTGACGCTGGTGCCGCAGTACATTCTGTACAACGCGTTCGGCTGGCTCAACACGTACTGGCCGCTCGTCCTGCCGAAATGGCTGGCGACCGACTCGTTTTTCGTGCTGCTGATGGTGCAGTTCATCCGCGGCGTGCCGAAGGAGCTGGACGAGAGCGCCACGATCGACGGCTGCGGGCAGGCGCAAATCTACGCGCGGATCATTGTGCCGCTGCTGGCGCCGGCGCTGCTCACCACCGCGATCTTCACGTTCATCTGGACCTGGGACGACTTTTTCAGCCAGATGATCTACCTGAACGACATCAAGCTGTTTACGGTGCAGCTCGGCATCCGCTCGATGTTCGATCCGACCGGAGAATCGGACTGGGGCGCGCTGCTGGCGATGTCCGTGCTGTCCCTGGTGCCGGTCATGATTCTGTTCCTGTCGTTCCAGCGGCATTTCGTGAACGGAATCGCCACGACCGGGCTGAAATAGCCTGCGCGAGGCGCCGGAGGGCCGGCCGGACCCGAAAAAATTGCGGGGCCGATTGCCGAAACGATTGCATTCCGTGCGGAAAACCTTTTCATTATGATGGGCTTGCAGCGGGAATCGCTGGAACCAATCGAATCAAGAAGGGGAAGATGGGCATGAAGGCTGGGAGCAAAAGAAAGCTGGCGCTGCCCGCGGCGGCCGCCCTGCTGGCGGCGCTGCTGACCGCCTGTTCCGGAGGCGGAGGGAGCGGCGCATCGCAGGCCGCGTCATCCGGCGGCGCGTCGGACGACGGCAAGGCGGGCGGGGAGCAGGTCGAGCTGCGCATCATGTGGTGGGGCGACCAGAAGCGGGCCGACCGCACGAACGCGGCGCTGCGCAAGTTTGAAGAGAAGCATCCGAACATCAAGGTGACGGGAGAGTTCGCGCCGTCGTCCGGCTATTTCGACAAGCTGAACACGATGCTCGCCTCCGGGACGGCGCCCGACCTGTTTTTCCTCGGCGGCAACGTCCTCGAGTACGCCAACAAAGGCGTGCTGCTGGACCTCAGCCCTTACGTCGGCAAAGAGCTGGACCTGTCGGACATGGACAAGGCGATGATCCAGTACGGCACGTTCGACGGCAAGCTGCAGCACGTCTCGGCCGGCGCCAACGCCCGGGGCATCGTCGTCAACACCGCGCTGTTCCAGAAAGCCGGCCTTCCGGTGCCGACCGGCGACTGGACCTGGGACGACTACGCGAACATCAGCAAGCAGCTGTCCGAGAAGCTGGGCAAAGGATATTACGGCAGCTACGATATGACGGTGGACGGGTTCGGCATCGGCCTGGCGCAAATGGGCAAGCAATTGTATGATATGGACAACAAAAAGGTCGGCTTCGAGGAAAGCGATGCGCTGCAATGGTTCACCTACTGGGACAACCTGCGCAAGGCCGGAGGCTCCGTCGATCCGGAGCTGCAGGTGTCCAATCCGCCCGGCGATCCGAGCAAGTCGCTGATCGTTACAGGCAAAGTGGCGATGGGCCTGATTCCGTCGAACATGTTCGGCGCGCATCAGAGCCTGACCAAGGACCCGCTGACGCTCGTGCAGGTGCCGCGCGGACAGAACGGAACCGGCGTCGTGTTCGAATCCAGCCAGGGCCTGTCCGGCTACGCGAAGACGAAGCATCCGAAGGAAGTCGCGGAGCTGATGAATTTCTGGATCAACGACCCCGACGCGGCTCAAATACTCGGCAACGACCGCGGCGTGCCGGTCACCGCGAAAATGCGCGACCTGCTGCAGAAGCAGGCCGACCCGGCCGACCAGATCGTCTACAACTACATGAGCCAAGTGTCCGCGGCGGTGCAGGAGCCGATCAAGTTCAGCTACAACCTGCCCGGCTTTACCGAATATTCCAAGCTGGCCGATACGACCGTGCAGGAAATCTGGTTCGGCCGCAAGAGCGTGAAGGACGCCGTTCACGATTTCTACACCGGCATCATCGATATTTTCAAGAATAACCAATAAGCAAGCGTCCAAGCAAAAGCGACCGGGTCAACGAACGGGCTGCCTTCACGCAGCCCGTTTCAGCTCGCGAGAGGAGGAGCGATCGTGCACGAAACGTTGCTGGCGCGTCTGCGCTCGGCTTGTCCGCCGCTGTCCGGCGACTTGCAGGCGGAATGGTCCCGGTGCGGGGCCGCCTTCGCCGCGGCGTCCGGCCGGCTGGAAGCCGCCTGGACCCGGGCGGCCGGCGCGCTGTCCGGCTGCATCGTCCCTTCGCCGGGCGGGGCGCCGGTGCTGCAGGAGGGCGGCGGCTACGCCGGCGCGTGGCTGGAAAGCACGGGCACGGTCAGCGCCGAGACGCTGGGCCGTTTCCTGCCGTCCGTAGCGGCCGCCACTTTCTCCCTGTTCGCCGACGGGATGCGGGAAGACGGGCTGATGCCGTACAAGGTGACGGCGAGCGGCCCGTCCTACCGGCAGATCCAGATGGTGACGCCGCTGGCGCGCAGCGTATGGAACCATTACCGGCTGAACGGCCGCGACCGGGACTGGCTGCGGCGCATGTACCGCGCGATGGCGCGCTTCGACGGCTGGCTGGCGGCGCACCGGAACACGCGCGGCACCGGCTGCGTCGAGGCGTTCTGCGCCTTCGACACCGGGCACGACCTGTCGCCGCGGTTCTGGCACGTGCCCGATACGCCGCACCGGGGGGACGCGGCCGCCTGTTGGCCCGATTCGCCGATTTTGCCGTTTCTCGCTCCCGACTTGACGGCGAACGTCTACTGCCAGCGCAAGTATCTGGCCGACATCGCCGAAGAGTTGGGGGAGCCCGGCGGCGGGTGGCGGCAGAAGGCGTCGCAAAGCCTGGACAGCCTGTTTCAATATTGCTACGACGAGTTCGACGACTTTTTCTACGATCTCGACCGGGGCGGCCGGTTCGTCCGCGTTCAGTCCGACGTGCTGCTGCGGGTGCTCGCCTGCGAGGTCGGCGACGGCGAGCTGTTCGACGCCGCCCTGCGGCGCTACCTGCTGAACACGGGCAAATTTTTCGCCAAATATCCGTTCACGTCGCTGGCGATGGACGATCCGCGCTTCGATCCGTTCTCCCATTACAACAGCTGGGCGGGGCCGACCAATTTCCTCAGCCTGCTCCGCGCGCCCTGCGCTTTCGAGCATCACGGCCGGCACGCGGAGCTGACCTGGGTCATGCAGCCGATTGTCAGCGCGCTGTCCCGGACGGATCGCTTCCCGCAGTGCATCAGCCCGTGGACGGGCGAGCCCGGGTACGCCGACGGATACTCGCCGGCGATGCTGTGCCTGCTCGACTTCGTCGAGCGGCTCTGCGGCATTATGCCGACGGCGGACGGCGAGCTGTGGTTCACCGGGCTGCTTCCGTACGCGATGGATCACGGCGAGGCGCCGGCGGACGGCACGGCCTACGGCCGGACGGTGGACGGCGTGCGGTACGAGCTGGTGAACTTGCCGGAAGGGTCGGCCGTCTACCGGGGCGGCGAGCCGCACTTCCGCTTTCCGGCCGGCCTGCGGCTGATCGCCGACCGGCGGGGCGTTCTGCGGTCGGTCGTCGGCATGAGCGCGCGGACGGTGACGGGGACGATCGTTTACGCGGGCGCGGAATATCCCGTCTCCGCAAGCGGCAACGAAGTGTGGACGTTTACCGGAAGCGGCTTCGTCCGCAGCGCGGCGGGCGGGGTCGTCGCGCCGACGTACCGCTGACCGGCGGGACGGCTGCCGGGGCGTCCGGCGGGGCCCGCTGGCGGGACGGCTGGCGGGCGGGAGGATTGTCCGGTGCGGTTTTACGGGAAGGAGAGTGCGGCAAATGAAGGCAAACCAAGATGTGCAAATCCGGGACCCTTTCGTCGTGCCGGTTCCGGACGAGGGCAAATATTATCTCTTCGGCAGCACCGATCCGAACATCTGGGGCCGCGGCGTCGGCTTCGATTTCTACGTCGGCGAAGACCTGCAGCGGTGGGAAGGGCCCTATCCGGCGTTCCGCCCGGATGCCGGGTTCTACGCCGAGTCGAACTTCTGGGCGCCGGAAGTTTACTTGCGCGGCGGCCGCTGCTTCATGTTCGCCACGTTCCGCCGCAAGGACAACGGGCGGCTGGGCACCGCCGTGCTGATCGCCGATCGGCTGACCGGTCCGTTTCGGCCGTTCAGCGACGGGCCGGTGACGCCGGCCGCATGGAGCGCGCTGGACGGCACGCTGTTCGTCGACGACGACGGCCGGCCGTGGATGATCTTCTGCCACGAATGGCAGCAAATCGCCGACGGGGAGGTGTGCGCGATGCGGCTGTCCGACGATTTGCGGCGGCCCTCCGGCGAGCCGGTCACGCTGTTCCGCGCCTCGGAGGCGCCGTGGCCGACGCCGCTGCGGCACGCCCGGTATCCGGGCGACAATTACGTCACGGACGGGCCTTTTCCGCACCGGGCGGCGAACGGCGAATTGCTGCTGCTGTGGGCCAGCTTTATCGACGGCACGTACGCGCTCGGCGTCGCCCGCTCTTCGTCCGGCCGCCTGACCGGGCCGTGGACGCACGACGCGGAGCCGCTCTTCAGCGGCGACGGCGGCCACGCGATGCTGTTCCGCGACTGGACGGGCGGCTTGCGGCTGGCGCTGCACGCGCCGAATCGGACGCCGTACGAGCGCCCGTTTTTCCTGCGCGTGACCGAGCGGGACGGCAGGCTGAAACTGGAAGACGAGCCGACGCCGCTGGCGGGACGTTGAGCGCGATCCGGCGCAGAGCCCGGACGGTTCCCTTTCGACCGTTCGGCCGATTTACGGTGATCCCTTCCTGCAAGCGGACGAGATCCGGACGGGGACGGGGCCAAGACCGTTCGCTGCGACCGGTGGGAAGGACGACGAATAGCCTTTGGCTGTATTTGATGCAGCGAAATTTCGGGATGACGGCCCCATTTTCCTCCGCCGTTGGAATTCATCCAATCAAATGCGCCCGTATCTCCGCTCATTCGTGCATCCGCCCCGATTTCATTGCACATTTTCCAGCGAACGGCCGGTAAGCCGCCCCATCCCTGTTTTCCAACTGGACAAAATCCAGCGAAACTTCTGCGTTACCGCATCACCCGCCGCCAAGGTGGCCCGTGAAAGCCCCATCGCACCGCCCGTGACCGGGCCAGGCGCGTGTAAGCCCCATGTTTGGGCTTACCGCACCACCCGTCGCCAAGGTCGGGCAACGGGACGGACGCTTAGGCTTTCAGCCCGCCCGTTTCCCGCTGCCACAGCTCGACCGCCGCCCGCACGAAACCTTCCGCCAGGTTCAGAAGCCGTCTGGCTTCCCCGGCATCGGTCCCGGTCAGAATCATCACGATGGCCGTCTTCGCCTGTCCGCCGGATGCGGCGAACGCCGCTTCGATGCGGTCGTCGTCGGCACCGGTGGCCATCCGGATAATGCGTTTCGAGCGCCGAAGGAGTTTTCCGTTGGAAGGATTCAGGTCGACCATCAAATTGTCGTACACTTTGCCGATGCGGATCATGGCGGTGGTCGTCAGCATGTTCAGGATGAGCTTCTGGGCGGTGCCCGCCTTCATGCGCGTGGAACCGAGAATGACTTCAGGGCCGACGACGCATTCGATCATGACGCGGGCGAGACGGCTCATCGGCGTTCCTTCGTTGTTGCTGATGCCGACGACGGTCGCGCCGATTTCCCGGGCGCGCCGCATGGCCCCGAGCACATAGGGCGTTCTTCCGCTCGCGGAGATGCCGACGACGACATCGCGGGCCGTGACGCCGCGTTCGTTCACGTCCCTTGCGCCCGCGTCGCCGTCGTCCTCCGCGCCTTCGACCGCCTCCCGAATCGCCTGGCTGCCGCCGGCAATGACGCCCTGCACCATTTCCGGATCGGTCCCGTAGGTCGGCGGGCATTCGGAAGCGTCCAGAATGCCGAGCCGTCCGCTGGTGCCGGCGCCGAAATAGAACAGCCGCCCTCCCCGGCGAAACGCGTCCGTAATCAGATCGACGGCCGCGGCGATTTGCGGGATGCTGGCGCCAACGGCGCGGGCGACGCCGCTGTCCTCTTCGTTGATCCGGCGCAAAATCTGCTCCGTGGATTGCCGGTCGATTTCGCGGGTGGCGGGGTTACGCTGTTCCGTCGTCAACAGATCGATAAGGTCGTCCATCGTTCATCCTCCGTTATGCACCCTCCGTTGCGGGCAGAACTGGCCATGCGTTGTTTCAAGTTCCGGCGCGATTTTCCCGTTCCAGCAGCAGCGCCAGCTCGGCCGCCCCTTCGGCCGCCGAGCGTTCCGGCAGCAGAACGTCCGAATGGGGGGCCCGGCGCCGAAACCGTTCGGCGAACAGCCGGAGGAAGCCGGGGCAGCGCCGGAACATCGAACCCGACAGGACGAGCGGGGTACCCGACAGATAAGGGTGCTTGCCGCGCAGCGCCAGCGCGAGCCGGACCAGGTCGTCGGCCGCTTCCTCCAGAATGCTTCGCGCCACCGGGTCCCCGTTTTGTTCGGCTTCCGCGCATAGCGCGGCGAATTCGGCAATATGCTGCTTCCGGATCGAAGGCTGGTAAATATAAGCTTTCAAATCCGCAACCGCTTGCAGCGAGCAGTGTTTCAGCACCAGACCGGTCAACGCGGTATCCGGCAGCACGCCGTCATGGCTCTGCATGACGGCCTGCAGCGTCCGAAGGCCGATCGCGTAGCCGCTGCCTTCGTCCCCCAATAAGTGGCCCCATCCTCCGACGCGGAACTGCTGCCCGTCCGGCGTTACGCCGTACAGGATGGAGCCGGTCCCCGCGACGGCGATAGCGCCGCAAGGCGCGCCGACCGCCGCCATGAGCGCGATCTCCGCATCGGTGCGGACGAATACCGCCGTTTCGGCATTCCGCCGCTCGGCGCAGCGGCGGATGAAATCCGACACGCGCGCTTTCTCCTCCGGCAAAGATACGCCCGCCAGCCCCAGGCAGATTCCGCCGACGCGAGCGTCCGAACCGGCGCGGTCCAGGAAGCGGTTCACGATTTCCGCCAATCGCTCTTCCATCACGGGATAGGTCACGGCATGGGGGTTGGCGGCTCCGGTCACGAAACGGTCCACGACGCGGCGGCTGCCGTCCATCAGCACGGCTTCCGTCTTGGTGCCCCCACCGTCGATTCCGATGACATACCTCACGGCAATCCCCCCTCTCTTAGCTGCGGAATGGAAACCTAGCGCTTCGATTTGAAATCAGTATAAACGATGAAGGGCCTGGTTGTAAAATTAAATATTAAAAAAATAATTTTTGTTGAAATTTTATTTCATAGACTATATAATTCCTGATAACGATCGTTACACAGGGCGGCTGGCGGCGATGGCAGCGGCCGTATCGCGCAGCCCGGAGGAGAGGAGATGATCCGCTCGGGAACGAGGCCGGCCGATTCGCGCCGATCGGGCAGACGCCTGAGGCATCGGCATCGGCTGCATGAAAACGCGGCTCGGACCCGCCTTTGGTGAAAGCGCATTCGCAAGCAGGCGGCAAAAAACGAGCGCAATTCCGAAATTCAATGCGATGAGGAAAGGAGGGCTTCAGAATGGCCGACGCCGTTCTGACCGGCGCCGATCGGTTTGCGGAATGGGGAGAACGCCATCTGAAAGGGATGAGGTTCGGCCTGCTGACGAATCCGACGGGCATCGATGCCCAATACCGCCCTACCGTCGAGAAAGCCGCGCAGATGAAGGGGGCGCGTCTGACGGCGCTGTTTGCCTGCGAACACGGCATTCGGGGGGAGAAGCAGGCCGGCGTCCAATTCGCCGACGAGACCGATCCGGAGCTCGGACTTCCCGTGTTCAGCCTCTACGGCGAGCACCGGAGGCCGACGGCGGCGATGCTGGAATCGCTGGATGCCGTCGTGTTCGACATTCAGGATCTCGGCGTGCGCTTCTACACGTACTTGACGACGCTGGTCTATGTCATGCAGGCTTGCGCGGAGCACGGCAGGAAGGTGATCGTGCTGGACCGGCCCAATCCGCTCGGCGGCAACCGCTGCGGCGGCGGTTACCTGCACGAAAACTACCATTCTATGGTCGGCGCCTGGCGGATGCCGATTGCGACAGGGCTCACTATCGGCGAGATCGCAACGTTGGTCAACGATCAGATGAATAGGCCCTGCGAACTCCAGGTCGTTCCGCTGACAGGCTGGAAGCGGGAGATGGAATATCCGGACACGGGCCTCCCCTGGATCATGCCTTCGCCCAATATGCCGACGATGGATACGGTCCGGGTCTACGCCGGCAACTGCCTGTTCGAAGGAACCAACCTGTCGGAGGGGAGAGGGACGACCAGGCCGTTTGAAATCATCGGCGCCCCGTGGCTTCGCCACCGGCAATTGTGCGAGCAACTGAACGGCCTTCGGCTGGCCGGCGTCCGCTTTCATCCGACGACCTTCGTGCCGTCGATGTCCAAGCATGCGGGCGAGCTCTGCAACGGCGTGATGATCTTTGTGACCGACAAGAAGAGCTACGATCCGATCTCGACCAGCTTGTACATGATCCGGCAGGTGATGGAACTGCATCCGCAGGACTTCCGGTGGCTGCCCTCCTCCGATCCGAAATCCCCCTGCTTTATCGATATTCTGAGCGGCAGCGAGCGGGTGCGGACCACGCTTCATCTTCCCGGAGGGCTCGAGGCCATTCTGGAAGAATGGGAGGCCGACCGCCGCGATTGGGAACGCGTTCGCCGGCACTATTTATTGTACGGCAGCGATTGACGGAAAGGACGAACAAGAAAAACGGCATCAAGATCCACGATACGATCCATGGAGGTGGCCGGCATGACCGGGCTTGAATACCGGCATTACAAACCGGGAGACGAGGCGGAACTGGTCGCGGTGTGGAACCGCTGCCTGACCCGGGATCCCATTACAGCGCTTCGGTTCCGCAATCTGGTTCTGCTCGATCCCAATTTCGATCCGCAAGGAATGAGGCTCGCCTGCGCCGGGCGGGAGATTGTGGGCTGCTTCTACGCCGTCCGGCGGCTTCTGCCGATGACCGGCACCGAGCTTGAGCCGGACAAGGGCTGGATCCCGTTCTTCTTCGTCGATCCCCGCTATCGCCGGCAAGGCATCGCCAGCCGTCTGCTGGCGGAGGCGGCCGATTGGATGCGCGCGCACGGCCGGACCCAGCTGCTCTTCTCCGCCTATGCTCCGAACTACATCGTTCCGGGCATCGACAAGGACGCTTACCCGGCGGGCGCGGGTTTTCTGGACAAGCACGGCTTTCGGACGCTGTACGCTTCGGTGGCGATGGATATTTCCCTTGTCGGCTTTCATTATCCCGACGAGGTGCGGGCGTTGAAGGAGCAGCGCATGGCGGAGGGGTATACGTTTGACGCCGCCAAGGACAGCGATCTGTACGAGCTGATCCGGTTCGCCGCCGAAGTGTTCAACCCCGATTGGGGACGCGCCATCCGGGAAGGGCTTCTGCAGCAGCTGAAGCTCGATCAGATTCTGGTCGCCCGCTGCCGCGGGGAACTGATCGGCTTTTGCCTGCACGGCGGCTACGAAGGGGTGCGCGAGCGCTTCGGCCCGTTCGGCGTCGACCCGAGCCAGCGCGGCAAGGGGATCGGCAAAATTCTGCTGTATGATTGCCTGCAGTTGATGCGTTCCCAAGGCTTGCACGGGGCGTGGTTTCTGTGGACGGGGGAGCGGAGCCCGGCCGGCATCCTGTACAAAAAGACGGGATTCGCCGTCACGAGAAGCTTCAATATCGTGAGCATGGATCTTTAAAAAAACGATCGGAAAGCGGGAGGTTGGCGGAAATGAGATTAGGGACCAAGTCATGCGCGGGAATCCTCATTCTGGCATTGGCAATGGGGCTCGCTGCCTGCAGCGGGAACAAGGGCGGGGGTGATGCGCCGTCCGGCAAAAAGCCCGTCACGCTGACGCTGCTGACGCATTATGTCGGAACCAACGAAACGGCGCTGCAGCCGTACATCGATCAATGGAACAAGGAAAATCCGGATATCCAGATCAAGCCGACGCCCGTCGACTTCGGCGAGCTGCTGAAGACGATCATGACCAAGCAGACGGCGGGGCAAGGCGCGGACATCATGCAGGTGTACACGCTGTGGGGCGGACAACTGGCGAAAAGCAACGTTCTGGCGGAAGCGCCGCAGGCGGTGGTCGACGACGTGACGCAGAACTATCCGCCGGCCGCCGTCAAGGGGGCTTCACTGAACGGCAAAGTGTTCGGCTATCCGACCGAGGTGCAGACGTACGGCTTGTTTTACAACAAGAAGCTGCTGAAGGACGCGGGCTACGACCAGCCGCCCAAAACCTGGGACGAGCTGTTGGAGATGGCCCGGAAAATCGAGAAGAAGGACGCCTCCGGCAAGGTGCAGGTGCAGGGCTTCGGGTTCCAGCGGGGCTACGCCGGCATCGTCGATCAGCCTTTCATGGCGATGATGGCAGCTGCCGGAAGCAGTCTGCTCAGCGACGATTACAAAAGTTCCAACCTCGATTCCGACGCCGGAAAGAAAACGGTCGAATTTTACAGCAAAATTTACGGCAAAAACGGCATTACCGACATTTCCTTCGATACGACGAAAGGATTCGGAGCCGGCCAGGTCGGCATGACGATCGGCGCCGGCTGGTGGGCGGGCTCGCTCAAGACGCTGATGAAGGACCGGTTCGCCGACATCGGCGCGGCGCCCATGCCTTCTCCGGACGGAACGACGAACGGCACGATCGCCTATACCTGGGCATGGGGCGTCAACAGCAAATCGAAGCACCAGGAAGAGGCGTGGAAATTTCTGCAGTGGATGAACTCGGCTGTGGTGAAAGACGGCATGACGCCGGAAGGCAACTTCCTGCTGGAGGCGTTCAACACGATTTCGACGCGCAAATCCGATCTGGAGTCGGACAAGATGAAGGCGAAGCTGCAGTCCGATCCGATCATCAAAACGTTCACCGACGCCCTCGAATACGCCAGCGAAGAGCAGAGCCCCCCGACCGGGTCGGAAGTGCAGGATATTCTCTACAAGCAACTGGAAAGCATGTGGACGGGCCAGCAGAGCGTATCCGACACCATCGCCCAGGCCGACAGCCAGATCGAGGCGAAGCTGAGGGAATAATGGGGTCCGGCATCTGCGCGCTCGATAGGGAGGGACGGCTGTGAAGAGATTCGGGCTGAAGCGGGAAACGGCGGTCGCCTATGCGTTTTTATCGCCTGTCCTTTTGTTCTACGCGGTCTTTCTGGTCATTCCGGTCCTTTTCTCGGTTGTGATCGGCTTCACCGATTGGGGCGGCTTCGACCTGGCCTCGATGCATTTCGTCGGGCTCAAAAATTTCCGGCAGATCTTTTCCGGGCAGTCGGCTTTCGTGCATCCGATTCTGACCAACACGTTTGCGTTCGCGTTCGGCACGGTCGCCATTTCGTTCTGCGCCGCCCTGGCCGTCTCGTTTCTGATCTCCCGCCTCCGTTTCGAAGGCTTGTGGCGCACGCTGTATTTTCTGCCGACGGTGACGACGATCGTGGCGATCGGCAACGTCTGGCTCTACCTGTACAACCCGACGAACGGCCTGATCAACGGCATCATTACCGGCCTCGGTTTCCGGTCCGTCAATTTTCTGGACGACCCGGCCCACGCGCTGCCGGCGATTATCGTCGTGGGCGGCTGGCTGGGAATCGGCAGCTCGGTGCTGCTTCTGAGCGCCGGCATGAAGGCGATCCCCGAAGACTTCTACGAGGCGGCTTCGCTGGAGGGCGCCGGCGCCGGGCGGCAATATTTCGCCATCACGCTGCCGCTCCTTAGGCCGACGATTCTGTTCGTGCTGATCACTTCGCTGATCGGCGGCCTGCAGTCCTTTACGCTGACGCTCGTCATGACCAAGAACGGCGGCCCCGGCAACGCGACGAACGTGGCTGCGCTGGAGATGTACAACCAGGCGTTCTCGTTCGGCAATTGGGGCGTGGCCAGCGCGATGGCCTTCGTGCTGTTCGTCATTATTTTCATCATCACGATCATCCAGCTTCTCGTATTCCGCAGGGGAGGGGTGGAGAGCTACTCATGAAACCGGCGCGAACGCCCTGGATCTCTTACGCGCTCATCGTGCTCGGCAGCGTCATCATGATCTTTCCGTTTCTGGACATGGTCTTCTCCTCCTTCAAGAGCGCGTCCGAATACGCCAGCCTGAAATATTCGCTGCTGCCGAAAACGTTCGTGTTCGACAATTACCGCATGGCTTTCGAGCAGCTGAAGCTCGGCAAGCTGTTCCGCAACAGCCTGATCCGGTCGGTCTCGATCATGGTTCTCGTGCTGCTGACCAGCTCGATGGCGGGCTACGTGCTGGCGAAGCTGCGGTTTCCGGGCAAGCAGCTAATTTTCCGGTTTATTTTATCGACGATGATGATTCCGACCTTCCTGTTTTTCATACCGAATTATTATATCACCGTTCATTTTCCGCTGGTCGGAGGCAACGACTGGCTGGGACAGAACGGCAACGGAGGGTTGGCGGCCAGCCCGCTCGGCCTGATCGTCCCGTTCGCGGTCAGCGGGTTCGGCATCTTTCTGATGCGGCAGTTCATGATCACCGTCGACAACGCCTATCTCGAGGCGGCCCGCATTGATGGGGCCGGAGAGCTGCGGATCTTCGCGCAGATCGTGCTGCCGATGACGGCGCCCGCTCTGGCGACGCTCGCCATCTTCGAGTTCATCAACTCGTGGAACGAATTTCTGTGGGCGCTGCTGATGAACTCGGTCAACGGAGATTTGGCGACGCTGCCCGTCGGCATCCAGACGCTGAAGTCCTATCTCGACCCGACGCTGACGCAGCCGCTCGTCATGTCCGGTCTCGTCATCGCAACCGTGCCGATTTTGATCCTGTTCATCGTGCTGCAGAAATATTATGTACGGGGCATGATGCATGCCGGCCTGAAATAGGCCGAACGCAACGACAACCCATCCGACAAGGGAGAGATTTCCATGAGCGAACAAGCGAAACAGCATATTTTGGCCATCGGCGCCCACGCGGGCGACCAGGATCTGGCGGCGGGTGCCGTCCTCACGAAATACGCCATGGAAGGCCACAAAGTGACGATGCTCCATCTGACGCCCGGGGAAAAGGGGCATCCGAAGCTGTCCGCGGAGGAGTACGCCAAGCAGAAAATCGAGGAAGCCTACCGCTTTGCCGACACGATCGGCGCCGACGTCCGCTTTCTCGATTACAAGGATGCCGAGCTGCCGGTGAACGAGACCGTGAAATACGAAGTCGCCGACATCATTCGCGAGCTGAAGCCGGACATCGTCATTACGCATTGGTCCGGCAGCATGCACAAGGATCACGAGAACGCGCACTACATCGTCAAGGACGCCCGGCTGTACGCGGCGCTCGAGGCCATCAAGCGCGATTTGCCGAACCACCGCATCAAGAGAATGTATTTCTCCGAAAACTGGGAGGACATGTACGGCTTCAATCCCGAAGTGTTCATCGAAATTCCGGAGGAAGCGTTCGAGAAATGGATTCAGGGGCTGAACTGCTACGCGTTCGCCCGCGGGGAGACGGGTTTCCCGTACATCGAGTACTACAAGGCGCTGACGGTCGTCCGGGGCCTCGTCAACGGCTTCAAGCGGGCGCAGGCGTTCGCGGTCGGTCCCGGCGGCGTCCATCAGCGGCTCCAATACTTCATGTAGCACGGGCGGCCATGGAATCCCGCAATCGGATCGATGCGACGCTGGCGGCCGCCATGGGGCTGGACGCCGACCGCCTTGCGCGCGTGTTCGCGGTGCTGGACGGCGAGATGAAGGCGGGCGCGATTCCCGGGGCGGCGGTTTCGATCGGCCGCAACGGGCGCTTCATGGAATTTGCGGTCGGACGGGCGGTCGCGCACGGTTACCCGACGGTCCGGGCGGCGGCGGACACGATCTACGACTGCGCCTCGCTGACGAAAGTGGTCGTCACCCTGCCGCTGATCCTGCAGCTGCTCGAGGAGGGGAAGCTGCGGCTGGACGATCCGCTCGCCCTGCATCTTCCCGCGTTCGCCGGTGACGGCAAGGAGGCCGTCACGATCCGCCGGCTGCTGACGCATACCGCCGGCCTCGCTCCTTTCGCCGATCTGCATTCGCACGGCTGGACGCGGGAGCGGATCGTCGACTTCGTCCTGGCCCAGCCGCTGCAGTACGAGCCGGGATCGCGGGTCGTCTACAGCGATCTGGGCTACATTCTGCTCGGCCATCTGGCTTCGCGGCTGCTGGCGGCGCCGCTCGAACGGCTGGCGGCGGACCGGATTTTCGGTCCGCTCGGCATGAAGGACAGCGGCTTCAACCCGCCCGCCGCCTTGCGGGGGCGGATTGCCGCGACCGAGCGCTATCCGAACGAGGATCGTCCGCGGCTCGGCACGGTGCACGACGAGAACGCCCGGGCCATGGGCGGCGTCAGCGGACACGCCGGGCTGTTCTCCACCGCCCGCGACTTGGCCCGCTATGCGGCGATGTGGCTGGAAGGCGGCAGCCTGGAAGGCCGGACGGTTCTGTCCCCCGCCTCGGTCGGACTGGCGATCCGCCCGCAATCGGGCGCGGCGGAAGGGGGCTGCCGGGGGCTCGGCTGGGCGCTGAAGGGCGACCGCTTCGACGCTTCGGGCGATCTTCTGTCGCCCGCCAGCTACGGCCATACCGGCTTCACCGGGACGAGCCTGTACGTGGACCCCGTGCTCCGCCTGACCGTCGTGCTGCTCACCAACCGGGTTCATTACGGCAGAGACCGGTCCGTTGAACGGCTTCGGGCGCTCGTTCACAACGTTGTGGCGGCGTCCGTCCTGGGCGCGGCGGACTCGCGGTAACGGCGGGCGGGGGCGTTCCGTAGCCAAAGAGCCTTGCTTTTGGTAAAGTGAGGTTTGCCAAACAGAAGACCGCATGAAATAATTGGAAGAGAGACGTGGGAAACGGAAATTTTCCGCAAGCGGCCAGACAAGGGGGGAGCATGATTGAACGGAGGTCTCGTCAGACTGAAGGAGATTTATCCGGATTTGACGCCTTCCGAGCAGAAGGTGGCCCGGTTTATCCTGAACCATCCGAACCGGATGATCGGCATGTCGGTCGCCCAATTGGCCGAGGAGAGCGGCGGCAGCCAGGCGGCCGTCATCCGCCTGTGCAAGTCGATGGGGCTCAAAGGCTATCAGGAGCTGATGCTGAAGGTCGCCGGCGACATGCAGGAGCGGAAGTCGTTTCAGGGCTACCAGGAAATCCGGCCGCAGGATTCGGTCGAGACGATCGTCCACAACGTGTCCAGCAACAATATTCAGGCGATCCGGGATACGCTCAAAATTTTGGATACGGAGATGGTGGCCAAAGCGATCAAGGCGCTCCACGGCGCCGAGCGGATCTATTTCTTCGGCGTGGGCGCCTCCAATCTGGTGGCGCAGGATGCCCAGAACAAATTCATGCGCATCAACAAAATCGGCTTCTCGTTCTCCGATCCCCATCTGCAGTTGACGGCCGCGGTGACGATGACGGCGCGCGACGTCGCCCTCGGCATCTCCTATTCCGGGGAAACCGCGCACGTGGCGCAGTGCATGAAGAAAGCGCGCGAACAGGGGGCGACGACGATCAGCATGACCAAATACGGCCAAACCACCGTCAGTTCCCTGGCCGATATTCCGCTCTATATTACGTCGACCGAGAACGAGATCCGGATCGGCGCGATGTCTTCGCGCATTACCCAACTGAACGTCATCGACATTCTGTACTTGGGCGTGGCGAGCATCGATTATGAAAGTTCGGCGCAATATTTGGAGAAAAGCCGCGAGGCGGTCAAGGGCATAAACGGCAAATAGCGTAAGGCGAAGTGTAAGACGCCGCAACCCCGGAAGACAGGGGAGCGGCGTTTTTGTGCGCGATTCGGAGGGAACGGCGCATGTTTCGCATGGAAATGAAATTCCAAAAGTGATATCATAAGTATATCAAATAAATATAATATACGGGACGAAAAGGAGGCTGTTTCGCATGGAAACAACGAAAGCCTGGCACGTGAACGGATTTCTCGCGCTGCTCGCGGCGCTGGCTTCCTTCGCCGGAGGCATTGCGCTGCTCGTTGTCGGGGGCAACGAGACGAAGCCGAACGGCTGGCTGATCGCGGCCGGCATCGCGCTTCTCCTGCTGTTTGCGATTCTGTTGACGTCGCTGACGATCGTGCAGCCGAATCAGGCGAAGGTCATTACGTTTTTCGGACGGTACAAGGGGACGATTACCGACAGCGGGCTGTGGCTCGTCATTCCGTTCACCGGCAAGACGAAGGTGTCGCTCAGAGTCCGCAACTTCAACAGCCAGACGCTGAAAGTGAACGACGCGGAAGGCAATCCGATCGAGATCGGCTGCGTCGTCGTGTTCAAAGTGGTCGACCCGGCCAAAGCGCTGTTCGACGTCGACAATTACAGCAAGTTCGTCGAAGTGCAGAGCGAGACCGCCATTCGGCACATCGCGGCGCATTACGCGTACGATACGTTCTCCGACGAGGAGGCGAGGCCGTCGCTGCGCGGCAACGCGGACGAAGTGTCGAAGGAGCTGACCCGCGACCTGCAGTCGCGGCTGGCCATCGCCGGCGTCGAGGTGCTGGAGACCCGGCTCACGCACCTGGCGTACGCGCCGGAGATTGCCAGCGCCATGCTGCAGCGGCAGCAGGCGATCGCGATTATTGCGGCCAGACAGAAGATCGTGGACGGGGCGGTGGCGATGGTGGAGTCCGCGCTCAGGAAATTGACGGAAAACGGAATCGAGCTCGACGAAGAGCGCCGCGCGGCGATGATCAACAATTTGATGGTGACAATCGTATCCGATCGCGGGGCAACGCCGGTGATCAACGCGGGTACGATATACGGGTAAGGATATGGCTCGGGAAAAAAAGGCGTTTCCGCTCCGGCTTGACGCAGAACTGTACCGCGCGGTGGAGAAGTGGGCGGAGGACGAATTTCGCAGCGTGAACGGGCATATCGAGTATTTGCTGCGGGAAGCGCTGCGCCGGGCGGGAAGGCTTCCTTCGGCAGGGACACGCAAATCGCCGCCTTCCTCGCCGGAATAAACGGTCCCTGACGCTCCGTCGAACTATTGTACGACGATTGTACTATTATACTAGATAGGTTTAGTTTGATAGAGTTTGGAAATACTAGGGCTAAGACGTTCCGGAACGCATCGAGCGGCGCCGACGGGCGCTTCGGGGAGCGAGAACGATGCGTGGTCGAAGCCTGTGGAATACCGAACTCATTTGCCGTATTTTTTTTCAAAGCAAGAACAGAATCGTTGTAGCGGGATGCGTCCTGCTGCTGGCAGCCGGCGCGCTGGCCGGCAAAGTTCCGGCGGGCGCCGAATCGAACAAGCCGATTCCGGACGACGCTATCCGCATCCGGATCATCGCCAACTCCGACAGCAAGGAGGACCAGGCGGTGAAGCTGCGGGTGCGCGACAAGGTGGCGGCGCTGATCGACTCGTGGGGCGCGATGCCGTCCACCGCGGAAGAAGCCCGGACGCTCATCCGGGCACACCTGGGCGAAGTGCGAAGCGTCGCGGACGCGGAGCTGCGGCGGGCGGGCGTGCCGTATCGGGCGGACGTCGTGCTGGCGAAAGTGCCTTTTCCCGCGAAAACGTTCGAAGGCCATGTCTACCCCGCCGGCAATTACGAAGCGCTGCGGATCATGCTGGGCCGGGGGGAGGGCGCCAACTGGTGGTGCGTGCTGTTTCCTCCGCTGTGCCTCACGGCGGCAGCCGCCGCGGACGACAGGGATGCCGCCGCCGGCGCCGCGGAGCCGGCCCGCTCCGGAGGCGGAGATGCGCCGCACAAGGCGGCGGACGAGCGGCCGCACGCGAAGTTTTTCGTGGCCGAGCTGGTGGAGAAGCTGATCGCCTGGATCGGTTCTCTGTTCTCGTAGCCGGGGCTTAAGGTATAATAGAGGGTGCATAAACGAAAAACCTCGCGGTTCGCGGCAGAACGGGGCGATCGCCCGAAAGATCGCGCAAGGACGGTTTGATGAACATCATGAAGAACACGAAATACTGGCCGCCGGAGCAAGCGGAGGCGGGGCTGAAGGAAGCCGCCGCGCTGATCGCTTCCGGCGGCGTTGTCGCTTTTCCGACCGAGACGGTGTACGGGCTCGGCGGAGACGCCCGCAGCGAAGCGGCGGTGCGGGAGATTTTCGCGGCCAAAGGCAGGCCCTCCGACAATCCGCTGATCGTCCATGCGGCCGACGCGGAGGGCGCGGCTGCGCTGGCTGCGGGCGTCACGGCGCTGGAACGGCGCCTGATGGAGGCGTTCTGGCCGGGGCCGCTGACGCTGGTGCTGCCGGTCCGGCCGGGCGCCGTCTGCGCGGCGGTGACGGCCGGGCTGGACACGGTGGCGGTCCGCGTCCCCGGCCACGACCTGGCGCGCCGGCTGATCGCCGCGGCCGGATGCCCGATCGCGGCGCCGAGCGCCAACCGGTCCGGCCGGCCGAGCCCGACGATGGCGAGCCACGTGCTGGGCGATCTGTCCGGCCGCATCGACGGGGTGCTGGACGGCGGCGAGACCGGCGTCGGGCTGGAGTCGACGGTCGTCCGGGTGCTCGGCGGCGACATCCACGTGCTGCGGCCGGGCGGCGTGACGGCGGAGCAGCTCCGCCGGGCGGCGGGGCCGTCCGCGGCCGTCGTGTCCGCGGGCGGCGCCGGCGACGAAGTCGGCGCGGAGGCGCCGCGCTCGCCCGGCGTCAAGTACACCCACTACGCCCCGCAGGGCGAGATGGTGGTCGTGACGGGCGAGCCGGCGCCGATGCGCGCTGCCGTGCAGGCGGCGGCAGACGAGGCGCGCCGCGGCGGGCGGCGCGTCGGCATCGTCGCCTGCGCCGAGCACGCCGGCGGCTACCGCGCGGACGCCGTGCTGGCGTGCGGCTCGCGCGCCGAGCCGGAGACGGCGGCGCGCCGGCTGTACGCCGCCCTGCGCGAATGCGACGCGCGCGGCCTCGACTTCATCGTCGCGGAAGGGTACCCCGAGGACGGCATCGGCGCCGCGCTGATGAACCGGCTGCGCAAGGCGGCGGGCGGACGGGTGCTGTCCGTCTGACGCCGGGCAGCAATTAACCGCCGCCCGGTCGGTTCCGCAGGAAGAGCGCGGTGCCTTCCGCGCGATCGGGTCCTTGCCGCCGGAAGGGGCGTCCGGCTGGCGCGTGAAGCGCGTGCAGGTTCTCGCCGCCGGGGCGTCCGGATTGCGCGGTTGGATTTTGTTCAGCGAACGGATGGGAAAATTCGAGTTGAATGCTTGTACGTTGGAAAACATCCATCGTATTGGGCTGTTGGGGGCGTTCAGCTTCAGAGACGGGACATTTTCGCTGTACAAAATCCACTGCAACGGAGCCGCTCGGCGTTTCCTAACGATACTACTGGACAAAATCCAATGTAACCACCCGCCAATGCCCGCCCAACGGCGCGCGGCCCGTGATCCGGAAAGCTGCCGCCTGTTCCCCGGGACATGTTCTCCTCTTGGTCCGCATAAGTTGAGGATAGACCCGTCCGCTTGCGCGGATGAAGACGGACAAAGGGGAGAAGGCTATGCACGAAGCGGCCTATGCGGCCGGGCACGTTTTGACCATTGTCGTCATGGCCGTTGCGCTTGGAATGGACGCGTTCTCCCTCGGCGTCGGCATCGGGCTGAAAGGAATCCGGCTGAGGGACGTAGCCCGGCTCAGCACGGTGATCGCCGTTTTCCACGTGCTGATGCCGCTGGCGGGCATGGCGGCCGGCCATTACGTCAGCGAGCTGCTCGGCGGCGTCGCCACTTCGGTGGCCGGAGCGCTTCTGCTGCTGCTGGGCAGCCATATGATCTACAGCTCCATGCGGGGAGAACAGGTGCATTCGTTCGACCATCGGACGATCTGGGGGCTGATCGTGTTCGCGCTGAGCGTCAGCATCGATTCTTTCTCCGTCGGCGTATCGCTCGGCATGTTCTCGACTCATCGGCTGCTCACCGTGCTGCTGTTCGGACTGTGCGGCGGGCTGATGAGCGTGATGGGGCTGATGCTCGGCCGGCGCGTCGGCCGTTCGCTCGGCGGATACGGCGAAGCGCTGGGGGGCGCCATTTTGTTTGCTTTCGGCCTGCTGTTCGTATTTTAATAAGGGTAGGATCATTTACCTTGGCCGTCTATTCGGGAAGGAGAGGACGTGGATGCGCCGCATTTTGCTCGTCTGCACGGGGAACACCTGCCGCAGCCCGATGGCGGAATCGATATTGCTGGCTTTGGCCGCCGAGCGGGGACTGCCGCTCGAAATCCGGTCCGCGGGCGTCGCCGCCGTCGACGGCATGCCGCCGTCCGCCCATGCGGTGGAGGCGATGCGCCGGAAGAACTATCCCGAGCCGAAACCCTCCAGATCCCTGAAGCCCGGGGATATCGAGTGGGCCGATCTCATTCTGGCGATGACGACGGGGCACAAGCAGACGATTCTGCACCGGCATCCCGAAGCCGTCGGCAAAACGTACACGCTCAAGGAATTCGCCTTCGTCGGGCAGGAAGCCTTGGCGGAAGCGGCGGAGGCGGCGTCGCTGCATGCCGAGCGGCAGATGCGGGAAGCGCTGGGCGGAAGCCTGACGGAAGAGCAGCGGAAGCGGCTCGCGGAACTGGAGCGGAAATGGCCGGATTTCGACGTTGCCGATCCGTTCGGCGGCCCGCTCGACCTGTACGAGCAAAGCGCCAGGGAGATCGAGGAGGCGCTGCGGGCGGCGCTCGACCGGCTGAGCGGCGGGGACGAGCCGGCGGATGAGGCGCGGAGCGGGTCCGCGGACAAACCGGCGCCAGGTCCGGACGAACCGCGGGACACACCGGCGGACGGAACGCGGAACGAATCGTAGAATGGGCGGCGGACAAAGCGCAGATAAGCACAAAAAAGCGCAAAGACGATTGATTCCGGCCGCCCTTTTCTGGTATGATGAAGCCAAGTTGCAAGTTCCGATGTGACTGGCGACGCGAGTGGAGTTAACCACGGTGGAGCATCGGAATGACGGCCGGTCGCCTGGGCAAAGAGCAGCGCGCGGAAGCGCGCCCTGCTCTTTTCGTCTTTTTTGGTGGTATACTACAATTAATCGACAAGGAGGGCATGCATATGAAAATCGCCATTGGAGCCGACCACGCCGGAAACCGGCTGAAAGAAGAAATCGTTCCTTTTCTTAAGTCGCTCGGACACGAAGTGGCCGACGTCGGATGCAACTGTACCGATTCCGTCGACTATCCGGACTACGCCATTCCGGTCTGCGACAAAGTGGTCAGCGGCGAAGCCGACCGCGGCATCCTCATCTGCGGCACCGGCATCGGCATGACGATCGCCGCCAACAAGACGCCGGGCATTCGCTGCGCGCTCGTGCACGATCTGTTCTCCGCCAAAGCGACGCGCGAGCACAACGATTCGAACGTGCTGGCGATGGGCGAACGCGTCATCGGCCCGGGCCTGGCGATGGAGATTGTCCGCGTCTGGCTGGACACGCCTTTTTCGAATGGCGAGCGCCATGTGAACCGGCTTAAGAAAGTGGCCGAGCTGGAGCGAAAATATTCCCTTCATCCGCAATAATTCGGGCTTAGGAGGGACGTTGGACGTGACCGCACCGAATGCAGCGCCGTCCGGCCTCGCCGGACAGGTGGAGACCGTGGTGAGCGAGCTGGCGGAGGCCGGCGGCATTCGCGCCGGCCAGCTGATCGTGTTCGGCGTCAGCACGAGCGAAGTGCAGGGGCGGCGCATCGGCACCGCCGGCGCGGAGACGGTGGCGGCCGAAATTTTCGAAGGGGTGGAGCGGGTCCGCAAGCGGATCGGCTTCCATCCCGTCTGGCAATGCTGCGAGCACTTGAACCGCGCGCTGGCCATGGAGCGGGAAGCGGCGGAAGCCCGGGGGCTGACGATCGTATCGGCCGTCCCGGTGCCGAAAGCCGGCGGCTCCATGGCGGCCTACGCCTACCGGCAGCTGGCCGATCCTTGCCTGGTCGAGTCGGTGCAGGCGCATGCCGGCGTCGACATCGGCGAGACGCTGATCGGCATGCATCTGCGTCCGGTGGCGGTGCCGGTCCGGCCGTCGCTCCGCTGGATCGGGGAAGCGCGCGTGACGATGGCGTATACGCGGCCGAAGCTGATCGGCGGGGAGCGCGCGGTCTATGCGCTGCCGGACCGGCAAGGCGCGGGCCGGGCGTCCGGCTTGTGCGAGTAGCGGGCTTGTCGGATTCATAACGCTGTGGAGGAGGATTGCGCCCGAAATGGAACATTTGCGACAGCAAGACCCCGAAATCGTCAAAGCTTTGAATCTGGAACTGAAGCGCCAGCGCGACAACCTGGAGCTGATCGCTTCCGAGAACATCGTCAGCCGGGCGGTGCTGGAAGCGATGGGCACCGTGCTGACGAACAAATACGCCGAAGGCTACCCGGGCAAACGGTATTACGGCGGCTGCGAATACGTCGACATCGCCGAGGAGATCGCCCGCAACCGGGCGAAGGAGCTGTTCGGCGCCGAACACGCCAACGTGCAGCCGCACTCCGGGGCGCAGGCGAATATGGCGGTCTACCTGGCGGCGCTGCAGCCCGGCGACACCGTGCTCGGCATGAACCTCGCCCACGGCGGCCACCTGACGCACGGCAGCCCGGTCAACGCGTCCGGCCTGCTCTACAACTTCGTCGCCTACGGCGTCAGCGAGCAGACGTTCACGATCGACTACGACGAAGTGCGCAAAGCGGCGTTCAAGCACCGTCCGCGCCTGATCGTGGCCGGCGCCAGCGCCTACCCGCGCATCATCGACTTCGCCGCTCTCGGCCAGATCGCGCAGGACGTCGGCGCGCTGCTCATGGTCGACATGGCGCACATCGCCGGCCTCGTCGCCGCGGGCGAACATCCGAGCCCGGTGCCGCACGCCCATTTCGTCACGACGACGACGCACAAGACGCTGCGCGGTCCGCGCGGCGGCCTGATCCTGTGCCGCAAGGCGTGGGCCGCGGCCATCGACAAAGCGGTGTTCCCCGGCACGCAGGGCGGGCCGCTCATGCACATGGTCGCGGCGAAGGCGGTCGCTCTCGGCGAAGCGCTGCAGCCTTCGTTCAAGGAATACGCGCGGCAGGTGGTCGCCAACGCGAAAGTGCTGGCCGAGGCGCTGCTGGCCGAAGGGCTGAACCTTGTGTCCGGCGGCACCGACAACCATCTGATGCTCGTCGACACGCGCAACTTGGGCATCACCGGCAAGGACGCCGAGCATGTGCTCGATTCCGTCGGCATCACCGTCAACAAGAACGCGATTCCGTTCGACCCGACGAGCCCGTTCGTCACGAGCGGCATCCGCATCGGCACGCCGGCGGTCACCTCCCGCGGCATGGGAGCGGACGCGATGAAGACGATCGCCCGGGTGATCGCCCTCACGCTCAAAAACCCGAAAGACGAAGCGGCGCTCGCCCAAGCCCGCGACCTCGTCCGCGGCCTGACCGCCCAGTATCCGCTGTATCAAGGCCTGGAATATTGATTGTATTGCAATTGTATTGCACACGCTAAAATTAAGAAGGCTGTCTCCCCAAAGATCTGCCGCTTGGCGATCCCGGAGACAGCCTTCTTCTTTGCGCCATCCGTCCGGTGCGTTTTGCCGGTGCTTCGTCCCGTCATTCGACGTCGATGACGACTTTGATGTGGCCTTTGCCCGATTCCACCTGCCGGATCGCTTCGGCGAATTGATCCAGCTTGAAACGGTGCGTAATGAGCCGATCCGTTTGGACGACGCCGTTGCGGATGTAGGCGATCGCCCGGTCGAAGCAGTGGGTCTGCGCGAAGGAGCCGATGAGTTTCAATTCTTTCTGGAATATTTCGTAGGGACTGATGGTGATCCGGTCCTTGGCCGCCGCAACGCCGTAAATGACCAGCTTGGCGCCCATCTTGGCGAATTGGGGCATATGCTGGATTACCGCTTCCGCTCCCGTTGCGTCGATGACGATGTCGAAGCCTCTCGGGTATTTTCCGCGAATCTCCCGTTCATGCCGCGAGTAGTCGCTGCGGTCCATCCTGTAAACTTCGTCTGCCGCAAGTTCCTGGACCAACGCCAGCTTGCGCTCGTCGGACGCGACGACGACGAGTTTGGCCGCGCCCGCATGCTTGAGCAACTGTGCCAGAATGAGGCCGGTCGGTCCCGTTCCGAACAGGAGGATTTCGTCGCCGGGCCTGACGTCGATGACGTCCAGGCCGTGCACCGCACATGCGGTCGGCTCGACCAGCACGCCCTGATCGTAAGTGAGATCGCCGAGCGGAAACACCTTGTCATGATTGACTGCCACATATTCGGCGAAGCCGCCCGGACGGTTCACGCCGAGCGAATTGAAATTTTCGCAGTACAGCGGCTGGTTGCGCCGGCAATAATAGCAATGTCCGCACAGTTCGGTATTGTCCGCGCATACCCGGTCGCCCACTTTCACTCCGCGCACGTCCCGGCCGACGGCCGCCACTTCTCCCACGAATTCGTGGCCGGGAATCAGCGGGAATGTCGCCAGAAACTCGCCGTGGTACAGATGGATGTCCGTGCGGCAAACGCCGCAGCTTTTGATTTTCAGCAGCACCTGGTTGTCCTTGATCTGCGGAGCGGGAACCTCTTGTACCGAAATGTCGTGCGGTTTGTTCAGATAGACGGCTTTCATCCTCTCAAGCTCCCCCTCATGTTCATGGCATTGCGGCATGACGGCATCTCACGGCGAGTCGCCGATTGGCAGCTTGCTTTTATGATAGCGGAATCTTCCCTGTATATCAATGCCAATTTGATTGAAATTAAAAATTTTTTTGTAATTCGAAAATTATTATTCAAAATTTATGTTATAATAGAAAATAGAAATGTTAAATTCGAAAAAAGGAGTTGTTCTCGTTGGCGAACCGTCCCTACCGCATCAACCGCATGTTCAGCGCGCAAGGCAAATGTTTCGACGTCGCGATCGACCACGGATTTTTTAACGAGTATACTTTTTTGCAAGGCATAGAGAATATGCAGAAAGCTGTGCAAACGATCGTTCAAGCGAACCCCGACTGCATCCAGCTGAGCTTAGGTCAGGCGCATTTCCTGCAGTCGATCCCCGGGAGACACAAGCCGGGACTCGTGCTGCGGGCGGACACCGCCAACGTCTACGGCAGCGAGCTGCCGAGCTATTTGTTCAGCGAGACGATCGGCCGCACGATCGAACAAGCGGTCCGACTCGACGCCGTCGCGGTGTGCATCAATCTGCTGCTGCTGCCGAACCAGCCGGAACTGCATCATCAATGCGTCCGCAACATCTCCCAGCTCAAGCGGGAGTCGGAAAAGTACGGGATGACGCTGATGGTCGAACCGCTCGTCATGCTGCCGAACGAGGTCAAGGGCGGCTACATGGCGGACGGCGACATCCGCAAAATCATACCGCTCGTCCGCCAGGCCGTCGAACTGGGCGCGGACGTGGTCAAAGCGGACCCTTGCGACGATATCCGCGAATACCACCGCGTCATCGAAGCCGCTTCCGGCGTGCCCGTGCTCGTTCGCGGCGGCGGCCGCGCCGGCGACGAGGAGCTTGTAAACCGCACGGTGGAATTGATGAAGCAAGGCGCATCCGGCATTGTCTACGGCCGCAACGTCGTGCAGCATCCGAATCCTTCCGCGATGACGCGCGCCCTGATGGCGATCGTGCACGACAGCGCGTCCGCGGAAGCCGCGCTCGCCATTCTCCGGGGGGAAGCGGTATAATGCACAGGAAGGTCATTCGTTTCGGAGTGATCGGCTGCGGGCTGATGGGCAAGGAATTTGCGAGCGCCGCGGCGCGCTGGTGCCATTTGAGCGGCGTCGATTTCGAGCCGCGCATTACGGCGGTGTGCGACGCCAATCCGGAAGCCGCCCGCTGGTTTATGGACCGCGTGCCGTCCGTGGAACACGCCTATGCCGATTATCGCGAACTGCTGGCCGACGACGCCGTCGACGCGGTGTATTGCGCGGTTCCTCACCATCTTCACGAGGCCATGTACATCGATATCATCCGCGCGGGCAAGCATCTGCTCGGAGAGAAGCCGTTCGGCATCGACCGCAAGGCGAATGCGGCCATCCAGCAGGCGATTCGGGCGCATCCCGGCGTCGTCGTCCGGAGCTCGTCGGAGTTTCCTTTTTTTCCCGGCGCCCAGCAGATTGCCCGTTGGGTCGGCGAAAACAGATTCGGCCGCATTATCGAAGTGGAGGCCGGCTTCTGGCATTGCAGCGACCTCGATCCGAACAAGCCGATCAACTGGAAGCGCCGACTCGCCACAAACGGCGAATACGGGTGTATGGGCGACCTCGGCCTGCATGTGCTGCATCTGCCGCTTCGGTTCGGATGGAAGCCGGTCAACGTGCGGGCGCTGTTGTCCAAGGTCGTTCGGGAGCGGCCGGACGGACAGGGCGGCATAGCCGCCTGCGAAACTTGGGACAACGCCATTCTGGCCTGCGAGGCCGCGGCGGGGGACGAGCGGTTCCCGATGCTGCTGTCCATGAAAAGAATTGCCCCGGGTCATGCCAACACTTGGTTTATCCGGATTCAAGGGACGAAATTTTCGGCGGAATTTACGACGAAAAATCCGAAGCAAGTGTCTTACCTGCCTTACGAACCGGGCGGGGCCCAGGCCTGGCATGTCGTCGACGTGCCGTACCGGTCCGCTTACGAGACGATTACGGGCGGCATTTTCGAATTCGGCTTCTCCGATTCCATCTTGCAGATGTGGGCGTCGTTCTGCGACGAGATCGCACACGGCGGCCGCAGCCCGGCATTCCGCTGCGCGACGCCGGATGAAGCGGAAGCCAGCCATCGGGTGTTCACCGCCGCGCTGGCGTCGCAGCGGACGGGCGAGACGGTTGCGGTCGACTGGGGGGAGTAGCTTTGGCGCACCATGCGGCGGAAGCGATCGTAGCGGGGCACATTTGTCTGGATGTCATTCCCGCCATGGAGGAGAAAAAGCAAGGATTGCACGCGTTTCTGGTTCCGGGCAAGCTGGTCGAAGTCGGCCCCGCACGGATGTCGGCCGGCGGCGCCGTTCCGAATACCGGTGTTGCGCTTCATCGCCTGGGCCTGAAGACGAGGCTGATCGGCAAGATCGGACGCGATCTGTTCGGCGACGAAATACTTCGGGCGCTCCGGCGATACGGCGGCGAATTGACCGAAGGCATGATCGTGTCGCCCGATGAGCACACTTCCTACTCGCTTGTCATCAATCCGCCGAATGTGGACCGCATTTTTTTGCATTGTCCGGGCGCGAATGATACATTATGTGCAGACGATATTCGGCCGGAAGCGCTGAGCGGCGCGCGTCTGTTTCATTTCGGCTATCCGCCGCTGATGCGCCGAATGTATGAAGACAGCGGGGCCGAGCTGGCGCGGCTGCTTGCCCGGGTCAAACGATCGGGGCTGACGGCAACGCTGGACATGGCCAGACCCGATCCCGAATCGCCGGCAGGCAGGGTGGATTGGCGCGCCATTTTGGCTGCCGCCCTTCCTCATGTCGATGTTTTCCTCCCCAGCTTCGAGGAGATTTTGTACATGTTGCGTCCGGAAGCTTACCGGCAATTGGCGCGGCAGCGGGGATCGGAGGATTTGCTTGCCTGCGCCGACGGCCCCTTGCTCTCTTCGCTGGCGCGCGAACTGCTGGATATGGGCGCAGCCGTCGTCGCTTTCAAGCTGGGCGAGCACGGTCTTTATGTGCGTACGGCCGCCGATCCGGCGCGGCTTGCGGCGATGGGCGCCTGCGCGCCCGCCGGCGGGCTTGCGGCGAACTGGCTGGACCGCGAGCTTCTGGCGCCTTGCTACCGGATTGTCGAGGCCGGTACGACCGGCGCCGGAGACGCGACGATTGCGGGATTTCTGGCGGCGCTTCTGAAGGGGCTTCCGGTCGAAGAAGCGCTGCGCTTCGCCGTGGGCGCGGGGGCTTTCCGCGTGGAGCGGGCGGGTGCAGCCGGCGGAATGCCGTCCTGGCAGGAATTGAGCGAACGGATTGCGGCGGGTTGGGCGCAGCGGGCGCCCGGGCTGCATCTGCCCGGATGGCGTTACGAGGAACGGGAGAAATTGTGGAGTTCACAAGAAAGGGCAGGCGGGTAGACGTTCTATGGCGGACGGTCTGAACGAGAGACAGAGGCAAATATTGGAGCGGCTGCAAGCCGAGCGCGAAGTGAAAATTGCCGAACTGAAAGAGATGTTCGCCGTCACCGAGATGACGATTCGCCGGGACCTCGAGAAGCTGGAAGCGGCGGGCAACATTCGCCGCACGTTTGGCGGCGCCATCCTGGTCGGGCGGGACATCGCCTTGCAGGAACGAATCGGCATCATGGCGGAAGCCAAGATGAAAATCGGCAAAGCGGCCGCAGCACTGGTGCAGCCCGGCGAATCCATCTTCGTCGACGCCGGCACGACCACGCTGCAGGTCGTTCGGTATTTGCCGGCCGCTTTTCCCGTCACCGTCGTCACCAATGCGGTCACGATCGCCGTCGAACTGATGGGCAAGCAGATTCCGACCGTCGTCACGGGCGGCGTGCTGATCGAGAAAACGGCGGCATTGTCGGGACCGTATACGGAGAAGATGCTGTCCGGCATGGCGTTCGACCGCGTGTTTTTGGGCGCAACCGGCGTTCATCGCTCGCACGGCTTCAGCAATTCCAATCTTCTGGAAGTTGAAATCAAAAAAATGGCGATGGGACGGGCGAAAGAAACGAACATCGTCATGGACCACTCGAAATTCGGCGCGCAGGTGCTGTTTTCTTTCGCCGGTCTGTCCGAAGTACAGCGCATCATCACCGATCAGCTGCCGGATGACGAATTGCGGTCGGCCTGCGAAGAGGCCGGCGTCTCCTTGCTCGTCGCCGAATAGCGACGCGGCCGGGTACGGAAGGGGGCTGTCCCGAAGTCTGAGCGCAGTTCAGACTCGGGGCAGCCCCTCTTCTTACGGATTTATGCGCTGTACGCACGTTCCGCCAGCGCGAGCGCGCCGCAAATGCCCGCCCGATCGCCGAGACCCGGCGGCACGACGTAACGGTCTATTTCCTCCGCCAAGGCCGGATGCTGAATATAGCCGTTCAGCATCGCCTGCAGACGGCTGCGCACAAGAGGAAGAAGCTGCGATTGTTTCATGAATGTTCCGGTTCCAATTCGCACGCTTTTCGTTCCCAGCGGTCTTCGATCGCGGGCCCGGAAGCCAGCCCTTCGAGACAATCCCGATGGAAAGGGCAGCGCCCCCCGTAGGTATCGTCCTGAAGGCGGCGCACCGGGATGTGCCCCATTTCCGGATGGGTCAATCCATGGATGAGCCGGCCTTCCGCAATGGCGCCGGCCCCGATTCCGGTCCCGACCGTCATGTAGAGGCAGCTGTCCAGACCGGCCGCCGCTCCCCATGTCGCCTCGCCCAACGCGGCGGCGTTGACGTCGGTGTCGAAGCCGATCGGCACAGGGAAGCGGCGCTTGAAATAGTCGACGACCGGGTATCCGCTCCAATGCGGTTTCGGCGTCTTGGACACGCAGCCGTAGGTTGCGCCCGGACTTAAGTCGACCGGTCCGAACATGCCGATGCCGAGCGCGGCAATCCCCTTGTCTGCCAAGAACGCCGCCGCCCGGCCCAACGTTTCCTCGGGCGATGCGGTCGGGAAAGAGATCCGGTCCAGGACGGTTCCGTCCGAAGTGCCTACCGCGCATACGAACTTGGTGCCTCCGCCTTCGATTGCTCCCAGGAGCGCCACTCGGTTCCCTCATTTCCCGGCGATCAGCCGATTTGGATTTGCACTTTGAACAGGTCGGGGTCCTTCGGTCTGGCCAGGAAATCCGCCGTTTCTTCCAGACGGATCGTCTTGGAGATCAGCGGTTTGAGCTGGATTCTTCCTTCTTTCACCCATTGAAAAGCCGGGAGGAACGTATGATTGATGGCCATCGAACCGAGGAGCGTCCAATCCTTGTGATACAGCTTGAAAGGGTTGATCCGGATCACCGCGTTTTGCGGCGTCACCCCGAACTGCAAATATTTGCCCGTCGGCCCCAAGTAGTCGAATTCCTTCTCGATGACGGCCGGGATGCCCGTCACGTCGATGACCGCGTCGAATCCGCGCGGGTAATCTTCCTTGCGCAGCTGATGGCTGAGAATGCCTCGGGTCGCTCCGAATTTCAGCGCCATATCCAGTTTGTCCTGGGAGACGTCGACCACCACCAGTTCCGATGCGCCCGTTCTGGCAATCGACTGCACGAGCTGCTGCCCCATGGCGCCGGCCCCGAACAGAATGACCCGGTCGCCCGCTTTCAGGTCGAGCCGGTTGATGCCGTGCACGACGCAGGCCATCGGCTCGATGAACGCCGCTTCTTCAAAGCTCATCGTATCGGGAATTTTGACGACGTTTTTGGCGGGAACTTTGACATATTCGGCCATGCTTCCGTTCATCGTATTCCCGAGCGCCTGCCAGTTCAGGCAGTGGTTGCCCCGATGCGTCAGGCAATACTCGCATTCCCCGCAGAAGATGGAGGGATCGGCCGTCACGCGGTCGCCGGGAGCAAAAGCCCGGACGCCTTCCCCGACCCGATCGATCACGCCCGAAAATTCGTGTCCGGGAATAATCGGGTAAGGCGAGAGGAATTCGCCTTCGAAAATGTGAAAATCGGTGCCGCAAATGCCGACGTTCATCACCTTGATCGTCACCTCTCCCGGTCCCGGATGCGGATACGGCACCTCCTTGACTTCGGCATGATGCGGTTTCTCGATAACCAACGCTTTCATTCGAACCATCCTTTCCATCGCATGTTTATCTGAGGGATTGACCCGCCAGCTTGATATAGCCTTTCTTCAAAATCAATTGTATGCTTTCTTCGACCTCCGCAGCGCTTCCTTCCGAAAGCGTCCGGATGAACGGCTCTTCGATGAGGGACATGCTGATTTCGCTCACCAGCTCAAAATTTTCCTTGGGCGCGTTGAGCGGCCCAAGCATCGTCAGCACCGTCCGGACGGGGGCTTTGCGCCCGCCGGTCTGCCAGTGCACTTCCTCCTTCAGCCGGAACACGGACACCGCCATTTCCCCGATTCCTTCGCTGCGGCAATGAAGCATGGCAAGCTGTTCTTCTTCCAGCAGCAGCGGCCCGAGTTCCTCCCTTTTTTCCAGGTCCCGCTGCAGCACGGAGATGTCCCGGACGTCGAACTTTTCCCGGACGAACGTCATGATCCGGTCGATCAACTGCTGCTTGCTCGCCGCCTCAAACCCGTCGGCCACCTCGATGTTGCGGAGCAGTCCGGCCAGCGCCTTGCCGTAACGGCCCACTTTGTCCACGGTCTGCTCGATGCTCAAGCGGTCTTCCACCTGCGCCCGTTCGCATTTCTTCAATTCCGCGAGCTTCCCGTTCAGGGAGGCGATATCCTCGTCCGTCAAAAAAGGGCTGACCACGAATGCGGCAACCGAATCGAGGCGGACGGGAAGGGTGGACAGCACCATGTCGACCGGGGGATGATTGCGCAGCCAGTCTTCCAGATGAAACAGCGATACCGTATCGACCACCTGAAGCTGGGGCAGCTTCATCTTGATTTGCGCCTGCAGCAGTTGCGACGTGCCGATTCCGCTCGAGCAGACGAGCAGCACCCGGTACCGCTCCGTTCCCGTCTCTTTCTTGTTCAGAATGGCCGTGCCGAAATGCATGGCCAGGTATCCGATTTCTTCTTCCGGAATCGGTTTCCCGAGCTGCTCCGCCAGGAAGCGGGACGCCCTGCGGGTTGCTTCGAAAATTTCGGGATATTCGTCCTTCACATGCTGCAGCAGCGGGTTGCGGACCGCCATGCCGAGCTCGATCCGTTTGACCGCGGACGTCAGATGGGTGGTCAAATTGGTGGCCAGCATGTCGTCGCTGCCCAGTTCGAGCTTAAGCTCCTGCTCCATGATCGAGATCATCCGGTTCGCGTACTGCAGGATCAGGGAGTAATCGAAATCGTTGCCCATCACATGGTTCGAGCGCGCGCCCAGAATGTGCATCGTAATGTAGCCGATTTCGCTGTCGGGAATGGTCAGGTTCAGCCGCTCGCTCAGAACGGCGGCCAGCTCTTCGGCCATTCCGTATTCTTTGGTCGCTTTCAGCCGTTCAAGAATGTCCTGCTCGATCGTGATTTCTTCCCGGTTTTTCAGTCGTTCGGCAGCCAGCGCCAAATGAATGACAAAACCGACGTAGGCGTTGTCCGCCATATGGTAGCCGCGGCTCTGCTCCAGCTCCTGAAGGACCTGCTCGATTTTGATCAGCCATTGCGGATCGATAAAATGGAGCAGGCGGTTGCGGATGGCGTCATGCAGCTTCTCCCGCTGCCGTTTCGCATGATCGTACAGAAATTCCATCAGCTGTTCCTGGGTGACGTTCTCGTACAACAGATCGGCCAGAGCGGCCCGAATGCTTTTCTCCGAGCCGCTGATGTACACGCCGATGCCCGGCTTGCGGTGAAGACGAATGCCGTATTTTTCGAACCAGGGCTCGATTTTCTGCAGGTCGTAGCTGACCGTGGATTCCGCGACGTTCAATTCTTTGCTGAAAAAATACAGCTTCCGGGGTTCCTTGGCGGACAGCAGCAGCTGCTTCATGATCGATTGCCGCTCTTCTGCCGTGTAGAGCTGGTCCAGCGAACGGTCGTGCGCCAATTGCCGGGCCAGTTCGTTCAGCGACTTTTCGTCCCCCAGCAGCTTCAGCCCCAGTCCGGCCTTTTTATCGAACTGGATTCCGCATTGCTCAAGGTATTGCTTCAGTTCGGACATTTCCCGCTGAAGGGTGCGCAAGCTGACATTCAACTGTTCCGCCAAAACGTTCAAAGGCGCATGATCGCTTGTTTCGAGATAGTAGAGCAGGATTTGCCGCTGCCTCGAATTGAGCCTGATCTTCATCTTGTTCTCCATCGTCGATCACATCCCCGAACATCAGCGGGCTTGGGTCTTGCCCTCGTAAGATTTATTCCAGGTTCGTATGTCTGGCGGCCATGACGGGTTCGGTCTGCTTCAACTCCTCGATCAGGAGCAGGACGATCCAGTCGAACAGCAAGAGCTCGGTCTGCTCGAACAACGAGCCCATCGGTTGAACCGACTTGACGTCTTCCTCGCTTTCCCGCATCGTCCGGGCCGGAATATGAACGATCAGATCGGCCCGTCTCGGCAGAGGAGCTTCCGGGAAAGCCGTCAGAAACGCGACGCGCGCGCCGGTCGGCTTCACGATATTCATCAAAGCTTCGACGGTGGCGAGCCGGCCCGTGCCGGAACTGGTCAGCCACAGATCTCCCGCCCCGATGGCCGGCGTCGTCACGTCGCCCACAATATGCACCTGGATGCCCAGATGCATCAGCCTCATTCCGAACGCCTGCAGCATCAGCCGCTCGCGGCCGAGGCTGTAAATGAACACCCGCTTGGCCTGAACGATTTCCCGAATCAGGCTTCGGACGTCTTCCTCCCGCACGGATCGGAAGCTCCGGTCCAGTTCCCGGATCATTTGTCCGCGCAAATCTCCGCTGTCAGGCTCCGTCATTGCCATGCACCTCCTTGAAATGCCCAGCTTCCAATTCATGATCGCGGCGCCTCCGTCAGGGTCCCGGGCGGGACATCGATTTCAATTTGTCCAGAATCATCTCGTAAGCGGCCGGATCCGTGTAATTGTCGAGCGGCACGTACTCGCGTCCGGGCGCGTTCGACATGGCCCGCTTCAGCAAATAATGGTGGGTGACGATCATTTCCGCCTGGGCCGGGATTTGATCGAGCGAAGCGTGCAGAACCGTCACCGCCCCTTCGAGTTCGGACGATCTCAGCTTTTTGCGCAGGATGGCCGCTCCCATGGCGCTGGAGCCCATGCCGGCGTCGCAGGCGAAACAGACGGTGATCCCGGCTCTTCCGTCCGGAGCGGGGGGATGCCCGCGTTCGGTCCGCGCCTGCGCATCGTCCGACTCCGTTTTGGCCGTGTCCGCCTCTTTGAGCAACCACTTCGAAGAGGGGCGCAGCACATTTTTCACTTCTTTCCACTGATCGACGTGCACCAGACGACGGATCACGTCGTGTTCCCGCGTTGCAACCGCTTTCTCCTGGAGGTCCGAGACCGGACCGAGCACGACCAGCGCCAGCGCCAGCGACACCGCCGCGGACACCGCGATGCCGAGAAGAACGTACCAGGTGTCGCCGGGCGGGGCGAGTCCGACGACCAGAAACAGGCTGGCGGGGGAAGGGATGGACACGAGCCCGGCGTTCCAGTATTGAAAAACGAAAATGCCCGACATATTTCCGGCGATTAGCGGAAGGAGCAGTTGGGGCCGCATCAGCACATACGGGAAATAAACTTCCTGGATGCCGCCCAGCGCATGGATGGCAAGCGCGGAAGTCGCGTTGCCGCGAAACTTGCCCTTCAGCCGGATAATATAGGCGATCAGAATGCCCATGGCGGGGCCGGGATTCGATTCCAGCAGGAAGAAAATCGACTTGCTCAAATCTTTGATTTGAGAGATGCCGATCGGCCCGAAAATGCCGTAGCTCATCACGTTGTTGAGGAACAGCACTTTGGCGGGTTCGATAACGGCGGCGGAGATCGGAAGCCAGCCGGAGTATGCCGCTTCCACCATCCAGCCGTTCAATTGCCCGATGATGCTGGAAACTTCCTGGCCGACGTAAGTGAAGCAGAACACGGCCAACCCTCCGGCGAGAACGGCTGATATGAAATTGGTCGCAAGCAGCTCGATTCCGGAAGGCAGCCGGTTCTGCAGCAGCCGGTCGATCCGGTTGACGATCCAGCCGATCGCCGGTCCGAGCAGAAAAGCCATAAAGATCATCGATACCGTGCTCGCCAGCGCAAGTCCAAATACAACGATTGCGGAGACGGTGCCTCCCCGCTTGCCGCCCATCAGATGTCCGCCCGTATAGCCGAACATGACGGGGACCAGCCAGTTGAGGAGCGGACCGACCAGCAAATTGATGTTGTCGTTGGGAAACCAGCCGTACACGCCGAAAATCGCGCGAATGATCCCGATGGCGATCAGAATCGCAACGTTCTGGGATACGATGGCGCTGAGAAGTCTTCCGAACTTGTACATGAATCGTCACCGACTTTGGTCGTAGGTCGACTTCATAGTACGAATACAGCGGATCGAATCCGCGAACCTACTTTCACGTTACCAAGAGCGGCAGCTTTCGTCCAATTGAATGTTTTGACAGTTCCGCGTTTTGCTACGGGCGGATTACGATCTTTAAAGTGCTGTTCTTGTTCCGGATCGCTTTTTCGAACGCCCGGGGCGTCTCGTCGAGAGACATATAATCCGTAATGACCGGCTCGAGGTTGATGGTGTCCGCGGCCATGACGGCGATCCCGGTCGGATAGGTGTTGTGATAACGGAAAACGCCGCGAAGGTCGATCTCGTTGTCCACGATATGGGGAATGCTCAAAGGCGTCTCATGCTCCTGCGGCAGCCCGACCAGAACGACGCGCCCGCCGCGGCGGACGGCCTGCACGGCGGTCTGGGCGGCCCGGCCGTTGCCGGCCGTTTCGATGGCGAGATCGGCTTTGCGGCCTTCCGTCAATCGAAGGATCGCGGCGAGGCCGTCCTCTTCCCGAAGATTGACGACGTCGGTCGCGCCCATTTGCAGCGCCCTGTCCAGGCGGAACGGCTCGAGGTCGACGCCGATCACGCGGCCTGCGCCGGCGGATCTGGCGGCCAGCAGAGCCAGAATGCCGATGGGGCCCATGCCCATGATCACCACCGTCTCACCCGGCTTCAGCTCTCCGCGGCGCACCGCGTGAAGACCGACCGACAGAGGCTCGACGAGCGCCGCCTTCTCGTAAGACATCGAATCCGGAATCGGGTGCAAGAAATCCGCCCGGATCGCGATATATTCGCAGAACGCGCCGTCATAGGGCGGCGTGGCCAGAAAGCGGACATCCGGACACAGATTGTACCGTCCCGATTTGCAGTAGTTGCAGCGCCCGCACGTCACGCCCGGTTCGATCGCGACCCGCTGCCCGACGCGCAGGTGGCGAACTTCGCCGCCCACGGCAACGATTTCTCCGGCGGCTTCATGCCCGAGAATGATCGGTTTCTCCACGACATAAGGACCGATTCTGCCGTGCTCGTAATAATGCACGTCGGACCCGCACAGCCCGACGGCTTTGATCCGGACCAGCGCCTCCTCCGGCCCGGGAACCGGAATGTCCAGCTGCCGCAATTCCATTTTGCCGGGCTCCGTCAGAATCGCCGCTTTCATTTTTCGCTCCATTTTCATCCCGCTCCTGTCCGTTTATTTCACGGCGCCCATCGACAATCCGCGCACCATATATTTCCGCACCATCAGTCCGCAGATCAGCATCGGCATAATGATGACCGTTCCGGTCGCCATCGCTTGCCCCCATTTGATCCCTTGCTGGGACACGAGCAGGGAGACCGCGATCGGCACCGTTTGCGAACCGTTTCCGGTAAAAATGGAGGCGAAGGAATAATCGTTCCAGGAAAACATCAGGCACAGCACGCCGGTGGCGACGATGCCGGGCGCCGCAGTCGGCACCGCCACGCGCCAGAACGCGCGGAATTTGCTGCAGCCGTCGATCATGGCCGCTTCTTCCAGATCGATCGGCACGTCTTTGAAGAAGGTTGACATCATCCAGAGCGCGAACGGCAAGTTAAACGTCGTATACGCGAACATCAGCCCGGCGGTCGTACCGATCAGGCCCAATTTGGAGAAAATCAGGTAAAGCGGCAGAATGACCGCCGGAATCGGCGCCATCCGGGTGCTGATGATCCAGAAGGAAATATCTTTCTCCCGCTTGAAGTTTCCGCGGGCCAGCGCGAATCCGCCCATCACGCCGAGCACCAAAGACGAAGCCGTCGTCACCAGGGCAACGACGACGCTGTTCGTCAGAAACTCGGTGAAATCCCCTCTGCCGGCGAACATGTCGTGGTACACGTCGAAAGTCGGTTCGAAAATGAGTTTGGGCGGCATGGAAAACATATTGACCTGCGTTTTGACCGAAGATATCGCCATATAGAGAATCGGAAGGAGCGCCCAGGCGAGGACGGCCAGCATCAGGACATACAGAACGGTATACAGAAATCTGCGGTTGACGGCCATCCTTAAGCCTCCTCGCTTCTCATCACTTTCATGAAAAATTTGCCCAGCACGATGCTGACGAGCAGCATCGTCAACCCCAATGCGGCCGCGCTGCCGATATCCTGGAAGCGGAAGGCGACCTGCATCAAATAATAGCCGATGATCTTGGTGACGTCGGCCGGGCCGCCCTCCGTGGCGATCGTAATCGTATCCACGTACCGCAAAATATCCATGGAGCGGATCAGCAGGGCGACGACGATCATTCGCCGCACCATCGGCAGCATGACGAACCGAATTTTCTGCCAGCCGCCGGCTCCGTCGACTTCCGCCGCTTCCAGCGGCTCGTGGGGAATCGTCTGCAAGCCGGCCAGCACGATGATGGTAATGAGCGGGGTCCATTCCCACACGTCCATCAGAATGACCGCCGGCATGGCGTAATGGGTGTCGCCCAGCACCTGGATGTCGAGTCCGAGAAGTTGCAGAAACCAATTGTACAGACCGTACGTCGGATCGAGCAGAAACCGCCAGAGCAGCCCCGTGACGATGGGCGCCACGAACAGCGGCAGCATGAACAGCGTGGAAAACAAATTTCTCAATTTCGGAATCTGGTACAGTAGCAGCGCGATCGCCACGCCGAGCGCCAATTGTACGACGAGGCCGCCGCCCGCATAGACCGCGGTTCTCCCCCAGGACTCCCAGAACGTGTCCGACGTAAAGACGTTTCTCCAGTTGTCCAGTCCGGCAAACCTCGGTTTATCCATGTCCAGGGTATAGTTCATGAAGCTGGCGTAAATCATGAAAAAAAACGGAAAGATGCTGATGGCCGCCAGCACGATCATGGATGGAAGCAGCATCCAGAATTCCGTGCGGTTGCGTTTCACTTTTCGGATTCGTTTCTCGGCTGCCTGCAGCACGAGGCAACCTCCTTTCTGGTCTTGAGCGCGTGAAGCGAAAATGAGGATAAAGCGGGTCGGCCGAGTTGCGACGAACCCGCTTTATCCGCTCTGTCAGTTGCCGGTCAGCTTGTCGCTCTGCTTGGCGATTTCCTTCATCGTGTCCGCCGGGGACTGCCGTCCGGCGAGCATCTTCGACAGCTCCGTATATACAATCGTGTCGATTTGCGGCCACATCGGAATTTTCGGCCTCATATAGACGTTGCCGTCTTTCCAGGCTTCTTGCGCTGCGAGCAGCGAAGAGGCGAGCGGCAGTTTCTTCGCTTCCTCGGACGTCGGATCGTTCAGCGCCTTCTGAATATCCGGCAATTGATAGACCGAGTAGCGCGTCGGCGTGAAGCCCGCGTCCAAAATTTTGTACTGGGTTTGCGGGGACGTCGCCCAGATCAGGAACAGCCAAGCCGCCTTCTGTTCTTTTTCCGAAATATACTTGTTGATGCCGACGCCGGTCCCGCCGTACATGTTGCCGCGGCCCTTCGGTCCTTTAGGCAGAATGGTCCAGCCGACTTTGCCCACGACTTTGGAAGATTCCGGATTCTCGAACGAAGCGGCGAATTCGTGCCATTCCGGCGCCATGGCGATGTCTCCGGCCGCGAACGCTTCGGCAAGCCCGGACCAGTCCCAGGAAGTGCTTCCGGGAGCGGCCTGTTTCAGAAGCTTGTTGTAGAACTCGGCCGCCGCGATCGCATCCGGAGAAGTGAGCAGCGATTTGCCCGGGTTTTCCGTTCCGATATCGCCGATATGGTCCGCCTGGAAATATTGTCCGCCGAAGGAGACGAGCACGTTGCTGAAGTCGTTCATCAACGAATCGTGCTGTTTCGCCTGATGCCCGGTTCCGTATTTGACTTCCTTAATGACGCCTTCCTTGACCTTCTGGTTGATCCAGGAAGCGATTTCATAATATTGATCCCAAGTCATATTCGGACCCGGCGTCCAGTCGTAGCCTTTCTCTTTCATGAACAGGTCTTTATATTTCTCGAAAACGTCCTTGCGGTAAGCAAGCACCATCGTCGGGTTGTCGTACGGAAGCGCATAGAGATGGTCCTTGTTGCCCATATACCCGTCCGCCGTCAGCTGAGCTTGTATGAAGTCTTCCAGGCCGCCCGGAATATAGCGTGTTCAAATCCACGAAGTTTTTGGACTGCTTCGCCAGAATTTGATAAGGGTCCGCATAGATGATGTGGTAATTGTCGTTATGGGCGTTGAAATCGAGGCCCGCTTTCTCGATGACGACGTCCAGGTTCACTTGCTCGATATTGACCTTGATGCCCGTCGCCTTCTCGAAAATGTCGATGTTGGCCGCAAGGCCGGAGGAAGGCGGCGTATTCTCCGTAATGACGTTCAGCGTCGTGCCCGCGAATTGCTTCCAATCGAAACCGGCGGGCGCTTCGATCTTCGGCAAACCTTCCACCCAGCCGCCGAACGGATCGGAATCGGCCTGAGCGGCGGACGCCGGGGCGCTCGAATTGTTGGCGCTTTCAGAAGGCGCGCTCGAATTTTCGCTTGGGCTCGAGCTTTCGGCATTCTTGCCCGACGAACATGCGCTCAGCATCAGAACGCTCGCCACGGCCAGGACGAGCAGACTTGCGATCCATGACCTTCTCAAGTGAATCCCCCTAACTTGCTTATTGAATGCTTGTGCTTGTGTTGGAGTAGAAGGATACCGGCCGGTATGCTTTCCGAATTCATTATAGACCCGCGCGCTTCGGATCTTCCATTGAAACATCCGGGAATTCTGGCACGACCGGGTTGCGACAAAATTGAAGAGCCGCCCGGGTGAAGGTGGCGGGAAACCTGGCGGCGCGCCGTTTTTTCGCCGGAGTCGGCGGGCGCGTTTGCGACAAAATTGAAGATCCGGCCGGATGGATGCGCATCGGTTCGCGACGGATTACAATAATTATTGAATAAAGGGTGAAACTTCGCTGCCCGACGTCCGTATGGAATGCTATAAAACGCAAGAACGCGATCCTTGAAGGAGGAGCTGTGCCGATGTCCATTTTCAAAAGACTGCGGGACCTGACGCTGTCCAACGTGTACGCCCTGATCGAGAAAGCCGAAGATCCGGTGAAGATGACCGACCAGTATTTGCGCGACATGCAGGAAGATCTGGAAGACGCGGAGAAAGCGGTGGCCGCCCAGATCGCGCTGGAGAAGAAGTTCAAGAAGCTGTACGAGGAGCAGGAGGCGCTCGTGCGCAAGCGCGACGAGCAGGCCAACATCGCCGCGCAGGCGAAGAACATCGACCTCGCCCGCCGCGCGCTGGAGGAGAAGAAAGCGGCGGAGCAGAAAGCCGCCGAGTACAAGGCCAGCTACGAGAGCAACAAGGCGTCGGCCGAACGGCTGCGCGAGAAGCTGGAGGAGATGCGCAAGCAGTTCACCGAGCTGAAGAACCGCCGCGAGACGCTCGTCGCCCGCGCCAACGCCGCCAAAGCCCAGGCCGAGATCAACAAGGCGATGACGGGTTTCGGCTCCGATACCGCGCTGGCCGGCCTGAAGCGGATGGAAGAGAAAGTGCTGCAGATGGAAGCCCACGCCGAAGCGACCGAAGAGCTGGACGCCGCCAAAGGCCGGTCGCTGGACGAAGAATTCGCGCAGCTCGGCAAAGATAAAGCGATCGAAGAGGAATTGGCGGCGCTCATGAAGAAATATGAATAAAATGGAACGGGAAGGATAACCCTTCGGGTTTCCTTCTTTTTATGCCCGTTCTCAGGCCGGGGAGCCAGGCCGAGCGGCCTCGTTCTCCCCGCCGCTTCAAGCGGAGGGGTTATAGCAGCGATTCGGATGAGGGGAGTGCGTCGGTGTGACGTGGAATGAGATTGTGGGAACGCTGGTCTGGACAGGAGCGGGAGCGGTTCTGCTGTTCGTGCTGATGGGGGTCGACGCCTTTTTTACCCGCTACCACGACTTGCAGGAGATGAAGAACGGCAACACGGCCGTGGCGATCCGCTTCGTGCTGAAGCTGGCGGCGCAAGGCTACATTCTGGCCCGATCGATCGCGACTTCCGACAGCCTCGGCGAAGCGCTCGTCGTCTCCATCGTCTCCTTCGTCATTTTGTTCGTGCTGGAATGGATCGTCCGCGGCATCCTGAGAGGGCTCGGCGATCTCCGGCTGGACGAAGGCGTGAAGCAAGGCGTGATCGGACTCGGTCTGCTGGCCGGCTCGCTGCATCTGGTCGGCGCCCTGATTATCGGAGCATGCCTGTAACGGCGCGGCAAGGAGTGGTTTCGACATGAGCTTGTTCCAACGGGTCAAAAATATATGGAAAAAGCCGGAGCCGCTGAAGCCCGACAAGGACGTTATGGAGCTCGGTCCCGGCGACGTGTGCGAAGTGTCGCTGGTGACGTACCAGGTGATCGGCCGTACCAGGCCGTTTAGCCGCAACGCCGCCTGGCTGACGCTGCAGGACGGCTCGGACATCCGCTATTTGTCGGTGGAACGCCGGGCCGCGACGTCCTTCGGGCTGTATACGGCCATCGACGGCAGGCTCGACGCCGTCGATGAAGTGCCGTCCGAGATCGAGCTTGACGGCATTCATTATTTCCTCGAGGAGCAGTATTCCTCGCGCATCGCATGCGAGGGAAATACGCCGTTCACCGCGGCGGGCGGGGAGCTGTACGTCTGGCAGTTCCAGTCCGACGGGCGCAAACTGCTGCGCGTCGAATGGCAGGACGGCCGCTTCATGCTGTATGAAGGAGAGAGCGTACTGCCCGCGGATGTCGAATGGCTGCGGGGGAACGGGCCATGAGCGCGCGCCGTTTCAACTGGCGGAACCTGCTGCACCTGACCGTCGTCTTCAGCCTGGTCGTCACGCTGCTGTCCGCTTGCGGCAGCCTGAACATCAAAGACACGTACCCGCTGGAGTCCGTGTCGGGAAGCGGCAGCGACACGTCCTACGTCTACCGGGCGGCGAACGCCACCGTCCCCGAAGTGGCGAAGGAACTGTCCGACCAGAAGAAGCCGCAGCAGATGTCGAAGGAAGACCCGGACCATATGTTTCTCGTCTATTCGGACCAGATCATCCATCTGCAGAAAGACGAGAACAAACCGGAAGACACGCTGATCGAAGTCGACAGCAAGTCGTACGTCCAGCACAACTACAGTCCGTCGTTCCTGGAAGGCTATTTGATGGCCAGCCTAATCGGCAGCCTGTTCGACATGTCCCGCGGCTACGGCGGCTACGGCGACTACCGCGGCTACAGCAGCCGGGACGTCCATCCGCCGTCGAGCGGATCGTACCACGCGCCGACGGCGAGCGAGCGCAAGGCGGCGCCGCCGATCACCGTCAATCGCACCGGCTCGATCTTCAAGCGCTCGGACACCGGGGACACCCCGGGCAAAGCCGGCTTCGGCGGACTGTTCAGCCGCAAGACGGACAGCGGGAGCTCGTCCTCGTCCGTCGGCTCGATCACGCGCGGCAGTTCGGGAAGCGCCAAGAAATCGTCATCCGGCTGGTTCACCCCGCGCAAGTCGAAAGCTCCGAGCACCCGCATCGGCGGTTTCGGCCGCATCTCCAGGCGACGATGACCGCCTGCGGAAAATATGCGACCCGGTTGCACGGTTTTTCCAACCGTGCTGCCGGGCCGTTTTTATTTTTCACCAAATTCCGGTACAATGCCGCAAAATTCGTCAAGAGATGTCGAAAGCAATCCGGGTGTTGTAAAATAGACATGCAGCCGAAGCGGCCGGAGCGGGCGTTCGCTTTCATCCGGCAACAGGGCTTTCGGATTTATCCTACTGGAGAGATGGCCGCATGCCCAAAAGCTTGATCCCCAAACAAGAAGGACGTTTTCACAGCATCTCCAACAAGATGATTTTTTATTATTCCACTTTGTTCATTGTCGTCATGATTCTCATCGGGGCGGTGACCTACCGGCTGATCTCGCAAATTCTGGAGCACAAAACGATCCTGGACACGCAAAAAATTATGGAGCAGACGATGATCAACGTCGATTACTATTTTAACGATATCAAATCGCCTATGATCATGCTGGCGCGCCATCCGAGCGTGCTTCATTCGCTGCAGCAGTACACGTCCGCAGACTGGCAGGATCGGCTGGCGATGCGGCGGGAACTCGGAGATTTTACCCGCAACATCACGCTGTACAAATCCTATATTCGGGACATTCTTATTTTGGGAAAAAATGGGTTTACATACAACATCAATCCCGAGGACGAAATCGCCAGCGACTACGATTACTTCGAAGCTCCCTGGCTGAAGGAGATCATTCAAAGCAAAGAGCAGGGGTTCCACTTTGTGAAGTCCTATAAAGCCGATTATTATTTGGGCAGCTTGAACAATCAAAATGTCGTTTCCGTCGTTCTGAACGTCAGGGAGAACCGGCAGGAATGGGGCTACATCGTCTGCAACATCGATTTGCGGAAGTTCAACCAAATTTTCAACCGCTTGTCCCTGGGGGAAAACGGATATATCTACATGATCGACCCCCAGGGGGAAATTGTTTTCCATCCAGAGCCCGACCGGGTCGGAAGCCGGATGGAGGAAGCGTTTCTGCGGCAAATCGACCGGTCCGCCGCGCCGGCCGGATCGTTCACGTACAAGGTGGGGGACCGGAAGGAACTGATCGTCTACGCGCGGTCCAGCGTGACCAATTGGCTGCTCGTCGGCTCCATTCCTTACGACTTTATCTCGACGTCGGCCCAGAGCATCCGGCCGATCCTCATTGAAATTTTGGCCGTCAGCGTCATCTTGGTCGTCCTGATCTCCTATCTGATCTCCATTCAGATCACAAGGCCGATCAAACGGCTGCTGGAGCGGATCAAAAACGTTCAAACCCACGATTTCAAGACGCGGAAAACCGATTACGGCAAAGGCGAAATTTCCATCATCGGCCAAAAATTCGAGAACATGGTGCAGGAGCTTTACACCTTGATCCAGGAAGTGTACGTCTCCAACCTGAAGCAGAAGGAGGCGGAACTGAAAGTTTTGCAAAGTCAGATCAACCCGCACTTTCTGTACAATTCGCTGCAGCTCGTCAAGGCCGAAGCGCTGTTCGGCAACCATCGGGAAGTCAGCTCCATCGTCACTTCCATCGGCGAGATGTTGAGATATCCGATGTACAACCAGGACGACCTGGTGACGCTTCGGGAAGAAGTGGACTACGTCCGGCATTATTTGGACATCTACAAAAGGCGGTTCAAAGGGAAGATCGATTACGAGCTGGACATCGAGCCCGGCGTGCTGGAATGCCGGACGCCGAAACTGATTCTGCAGCCGATTGTGGAGAACAGCATTTTGCACGGCTTTGAAAGCCTGCAGGAAGGGGGTAAAATCTGGATCGGCATCCGCCGGAAAGACAGCCTTGCGATTTCCATCCTGGACAACGGGGACGGCATTCCGGAAGACAAGCTGAAGGAATTGAAGCGGCGTCTGGAAGAGCCGGCGGGAGGTAGCAGCATCGGGCTGGCCAACGTCAATCAGCGGATCAAGTTAAGGTTCGGCAGCGCATACGGCATTGCTGTTGAAAGCCTTTACGGGGAGTTTACCCGAGTTACCCTCACCTTGCCGCTTGCAACCTGACATTTGAAACCGGGGGTCGCGTTATGTTAAAAGTCATCCTGGTCGACGACGAAGAAATCAATGTTGAGCTGATGAAGCGGGTCATCCAATGGGAAGAGCACGGATTCCAAATCGCAGGCAGCGCCGAGAACGGACGGAAAGGGCTGGAATTGTACGAGCGCGTGCATCCCGACGTCGCGATTATCGACATCAAAATGCCCGTGCTGAACGGGATCGAGATGATCCGACAATTGAAGGAGCGAAATGCGGACGTCAAAATCGTCATTTTAAGCGCCTACGGAGAATTCGAATATGCGCAGCAGGCGATTGAGTACGGCATCAACGCCTATCTGCTGAAACCGATAAACGAGGAGAAGCTGATCCGGATTTTGCAAAGCATTCGGGAGAGCTATGCCCATGATTTGCAGGAAAAGGAAAGAAAAGTGCGGCTGGAACAGGAACTGCTGCATAAACAAATGGAGCACGATCTCCGCATTCTCCAGGACTGCCTGGACAGACACCCGTCGTCGGAGCCGCCGGAAGAACCGCTGCGGCAGCTGGCCGCCGCGTACTCCATCGCCTCGTACGTCATCCTGCACTTCCGATGCTATCGGGAGGATTTGCGTCCGGAGCGGGAGGATCCGGGCGCTGCCGCCCGCATCGACGAATGGGTCTGCGCATCCGTTCATCCTTACCTTCTGCCGGTGAGGAAATCGGAACAGGAAACGGTCCTTCTGCTGTTCCGCACCGACGAGCCGCTCATCGACCCTGCGGAGATGCGGCTGGCGGAGAAGCTGAAGGTGGGCCGGGAAAGCTTCCGGCTCGCTTGCGGGATGTCGTACACCTGCGGAATCAGTGAGCCGTTCCGGTCGCTGAAAGACGTTCGAACGGCTTATCTTCAGGCCGTCGACGCCAATTCGCGGAACTTCTACCATCCGGAGACCGGCGTGTCCGTCTATACCGAACAGCGTCGCTATCATGCAGACACCGCGCTCGATTGGGTGAAAATGGAGTGGCAATTGAAGCAGTGGCTGCAGACGAACAAGTATACGATGGTGCTGGACTATATCGAAGAGACGTTCGCCCGATTCCGCTCGCAGAACATCCGCTCGGAAGACGCGTATTCCTTCTGCCAGCGGCTGCTGGAGTTTTTGAAAAACGAAATGGTGCAGATGAACTGCCAGTGGGAAGCCGAACCTTTGCGTGAGATTGCGCTTCCGGTACTTCAGCGGTTTTATTCGTTCGAGCATTTGAAAAAGTTTATGATTCAGACGGTAATGCAGGCCGGAAGCTCGATCAGCGACGCGCTGCGCAGCAAAAAAAATTTCGCCTTCGTTCGCAAAGCCAAAGAATACGCGCTGCAGCATTATCACGAGGAAAACTTTTCGATTCAGCAGGTTTCGGATTACGTCGGGCTCAGCAAAAACCATTTTTCGCGCTTGTTCAAGGACAATACGGGCATTAACTTTTGGGATTACGTGATCCGTCTTCGCATGGAGGAAGCGAAGCGGCTACTCAGGCAGACCAACGCCACGAACTTCGAGATCGCCCAGAAAATCGGCTACAGCAGCGAATACCATTTTTGCCGAACGTTCTCCAAACTGAACGGAATGACCGCTTCGCAATATCGCAAACTGAACGCTTACGAGCGGTAATGGATAAAAGCAAAAAATCATGGTTTTGCGCATTTTCAAGGCACGTCCACATCTTCTAAGATCAAGGATAAATCGACGGAGGTGCCCGAAAAAATGCAAACGGACAGCAAGTTCGCGTTCCGGCAAGTGGACGGGACGTTTCAATTGTTCTGCGGCTCGCAGCGCATCGGGAAATTGATGCCGCCGCGCAGCGGCGAGGCGGCGGCATGCGACACGGTGACCGAACTGGAGGACGGCATATTCAAGTGGGTGAGGCAATACCGGTTTGCCGGCCCGTTCCCGAAGAGCGTTCGGGAAATCTCGATGGACTTGATGGTGGAGGAGCCTGCCGCTTTTTGGATGATTCCCGCGGTATCGTATGACGGCAATCCGTGGGGCGGCGGGATGGAGCCGAAAGGATGGCGAAAGGACGGAGAAAGCTGGACTTTCGCTTCCCATCGGGTATCGATTCCGGGCGCCACATATTCGGAAGGGCCTCGGTGGTCCGTTGCGCTGTTCGGAGAAGCGGGGGGAACGCCGGGGTTTTCCTGCTCGCTGGAGATCGATTCCGGCAAGGCCGTTCACCGCCTGCTGTGGCCGGAACAGGAGCGGCCGCTCGTGTATGCCGCGCGGGACCGGTATGAGCCTCCGTTCCATGAAGAGTGGCGGATCGAGGAAGAAACGGTTTTCGCCACCACCGCGTACATCGTCGTCGCTCCGGTCGCCGTTCCCAAGTTTTCGTACGCCAACCTGCTCGATTTCGCCTGGGATCTTCACGCCCACCCGTATAAGGAGTGGCATTCGCCGGAGCAGATCTGGGAGCTCGGCGTCCGCTTCGCCAAAGAGAGCCTGTGGGTGGAAGACGGCTTCTTCCGGGGCTTCGTGTGGGGACTATACTGGAACGGGCAGCAATGGATTCAGAAGCGGGAAGCCCCTTACGAGATCGGGTGGGTAGGCCAGAACGCTTCTTTGGCCAACTCGCTGCTCGCCGATTATTTGAAGACCGGGGACCGCACTTCCCTGGACATGGGGTTGTCGGTTCTCGATTGCTGGGCGGAGCACGCGCCGCTGGACAACGGCCTGTTCCGGGTCCGGTTCGACCATCTGATCGGCAAGAAAAAGGACGGCCCCGAGTTGAACGACGCGTGCAATTTAAGCACCGCCGCGCTTCAATATTTCGAAGCGTTCGAGCTGGCCAAGCGGTGCGGGCTGGACAAGCCGGCGTACAGCCGGATTGCGCTGAACATCTGCGACTTTATCGTTTCCGCCCAGCAGGAGAACGGGCAATGGGCGAAATGCTGGGACAACGAGGGGCAATGCCGGGACGCCGACGGCACGATCGGCGCCTTCTGCGTGGAGCCGCTGATTCAGGCGTTTCATCGGACCGGCGACCGCCGGTATTTGGACGCCGCCATCCAAGGCTATCGGTTCTACATGCAAGATTTTGTCGCCAACGGGTATTCGACGGCCGGCGCGCTCGATACCATCTGCATCGACAAGGAATCGTCGATTCCGCTGCTGCGAAGCAGCCTCGATCTGTTCGAGATCAAGGGGGAGCCGAAGTATCTGGAGTGGGCGGAACTGGCCGCCGTCTATTTCGCCACCTGGCAATGGCACTATTCCGTCCGCTTCCCGGACGGATCTCCGCTGCAATCGGTTCAATACGATTCTTTCGGCGGAACGTCGGTCTCCGTCCAGCATCATCACCTGGACCATTACGGATTGGCGGCGGTGCCGCATCTGCTCAAGCTGGCGTCCTTCAGCGGCAACGCTTCCTGGGAGCGGCGGGCCAGAGCCATCTGGGCCAACGCCACCGCGGTGCTGTCGGACGGAACGCTGTCCGTTCGCGGCAAGCTCCGTCCTCCCGGCGGCCAGGACGAAGGCTTCTGCGAAACCCGGTGGCGCACGAGCATGGGGCAGCCCTTCGGCGTCTCCCAGTGGCTGGTTGCGTGGCCGACGGCGTTCCGGCTCGAGCTTTTGCGCAAATCGCAGCCCGGAGACCTGTAAATAGAGCAAAAGATGATAGGATCCCGCATTCTCCTGACGGGGCAATCATGATTAACTAAAGGACGTAAACCAACACATAACATCAGAGGGAGTGTGTCAACAGGCATGAAGAAAGGTATCGTAACGCTTGTGGCCGTCATCTTCGTCTGCGCCGCTTTGCTGGCGGGCTGCGGAAGCGGTTCCGGCTCCACAAGTTCCGGCTCGAGCCCGTCGGGCGAGAACAGTGCCTCGGCCGGCGGGTCCGCGCAAAATTCGGAGAAAGTCAAGCTGACCTTCCTGTCCTGGTACAACGAAGACAGCATGAAGCCGCTGCTGGACGCGTTCCACCAGAAGTATCCGAACATCGACGTCGAACTGCAATTCGTTCCTCCGGTATTCGAATACGAAGAAAAGCTGAAAGTGCTTTCGATTGCCGACGAGACGCCGGACGTGTTCTACCTGGCGGCCGAGAACCGCATCGAAATGATCAAAAACGGCTACGCCATGGACATTTCCGACCAGCCGTTTTTCGACAAGCTGAATCCGTCCAACAAAGCCGTCTATACGGTGGACGGCAAAACGTACGCGTACGCGCCGGACGCGTGGGCGGGCGGATTTATCTACAACAAGGATCTGTTCGCCAAAGTCGGGGCCGAGCCGCCCAAGACGTGGGATCAATTCCTGGCCGTTCTCGACAAGCTGAAGAAAGCCGGCATTCGCCCCATCATCGAGCGCAACGACTGGCTGTGGACTTCGTTGAACAGCCTGTTCATGAACGACGTCATCGCCACTAATCCGAATTACGACGAGCAGGTGCTGAACGGGGAGAAAACGTACATCGACGGTTGGAAAGCGCCGATTGAAAAGTGGTACAACGACCTGGTGAAGCCCGGATACCTGGACAAAGATCTGCTCGGTATCGGCGCCCAGCAATTCTATAACGAATTCGCCACCGGCAAGGCGGGCATGATCGCCGGCCACCTGGGACACCTGAAGGAAGTCAAGAAGATCAACCCGAACATCAACGCCGGCGTCTTCCCGATGGTCGGCACGCAGGAAGGTACCAAATATTTGTACGGCGGCGTCAACGTCGGCCTTGCCATCAGCTCGAAGACGAAGCATCCGAAGGAGGCGCTCGAATTCCTCAATTTCATTTCTTCCGAAGAAGGCTTGAAATTGTACCAGAAAGTGACCGGATTCCTGCTCGGTTATCCCGGCATCGATTACGAGATAGACCCGGCCTTCACGGAAATCCGCCAAATGTACGAAAGCGGGTCGGCAAACCTGTATTTGCCGCAAATCGCCTTCGGCGAATATTCCAGCGCGATTCTGAACGAACTGGTCAAAGGCACCCAGGACGTGCTCGCCGGAGGAATCCAGCCGGCCGAAGTTCCGGCCAGAATGGACAAAAAGCTGCAGGAACTGAAGAAAAAATAATCGGCTTCAGTGATTTCGCGTGCCGATCGACGGGGGGACGGCCGATTCTGGGCGGCCCCCCCCCCCCGTTATCGGAAAGGAGGAATATCCATGTTCCTGCGCCGCAAATATTTGGGGACGTACCTGATCTTCCTGCTCCCGGCGCTCATTGTCTTTACGATTGTCCGGATTATTCCCCTCGTCCTGAGCGTTCGCTATTCTTTTACGAACTGGGACGGCATCTCCAAAGCGTACGACTTTGTCGGATTGCAAAACTATAAGGAGTTGTTCAGCGACACCTCCATTGCGGCGTCAATTCGCAACACGTTCTTTTTCGGCGTTTTCAATCCGCTGCTGGTGACGGTTCTGGCCATTCCGATCGCTTTGATCCTGAACCAGGCGATGCCGTTCCGCAATTTTGCCCGAATGAGCTTTTTCTTCCCGTCCGTGCCGAGCGCATTGATCCTGGGCTATTTGTGGCTGTTTATTTTCGATCCGACGGACAGCGGCGTGCTGAACCGGGTGCTTGGAAGCCTGGGCCTCTATCCCATCGCCTGGCTGGCGCAAAAACATTTGGCGATGTGGTCCTTGATCGCAGTGTCGGTCTGGAAGTCGGCGGGTTGGCACGCCTGCATTTACTTGGCCAATTTGCAGATTATCCCAAAAGATTATTACGAAGCGGCCATGATCGACGGCGCCAACGGATGGCAGAAGTTTCGGCGCATCACTTTTCCGCTTCTCGCTCCGGCGGTGTCCATCAGCGTCACACTGATCCTGATCGACAGTTTGAAAATTTACGAGCTGCCATTCGCGCTGACGAAAGGCGGCCCCGGTTACGCGACCACTTTTCTGACGCAGATCATTATCCAGACCGGCGTGTTTGACCGGATGATCGGACGCGCGTCCGCACTTTCCGTCGTCTTCGTGGTGATTATTTTTGCAGCCGCCGCCTTGCAATTGGCCCTTCTCCGAAGAAGAGAGGAGAACATCCAGTGAAGCGCCGTTCCGCAAAAGTCTACCTGCTGTCGCTGCTTCTCCTGGCGCTGAGCTGCCTCTATCTGTTTCCTTTTTATATCTTGATCGTCAATACGTTGAAAACAGTCCAGGAAACCGGGTTCAACCCGATCGCGCTGCCGACCCGACTGTACCTGGACAACTATATCCATGCGTTTAAAAAAATGGACCTGTTCGTTTCGCTCCGCAACAGCTTCGTCATTACGTTCGGCTCCATTATCGGCATCGTCATCATGGGATCGATGGCGGCTTACCCGGTCGTGAGGGTGAGGCATATGACCACCAGGCTGGTGACGCTGTACTTTCTCATCGGCTTCATGGTCCCGATCCAGACCGCGCTCGTTCCTTTGTATCTTGTAATGGAGCGTATGCATCTGGTCAACACCTTGCAAGGGATGATTTTGATCTATTCGGCGAACTGCATCTTTTCCTTTTTCATGTACCAAGGGTTTATCAAGTCGGTTCCGCTGGAATTGGAAGAAGCTGCCTATATCGACGGCTGCACCCCTTGGAAGACGTTCTGGCGAATCGTATTTCCGCTGTTGAAGCCGATCACGACGACCGTCATCATTTTTGAAACGATGTGGATCTGGAACGATTTCACGCTGGCCTACCTGTTCCTGCATTCCAACAGCAAGACGACGCTCGTGCTGGAAATTTACAAAGGGGTCGGTGAGTTCTCGAACGACTGGTCGCTCATGCTGACCACTATGGTCATCGTACTGTTCCCGACGGTCGTATTTTTCCTGTTCCTACAGAAGCACATTATTTCCGGCTTGACGAGCGGGGCGCTGAAAGCGTAAGTCCGGCGGCTCAAGTCGACGATGGAGGGATTGCGGTGAAAATTCAAAAGTTGACGACGTACCTCGTTCCGCCCAGATGGCTGTTTCTGAAAGTGGAGACGGACGAAGGCATCGCAGGCTGGGGAGAACCGATCGTGGAAGGCAAGGCGGAGACGGTTCAAACGGCCGTGCACGAAATGGAGGATTATTTGATTGGCCGGGATCCGATGCGCATCGAGGATCTGTGGCAGACTCTGTACCGGGCCGGCTTCTACCGGGGCGGACCGGTTCTGATGAGCGCCATCTCGGGAATCGACCAGGCGTTGTGGGACATCAAGGGCAAATATTTCGGGGCGCCGGTCTATCAGCTTCTCGGAGGCGCGTGCCGCAACAAAATGCAAGTCTATTCCTGGATCGCCGGGGACCGTCCGAGCGATATCGAGCAGGCCGCCCGGACGGCGAAAGCGAATGGATTCCGCGCGATCAAGATGAACGTCACGGAAGAGCTTATGTACATCGACTCGTTCCGAAAGGTGGACGAGGCGGTCCAACGGGTGGCGGCAGCCAGGCGGGTGCTGGGCAACGATTTCGGTATCGGGCTCGATTTCCACGGGCGCGTGCACAAGTCGATGGCCAAAGTGCTGGCCAAGGAACTGGAACCGTATCACCCGATGTTTATCGAGGAGCCGGTGCTTCCGCAGAATAACGAAGCGCTGAAGGAAATCGCCAAGCACAGCAGCATCCCGATCGCCACCGGCGAGCGCATGTTTTCCCGGTGGGACTTCAAGCACGTATTGGCCGACGGAATCGTCGATATCGTCCAGCCGGACCTGTCCCACGCGGGCGGCATTACGGAATGCAAGAAAATCGCCTCCATGGCGGAAGCCTACGACGTCGCCTTCGCGCCGCATTGCCCGCTCGGTCCGATCGCGCTGGCTTCGTGCCTGCAGGTGGACGCGACTTGCCACAACGCGTTCATTCAGGAGCAAAGCCTGGGCATCCATTACAATCAGGGCAACGACTTGCTGGACTATTTGAAAGACGCTTCGGTGTTCGAATACAAGGACGGGTACGTCCGCATTCCGGACCGACCGGGACTCGGCATCGAAATCGACGAGGAAGTCGTGAAGAAAGCGGCCGAAACGGGGCATCGCTGGAGAAACCCGGTATGGCGGCATCATGACGGCTCCATCGCGGAATGGTGACATGACCGGGCGGAAAATCCTGATCGATACCGACCCCGGCGACGATATCGATGACATTCTCGCGCTGGCGTTCGCTTTGCGCCGCCCGGAACTGGAAGTTCAGGCGATCACGACGGTCACGTTCGGAGCGCCGAGGCGAGCGGCGTTGGTCCGGGGCTTGCTGGACAGCGCCGGAAAGGCGCACATCCCGGTCGGCAGCGGCTTGCAGCTTCCGCTGCGGCAATACCGCCTGATGACGGACAACGAAGAATACGTCCTGAACCATTGCCCGCCGGCCCGGGACGGGGACGATGCGGCGCCGGACGCGGCGGACCTGATCATCCGCACGGTGGAGTCCAATCCGGGCGAAGTCGGCATCGTGACGCTCGGTCCTCTAACCAACCTGGCCGCAGCGCTGCGGAAACAGCCTTCCATCGCCGGGCGGATTCCGTGGATCGCCAGCATGGGCGGCGAGGTGAATGTCTACCGCGCCGAGCACAACATCGTGGGATCCGGTTGCGGCCGAGATCGTGCTGGACAGCGGAATTCCGATGTTTCTGGGCACGTGGGACGTCACCCGCAAGGTGGTCTTGTCGAAGCGGGACTGCGAGCGCATGGAACGGCATCCAAGCGGGTTGTGTCGGTTCGTTGCGGAGTGCGTCCGGTCGTGGTGGCCCTACAGGAAGCAGAAGCCGGGCCCGGTCCTGTTCGACATCGCGCCGCTCGTCTGGATCTTCCGTCCCGAACTGTACCCTTCTTCGCCGATGGCGCTGCGGGTGGAGACATCTGGAAGGTATACGAGAGGCGTCACCGTCCCGTGTAAAGGCAGGCCGAACGCCGACGTCAGCGTGGACGTGCAGGCGGAGCAGGTGAAGGACTTGTTCCTGAATACGCTGTTGGGCGGCTGGTCTTCCCGACGACGAAAATTCCCCCGGACCTCGGACTCCTTGCGTCTGTACCGGGGGAATTTTCACGCGTCATCGGTTCAACCTTTCACCGCGCCGGCCGTCACGCCTTTGACGATGTGCTTCTGCAGCAGAATGAACACGATGATCGACGGCAGCACCGTCATCACGACGGCGGTCATCGTGTACTGCCAGTCGGTGTTGTACTGCCCGACGAACGTGTAGGCGGCGAGCGTCAACGTCTTCGTGCTCGGCGAGCCGTTGACCATGAGCAGGGGCAGCAGGAAGTCGTTCCAGATCCACATCACGTCGATGACGATGATCGTCGCGGTGACCGGCTTCAGCAGCGGAAACACGATGCGGAAAAACAGGCTGAACCCGCTCGCTCCGTCGATCGTGCCGCTCTCGTCGAGCTCCCGCGGGACCCCTTTGACGAAGCCGTGGTAGATGAACAGCGCCATCGGCGCGCCGAGTCCCCAGTACTGGATGCCCAATCCCCAGTCGCTGTTGGCCAGATGGAGCGTCTGGGCCAGCTTCAGCAAGGTGACCATGATGCTCTGGAACGGGATCAGCATCGGCACGATGCACAGGAAATAGATGATCCCGCTCAGCTTCGTGTTCGTCCGGGCCAACTTGTAAGCGCCGATCGAGGAGATGAAAACGATGCCCGCCACCCCGATAGCCGTGACGACGACGTTGTTGAGGAACAGCCTCGGGTAATTGATGGACTTCCACACGTAGCTGTAGTTCTCGAAGGTCAGGTGGCGCGGCAGCGCCATGACGTTGATCATGACTTCCCCGAACGTCTTCAGCGAATTGTATCCGACCAGAATAATCGGGAAAATGAACACGAGCGCCACGACGATCAGGACGATCTCCAGCGCCGCAAGGCTTGTTTTGCGCGCCTGCATCACTGTTCGACCTCCCTTCTCTTGAAGTAGGTCAGCTGCACGACGGTGATGATCAGCACGACCACGAACAGGACGAGCGCTTTGGCCGTACCGTAGCCGAACAGGTTGTTCTGGAACGTCTCGCGGTAGACGTCGAAGGCGACGCTGATCGTGCTGCCGCCCGGACCGCCGCCGGTCAGGGACATGATCACGTCGAACACCTTGATGGAGTTCGTCAGCGCCATGAACACGGCGATCGTCACCGACGGCGCGAGCAGCGGCAGGGTGATGCTGAAGAACCGGCGCATCGGCCCGGCGCCGTCGACGGTCGCCGCTTCCTGCAGCTCGCCGGGAATCGCCTGCAGGCCGGCGATGTAGATGACGATATAGAATCCGATCGACTGCCAGACAGACACGAGCAGCACCGAGATGAACGCCAGCCGCGGTTCTCCGAGCCAGCTCCACGTCCAGATCGGCCAGCCGGTCGCGTTCGCCAGCGATTGGAATCCTTGCGAGAAGATGAACTTCCATATAAAACCGACGATAATCAGGCTCAAAATATAAGGGACGAAAAACGCCGCCCGCAGCAGCGAGGACGTCCTGAGCTTCTGGTCCAGCAGCACGGCGAGCACAATCGCGATCACATTGGACAGAACGATGAACAGAATCGTGAATTTGACCGTAAACCACGACGCGCTGGCGAAAGTGGCGTCCCCGGAAAAAATTTGCCGGAAGTTGTCCAATCCGACAAACGTAATTTTTTTGGAAATGCCGTTCCAGTCCGTCAGCGAATACAGCATGCTCATGACGAACGGAATGTAGAAGGCCAGCAGCACGCAGATCAGAACCGGCGCGGCAAAGATGCCGAATTCGAGCCGCTCCGCCGCCTTTCTCCCCATTTTGCGCATCGTTTGCTCCCTCACTTTCGGGCCCGAAGGGCAATGGTCGGCCCGCCCTTGTTTTCATGACTTATTTTCATAACTCCTATTATAAAAAGCGATTTTCCGCCAAAGAAATAAAGATAAGTAAACAATTAAGGGGAATAACGTGAACTGCCGGAAACTTGGACGGCGACGGTTGACGGCGACGGTATAATATACAAAGAATTTGCCGCCAAGGAGGATCTGTGCCATGAGTACCGCCGCCGCCTGGATTCGGGGCCGCATCCGCGGTCTCGTCCGCCCGCTGACAAGAAAGCTGGCCGCCAAGCTGATTGTGCCGATGGCGTCGATCATCGCGCTGGTTGTCGGCTCGCTGACCTGGATATCCTACTCCATGCTGGAGGACATGTCGTTTCGCAGCAGCATGGAGGGCACCGCAAGCAATCTGGCTCTGGTGGGCAAAAACCTGGACAAGTATATGGCGGAGATCGAGCAGCTGTCTTTGCCCCAGCTCCAATACGATGCGCTGATGACGGCGATTCAAACCGAAGCGGACGACTATGCGGCTAAAATCTATTTGGATGATTACCTGAGAAGGCTTTTTTATTCGCGGTCGGATCTCGAAGGCGTTTACCTGTATTTGATCGCTTCGCGCAAGTACTATTACATTTCGCGTCAGGAGCCGGACGTGGCGGTTCGGGTCCGCGCCGATGCGGACGGGAAAATTCCTGCCACCGAATGGTACGCGGAGGCGCTGGCCAGCAAGCGCAACCGCTTCGTCCAATCGCTGCTCGTGCCGTCCGATCCGGGGTACGACGTGGACACGAACGCGGCCTATATGGCATACCACCGCGTACTCCGCCGGCTGTCCGACCGGAAGGCGGAGGCGGTGATCTCGTTCTTCTTCAACCCGTCGGCGGTCAGCGAGATCGTGAAGGACATTCCGCTTATTCCGGGCGAGCATGTCGTCTACGTCAACGAGCGGAACGTTCCGTTCTACCGGGACGATGCGGCATTTTTCGACCGGATGGCAATCGGCGGCGCGCTCGGCCGGACCGGGGCGACCGGCGCCGGGGGCCGCTTCGACTGGCGGAGCGGCGGCGACCGGTATTTGGTCGTCTACGACCGGAACGAGGCGAGCGGGTGGAAGCTGATCAAGGCGATCCCGTACGCCGAGATCAACCGGGCGGCGCAGACGAACCGGAACGTCAGCCTCGCGATCGGCCTGGCGTTCCTGCTGGCCGCGCTGCTGCTGGTGGCGCTGGCGTCGGGCGCGATCACGCGGCCGCTCAAGCAGTTGTCGCAGAAAATGAACCGGTTCGGCGAGGGATTTTTCAACGTCGAGGTCCCGGTCAAGGGGCAGGACGAAATCGCGCATCTGGCAAACCGGTTCAACATGATGGTGAAGCGGACGAACGATCTGATCAACGAGCGGTACAAAATGAAGCTGGCGGAGAAAAACGCCATTCTGAAGGCGCTCGAGGCCGAGATCAACCCGCATTTTCTGTACAACGCGCTGCAGGCGATCTCGACCCGGGCGCTCAAAAGCGGCGACGCCGCCATCGCCGACATGGTGGACGCGCTGGCGCTGACGCTGCGCTACTGCATCAGCGGGAAGGATATCGTCAAGCTGCGGGAAGAGCTGCAGCATATCGAGAACTACCTCGTTCTGCAGAAGGCGAGGTTCGGCGACCGGCTGCAGGTGGCGTACGAGCTGGAGGAGGAAGCGCTCGACCTGAGCGTGCCGAAGCTGTCCGTGCAGTCGCTGGTCGAGAACGCCATCAAGCACGCGCTGGAGAAAGTGTCCGGCCGCGTTACCATCGTCATCCGCTGCGAGCGGAAGGACGGCGGCTGCGTGCTGTCGGTGGCGGACAATGGACCGGGCATTCCGCCGGACCGGCTGCGGGAAATCCGGCAGATGCTCGAAGCCGGGTGGGAAGACCGGGAAGGCGGCAGCATTGGGTTGCAAAATCTCGGCACGAGGCTGAAGCTGATTTACGGCGAAGCGGCCCGGCTGGAGATCCGGACGGACGAAGCGGGAACGGAGATGCGCATCGTTTTGCCGGACGGGGAGGGGAGATCGGATGGCTGAAAACGCTGAATATAAAGTGCTCATCATCGACGACGAGCTGCCTTCCCGGGAAGCGATTCGGCTGCTGGGCGAGTGGGACGCGCTCGGGGTGCGGGAGATCGGCGAGGCCGCGGACGGCAAGGAAGGCTTGCGCAAGCTGCGGGAAGAGAAGCCTGATCTGGTGCTGGTCGACATGAAGATGCCGGAAATGTCCGGTCCCGAATTTCTGCAGGCGGCGGAAAAGGAGTTTCCCGGCACGCTCATGATCGTGGTCAGCGGCTACGACGACTTCGCATTCACGAGGCAGGCGATCCATTCGCGGGTCGTCGATTATTTGCTCAAGCCGGTGAACCGGATGGAGCTGAACCAGGCGCTGGCCCATGCGTTCCGGGAGCTGGAAGAGAGAAGGAGGCGGGAAAGCGAGGCGATCGGCCGGAACATCGTGCTGAACCGGTCGCTGCCCAAACTGAAGGAGACCGTTTTCCTGTCGCTGATCGAACGCGGCCCGGACGATCCCGTGAACCCGGCCGACCTGAAGCTGATCGGGGCCGACGATCCGGACCGGCATTTCGGAGCGGCCGTCTTGCGGCTGCTGAACTTCGAGGAGGTTCGCCGGAGCCGTTTCAAGGGCGATGCGGGCCTGCTCCGCTTCGCCGTCGCCAACGTTGCCGCCGACATCGGCAACGGTCGTATTCGGCTTTTCGGTTTTGGCAATCCTAAGCGCGAGCGGGAAGTGGTGGCGATCGTCCAGGGCGACGGCCCGGATGCCGGAGCGATGGCGGCCGAGACGGATTCGCTGATGGGGCAGGCGATCGGCAAACTGCGGGAGCTGTTCGGGATCGAGGCCGTCTGCGGTGTCGGCGGCCTGCGGCGCGGGGCCCTCGGACTGGGCGAGTCCTACGCCGCCGCGATCGAACGGTCGCTGTCGTTCGATCTGCTGCACGGCGGCGGGCGGGTGATCTCGCGCAGCGGCCCTGCGGCGGGGCGGGACATCCTCCCGCTGACCGGCCGGATCGCGATGATCCGCAGCGGGCTGCAGAACCCGAACCCGCATTACGTGGAGGGCATCGCGGAAGATTACCTGCAGGACCTCCGCAAGTCGGGGCGGTTCGCGCTCGGGGACGCGTTCCGGCTGCTGGAGCAATTTGAGATTTTGCTGAAGGACATGGCGCTGGAGGTCGGCGTTCCGGCGCAGGAACTGGACGGAAGCGTCGGCGTTTCGCCGGACTTCCGCGATTTCGCGCAGTTCGGGCGGCGCTTTCTCGAGCTGCTGAACCATTACTGCGACCGCATCCGGCATTTCTCCAGGACGCACGGCGCTTTCCGGATCCGGGACATTCGCGATTACATCCGACAGCACTATTTTGAGGATATCCGCATTTCGATGTTCACCGAGAAGTATTTTCTGAGCCGGGAGTATCTGATGAAGCTGTTCAAGCAGGAGTACGGTTGCGGCATTTACGAGTACGTGCTGAAAGTCCGGATGGAGAAAGCGAAGGAGCTGCTGCGCGACCCGAACCTGAAAATCCGGAATGTCGCCGAAATGGTCGGCTACAAGGACAAAAATTATTTCAGCAAAGCGTTCAAGCACTATTGCGGCCTGTCCCCGTCCGACTACCGGGAGCAAATGCGGCCGTTGTAGCCGGTTTCACTTTTTTCCCTCTAACACGCCACTTCTGTCCATTTAGCTTCCCGTCCCGCTTCTTTAGAATAAGACCGAAAACGAAACGATTGGGGGCTGCAACATGAATAAGCGCAAAGGGCTCGGATTGGCGCTCAGCCTGGCGCTGACGGCTTCGGTGCTGGCCGCCTGCGGCAACAACAACGGGGCGGCGCCGAGCGGTTCCGCTCCGGCCACCTCCTCCGCGTCCGCGGGTGCGGGCGGCGCGCCGGTGACGATCAAGATGTTCACCGCGTCTCCGGAGTACACCCAGGCTTTCAACGCCTACATCGCCGAGTACAAAAAAGTGAAGCCGAACGTGACGATCAACCTCGAGATCATGCAATCGGACTACCCGACCGTGCTGAAATCGAGAATAGCATCCGGCAACACGCCCGACGTCTTCCAGACGACGGCCGGCGGCGAGATTCAGCAGTACGCCGACTACAGCGCCGATCTGACGAATGAGCCGCTGGCGGCGGCGATGACCGACGACGTGAAGCGCAACATGTCCTACAACGGCAAAGTGCTCGGACTGCCGGTCAAAGGCAATCTGTTCACGATGATCTACAACAAGAAGCTGTTCGCCGACGCAGGCATTACCGAAGTGCCGAAGACGACGTCGCAGCTTCAGGACGCCATCAAGAAGCTGGAAGCGAAGGGCATTACCCCGTTCGCCAACGGCTACAAGGAATGGTGGGTGCAGAAGCACATTCTGCAGCACTTCATGGACGCCGACACGCCGGACGCCGCCAAGCTCGCGGCCGATTTTCAGCAAGGCAAGACGACGTTCAAAGACCATCCGACGATGATGAAGTATTTCGACTTCATCGACCTGACCGTGCAGCACGGCATGCCGAAGCCGCTTGAGCGCGACCTGTCCGCCGAGATCAGCGATTTCGCCACCGGCAAGGCGGCGATGATGACCGGCCAGGGAGCCTGGGTGGAAGAAAGCATCGAGAAAATCAACCCGGACATTCAGATCGGTATTATGGGCTACCCGGTCGACGAGGATCCGAACCACGCTTTCATCATCACCGGGGCCGACCAGGCGCTGCGAATCAACAAGGATTCGCCGGTCGCCAAGGAAGCGATCGCGTTCTTCAACTGGCTGTACACGTCCGACTACGGCAAAAACTGGTTCGCCAACGTGGCGAAGGTTATCCCGCCGATCAAGAACGGCACGATGCCGGACCTGCAAATGCCGAAAGAGATGCAGGACTACCTGAAGAACGGCGGCAAAACCGGCGATCTCGCCATCAACTACTCCCTCGACAGCTTCCATCAGAAGCTGGGCGAGATTATGCAGGCTTACATCGGCAAATCCGTTACCCGGGACCAGGCGATCGACCAGATCCAGAAAGCCTGGATCCAGTTGGGCGCGGCGAAGTAAGCGGCGGATTGCGCGGCTGCGAGCCATACCCGGGACATCCGGGTATGGCTTTTGGCGTGAACGGCCGGCTTGCGGCAGGCAGGCGATGCCATGTCAGGGAAAGCGGTTGTTTTTTGAAAGTGTCGGATGAAGAAAGGAGTGGTTTTCGGGATGGCCAGGCGAATCGAGCTGACCGAGAACGGGCTGCACGCCGCGTTTGCAGTGGAGGATGACGGGGAGGTGCTGCTGCTTCACTTCGCGGCGGTACCTTTTGACGGGACATCGATTCGGGAGGAGCAGAAAAAGGGCTTTCGCGTCCTGGAAGTGCAAACAACTGGAGAAGACCGGGCGGAATATCACGGCCGAAGCCACCGCGCTTCCTATCCGGGGCTGCGCATGAAATACGTCTCGCATCGGGACGGGCGCAACGCGGCGGGCAGGAAGCTGGAGCTGCGGACGGCCGACGCCGAGACCGGGCTGGAGGCGGTCTCCCATTACCAGTTTTACGACGGGATTGCGGTGGTCCGCTGCTGGACCGAGCTGCGCAACAACGGGAACGAACCGCTGGGCTTGGAGTATGTCTCATCTTTTGCGCTGACCGGGCTGTCCAAGGAGGGGCTGCTCGACCGGGACGACAAAATGGCGCTGTCCCTGCCGCACAACGGTTGGCAGAGCGAGCTGCAGTGGAGAACCTATACGCTGCCGCAGCTCGGCCTGTCCCACGAGGCCACCCGCAGCTCGAAGCGCATCGCCGTCAGCAACACCGGCTCTTGGTCCGCCGCCGAGCACGTGCCGATGGGGCATCTGGAGAACCGGGAGGCGGGGATCCATTATTTCTGGCAAATCGAGCATAACGGGTCGTGGCATTGGGAGATCAACGACCAGTTCGATCATTTGTCCATCCTGATCGGCGGCCCGAACGAGCATGACAACCATTGGTGGAAAAGGCTGCAGCCGGGCGAGACGTTCGAGACGGTGCCGGTGGCGTTCGGCTCGGTCGCAGGCTGCGGGGGCTTCGAGCGGGCGATCACGGAGCTGACGCGGTACCGCCGGGCGATTCGCCGGCCGAACGCGGACAACCGCGAGCTCAAAATCATTTTCAACGATTATATGAATGGCCTGTGGGGCGATCCGACGACGGAGAAGCTGCTCCCGCTCATCGACGCCGCCGCCGAAGTCGGATGCGAATATTTCTGCATCGACTGCGGCTGGTACGCCGAAGGGGAATGGTGGGACGGCGTGGGCGAGTGGATGCCGTCTTCGCGACGTTTTCCGGAAGGCATCAAGTACGTGCTCGACTACATTCGCGGCAAAGGGATGGTGCCCGGACTGTGGCTGGAGCTGGAGGTGATGGGAATCCGCAGCCCGAAGCTGGCGGAGGCGACGGACGCGTGGTTCTTCATGCGGCACGGCCGGCGCGTCAAGGACCGCAGCCGGTATCAGCTCGATTTCCGCCACCCCGCCGTGATCGCCCACGCCGACGAAGTAATTCGCCGGCTGGTGGAGGACTACGGCGTCGGATACATCAAAATGGACTACAACATCAACGCCGGCGTCGGCACGGAGACGAATGCCGACAGCTTCGGCGACGGCCTTTTGCAGCACAACCGCGCTTATCTGGCCTGGCTTGACCGCGTGTTCGCCCGGTATCCCGACCTGGTCGTCGAGAACTGCTCCAGCGGCGGCATGCGGATGGACTACGCGCTGCTCAGCCGCTGCAGCATCCAGTCGACCAGCGACCAGGAGGACTACGCCAGGTACGCGCGGATCGCCGCCAGCGCGCCGACGGCGGTGACGCCGGAACAGGCGGCGGTCTGGTCGTATCCGCTGGAAGACGGGGACGAGCGCGAGACGGCGTTCAACATGGTGAACGCCCTGCTGCTGCGCGTCCACCAGAGCGGGCATTTGGCGCGGCTGAGCCCGAGGCGGAAGGCGCTGGTGAAGGAAGCTTTGGATTATTACAAAACGATCCGGCGCGACATCCGGGATGCCTTGCCGTTCTGGCCGCTCGGTCTCCCGACGCCTCAGGACGCGTGGATCAGCCTCGGCCTGCGCTGCGGCGACCGGCGCTATGTGGCGGTGTGGCGCCTGGATTCGGCGTCTCCGCGGACGAGCCTGACGCTGCCCGACCTGGCGGGGCGGGATGCGGAAGTGCGGCGGGCCTACCCGCGCGAGGCGGACGGCCGCTGGACGTGGGAGCCGGCTTCCGGCCGGCTCGCGGTCGAGTTCCCGCAGCCGCGGTCGGCGGCGTTGTTCGAGATCCGCGTCGTCGGCTGAGCCGCGGCTCCGTCCCGCGCAGCCCGGTCGGCCGCGTGCCATCCAGGCCGGTGTGCGCGCCTCGGCCGGTCCAGGCCGTTGTGCGCATCCATCCGGCAATATGCGTGCCGGCAATATGCGTGGCCGTGACTTCGGCCGCGAGCCTAGCCTGGACGGCCCGTGCCCGGCTGGTTGTTGAGCTGCCGGCGGGCTTGGTGGGCTTGCCTCGCCGGTCAAAAAGCCGAATAGATTCGCTCAGGTGCCAAAGTGCACCTATTTTTCATGGAAATCGGCGATTGAACGGTTTGAGGTGCCAAACTGCGCTTATTTTTCTTCAAACCCGCCCAAATTGGCGTTGTCAATGAAAATAAGTGCATTCTGGCACCTGATTCCCGAAAAAGGGTTAAAATCTCAAGGGCATTTTGGCACCTGACCCATCGTTCGCCCGGAATTTGCGCAATTCCGCCCGCGGTTGCTCAGGCACGCTGCGGCCGATCGGTCCGGCAGCGCGATCCGCGAACCGGATTGGCGAGCTTCGGGGGAACACTCGTGTCCGCAAAGACGTTTGGCCGGCCAGAAGCCCAAAAAAGCCCCGCAGGCGCGGCATGGCGCCGGGCGGGGCAACGCCGTACAGCGCGGCAGGAGAACGCCGTTACTTGGCGGTTCCGGCCGCGTCCTTCGAATAGGCGCTGCTGTTGACGTTCGCTTCCGGGTGGTAAGCGCCGTAAATCGTTTTGCCGTTGTCCAGCTTATAGTGCTGGAAAGCGTAGTCCGAGACGTAGAAAGTGAACGCCCGGTTCGCCGGGTCGGCCGTAATTTGGCTCTGCTCGCTTTCGGGCAGAATGCCGTTGTCGACGGCAGCCCGGATATAAGGGGCATACCATTTGTCCTGAGCGCTGGCGGATGCGACCGTTACTCCCAGCGCTTTGTCGAACAACACGATCAGCTCCGCTTCGGAAATCTGGCCGCCGGGGTTGAACCTCCCGTCCGGATATCCCAGGGTGTACCCGTTCTTTCGGATCAGATTGTTCAACGCTTCGATGGAGCCGGTGTACCAGGCGTTGTCCTTGACATCGGTAAAATCGGAGTTCGCGATCGTCGTATCCAAATTTAGAGCTTTGCTCAAGATGACCGCGAATTGCGCCCTCGTCAGCGTGCCTTCCAAATTCAGGTCGCCGTTCGCCATCCCGGCGATGATGCCGGTTTCCTGCAGACGATGGACGGCGTCCATCGCATAATCGAACGACTCGTTCGCGCCGGCCGATGACGCGCTTCCGGCCGCAGACGCGCTTGCCGCCAGCAAAGAGCCGGCCAGCAGAAGGCATGCAGCTGTTGCCAGTTTGGCTTTCCTATTTCCGGACATGCCGATGTTCCCCCTCTTTTGGTCCCGTTTTTTGCCAAGATTCGATCTTTCGATCCTCATTATAATTCGGAAATAGGCATTTGGACATCCATATTTTCGATGCAAAACCCCATGGTGCGCCGCCGAAGCGACAATGATATAATGTACGGGGCATGCGAAACGGAAAGGGGAAGGACAGATGGGTCGACTCGTCGTTTGCGACCATCCGCTCATTCAGCACAAATTGACTTTGATTCGGGATAAAACGACGGACGCCAAGCATTTTCGCGAGCTGGTGGACGAAGTGGCGATGCTCATGGCTTTCGAGGTGACCCGCGATATCCCGCTGGCCGACGTGTCCGTGGAGACGCCGGTAGCCCGGACGCAAGGCAAGGCGATTGCCGGGCGCATGATCGGGCTCGTTCCGATTCTGCGGGCGGGGCTCGGCATGGTGGACGGCGTGCTGAAATTGCTGCCGTCGGCCAAAGTGGGCCACATCGGCATGTATCGCGACTCCAAAACGCTGCGGCCGGTCGAGTATTACATCAGCCTTCCCGCCGACGTGACCGAACGGGAGCTCATCGTCATCGACCCGATGCTGGCTACCGGAGGCTCCGCCGTCGCCGCGCTGGCGCTGCTCAAGGAGCGGGGCTGCCGGCCGACCAAGCTGATGACGCTGATCGCCGCGCCGGAAGGCATCCGGGCGGTTCAGGACCAGCATCCCGACATCGATATTTTCACCGCCGCCGTCGACGAGCGGCTGGACGATCACGGCTATATCGTCCCGGGTCTCGGGGACGCCGGGGACCGTCTGTACGGCACGAAGTAAGGAGAGATCGCGATTTGCAACCCAACCGGAAACCGCCGATTAAAGTGATGACGATCTTCGGGGTTCGCCCCGAAGCGATCAAGATGGCGCCGCTCGTGCTCGAGCTGCGGAAATACCCGGGCCTGATCGAGCCGCTGGTGTGCGTCACCGCGCAGCACCGGCAGATGCTGGACCAGGTGCTGAACGTGTTCGGCATCCGTCCGGACTACGATCTGGATGTCATGAAGGAGCGCCAGACGCTAAACGAGATTACGATCCGCGTGCTGCAAGGGCTCGAGCCGGTGCTGCGGGAAGCGAAGCCGGATCTGGTGCTGGTGCACGGGGATACGCTGACGACGTTTCTGGCCAGCTATGCGTCGTTCCTTCAGCAGATCCGGGTCGGTCATGTCGAAGCCGGGCTGCGCACCTGGAACAAGCTGTCGCCTTATCCGGAGGAGATGAACCGGCAGCTGACCGGCGTGCTGGCGGACCTGCACTTCGCCCCGACCGAATGGTCGGCGGGCAACCTGCGCAAGGAGAACAAGCCGGAATCCGCCATCTACATAACGGGCAATACGGTAACCGACGTGTTCCAATACACGGTTCGGCCGGATTTCTCGCACCCGGTGCTGTCCTGGGCCGAAGGCAAGCGGCTCGTGCTGATGACCGCCCACCGGCGGGAGTCGCAGGGCGAGCCGCATCGGCGGATTTTCCGGGCGGTGCGGCGGATCGCCGACGCGTTTCCGGACGTCGCCGTCGTCTATCCGGTGCATCCGAGCCCGGCGGTGCGCGAGCCGGCGGAGGAGCTGCTCGGCGGGCATCCGCGGATTCGCCTGATCGAGCCGCTCGACGTCGTCGAGCTGCACAACTTCTATCCGCGCACCAGCCTGATCCTGACGGATTCCGGCGGACTGCAGGAAGAGGCGCCGTCGTTCGGCGTGCCGGTGCTCGTGCTGCGGGACACGACCGAGCGGCCGGAAGGCATCGAGGCGGGAACGCTGGAACTGGTCGGAACGGACGAGGAGCGGATTTTCGCGCGGACGAAGGAGCTGCTCACCGACAAGGCGGCGTACGAGCGGATGAGCCGTGCGGCCAACCCGTACGGCGACGGGCGGGCCTCCGTGCGCATCGCGCAGGCGATTCTGCATCATTTCGGCCTCGGCCCGCGCCCCGAGCCGTTCCGACGGTAAGCGGAGGCGGGGCGGGGGCGGGCTGGCCGCAGCAGGGACAGGCGGCGCTGGCTGCCGCGCCCCGCGCGGCCGGTTGTCGAAAAAAAGTTTTGGCTGCCGGTCCAAGTATAGGAAGGATACATACAGCATACAGTGTAACTGTACGGTTAATAAAGCCCGAAAATCCCGAAATGACGGGCTTTATCCGATTTTCGTTCACATAAAGTTTAAATTTCGTCTAATTGACAAACCTTGCGCCGCAACGCTAAAATAAGACGTGGAACATGGGGAGAAAGGGCTTACTTTCAGGCCGTTTCGCCACCATGCGCATCGAAGGAGCGACGGATCAATGACGGATTCCCCGCGTCAGTCCAAGCCGCCGCAGGATGAGAATCCTTGGAGGGTCGCCGGCCTCGTGACGGCGATCGGCGCGGAGCTGGCCGTCTTCATCGGGCTCGGGTGGTGGCTCGGTTCGATCTACGACGATCGGAACGGCACCGGATACGGTTCGCTGGCCGGTTTGCTCGTCGGGCTTGCGGCTGGAATCGGCATGGTCGCGGCGATGCTCCGCAAGTTTACGGGGGGCCGCGGATCGTGAAGGACGACTTGCCGGTTTGGATGCGGAGAATTACGCGCGCCTCTTTCTTTTTTTTGTCTCTGGGCTGTATCGGGTGGGCTCTGCGGCCCGAATGGAAGCCGATTTTCGGCGGCTTCCTGATCGGCGTCATCGGAGGCCTGCTGGGATACTGGCACCTCGCCTGGAAAGTGTCGGCCGTTGCGGCCAGAGCCGCATCCGGCTCGCGCATCCGCTCGGGATTCGGCTTCATCACCCGGGCGGCGATCGGGCTGCTGGCGGCGGTCGTCTCCGTCCGCATGCTGGCCTTCAACGTTGTCGCGACGGCGGCGGGATTAATTGCATTGCCGTTGGCAACACTCGTATTGGGATTATTCACCATACGCCGCCTCGGCGGACGCTCCGAAGATGAAAGGGGTGAGAAGCGATAACATGCAACACCTTGCGCCCATTATCAAGATCGGCGGCATCGAATTCGATCTTTCCGCCATTCTCATGATCGTCATTTCGAGCGTGATCGTGTTCGTCCTCGCCCGGCTCTCCGTCCGCAGGCTGTCCGTCGACAATCCCGGCAAACTGCAGAACTTCATGGAATGGGTCGTGGAGTTCGTGCAGGGCATCATCGGACAGGCGATGGACTACCGGAAAGGGCGCGGCTATCTGATGCTGGGCCTGACGCTGATCCTGTACATTTTCGTGTCCAATATGCTGGGACTGCCGTTCGGCATCGTCACCGAGGCGCACGGCGGCCATATTCCGACCGTGTTCGGCCACGAGCTGGTCGTGAAGGGAGAAACCGAGCATCTCGCATGGGCTTGGTGGAAGTCGCCGACGGCCGACGCCGCGATGACGATGGCGCTTGCGCTTACCGTTCTGGTCATCTCGCATATTCAGGGCCTTCGCAAGAACACCAAGCATTATTTGCGCCACTACACCCACAACCCGAACCTGGTGTTCCTGCCGATCCATCTGCTGGAGATCGCGTCCAAGCCGCTGACGCTTGGCCTGCGGCTTTTCGGCAACATCTATGCCGGCGAAGTGATGATCGGCGTCATCCTGGGCATGGGCTGGGTCGGCATTCCGGCGCTGATCGTATGGCAAGGCTTCAGCATATTCGTCGGCGCGATTCAGTCATTCGTCTTTACGATGCTGACGATGGTATACATTTCGCAAGCCATTACGCATGACGAGTAGTGCCGCACAAACCATTATTTTGAGGAGGATTTTACACAATGACAGTTTATGCGCTGTTGGCAGCAGGTATCGTATTCGGATTGGGCGCGCTCGGCGCCGGCATCGGCAACGGTTTGATTTTCAGCAAAACGGTCGAAGGCATCTCCCGCCAGCCGGAACTGCGCGGCACGCTGACCGCCACCGCGTTCATCGGGGTCGGCCTGGTCGAAGCCCTTCCGATCATCTCGCTCGTCCTTGCCTTCATCTGGATGGCAAGCTGACACAAGAATCCGGACGCTAGGCGCGGAGAGCTTCATCAGCCTCCACGCCTTCCTTTTGCCATCGATGAACGCGTCAGCCTTAGCCGTTTGAAGGGAGTGAAGACCGGTGACGATCGTTTGGTCCAACTTTTTTATCCAACTGATTGCTTTCGCCATCCTGTTCCTGCTGCTCCGGAAGTTTGCGTTCAAGCCGCTGTTCGGGGTTATGGAGAAGCGCCGCCAAATGGTGCTCGAGCAGATCGAGAACGCGCAGAAGAACCAGGAAGAAGCGAATCGGTATATCGAAGAACAGAAGCAAGCGCTGCAGCAAGCCCGCAAGGAAGCGTACGACATCATCGAGCAGGCGAAGCAGACCGGCTCGAGGCAGGCCGAAGAAATCATCCAGGCCGCCCGCAACGAGGCGAACCGCCTGAAGGAAGACGCGCTTCGCGACATCGAGAGCGAGAAGAACAAGGCCGTTGCCGCCCTCCGGGCGCAAGTGAGCGGCTTGTCCGTGCTTATCGCTTCCAAGATCATCGAGAAGCAGATCGACGAACAAAGCCAGCAGCAGCTGGTTGAACAATATTTGCAGCAGGTAGGGAGCAAATCATGAGCCGCAGCACGGTAGTCGTGAAACGCTACGCGAAGGCGCTGTTCGAGCTGGCCCGGGAACAGGGCCGGATTGCGGAGACGGAAAGCGAGCTCAAGCTGGTGGTCGACGCGATCCAAGGCAGCGAAGAGTTCCGCGCGTTTCTGTCCGCTCCCGGCATCGCGGTCCGCAGCAAAATCCAAACGCTGGCGAACGCGTTCGGCGACCATATCTCCCCGCTTGTCCGGAATACGATCAGCCTGCTGATCGAGCGCGGCCGTCAGGACGGCCTGACTTCCCTGCTGGACGCCTACGCGCAGGTGGCGAGCGGCGCGCTGGGCCGCGTCGAAGCCCAGGTCGCGTCGGCCAAGCCGCTGACGGAAGCGGAGCGGGAGAAGCTGGCGGCCAAGTTCGGCGAACTGCTCGGCAAGACCGTCCGCGTGAACAATACGGTGGACCCGTCGCTGCTCGGCGGGCTGACCGTGCGCATCGGCGACACGCTGTACGACGGCAGCCTCCGGGGCAAGCTGGAACGGTTGGAGAAAACGCTGCAAACGTCGGCAAATTAGACAGGGGTGAACGAATTGAGCATTAGGCCCGAAGAAATCAGCACGCTGATCAAGCAACAGATCGAGCAATACCAGTCCGATATTGAAGTCGTCGACGTCGGCACCGTCATCTATATCGGCGACGGGATTGCCCGCGTTCACGGACTGGAGAAATGCATGGCCGGCGAGCTGCTCGAATTCGAGGGCGGCGTCATGGGGATGGCGCTCAACCTTGAAGAAGACAATGTCGGCGTCGTCATTATGGGTCCGTATACCGGCATCCGCGAAGGGGATCAGGTGAAGCGGACCGGCCGCATTATGGAAGTGCCGGTCGGCGAGGAATTGCTCGGCCGCGTCGTGAACGCGCTCGGCCAGCCGGTCGACGGCAACGGCCCGATCCACACGACCCAGTTCCGTCCGATCGAATCGCCGGCGCCGGGCGTCATGGACCGGAAATCGGTCCATGAGCCGATGCAGACCGGCATCAAGGCGATCGACTCGATGATCCCGATCGGCCGCGGCCAGCGGGAGCTCATCATCGGCGACCGCCAGACCGGCAAGACGGCGATCGCCATCGACACGATCGTCAATCAGAAGGGCAACGGCGTGATCTGCATTTACGTCGCGATCGGCCAGAAGCAATCGACCGTCCGCAGCGTCGTCGAAACGCTCCGCAAGCACGGCGCGCTGGACTACACGATCGTCGTCACCGCCAGCGCTTCCGAGCCGGCTCCGATGCTCTACATCGCGCCTTATGCCGGCTGCGCCATGGGCGAATATTTCATGTACAAAGGCAAGCACGTGCTCATCGTGTATGACGACCTGTCCAAGCAGGCCGCCGCATACCGCGAGCTGTCGCTGCTGCTCCGCCGTCCGCCGGGACGCGAGGCTTATCCGGGCGACGTCTTCTATCTTCATTCCCGCCTGCTGGAACGGGCGGCGAAGCTGAACGACAAGCTCGGCGGCGGATCGCTGACGGCGCTGCCGTTCATCGAGACGCAGGCCGGCGACATTTCGGCTTATATTCCGACCAACGTCATCTCCATTACGGACGGCCAGATTTTCCTGGAATCCGACCTGTTCTATTCCGGTCAGCGTCCTGCCGTCAACGTCGGGAACTCCGTCTCCCGGGTCGGCAGCTCGGCGCAGATCAAGGCGATGAAGAAGGTTGCGGGCACGCTCAAGCTGGACCTGGCCCAATACCGCGAGCTCGCCGCGTTCGCGCAGTTCGGCTCCGACCTCGACAAAGTGACGCAGGCGCGCCTCAACCGCGGGGTTCGGACGCTGGAAATCCTGAAGCAGGGCGTGGGCCAGCCGATGCCTGTCGAGCGCCAGGTCGTCTCTCTGTTCACGGTGACGAGAGGCTATCTCGACGACATTCCGGTACAGGACGTCCGCCGTTTCGAAAGCGAGTTTCTGGGCTACGTCGACAGCAACCGTCCGGAAATTTACGCTTCGATCCGGGACACGAACGATTTGACTGCCGAGACCGAGAAAGCGCTCGTTGAAGCGATCAATGCCTTTAAGAAAAGTTTTGCGGTGACGGCGTAAGGCCGTGAACTTCAGCCGGGCGGCATGCGCGCCCGGTTAAGCTGGCGCCGGATTCCGCGGCGGGCGGGGTTCGGCGATAAGGTGGTGACAACGATTGGCTAAAGGAATGCGCGAAATCAAGCGCCGGATCAGAAGCACGAAGAACATGCAGCAGATCACCAAGGCGATGGAGATGGTCGCGGCGGCCAAGCTGAGGCGGGCGCAGGAATTGGCGCTGGCCGCAAGGCCTTACGCCGACAAGATGCGGGAAGTCGTGTCCAGCATCGCGTCCGGCACGGCCGGCGTCAAGCACCCGATGCTGCAGAGCCGGGAAGTGCGGAAGACCGGGTATTTGATCATCACGTCGGACCGCGGGCTTGCCGGCGGCTACAACGCGAACGTGCTGCGCAAATTGATGTCCGAGCTCAGGGAGCGCCACGCGTCAGACGCCGAATACACCGTGTTCGTCATCGGGCGGAAAGGCCGCGACTACCTGAGAAGGCGGAATATCCCGATCACGCAGGAAGTGATCGGCGTTTCGGACACGCCGAAATTCAACGAAATCCGGGAAATCGCATCGGCGGCCGTCCGGGGTTTTGCCGACGGCGCCTATGACGAGCTGTACCTGGTCTACAACGAATTCCGCAACGCGATCACGCAGATTCCGGTCGTCAAGCGGCTGCTGCCGATCGCCCAGGATCAGCTCGGCGGCGCGAAAGCCTACTACGAATACGAGCCGTCGGCGGAAGAGGTGCTGAGCGTGCTGCTGCCCAAGTATGCGGAGACGCTCGTGTACAGCGCGATGCTCGACAGCAAGGCGAGCGAGTTCGGCGCCAAGATGACGGCGATGGGCAACGCGTCGAAGAACGCGTCGAAGATGATCGCCGAGCTGACGCTCTCGTACAACCGCGCGCGCCAGGCGGCCATTACGCAGGAAATCGCGGAAATCGTCGGCGGAGCGAACGCGCTGCAGTAACGCAAGTGACGCGGCGATTCGTGCCGCAGGCCGCGCCTGGCGCATGAATCGCACATTAGGAGGGACATGAATGAACAAGGGTCGTGTTGTTCAGGTGATGGGACCGGTCGTCGACATCGAGTTCGATCACGACCATCTTCCCGATCTCCTGAATGCGATAAGAATTGAGCACAAAGCCGACGCGTCCGGCGGGCGCGACATCAACCTGACCGTTGAAGTCGCCACCCACCTGGGCGACAACATCGTGCGCTGCGTCGCCATGTCGTCCACGGACGGCCTGGTGCGCGGCATGGAAGCCGTCGATACCGGCGCGCCGATCAAGATTGCCGTCGGCCCGACGACGCTGGGACGCGTATTCAACGTGCTGGGTGAACCGATCGATCATCCGGAAGAGCCGGACCGGTCGAAAATGTATCCGATCCACCGCCCGGCGCCTGCCTTCGAGAACTTGTCGACCCAGACGGAAATGCTGGAGACCGGCATCAAGGTCGTCGACCTGATCGCTCCCTACACCAAGGGCGGCAAGATCGGCCTGTTCGGCGGCGCCGGCGTCGGCAAAACGGTTCTGATGCAGGAATTGATCCACAACATCGCCTCCGAGCACGGCGGGATTTCGGTATTCGCCGGCGTGGGCGAGCGTACCCGCGAAGGGAACGACCTGTACCACGAAATGAAAGAGACCGGCGTTATCTCCAAGCTGGCGATGGTGTTCGGCCAGATGAACGAGCCGCCGGGAGCGCGCCTGCGCGTCGCGCTGACCGGCCTGACGATGGCCGAATATTTCCGCGACGAGGAAGGCCGCGACGTGCTGCTGTTCATCGACAACATTTTCCGCTTCACGCAGGCCGGCTCCGAAGTGTCCGCGCTGCTCGGCCGGATGCCGTCCGCGGTCGGCTATCAGCCGACGCTCGCGACGGAGATGGGCCAGCTGCAGGAGCGCATCACCTCGACCAAGAAAGGGTCCATCACATCCATTCAGGCGATCTACGTGCCGGCCGACGACTACACCGACCCGGCTCCGGCCACGACGTTCGCCCACCTGGACGCGACGACCAACCTGGAGCGCAACATCGCGGCGATGGGGATTTTCCCGGCGGTCGACCCGCTCGCTTCCTCGTCCCGCATTCTGGCGCCGGAAATTCTCGGCGAAGAGCATTACAACGTGGCGCAAGGCGTCAAGCAATTGCTGCAGCGCTACAAGGAACTTCAAGACATCATTGCGATTCTCGGGATGGACGAATTGTCCGAAGAAGACAAGCTGGTCGTTCACCGCGCGCGCCGCGTGCAGCTGTTCCTGTCCCAGCCGCTGCACGTCGCCGAAGCCTTCAACGGCATTCCGGGCGTGTACGTGCCGATCAAGGAGACGGTCCGCGGCTTCAAGGAAATTCTCGAAGGGAAGCATGACGATCTTCCGGAACCGGCTTTCCACAACGTCGGCACGATCGATGACGCCGTCGAGAAAGCGAAAAAACTCGCGGCTGCGGTCTAATCCGCCGCGGGCCCGGGAGGAATCGATATGAGCACCTTACGGCTGGAGATCGTCACGCCGGAACGGAAAGTGTACGAGCAGGACGTGCAGATGGTCGTCGTCAAAGGCGTCGCGGGCGAGCTCGGCGTTCTGCCGAACCACGTTCCGCTCGTCACGCCGCTGAAGATCGGCCCGGTGAAAGTCAAAAAGGACGGCTCCGAAGAACGGATCGCGGTGCATGGCGGTTTCATGGAAGTCCGCAAGGACAAAGTGGTCATTCTCGCGGAAGCGGCGGAGCTGTCGGGCGACATCGATGTGCTGCGCGCCCGCGAAGCGAAAGAGCGCGCCCAGCGTCGGCTGGAGATGAAGCAGGCCGACATCGACCACAAGCGCGCCGAGCTGGCGCTGCAGCGCGCTCTCACCCGCCTCGACGTCAGCGGGCAATGAGCCATCGGCAAGCGGCGGCGCCGGAAGTGCCGCCGAACCCCTGTCGGAACTTTGGCCCCTCAAAGGCTGAAGTTCTTTTTTTTCGGGAAAGAACGGGAAAAGGGACAGCGTGATCTTTGACAAGACCTACACACTTCAGATATAATTGGTGTGTAGGCGGGTGGTGATCGCATGAGCGAGAATATGAAGCGAAAACAATTTCATTTGTCCATCGCTGAAGAGCGGATGCTGTACGAGATCGCCAGGAAGCGCAACATTTCTGAAGCCGAAGTCGTTCGCACGGCGATTCGGGAACTCGCCAAAACCGAATTGAATCCGAATAACTCGCTGTTGGAGATGGCTCGGGCCGCTCGTTCCGAACAGGATCGCCTTGGCGAGGCTCCGGCGGATTTGTCCGAAAACCACGACAACGATTTGGCCGGGGCGTATGATGACCAATCGTGACGTTTGCTTTATCGATTCCAGCGCCTTCCTTGCTCTCAACAATCCCTCCGACGTCAACCACCGGCAAGCTTATGAAATTGCGCAGCGGCTCAGCTTGTTTCGATTCGTCGTTACGGATGCGGTCATTACGGAAACTTATGCCTTGCTAAGATATCGTCTGGGGTTTCATACGGCTCGTCGTTTCCTGGAGTTGGTGCTTCGCAGCGGCGAATACGACATTGCGGAAATCACCCCTCCGTTGAGGATGGAAGCCATGCGGCTGCTCGAACGTTATAACGATCATAAAATATCGTACTGCGATGCGTTAACCGTAGTTGTCATGCGTCAGCAGCGGGTGGAACATCTCTTTGCGTTCGGCCGTCATTTTGAATGGATGGGCGTCGACTTGATTCAAAACAGGCTTGCCTGACGGCGACAACTTCGGCAATTCGAATCTCTATTTGCTGCCGAATGGAAGTGACCGCAGAGCGTTTCAGGTGTTGACGACGTGAACGGTGTCGAGTAGATGAGGCGATCCTAAGACTGCGGCCACAAAAATGGAACAAAAAACTTCAGCAAACTTCATCAATTTCGTAATCTTCGGAATCGTCGGATTCACCCGTGATGCAAGTAAAACAGGCGTTCATCCGGCAATCGCCGATCCCACGGCCCATATGGGCTGACCGCACTGATGGCAGCACGAGCCGTTTCGTTTGGCCGCAACCGCTGCTTTCAGACGGGCCTTCACTTCCCGGGCCGATTCCTTCGGGTTGCTTTTAATATAGGATGCCGTAAATTTATCAATCGATATTGGAACCATCGGAGTCCTCCATCATAAAAATGGTCGAATAATGCGCTCAATCCATGTAACAGATACTCGTTGATGAGAGAAATAGCCGATCATATCGATTTATCTGGCTCTTCGCTCTTCTGGGTGGGTGATGAAGCAAATGTTAGTTTCATAACCCCT
>ENA-UOWJ01000087-UOWJ01000087.1-bioreactor-metagenome-genome-assembly--contig:-NODE-87-length-79758-cov-14.810496_pt1 | contig 79758 bp, 65 predicted proteins | sample MGYA00238156_ERZ761611 | MGnify/ENA primary metagenome ERZ761611 (study PRJEB28900, sample SAMN06268034) | bioreactor metagenome | isolation source: Joint BioEnergy Institute, California, USA | place...
CCCTTCAGCCCCTCCACCCTCCGAGCACATCACGCCAGGACTGCTCCAAGATCGCTCGCGCGTGGCTCGGCAGCCCAGCACTTCCCCGAGCGTTTCGTTTAGTGGTTTAAAAACATCGTAACCAAACAGCCTGACAGAACTATTTCATCTGTAGGAATTAGTAGGCAAAATTACGCCATAACGATTTCGTTTCCCGAGTTATCGGCTGCGTTTTTCCGATCTTTAGGGCTGGTTCGGCGTCGCTAGGCGCAGCAGGGCTGTTGTTGTTGCGGGCGCGCCAGTCGCGGTGCGTGAGACGTCAAACTAATCGAGTGTGCGATATGCCCAGGATGTCCTCTCTCCCACAGCATTCCAGGTCGTCCACATTTTGGAGCGAGAGCGCCGAGGGCTTGCACCGCATTTGGTGGGGGGTGCGATATGGGCAGCCGCTGGCCTTGCTTGGCGGGCGCCTGACCCGGAAAGACGAATATCTCGCTTGGTTCGATACGGTGGAGTCACCAGTATTGCGTCACACGGCGGGGCAATGGAGTTTTTGCCGGCGTGCCCCGACGATGGTGGGCGCGCAGGCATTTAATTTTTTCGGGATCGAGCGCGTGCTCTCCGACAATCGCGGATGGCATTGGCGCCCCTGGGGGGAGAATTGGCTGCGGAATTTGCATGCCTTCGATGACCTGGTTGCAGACGGCGCCGAAGCCCGGTTCGAGTGGCACGAAAAATTGATCACGAACTGGATCGTGGCCAACGCGCCGGGCAAGGGCGTGGGCTGGCAATCCTACAGTTTGGCGCGCCGTATCGTGAATTGGATCAAGTGGCAGGTCGACCGGGACGGGTTGAATGAGGTCGGACGGCGCAATTTGGTGGTGCAAACCCGGTTTCTGCGCCAGAGACTCGGCGCTTCGCTGAATGTCGCTTATCCGGCCAAGGGCCCCAAGGCCCTGGTTTTTGCCGGTGCGTTTTTCGAGGGCCAGGAGGCCGCGGGCTGGAGGAAAACGGGGGTTGCGGTGTTGCGCACCGTCTTGCGCTCTGGCTACTTTCGTGCGAGATTGGAAGCCAGCGACCGGTATCGCAATGCGTTGGTCGAGGATTTGCTGGATCTCATCCAGTTGGACAAGATGTATCCCGGGTTGCTGGACAAAGAAGAGGTCCAGCGCTGGCAAGATTTGCTACCTCCTTTGCTGGCCGTGGCCGGCGACGACCTCAACCCGCCGGAAGAGGAGTCCGACGCCGTTGTGTTTCCAGAGCCCTCCGCGCAGGACCTGCGCCTCTACGCCCAGCGCCTGGGCCTGGCTTCTGCAGGCTGAGTGCTGGGGCAGCCGGGGCTGCCATCTACCCCACGCCCTGTGTCCGCTTGCCTCGCCTGCGGCCACGCTCCTCGTACAATAGCCGGATCTCCGACAAGGAGGCATGCCGGCGCCCACCGCCCCGTCCGCCCGGCATTTTCCCGTTCCGGGGCGTTATTCGAGTCCGTCCATGTTCCGCGTTTCGCTCGTCTCCGGTTTCTTTTGCCTGTCGATGTGTCTTGCTGCGCCAGCGCATGCCGCCGATCCCTTGCGCATTGGTGAGATCAACAGCTACAAGGCGCAGCCCGCGTTCCTCGAACCCTATCGCAAGGCCATGTTGCTTGCGGTGGAGGAAGTCAATGCGGCAGGGGGCATCCTGGGGCGGCCGCTGGAGTTGGTCATCCGGGACGACAACGGCGTGCCTGGCGATGCGGTGCGTGCCGCGGAAGAGCTGGTCTCGCGCGAGCGGGTGGTCATGCTGGCGGGAGGGTTCCTCTCCAACGTGGGACTCGCACTGGGCGACTATGCCAGGCAGCGCAGGATCCCGTTCCTCGCCAGCGAGCCCTTGACCGACAAGATTACCTGGGCCAATGGCAACCGGTATACCTTCCGCTTGCGCCCATCGACCTGGATGCAGGTCTCCATGCTGGTTCCCGAAGCCGCCAAGCTGCGCAAGAAGCGCTGGGCCATCGTGTATCCCAACTACGAATATGGGCAGTCTGCCGTCCAGACGTTCAAGACGCTGCTCAAGGCGGCGCAGCCGGATGTGGAGTTCGTCACGGAGCAGGCGACGCCGCTGGGCAAGCTCGATGCCGGCCCCGTCGTCCAGGCGCTGGAGGCGAGCAAGCCAGACGCGATCTTCAACGTGCTGTTTGCCACGGACCTGACCAAGTTCGTGCGCGAGGGCGCGATGCGTGGCCTGTTCAAGGGCCGCGAGGTCGTGAGTCTTTTGTCCGGCGAGCCTGAGTATCTGGAGCCGCTGCGCGACGAGGCCCCTGAAGGGTGGATCGTGACCGGTTATCCCTGGTATGCCATCAAGACGCCGGAACACCAGCGTTTCCTGGATGCCTATCGCGGCAAGTATGGCGAGCCTCCGCGGCAAGGGTCCGTGGTCGGGTACGTCACGATCCATGCCGCGGCGGAGGCCTTGCGCCGCGCGAAGAGCACCGATGCCGAGAAGATCGTCGATGCCTTCCGCGGCATGCCGCTCACGACGCCCTGGGGGCCGATCGTGTTCCGGCCCCAGGATAACCAGGCCACGCTCGGTGCTTTCGTCGGCCGTACCGCGTTGCAAGGCGAGGGCGCGCAGCGCATGGGCGTCATGGTGGACTTCTACTATGCGGACGGCGCCAAGTACCAGCCTTCCGACGCGGAAGTGGCGAAGCTGCGTCCGGCGCGCTAGACGGTGTTGGCGCAACTGCTGAACGGGCTGGCGAGCGCCAGCAGCTTGTTCTTGCTCTCTCTCGGGCTGACGCTGATTTTCGGCGTTTCGCGGGTCGTGAATTTTGCCCATGGCTCGCTGGCCATGTTGGGGCTTTACCTCGGGGTGAGTTTGTCCGCATGGCTGATGCCTTGGCTCGGCGGGATCGGCTTCTGGGCCGCGGTCGCCGGTGCTGCGCTGGGCGTGGCGCTGGTCGGGGCATTGATCGAGCGCGTGTTGTTGCGGCGTCTTTACGGTAGCCCCGAACTCTTCCAATTAGTGGCGACCTTCGCGTTGGTCTTGATCATCCGCGACATCGCATTGGCGATCTGGGGCGCCGATGACCGGCTCGGGCCCAAGGCGCCCGGACTGACCGGGGTGATCGCGCCGGGGACGCTGAACCTTCCTGTTTATGACCTGGTGTTGATGGCCACGGGGCTTGCTGTGCTGGTTCTCAGCCATGGGGTCTTGGCGTGGACCCGGTGGGGGCTCCAGTTGCGGGCGGCGACCGAAGATCGGGAGATGGCCTTGGCCGTCGGGGTGGACGAGCGGCGGTTGTTCACCCAAGTGTTCGCGCTGGGGGCCGGACTGGCGGGGTTGGCGGGCGCGCTCCAGATGCCGCGCGAGCCGGCGGCGCTGACCTACGATCTGCAGGTCGTGGCCGAGGCTTTCGTCGTGACGGTGGTTGGCGGCATGGGCAGCGTCACTGGTGCGTTCGTCGCGGCCATGATGATAGGCTTGGTGAAGGCTGCGTGCGTGGCCTTGGGTACGGTCCAAATCGGTGGCACCGAGTTTGTGCTTCCCAAGCTCACGCTGGTCATTGAGTTTCTGTTGATGGCGGTCGTGTTGGCCTTCCGTCCGTGGGGGCTGTTCGGCAGGCCAGCTGCACCGACGCGCGCCTTGCGCGCGGAATGGCATCCGTTGCCGCTTCCTACCCGCCGGGGCAGCGGGGCACTGGCTCTCTTGCTGGCTGGGTTGGCGGTGCTTCCTTGGTTCGCCTCCGATGCGCCTTATCTGCTCGTGCTCGCGGTGGACGTGCTGATCGCCGGGCTGTTTGCCGCGAGCCTGTACGTCTTGATGGGGCCTGGGGGCATGCATTCTTTCGGTCATGCAGCATTCCTGGGGTTGGGCGCCTACGGCGCCGCGCTGGCAGCGCCATGGGTGACGCGTTGGCTGCCAGGATTGGACACGACCGGGGCAGGCGGGCTGATTGCCGCCCTGGTGTGCCTGCTGGCCGGCATGCTGCTGGCCTGGTTTGGTGCGGTGGTGTACGGGTTCGTCGTACTGCGCGCGGCCGGCGTGTACGCGGCGATGCTGACCCTGGCCTTTGCGCAAATTACCTGGTCCGTGGCTTTCCAATGGGATGCCGTGACGGGAGGGAGCAATGGCTTGTTCGGGTTTTGGCCGCAAGGTTGGCTCTCGTCGCGCGAGGGATATTACTGGTTCGTGTTGGCAATTGCCGCTGCATGCGGCTTGATGTTGCGCAAGGTATTGCACGGACCGTTCGGCCTTACGCTGCGCATGACGCGCGACGCCCCGTTGCGCGCGGAAAGCCTGGGGCTGCCGGTGTTCGCGGTGCGATGGACGGCGTTCATGCTGGCCGGAGCCATGGCCGGCGCGGCGGGCGTGCTGACAGTGTTTGCGAAGGGTTCAGTCGCGCCTGACCTGCTGGCCATTCCCCGTTCTGTCGACGCATTGGTGATGACGCTGCTCGGCGGGCTGCAATCACTTTTCGGGCCGTGGTTGGGGGCGGCGGTCTACACCGTGGGGCAAGATTACCTGGCCCGGAGCACGGAATACTGGCGCGCCGCGGTGGGGGGCGCCATGTTGGCCCTGGTGATGCTGGCGCCTGGCGGCTTGACAGGCTGGAGGCGTCGTCGATCGGCGGCGGGTACGGCATGAAGCTGAGGGTGTCCGGTCTTTCCAAATCATTCGGCGCCGTGCGCGCGGTCGATGGCGTGAGCTTCGCGTTGGACGCCGGCCAGATGCTGGCGCTGATCGGTCCGAACGGCGCGGGGAAGAGCACCTGCTTCCAATGCATCAATGGGCAGCTCCGGCCCGACTCCGGGCGCGTGGAGTTCGACGGAACGGACGTGACCGGCCTGGGCGTGGCAACCCGGGCGCGGATGGGAATGGCACGCACGTTCCAGATCGCCCAGGTAGCGGTTTCACTTACCGTGCGGCAGCATGTCGCGCTGGCGCTGGCCGCCCGTGATCCGGCCGCCTGGCGCCGGCTGGGAACGCGCGGCTTGCGGGGCGCGCAGGAGGAGGTACAGGCGTGGCTCGAGCGTTTTGAGCTAGCCGCCCTGGCCGATCGCCCGTGCCTTGAGTTGCCGTATCCCGAGCTCAAGCGCGTCGAGCTGGCGAGCGCCTTGGCGCAACGCCCTCGCGTGCTGCTGATGGATGAGCCCACCGCGGGCATGACGCGGGCCGATCGCCGGGCATTGATGGCCCTGGTCAAGCAGGAGGCCGCGCGCGGGTTGGCGGTATTGTTTACCGAGCACAGCATGGACGTGGTATTCGGCTTTGCCGATCGCGTGGCGGTGCTGGTGCGCGGCCGCCTGGTCGCACAGGGTACGCCGCAGCAGATCGCGGAGGATCCGCAGGTTCGCGCCGCGTATCTCGGGACGACCGCCGTCGAGGAGGGGGCATGAGCGTTGTGTTGCAGGCCCGCAGGCTGTGCGCCTTTTATGGCCGCGCCCAAGCATTGTTCGATGTCGACCTGGAGGTTGCAGCGGGGGAGATCGTTGCGCTCGTGGGGCGCAATGGCGCCGGCAAGACTACGCTGATGCGGGCGTTGGCAGGCCGCGTGGCGACGACGGGGGAGGTGTTGTTGGACGGCGTGCCGGTGAGCGGCTGGCGGACCGACCGTCGCGTGCAGGCAGGCCTGGCCTGGGTGCCCGAGGACCGGCGCATATTTACCCAGCTCACGGCGCGGCAGAACCTGGAGGTGGCCGAGGCACCTCCGCGCGCGGGCGCCCCGGTGTGGACGGCCGAACGCGTGTATGAGCTGTTTCCCGAGCTTGCACCGCTCGAGCGTCGACCGGGCGGTGCCTTGAGTGGCGGAGAGCAGCAGATGCTCGCCATAGGGCGGGCATTGATGACCCAGCCGAAAGTGATATTGCTGGACGAGCCTTCCGAAGGGGTAGCGCCCATTGTCGTGCAGCGCCTGGCCGAAGCCATGCGGGCCTTGCGGGCCGAGGGGCTGGCCGTACTGTTGTCCGAGCAGAACGAGGCGCTCGTTGCGCCCGTCGCCGACCGCTGTTTGTGCATGGATGACGGGGTGCTTGCACCCGCTGCGGCTGCGTTCCCCGTAAGCTGAACGGCCGGAGAGAATCTGCCCGCAAGCTTTGTCACATCCATATAGTTGAGATCGTCAACAAAGTAGTGTATAAAAACAACTATCTAAGCACCAGAACACCAGGGGATCGTATGAGCAGTGCATATTCCACCATCCGGGTCGAGGTCCAGGACCGGATAGCGACGCTGACGCTCAACCGGCCGGAGAGCCGAAATGCGCTCAATTCGGCCATGTGTGGCGACTTGATCGCCGCCGCCGAGGCGCTGGCCGCCGACGAGAGCGTGCACGTGGTTCTCATCAAGGGTGAAGGACCGGTGTTTTGCGCGGGGGCAGACCTCAAAGAGCGGCAAGGCATGTCTACTGCCGAGCTGACCGCTCGCCGGGTCAAGGGGTTCACCGCCTACGCCGCCATCGAGCGCCTGCCGCAGGCTGTGATCGCCGTCGTGCACGGACCGGCGTTCGGGTCGGGCTGCGAGATCGCCGGAGCCTGTGATTTCATCCTCGCGTCGACCAAGGCGCAATTCCGTTATCCCGAAGTGAGCTGGGGCACCATCGGCGCTACGCAGCGCCTGCCGCGCATGGTGGGGACGCGGATGGCCAAGGAGCTGTTGTTCACGGGTCGCACGATCGATGCGCAGGAGGCCAAGGAGATAGGGCTGGTCAACCACGTGTACCAGCCGGAGGAGCTCGAGGAGCGTGCCGCCGCGATGGCCCAGCAGATTGCCGCCGCCGCGCCGCTGACCGTGCGGCTCACCAAGCGCTGCGTGGACCAAGGCGTAGAGACGACCCGCGAAGGCGCGATGGCCGTGGAGCTACTCGCCATCGAGGAAAACCTGCGTCATAGCGACTGGAAGCGTGCGATCGCCGGATTCGGGTCGGGAGGCCGCAAAGATGGTTGAGCGTCCTACCACGTTGTACCGCACGCTCCAGCGCACGGCAGCCGAGTATGGCGAGCGCGAAGGCTTCATCTGCCAGGCAGATAGGCTGACTTGGAACGAGGTGCTGGACGGAACCCGCCGCATGGCGGCGGCGCTGCATGCCAGCGGCGTACGCAAAGGGGACCACGTCGGCATCATGCTCGGCAACGGCGCGCTGTGGTTGCAGCTGTTCTTTGCCTGCGCCACCATCGGCGCCGTCACGGTGCCGGTCAACACGCGCTTCAAGACGGACGAGCTACAGTTCTGCCTGAAGCAGGCCGACGTCAAGGTGCTGATCTTCGCCGACACATTCCTGGGCATCGACTTCGTCGAGCTATTGACGACGGTCGAGCCTGCGTTCAACTCGCGGCTGCCGGGCGAGGCGCTGCCGGAGCTGCGTCGCGCCGTGATGGTGGGCGACGGGCCATGTCCTGCCGGCGCCGAGCGGTTTGCCGACTTGATGGCCCGTGCGGACGAGGCGTCGCTGGCGCGCATCGAATCGCTGGCCGCGGAGGTCACCCCGGACGATTTGCTGCTGATGCAGTTCACCTCGGGCACGACGTCTTTCCCCAAAGGCGTGATGCTTACCCACGCCAACATGCTCACCAATGCCTGGGCGGCGGGCCAGCGCATCGGCGTGCGGCATGACGACCGTTATTTCAGCATCCGCCCCTTCTTCCACGTTTCTGGCACGACGCTGTCCATCCTGGTCAGCCTGGTCTATGGGTGCTGTCTGCTCACGTTGCCGAAGTTCGACGTGGCCGAGACGCTGCGCGTGATGGACGTGGAAAAGTGCACGCTGACGTCCGGCAATGACACCATTTTCCTGATGATGATGGGCCATCCCGACTTCGATCCCAAGAAGCTCCACCTGAGGGGCGGCTGGGCCGCCGCCGGGCCGGAGGTGATGCAGAAGATCCGGGACGTGATGGGCGTGGACAACGTCTGCAACGCTTATGGGCAGTCGGAGGCCTCGCCCAACGTCATCATGACTTCCTGGGACGACCCCTTCGAGCTGCGGGCGCATGGCTGGGGGCTGCCGCATCCCGGCACCGAGGTGCGCATCGCCGACCAGGACACGGGCGAAGTATTGCCGCCCGGGGCGCAGGGTGAAATCCAGGTGCGAGGCTGGCACGTCATGCGCGGTTACTACAAGATGCCCGAGGCGACCGCCAAGGCGTTCACGCCGGACGGGTGGCTGCGCACTGGCGACCTGGGTGAAATGTCGCCTGACGGTCGGCTCCGGATGGTTGGCCGGCTCAAGGACATGTACCGGGTCGGCGGCGAGAACGTCGCGCCGGCCGAGGTCGAGGAAACCCTGCACGCGCATCCCGCGGTGCAGCTGGCCCAGGTGGTGGGCGTGCCCGACGCGCGGCTGGGCGAGGTGACCGCGGCGTTCGTGCAGTTGAAAGAGGGGCACCACGCGGAGCGCCAGGAGTTGATCGATTGGTGCAAGAAGCGCTGCGCCAACTTCAAGGTCCCGCGTTATCTCGAGATCGTGGATTCGTTCGACAATATCGGCATGACCGGGAGTTCCAAGGTGCAGAAGAACAAGCTCAAGGCGCATGCCATCGAGTTGTTCGGCCTGGCCAACGTGCATGCCGCCACCGGGAGCAAGGCATGAGCGACGTGATCCTGTGTGAGTGCTTCGCCCGCGACGGGCTGCAGCACGAAGAGGCCTTCATCCCGACCGCTACCAAGGTCGATTTGATCGATCGTTTCGCGAGGATGGGATTCCAGCGCGTCGAGGCGACTTCCTACTCGAATCCCAAGGTCGTACCCCAGTTCGCCGATGCAAGCGACCTGCTGCGCACCCTGCCGCGGCGGGAGGGGGTCTGGTACAAGGCGACCTGCGCCAACGTGAGGGCGGTCGAGCGTGCGTTGGCAGACCTGGATGCGGGCCATGGCGCGAATGAGATCAGTCTGCTGGTGTCGGCCAGCGAGTCGCATTCGATGAAGAACCTGCGGCGAAGCCGGGCGGAGCAATGGCAGAACATCGCCGACATGGTGGCGGCTTCGCAGGGGAGGTTTCGCATGATAGGCACCGTGTCGGTCGCCTGGGGCTGTCCTTTCGAGGGAGCGGTGCCGGCGGAAAGTGTCCTGGAAGACGTCCGCCGGTTCGCGCAGCTCGGCGTCATGCATGTGGCCCTGGGTGACACCACGGGCATGGCCTCGCCGGTGACCGTCAAGAAGCTGGTGAAGGCAGTGCATGCGGAAGTACCCGAAGTGACCGTGGTGGCCCACTTCCATGATTCCCGGGGAACCGGCCTGGTCAATTACGTGGCGGCGCTGGAGGCGGGATGCCGGTATTTCGATTGCGCCTTCGGAGGCGTGGGCGGGCATCCGGCCAAGGTCAAGTACGGTGGCGGGCATACGGGCAACGTTTGCACGGAGGATTTGGTGAGTTTGTTCGAATCCATGGGCGTTTCGACCGGCATAGACCTGGATGCGCTCCTGGAAACGTCCGAAGCATGCGAGCGGGCGCTCGGCCGCACTTTGCACAGCCGCGTGGCGCAAAGCGGCTTGAATCCGCTGATCGCTGCGCGTTCAGAAGCCGCCAATGGATAACCCAGCCCACATGGACCTTGAACCCCCCGTGGCCACCATCGAGGTCGGGCCGCTCGCAGGCTCGCCCATCGCGCCGTTCTCGGCCTGGCTGGGCATTACCGTGGTCGAGGCCGACCGGGGACGGTCGGTCTTGCGCATGCCGTCCACGAGCCGCCTGGCCAATCGGCGGGGGGTGATCCACGGCGGCGCGATCGCGACGCTGATGGATTCGAGCATGGCCATCGCAACCCGCACTTTGGAGGCGGGCTTGGAGACGTCCGGCACCGTGGACCTGAACATCCACTTCACCTCGCCGGGCAAGGGGGACCTGACGGCGCGGGCAGAGGTCAAGCATGCCGGCAAGTCGATCGCGTTCTGCCAGTGCGAGGTGCGGGACGAAGCCGGCACGCTGGTGGCTACGGCCATGAGCAGCTTCAAGCTCAGGCGGCCCAAATCGTCCGGCGCGGTCTGAGGTAAATTGCTGCGTTCCCCCCTCCTAGCGAGAGAAAGTATGACGAGACCCGTTCCCGCGAACCTCAAGGAATTGTTTTCTTACCGCTTGAATCGCCTGGCCTTCGTTTCCAGCCGCATCGCGGCGACGGTGAACGAAAGCCAGTACGGCCTGGGCTCGCGTGACTGGCGCATCATCGGATTGCTCGGCGCATTTGCACCGCTATCGCTGAATGCGCTCGCGCACGAGGCCAATATCGACAAAAGCCAGGCCAGTCGCAGCGTGGCCGAGCTCATCGAGCGCGGATACGTCAAGCGGGGGGCCGACGAATCGGACGGCCGCGGCGTTCGGCTGGACTTGACCCCGCAGGGGCGGACTTTGTATCGCAAGGTCTTCCCGAAGGCGGTCGACCGCAATGAGAAGATGCTCTCGGTCCTGACCGATGAGGAGCGCGAGGTGCTCGAACGGGCGCTCGACAAGCTGACCGGACATGCCATCGAATTGCTGGAAGAGGTCAGGGCCAAGACTGCCAAAGAAGGCAAGTCTTCCGGGCGCAAGGAAAAGTAATCACCGGCTCCGGCCGGATTCGCGTCGCGGCGAGCCCGCTTGCGTTCGAGCAAGCGGGCTTCGTTTTTTTGGCCTGGAATGACTGGCGATTTCCTGCTTATAGTTGAAGTTGTCAATTAAATAGTATATAAAATCAACTATATTGGATAACCGCGAGCACGAGAGCATGAGCGAACTCCTGATAGAAAACCGCGGCGCCGTCCGTGTCCTGACGATGAACCGGCCGGAGAAGCACAACGCCCTGAATACCCCCCTGACGCAGGCGCTGCTGGACGCCCTTCGGCAGGCCGATGCCGATGCCGGCGTCAACGCCGTCGTGTTGACCGGTGCCGGCAAGTCGTTCTGCGCCGGCGCCGACACGTCGGAATTCAGCACCCTGGTGCCCGAGGATCCGCACGCGGTCAATGCCCGTGCCGACCTGACGACGAACCTCCATATGGTTTTTTCCCGGATGTCCAAGCCCGTCGTGGCTGCCGTACGTGGCAATGCCCTGGGCGGCGGCGCCGGCTTGGCCATCGCGTGCGACTTGACGGTGATGGCCGAGAACGTACGCTTCGGCTATCCTGAGCTCAAGCATGGCATCGTCGCCGCGGTGGTGATGTCCAACCTCGTGCGCCAGCTGGGGCGCAAGCACGCCTTCGAACTGCTGACCATGGGCGAACCCATCAACGGCGCCCGGGCGCTGGAGCTTGGGTTGGCGAACCGCGTCGCTCCCGAGGACAAGGTGCTCGACGTCGCGCTGGAAATGGCAGAAAAATTGGCTAGCTGGAGCCCGATCGCGATGGGCACCACCAAGCGCCTGTTCCACCGGGTGGCCGAGCTCACGCTGGAGGAAGGGCTGGCCGCCGGGCGGGACGTCAACGTCATCATGCGGGGTTTCCGCAAGGCCGCGAAATGACTCGTCCGCTGGAAAACATCACCATCCTGGATTTGTCCCGGGTCCTGGCGTGCCCCTTCGCCACCATGATATTGGCGGAGCTCGGCGCGACGGTCATCAAGGTCGAACAGCCCGGCAGCGGCGACGAGACCCGCAGCTTCGAGCCCAAGGTGCAGGGCGAGGGCGGTGAGGAGTCTGCCTATTACATGGCGTTCAACCGCAGCAAGAAGTCCATCACCGTCAATTTGCGCAGCCAGGAGGGGCAGGACCTGATTCGCCGCTTGAGCGCGCAGGCCGACGTCGTGCTCGAGAATTTCCCCGTAGGGACGCTCAAGCGCTACGGCCTGGATTACGCCAGCCTCTCCAGGGAAAACCCGCGCTTGGTTTACGTCTCCTGCACAGGGTTCGGCATGACGGGCCCGTACGCCCCGCGCAAAGGGTATGACACCGTCTTTCAGGCCATGGGAGGCATCATGAGCCTGACCGGGGAGCGGGGCGGCGGACCGGTCAAGCCCGGCCTACCCGTGGCGGACCTGACATCCGGTTTGTGGGTTGCGATCGCCATCCTGTCATCGCTGATGGGACGGCAGGCAACAGGCAAGGGCTGCCACGTGGATTTCTCCATGCTCGACGGCCAGGTGGGGTTGCTGTCGCTGGCGGCGGCGCGGTATTTCGCCTTGGGGGAAGTGCCTCCGCGGCTGGGTACCGAGCACCCGGGTAGGGTCCCGTCGGCGGCATTCCGCTGCCGGGACGACAAATGGGTACAGGTCACGGGCAGCGACCAGCACTGGAAACCCTTGTGTGAACTGCTCGGCCTGCACGAATGGGCCAATGACCCCTCGCTCGCCAAGAACATTGACCGGGTCAATCGTCGCGAAGAGGTGATGGCAGGCCTGTCGGCGGCGATCGCTCGCTTCGACCGCGACGAATTCTGCCGCCTCTGCGACGAAGCGAAGGTACCTGCCGGCCCCATCCTGAGCGTGGACGAAGTCCTCAGCAACGAGCACGTCCTGGCGCGCGGGATGGTGCGGGAGTTCGAGCATCCGCTCATCGGCAAATTCAATGCACTGCCGGTGCCGTTCAAGTTTCAAGGCTTCGAGGACCCCAGCCTGGGGCGACCGCCCCTGCTGGGCGAGCATACGGAGGAGGTCCTGGCTGAGAGGCTGGGACTGGGGCCCGAAGAAATCCAAGCGTTGCGGGAAAGGAATGCCATCTAGCGGGCGGCAAGTGCCCGGAACATGGCTTAATCAGGAGACATCCATGACACTGTTCAAGAAGTCGTTGTTGGCGGCAGCCCTGGCATTGGCTGCCTCGGGGGTAAACGCCCAGGCGTATCCCAGCAAGCCGATCGTACTAGTCAATCCGTACGCGGCCGGCGGGCCCGCCGACCTGGTGGCGCGCAATTTGGCCAAGGAATTGTCGGCCGAGCTGGGCCAGCAGGTGGTAATCGAGAACAAGGCCGGCGCGGGCGCCACGATCGGCGCGGCTCACGTGGCGCGCGCCGAGCCTGACGGCTACACCCTGTTGTTCGGTACGGCGGCCGCGCACATCGTGACGCCGCTGATCCAACCCGTTCCGTACGACGGTATCAAGGACTTTGCCTTCATCGGCCTGGCGGCCAACCAACCGAACCTGCTGGTGGTCCATCCGTCCGTCAAGGCCAATAATGTCAAAGAATTCATCGCGCTCGCCAAGAGCCAGCCCGGCAAGCTGAACTACGGCTCCTCGGGTACCGGCACCTCGCCCCACCTGGGGGGGGAACTGATCAAGCAGGCCGCGGCGATCGACATGGTTCACGTGCCGTACGGCGGCGCCGCGCCGGCCATCACCGATCTGGTGGCAGGTCGCCTGCAGGTGGGCGTCATGAATCTGTCGGGAGAACTTCCCTACGTCAAGGCTGGCAAGCTGAGGGCGCTGGCCTACGCTTCGAAGTCGCGCTCGCCCCTGTTGCCTGACGTGCCGACCTTCGCGGAGGTCGGCCTGGGAGGCGCCGAGTCTGCCTCGTGGTACACGGTGGCTGCTCCCAAAGGAACGCCTGCCGAGATCATCAACAAGCTCAACGCGGCGCTCAACGTCGTGGCCCAGAAACCTGAATATCGCAAGCAAATGGAGGCACAGGGCACCGAACTGGCGACGCTCACTCCGGAAGAAACCACGCGTTTCGTGTTGGAGGATGCGACGCGCACCAAGGACCTCATCAAAGCCGCCAACCTCAAGTTGCAATGATGACGAACGCCGCCATTGCCCCCGCCGTTCGCCGCGGCGGGGACGCCACGATAGACCGCGTGGACATCATCCCGTGCTCGCAGCGCCAGGACGATCCGACCTGGCGCTTCGCGCGGGGTGTCATCACCCACGTGGACGGCTGGATCGTAGCCCTGGCCGCGCGCAACGGCCAGGTGGGCTATGGGCACGTGCTGGGAACGCCCATTTTCAAGCCTGATACCGCCCGTATCGAGCCGGCACTGGAGGCGCTCCGGCGCGAAGCACTCGGCCAGGACGCTTTTAGCCTGGAGACGCTCCACCGGCGCCTGGAGGCGGCCGCCGGGGCGGAGGTTTGCGCGCTGTCGGGGTTCGTGTGTGCCATTTATGACTTGCAGGCGCGCATGCTTGGCCTGCCATTGCACATGCTGCTGGGCGGCAAGGTGCGGGACAAGGTCGAGGTGTCGCGCCTCGTGTCGATCAAGTCGCCAGAAGAGATGGCGGCGCAGTCGGCCAAGCTGGCCGGACAGGGCTATCGCTATCTCAAGCTCAAGCTCAGCGGCGAGCCGGACCTGGATGTCGCACGGGTCCGCGCCGTGCGCGAGCGGCTGGGCGACTCAGTCACGTTGACCGTGGATGCCAACCAGGCGTATCGGGCCGACGATGCCATTCGCGTGTGTGGCGAGTTGCGGCCGTTGGGTGTCGTCCTGATGGAGCAGCCGGTGCCGGCAGACGATATCGACGGATTGCGCCAGGTGCGCGCGGCGGGCGTATTGCCCATCGAGGCGGACGAAGCCATCGGCGGGCTGTCCGGCCTGGTACGCCTGATCGGCATGGGGGCCGCCGACTCGTACAACCTCAAGATGCACTATTTCGGGGGCATCCGGAATACGCTGACCGCAGTCCGCATCTGCGAAGCGGCGGGCGTCGGGTATCGGTTCGGCGCGATCTTCGGCCCCCGCCTGTTGGCTGCCCAGGGCACGCACCTGGCTAGCGTGGCGGGCAACATTCATGCGGGAGCCGAGCTGGCCGAGTTCGACCATCTGCTGGACGATCCTTTTGCAGGCCTGGAGGTGGAGGCAGGCGCATTGACCGTTCCTGATGGCGTCGGAACGGGCGTGACGTATGCTCCGTCTTCCGTGGCCTGATCCTGCCAGCGCGCGGCGTGCCGCAACGATGATGTGCGGCACGCCGCGGTAGCCGGGGTGCCGGCGAAGATTCAGCGGACGCAGGATCCGGCTTCGGCCAGGGCAGCTTCCGTTTCGCGTACCAGGCGCTCCACGAGTTCTCCCGCCGGCTCCAGCGTATCGATCAGGCCGGCGCATTGTCCCGCCTCGACCTTGCCTTGCTCGATGTCGCCGTCTTTGGCCGCCTGCCGCAGCGAGCTGCTGGCGAAAAGGGCGTTCAACTCTTCATCGCTGGCGCCTGCGGCTACCGCAGCCTCGTACTCGGCGGAGAACGCGTTCTTCACCATGCGGATGGGCGAGCGTCCGCGGCCGACGATGGCCGTGTCGCCGATGCCGGCTTTCAGCACCATTTCTTTGTAGGCGGCATGCAGGCCCGCCTCCGGCGTGAGCATGAATCGCGTACCGAGCTGGGCGCCGCTCGCGCCCAGTGCCAGCATGGCAGCGATGCCGGCGCCGTCGGCGATGCCGCCGGCGCCCACGACGGGCACCGACACCGCCTTGACCGTGGCGCGCACCAGGACCAGGGTGCCGACTTCATCCGGCCCGGGGTGGCCGCCTGCCTCGCCTCCTACGGCGATGACCGCGTCCACGCCGGCATCTTCGGCTTTCTTGGCGTGGACCGGATTGGCCGTGACGTGGATCCAGGTGACGCCGGCATCTTTGAAGCGGGCGATGTGAGCCTTGGGCCCCCCTTGCGACGCGATGAGGATGGGTACGCCCATTTCGAGGACGATGTCCAGGTACTCCGCGGACCGCTTGTTATAGAGCGGGACGTTGACCGCGAAGGGCTGGTCGGTATTGGCCCGGACCTTGGCGATGGCTTCCCGCAAATCGTCCGGATACATCGGGCCGGCGGCGATGACCCCCAGCCCTCCCGCACGCGATACGGCCAGCGCCAGCTCGGCGTTGGACGAAGCCCAGCTCATGCCGCCCTGGATGATGGGGTGGCGAATGCCGAGGAGTTTGGTCAGTCGAGTGGAAAGCATGGTCGGAAATGAGGAAATGGATGCGATTCTTGAGCGCGCGTCGTCCTTACGAGGCGCGGATCCGGTCGTTGACGTCGCGCGCGGCCCGCACGGCGTCTTGCATGGTCATATCGTAAGCTTGCTGGAACGCCTGCTTGGACGCCCTCAGGCCGGCAGGGGCGAACTGCGCCAACCGCTCGGCCAGGGCGAGGGCGGCGGCATCCAGCTCCTCGGCCGGAACGATTTTGTTGATCATGCCGAGCTCGTAGGCACGCTCGGCGCTGATCGGGTCTCCTGTTGCGATCAATTCGAATGCGGGCTTGGGGCCGACCTGCCGGATGAGGTTGGGGATCAGGACGCCGGCCGAGATGCCATGCTTGACTTCGGGGTAGCTGAATCGCGCGGCGGGCGAGGCGACGACCAAGTCGCACCCCAGCGACAGCCCGGCGCCGGCCCCGACCGCAGGACCGTTGACGGCGGCGATGACTGGGGTGCTGATACGGGCGACGACGGTGTTGATCTCCACCAGCAAGTCGGCACGTGCCCGGAGCAGGTCGGCGCGGTCGCGCGGGATGGCGCGGAGTTCTTCCAGGTCCGCGCCGGCGCAAAAGCATGTGCCACGCGCCCCGATCACCACGCAGTGGATGTCGGCGTCGGCATCGGCGTCGCGCAATGCTTGGATCAGTCCGCGCATCATGGCGGTATCCAGCGCATTGCGCTTATGGTGGCGGTTCAGCGTCAGCAGCAGGACATGGCCGCGGCGTTCGGCCAGCAGGGCATTTTCGTCGACCATGGGAAAGCCTTTCTCGTCAAATTAGTTGATAAATTAAACTAAATAGTTAACTTTGTCAACTTTATGGCCGAGGTGCCTTGGAGGGCAGGGGCAAAGCTGGCTCGTCTCGGCTGGAATGCTCCAGCGGGTTCGCCGCATGCCCTGGCTCCAGCAGGCGGCGTCCGGCAATTTGCCGCTTGCCTAGATGCCGAGCAGCTCGCAGGCTGTTTCGAAGAGCGGGTCTCCGGGGGTCGAGAGTCGATCGCAGATGTCCAGGTGGTGGCAGTTAGGCAGCTCCAGCGTACGCGAGACATTGCGCGGCCAGCAGGCGGCGATCAGGCCCGTCTGGCGCCGGAACTCGTTGGTTTCCGACGCGCCCACGGCCGCCACCATTTGCGTCTTACGCTCCGGGGTGAAATACGCAGGCGAGAGCTTGGCCACCTGTTCGGGCGTCAGCCCAAGGTTGGCCAGGAACGGCGCCATTGCGACCGGCTCGAGGTCATACAAGCCGCTGAGGGCCAGCCCGGCCGATATGAGGTCGGCGGGCAGGTCGGGGGCCCATTCCTGCCAGCGCGCGCCCACCATCATCGCGGTGAGATGGCCGCCCGCGGAGTGACCGCTCGTGACGATGCGGCGTGCATCGAAGCCCAGTTCGCCGGCGTGGCGGTACAGCCAGGCGTGGGCTCGCAGCATTTGCCGCACGATTTCTTCGATCGGGGTGGCCGGAGCAAGCCCATAATCCAGGATGGCGACGGCAGCGCCGCGGGCGACGTAGGCGGGCGCGATCCACGAAAAATCCGACTTGCCGAGTGCGCGCCAGTAGCCGCCGTGGATGAATACGAGCAGCGGGGCGCCGAGTCGACGCGACGGGAAAAAATCGAGCGTTTCCGCCGGCGCATCGCCATAGCGCAAGCCGAGCTGGGCGCTTTGCACGCGCCGGGCCAGGGCGCCGTCGGCGGCCCAGCGGGCGGTGTAGCTGGCGTGGTCGGGGATGCGGGCGAGGTTGTTGTATTCGCTTTCGCAAAATGCGGGCGTGAAGGCAGGATGGTCGTGCAGGGGGTGGACAGGCATGATTCGAATTTGGCGTCTGGGCCGGGATCGGCCGGAAGATGCGGCCTCGAAGGCCGGTTGCAAGTTTAACCACTCTGCTCGGGGAAGGTGCCGTCGAGGTAGTACCAACGTCCGTTTTCACGCACGAATCGGCTGATCTCGTGCAGGCGGTGCGCCCGCCCGGCCAGTTTGCTGCGGGCGACGAACTCCACGGTGGCGTGGCCCGCGTCGTGTTCGATGCTGCGGCGGATTTCCAGCCCCAGCCATTTGAGCCCCGGCGGGTCGGCGTCCAGCATGGGCGGCCGGGTGGACGGATGCCAGGTTTCCAACAGGTAGTCGTGCAGGCCGAGCACATAGGCGCTGTAGCGGGATCGCATCAACGTTGGTGCGTCGGGCGCCTGCAGGCGCATCGTGCCACCGTGCCAGCGGCCGCAGCACGCGGGGTAGGGCTGCCCCAGGCCGCAAGGGCACATTTGTTCTACATTAACGGCTGGTTTCATTCGCTCCGATACCCTGCCATGTTGTTTCTTCTCTCTCCCGCCAAGAAGCTGGACTATGACACCCCTGCGCACGTCGAGACCGCCACCCAGCCCCTGTTCGTGGAGCAGGCCGAGCAACTAATTTCCGTGCTCAAGGCCAAGTCGGCCAAAGACATCGCCGCGCTCATGGACCTGAGTCCTGCATTGGCCGAGCTCAACGTGGCGCGCTATGCCAAATGGACGCCCAAGTTTACGGCCGAAAATTCCAAGCAGGCCGTGCTGGCCTTCAATGGCGACGTGTACGAGGGGCTGCAGGCCGGTAGCTTGACGGCCAAACAGCTCGAATGGGCGCAGGAGCACGTGGTGATCCTGAGCGGACTGTATGGCGCGCTTCGTCCGCTCGACCTGATGCAGCCGTATCGCCTGGAAATGGGCACGCGCCTGGAGACGTCCAAGGGCAAGAATCTCTACGAGTACTGGGGCACCACGATTTCTGACTACCTGAACCAGCGGCAGGAGGGCGACAAGCAGCCCGTCGTAGTGAACCTGGCCTCCGAGGAATACTTCAAGGTCGTGGACCGCAAAGTCCTGAAGGCCCGCGTGATTCAGTGCGTGTTTGAGGATTGGAAGGGCGGGGCTTATAAAGTCATCAGCTTCCACGCCAAGCGTGCACGCGGCCTGATGGCCCGCTATGCCATCGAGCACCGCATTGCCAAGCCGGAAGGCTTGCAGGGCTTCGATTCTGAAGGCTATGCCTACGATGCCGCGGCGTCGTCGGCCGACAAGCTCGTGTTCCGGCGCCGTGCCGCGTAGGCTTGCTGCGCGGTTCAGCGCAGCAGCCGAAGCCCGTTGAACACGACCAGCAAGCTCGCTCCAGCGTCGGCGAATACGGCCATCCACAAGGTGGCGTCGCCGGTGAACGTCAGGGCGAAGAAGGCGAACTTGACCGCCAGGGCGAAGGCGATGTTCTGACGCAGCACGCTCCCGGTGCGCCGGGAGAGGCGGATGAATTCGGGAAGCTTGCGCAAGTCGTCGTGCATGAGGGCGACGTCCGCGGTTTCGATGGCCGTGTCCGCTCCGGCCGCGCCCATGGCAAAGCCGATGTCGGCGCGTGCGAGCGCCGGTGCGTCATTCACGCCATCGCCTACCATGCCCACCGGGCCTTTCATCGCGAGCTCCTCGACGGCGACGAGCTTGTCCTGCGGAAGCAGTTCGCCGCGAGCATGTTCGATGCCCAGGTCGTCAGCCACGGCACGAACCGTGTCGGCGTTGTCGCCCGAAAGCATGACCGGCTCCACGTTGAGCCGGCGCAAGTCTGCCAACGCCGCGCGGCTGGTCTCGCGCGCCGTATCGGCTACGGCGAGCACTGCGACGGCCACGCTTTCCTCGCACAAAATGACGGTCGTCTTGCCCTGGCGCTCCAGGGTTTTCATCGTCGTTTCCAGCATGGCGTCCACGGCCCCCAGCTCGTGAGCCAATCGCAGGTTGCCTAGGCCGTATGCCTTGCCGGCTATACGGCCGGTGACGCCGAGGCCGGGCCTCGAGGCGAAGTCTGTGACGGGCAGTAGTTCGCCATGGTGGGCAGCGACGATCGCGTGCGCGATGGGATGAGATGACAAGGCATCGAGGCTGGCCGCCAGTTGCAATGCCAGCGCGGTGGTCATGGGTGTGGCAGCGAGCGGCACGACGTCCGTCAGCACAGGTTTGCCATGGGTGAGCGTGCCGGTCTTGTCCAGCGCCAGCCAGCGCAGGCGCCGGCCTTGTTCGAGATAGAGCCCTCCCTTGATCAGGATGCCGCGCTTGGCGGCTGCCGTCAGCCCGCTGACGACGGTGACCGGCGTGGAAATGACTAACGCGCACGGGCAGGCGATGACGAGCAGGACCAGGGCGCGGTAGATCGAGTCCAGCCAGGTCATGCCGAAAGCGAGCGTGCCGGAGAAGGCCACCACGAGGGCGACCGCGAAGACGGCGGGCGTATAGATGCGTGCGAATTGGTCGATGAAACGCTGTGTAGGCGCGCGCTTGCCCTGCGCTTCCTGGATGGTCTGGGCGATCCGGTCCAGCATGGAGTGGCCGGCGCTTGCCGTGACGCGGTACTCCAGCACGCCCTCCTGATTGATGGTGCCCGCGTAGAGCGTGTCGCCCACCTGCTTGTCCACCGGCATGCTTTCCCCGGTGATGGCGGATTGATCGACGCTGGAGGCGCCGCGCAGCACGATGCCGTCCAACACGATGCGTTCGCCCGGTCGCGCGCGCACCTCGGCGCCAACGGGTATGAGACGGGCCGGAGACTCCCGCCAGGCTCCGTCGCCCTGCTTTACCAGGCCTTGTTCGGGCGCGAGCGCCGTAAGGCTGCGGATCGCGTTGCGCGCGTGGGTCAGGCTCAGGGCCTCGATCATCTCGGCCAAGCCGAACAGCCAGAGCACCATGGCCGCCTCTGGCCACTGGCCGATCAATGCGGCGCCGATCACCGCTACCGTCATGAGCAGGTTGATGTTGAGCGTAAAGTGCCTGAGCGCCAGCCAGCCCTTGCGCAGCGTGGGGATGCCACCGAGGAGGATGGCGGCCAGTGCGATCGCGATGACCGGAAGCGAATCGTCGCTGCCGGAGGCATACGCCCATGCTTCGGCGCCGATCGCGCAGAGCCCCGCCAGGCCCATCCTGATCCAGGGGGGGCGCTGTGTGGCCGGTTCGCCTGCGGCGGCTGGGCTACCGTCTTCGAGCAGTACCGGTGACATGTTCAACCCGGCGATGGCCGCCATAATGGGCTGCGGGTCGTCCAGCACGTGTCCGACCTTCAGCGTGCGCTGGATGAGGTCGAAGGAGAGCGTATGCACGCCGTGCAGCGACTCGAGGGCCTTGCGCAACAGTCGCTCTTCGGTCGGGCAGTCCATTTGCTCGATCCTGAACAGGGATTCCCTTAAAGGACGGCTCGCGTCGACGGACGGCGCGCGGCCGGCCCCCGCAGGGGCGGCGTGGCGGTCGCCTTGGCACTGGGGACAAGATTCCGACATCCATGGACTCCAGCAATCGTTGCAGTCATTGGAAACCCTGTAGCGGGTACAGGGTCAAGCGGCCATGCCTCGGCATGCATGCGCAGTGCCAATGGCGTAAGCTAGACGGACGGAAACCGCCAGGGGGTTCGATGAAGATAGGCGAACTGGCAGCGCGCACGAATACGCCCGTCGAGACGATCCGCTATTACGAGCGCGAGGGATTGCTTCCGCCTCCGGGGCGGACGGCCGGCAATTATCGCGTTTACGGCGAGCCGCACGTGGAGCGGCTGCAATTGGTGCGCAATTGCCGGGCGCTGGACATGACGCTGGGCGAAATCCGGCGCCTCTTGCACGCCTGTGACTCGCCTGCCGACAACTGCGCCGAGATCAACGCGCTGCTGGACGAACATATCGAGCACGTCGCGACCCGGATCGCCGAACTCAAGGCGCTGCAGAAGACGCTCAAGGCGCTGCGCAGCCAGTGCCGCGGGAATCTTTCTGCGAAGGACTGCGGCATCTTGCAGGGGCTCTCGGCATCGCCCGAGCCCGCCCGTCGGACCGTGGAGCATAAGCACGGGCTATTGGGGCCGACGCATGGTTGACGGGCGCCGGGCGGAAGCAGCGGTGCCCAATCTTTCATCGTCCATTCTAAGTCGTTGTCGGGAAAGGTTTTTTTTGGGTAGTCCCAAGGCTGTCCACGCAGTTGTCCACACTCTGCGTGGGTAACTGGGGACAAACCGGCAGTCAGGCGCGTGCCGGCAGTAATTTGCGAGATGCCACCACGAAGCCGGCCGACGCGATGGTGGCGGTGACCAGCAGCGTCATCGCGGCGGGCAGGGGCCCGAAGTGGTCGGTCATGGCGCCGGTTGCCATGGTCCAGGCGTTCCCGACGTAGCCGGCGACGTAGAACAGCGAGACCATCAGGCCGCGCCGGTGCGGCGGGGCGATCTGGTTGACGACTCCGGCTGCTCCGATGAACGCGGCGCCGAACCCCAGGCCGGCGACTAGCACGGCAATGCCCATTAGCCAGGGTAGCGTGCCCAGCAGTGAGGCGATGGCGCAGGCCAGACCGCACGCAAAGAGCACATGGCCGCGCCGGAACGCGGAAGAGCTGGGCATGCGCTGGCTCAAGAATTGCGCCGCGCCGGCGCAAGCCGACATGATGGAGCTGGCATAGCCGCTCACGGCATAGTCGTGGATGCCGAGCAACTTCTCCCCGAGGGATGGCCCCATCGCCATCAGTGTCGAGCCGACGCCCCAGAGCATGGACAGCGTGAGGCAACTCAGCAACATGAGCTGGACGACGCGTCGCCTGGGGATTGGCCGGGACTGCGCCGGCTGGCCAGGTTGGATAGATCGCGCCGGGGCGGCCGACGCAGCGGAAGCCAGCGGTACGCGCCACAAGCCGTAGGCGGAGACGAGGGCCAGCGAGACGATCGCGACGAAAGGCGCGACCAGCGGGTAGAAGTCGTTTTGCAGCGCCAATCCGCTCAGAATCGGTCCGAGAATGCCACCTGCAGTGAACGCGGCGGTGCCTAACAACGCGGCCCGTTGCTTGTGCTGGGGCGGTTCGATTTCTATCAGCGTGGTGTTGGCGGCGCCTGTCAAGGCGCCGGTGCCGAGCCCGGCAAGCAGGCGCCCGGCCAATAGCGTGGCGAGGCTATGGGCCGAGGCGAGCAGTATCGCGCCTGCGGCTGCAATCGCCAGCGCCGGGATCATCAGCTTGCGACGATCGCGTATGCGATCCGTGAGTTTTCCACCTATCAGCAGCGCGCCGAGCACGCCCACGACGTAGGCGAAGAAGATCGCCGTGGTCGTGAAAGAGGGCAAATGCAATTGCGCCTGGTAGATCGGGTAAAGCGGCGTAGGGATGGTGCTGCCCATGACGCCGGTCATGAGCGACAACGTGACGATCGCGCGGATCTTCCAAAGTGCGCGCGGCGCAAACGAGGATGGTTCGGAATTCAAGCAACTGGGCCTACGATGTGTCGCCGGTTGCCAGGCCGCGAGATTGGCCGGAACTGCGAGCTCATAAGTCTACACGCTTCGCATGGTACGGCCGGGCGCGTGTGCGCAGCGCGTTGGCGTGCATCGAAAAAATACGGTATAGTTTTGGCCTACCTTTTTCTTGGGGCGGTAGCTCAGCTGGGAGAGCGTCGCGTTCGCAATGCGAAGGTCGGGAGTTCGATCCTCCTCCGCTCCACCAAGATTCAAGAAGCCGCGTTGGGTTTGCCGGTGCGGCGAGAAAACCGACCAATAGGTCGGTTTTTTCATTTCCGCGTTTGATGCGAGCCCCCAGGTGCCGCGCGGCAATTTCCTCGAATGAGGCGCGGAAAAGACCGGAGTTTGCCTAACGCCTGTCGATAGCACGCCGCTGTCTACCGGTTTGTGTTTGTCTTGCCTGGCCCGCCGGCGATCGATGCAGCTGTCCAGGCTGCAGTGAGGAAATGATGGATTTTTGGGTTCCCGCAGTCTTTGGTGCGTTCAAACTCATCGTGTTGTTTACGTGCATGTTTTTCGCCGTGAAGTCCCATTACGATGAGGCAAGAAAGGCGAGGGAGAATAAGCAGGAGTTGAACCAACCGTAGCATTGCCCCGTTTGCCGGGGGGCGAACCGCAAAGATCCAGAAAAAACAATACCCGGCTTTGCCTCCCGGTTTCTTCCGTTTTCAGTTCCTCACGGCGAGCTTTTTTCGCTTGTCCATCCTTCCCCACTCGAACGCCGCCTCCCCTCCGTCCTGTGCGGCACTTTCCAGTTCGTCCCGATTGGTAAGTGAGTGTAATAAAATGTTTCAAGATTCTGCCTGAGCTCGTACCTTCAGATGTGCGCCGGGCGGCTCGAGGCCATGGCTTTCCGTGGCCTTTCATCGCGCGAAATCGAGGGGGACGATGAACGTACGGCGCAGTTTGCTGCTTGGGGCCGGGATACTCATTCAGATTGTCATCGGCATCGCTACCGCCACTGCGAGCCAGCAGGAGGATTTCGATATGGAGCCGGCCGCCGTGGAGACCATGGCCTCCACGCACGCGGGCAAAGTGCAGGGCGTGGTGCGCAACGGTGTGCTCGAGTTCCGCGGCATTCCTTACGCGGCATCCACCGCCGGTCCGCGTCGGTGGATGCCGCCCGAGCCGGCGCAGCCCTGGGAAGGCGTGTTGCAAGCCGGGGAATTTGGACCGCCCTGCGCCCAGGCGGCCCGGTACGACCTGACCGAGGCGAGTGACGCCGAGGACTGCCTGAGCTTGAATGTTTCCGTGCCCATCCGTGACGGGGCTTCCGACAAAGGCAAACGCCCGGTCATTGTCTGGATCCACGGCGGCGGCTTCATCGGCGGGGGCAGCAACCTCTACCGCTTGGACCGGCTGGCGAAGGCGGCCGACGCCGTCGTGGTGTCAATGAATTATCGACTGGGCGTGTTCGGTTTCATGCCGCATCCCGGGTTCGCCGACGCGACCAACGGCGGCTATGCGCTGGAAGACCAACGCCTGGCGATGCGCTGGGTCAAGCGCAACATCGCGGCGTTCGGCGGCGACCCGGACAACATCACGCTTGCCGGCGAGTCTGCCGGCGGTGCGTCCGTTTGCATGCACCTGATGACGCCGGAAGCGACCGAGGGCCTGTTCCACAAGGCGATCATTTCTAGCGCGGCCTGCTCCTTTCACCTGCGGGACGTGGCGTCCTGGCGCGAGTTCGGGGTGCGCGTGGCCAAGGAGGCCGGATGCCTGGACGATGCGACGGCGGTGGCGTGTTTGCGCGGCAAGGATCCGCAGACGCTGATCGCCGCGGGCGATCGCGCGGCCGGCTCGGACCTCATGGCGTTTGCGCCCCCGTACGGCAATGAGACCCTGCCGCGCGACGGCGTGACGTCTTTGCAGGCGGGGCAATTCGTTCGGGTCCCGGTCTTGTATGGCGGCACGCGGGACGAGCTGCGGCTGTACGTCGGCTATGCCATGCAGGCTGGCGAGAGCATTACGGCGGGCAATCACGAAGAGCTGTTGCGCACCATTTATGGAGACCATGCGCCGGAGGTCTTGGCGCGCTATCCGCTCAGCCGCTATTCGTCCGCGCCTGCGGCGCTCGGGTCGACCATGAGCGATTTCCGCCCCGACATCGGCATTAACCATTGCCTCTACGTCGAAACGGCCCGCCTCTTGTCCCGGCACGTGCCGGTCTACATGTTTGAGTTCGCGGACCGCAACGCGCCCGTGCTCGGCGTATCGATTCCGGACACTCCCGACCCGGGCTTCGAACTCGGCGCCGCGCACTCGGCCGGGCTCAACTATTTTTTCCCGAATTTCTCGAATACGTCGAAAATCGACGCGCCTGACCTGTCCCCCGAGTCTCAGGCCTTGGCTGACCAAATGGTGGCGACGTGGTCCTCGTTCATTCGGGAAGGCGTGCCGCGCGCGACCGGCCTGCCCGTCTGGCCATTGTTCGGGGAATCTGGCGCTGCCCTGCGCCTCGAGCCCCAAAAATCGGGCTTGTTCAATGCCGTGGCGGCGTATCAGTGCGGATTCTGGCGCAGCTTGTATCCGGGCGCCTTCGCGCAAAATTGAGCTTGGCGATGCACCTTCTTTCGTGCGTGGCGCCGGTTTGGGCGAGGGAGGTTCATAAGCTTAGAACCCATGCTCATAACATGCCGCGATTTGCGCTGTACTGCGTGCTAAACCGCATAGAATCCAGGGTTTCCTCCAGGCTCTGCCGAAGCGCTTTGGTAAACTGGTTTCAAACCCCTTGACGGAACCCCACAGGTTATGGCCGCTTTCAACACCGAACGCGTCACCAGCGTTCATCATTGGAACGACACGCTTTTCAGCTTCAGAACGACCCGCGACCCCGCGCTGCGGTTCCACAACGGCCACTTCGTCATGATCGGCCTGGAGGTCGATGGCAAGCCCTTGATGCGGGCGTACAGCATCGCCAGCGCCAACTACGAAGAACACCTCGAGTTCTTGAGCATCAAGGTGCCCAACGGACCATTGACGTCGCGCCTGCAGCACTTGAAGGTGGGAGACTCCATCCTGGTCAGCCGCAAGCCCGTTGGCACCCTGGTGGTGGACGACCTCCTGCCGGGCAAGAACCTATATCTGTTCGGCACCGGAACGGGGCTGGCGCCGTTCATGAGCATCATCAAGGATCCGGACGTCTACGAGCGCTTCGAGAAAGTGGTGCTGGTGCATGGCGTGCGCTGGGTCAGCGAGCTGGCCTATGCCGATTACATCAGCAACGAACTGCCGAACAATGAATACTTCGGTGAACTGGTGCGAGAGAAGCTCATCTACTATCCCACCGTCACGCGTGAGCCTTTCCGCAATCAAGGCCGCATCACCGAGCTTTTGACGAGCGGCAAGCTGGCGGCCGATATCGGACTGCCGCCGCTCAATCCTGAACACGACCGGGCCATGCTGTGCGGCAGTCCGCACATGCTGGCGGACGTCGGTGCGATCCTCGACGGCCTCGGGTTCAAGGTGTCGGAGAGCACCGGCCATCCCGGCGATTACGTCGTCGAACGCGCGTTCGTCGAGAAATGAACTAGGCGCGGCCGAGGCGGCGCAGCGCGCTTGCGCACCCTGGGAGCCGGACCGGAGTCGTCCGGCTCCATAGGGTGTTTGCGTTCTAGGGGCAACGGTTCAGTGCAGCAGCTTTCCCGACTCCGCCAGCTCCCGTATGCGCTGGACGGTATCCATGTCGGCCGCGAGGTAGGCCTGCTTGCGCAGCTCCACGGATGTTTCGTCGAGATCGCTGTGGCCTTCTGCCAGGTCGAGTTCGTAGATAAAGCGCAGGAAAAAGTCTCCCGGCGAGGGCTCTTCGATGCGGATCGTGGCCTCACAGCGTGGCCACAGGCGAGTGGCCGCGGCGAGCACCGTGACCTCCTGCATGGGCGTGAGGGTTACCTCGTCGTGGACCTGGAATGGCCCGAAATCCAGGACACGTTTGAGGATAGTGCGCCCGGCTTCCTCGATCTCGTTTTCGATCACGCAGCCCTCCAGCCCCATGACGAACTCCGTCGGCTGGTGCGCCCGGATAAAGAGCCCGCGCCAGATCTGCTCCCGCGTGAGCGGCGTGAGCAGGGGCACGAGCGGGTCATTGATCTGAATAATGTGTTCGAATCGAAGCATGGGGCGCGAATTCCAGACAGTCTGGGTATAGGATAACGCGCCCGCAGGTCGACTCACCCGTCGCGGGGAGCGCTAGTCGATCCGCATCGGCAGCACCATGAGCTGCTGTCCGTTGACATGCATGCGGCGCTGCAGCGCGTTGATTGCCTGGTTGTGCAGCAGCCGCGTGACAAAGTTTTCCCGCTTGAATACGAGCTTGCTCGCAAACACGATGGTATTGGGATATTCCTCCAGCACTTCGGAGATGAGTTTTTCCAAGGTCTGCACGGCGTCGGTGCCGAATCCCAGCTTGCTGGTGGCCGCCAGGCCGTAGCTGTTGCAGAAGCGCTCGAAGTACTTGAGCGATGTGGTGGCCTGCAGCTTCATGGCCTCCATCGCCTCGCGCCCGCCGTAGACGTGTGCGTCGACCGTGCGCGCATTGATAAAGACGAAATTCTTGAAGTGGTCGGGGAACATGCGCTGCACCCACAGCAGCGCGTGCAGTCCTCCGCCCCGGCTCGACCCCACCAGGAAGGCCGCGGTGGGAGCCTGGGGGTCCAGGGGCGGGGGCGTGCAGTCCGAGCCGAAGGCCTGGCCCGCGAAGATTTCGTCGATCGCTGCGATGCGGCGCCGCGTTTCCCGGTAATGTGCGCGAATGCCGAGGGAAATCACCACGAGTACGCTGGTGATGAGCAGCGTGGCCCATCCTCCCTCGAAGAATTTCTCGAAGATGGTGATCACCAGGATGGCGCTGGTGATGGTCAGTGCGCCGAGCGAAAGCGCGAGTCGTCGTTTCCAGTGTTTCTTGTAGACGGGCTTGTCGCGGTTGCGTATCCAGTAGCTCGACAGGCCTGCCAGCGAGAGGCTGAACGTCAGGAACACGTTGATGGAATAGAGCACCACCAGCACCGAAACCTTGCCTCCGGTCAGGAGCAGGATGATGAGGGCGCCCACGCCCATCAGCAGGATGCCGTTTTCGGTTACCAGGCGGTTCGACAAGTAGCGGAACCGGTGCGGCATCCATGAGTCCGACGCCATGTTGGCGAGGACCGACGGACCGCCCAGGAAACCCGTGTTGGCGGCCACGAATAGCAGGCCCGCTTCGCAGGTCAATACCGCGGCCAGCGCGACGAAGAGGTCAGTGCCGTCGAAACCCATTTCCCGCAGCACGTCGCCGAAAACCACCGCGTTGAGCGTTTGGCCTTCGACCGGCGCCGCATTCCACAATAGGTAGAGCAGGATGATGCCGGCGGCGGTGAAGGCGAGGCTGATGGCCATGAGCAGCATGGTCAGCTTGCCCGTGCGGACGACCGGTTCGGCGAGCCGGTCGACGTTGTTCGATACTGCCTCGATCCCGGTGTAGGTGCCGCCGCCCAGCGAGTAGGCTTTCAGGAACACGGCCAGTACGAAGAACCAGCCCGCCTCGTGGGTGAGTTCGCGGACTTCCCGCAGGGTGTTGGGAATCAGCAGCGGCAGCCCTTCGGCGTGCGCGAAAATGCCCCATGCAATCAATGCGGCGTGAGTGAGGACGAAGCCGGCGAAGATAGGCAGCAGCACCTTCACGCTTTCCTTGGCGCCGCGCAGATTCAGCCAGAGCAGGAAAAGCACCATCGCACAGGCGGCCCAGATCTTGTAGGGCTGCCAGCCGAGCGGGAGCAGCGAGAACAGGGCATCGGTGCCGGCGGCAACCGAAATCGCTATGGTCAGCACATAATCCACGATCAGGGCCGATCCGGACAGCAGGCCGGCGGAAGGGCCCAGCAGCGCGGTCGAGACACGGTAGCCGCCGCCCCCGGTCGGAAAGAGCTCGATGACTTGGTTGTAGGCGAGCGCGACCACGAAGACCGTGATCGCCGTGGCGATGGCCAGGAAAAGGGCGAGGTGGGTGTAGTTTCCCAGCGCGCGGAAGGCTTCTTCGGGTCCGTAAGACGAAGAGGAGAGTCCGTCTGCACCGAGGCTGATCCAGGCCACGATGGCGGCCAGCGCGATCGAATGCCGGGTCTCGGGCGACAACGGGTCGCGAGCCTTGCCCAGCAGGCGTTCGCGCCATGACGATGGTTTCATACGAAAAGGGATTCTGCGGCTTGTCCGTTCAGCATTGCGCGGCGCAACGGCACGCCGCGAGGGATCTCGCTCGGCAGGCCATTCTATCAACAAGGAAATTGTTACCCCTGGCAGGGCCGCTAACTATTGCAATCGAATTTCTGATAGCTTTATGCATGGGTGCCGACCGGTTCCCCTCCAGCCGTATTCTCGAGGTAAGCATGAGCAAGCAAATCATTCACACCGATGCAGCGCCCGCTGCCGTCGGGCCCTATTCCCAGGCGGTCGCGGTTCCCGCGGCCGGCCGGACGGTTTATTTGTCCGGCCAGATCGGTCTGGTGCCCGCCACCGGTGAACTCGAGGCGTCCAGCTTCGAGGCGCAGGTGAGGCAGGCGTTCGCCAACATGGCCGCCGTCGTGCGCGAAGCAGGCGGCTCGCTCGACCAGATCGTCAAGCTCACCTTGTTCTTGACGGACCTGTCCAAGTTCGGCGTCGTCAACGAGATCATGGCAGAACTCATTCCCCAGCCGTTCCCCGCCCGGTCCACGGTAGGGGTGGCCGCCCTGCCCAAAGGCGCAGAGTTCGAGGTCGAGGCGGTGCTGGTGGTGTAATCGACGGGGGATGGACTTGCAGGCAGCTTCCGACGACACCGGGCTGACGCCGCTGCAGCGCAAAATGCGCAAGCTGGGCCTGTCCGGTGCGGACGACTTCGTCTTGCACCTGCCCATCCGCTATGAAGACGAAACCCGGCTGACCCCCATCGGGAGGTTGCTGCCGGGCATGTGGGCGCAGGTCGAAGGGGTCGTGACGCGCTGCGAAGTCACTTACCGTCCCCGCCGGCAGCTGGTGGCCGCGATCCAGGACGACACTGGGGAGCTCGGCCTGCGCTTTCTCAACTTTTATCCCAGCCAGCAAAAGCAGTTGGCCGCCGGGCGCCGGGTCCGGGCCCGGGGGGAGGCGAGAGGCGGGTTTTTCGGCATGGAGATGGTGCATCCGCGCGTCACCGTGGCCGATGAACATACGCCTCTGCCGGATCGGCTCACGCCCGTCTATCCGACGACGGAAGGGTTGCCCCAGTCTGCGCTGCGCAAAGCGATCGCGAATGCGCTGGAGCAGGCGGACCTGAGCGATACCCTGCCTGCTTGGCTGCGGGAGCGCTATGGCTTGATGGCGTTCGAGGAGGCGGTTCGGCTGCTCCATGCGCCGCCCCCGGACGTCGCGACCCAGTCGCTTGTCGACCGGGCGCATCCCGCCTGGCTGCGCATCAAGTTCGACGAACTACTGGCGCAGCAGCTCTCGCTGGCGCGCGCGCGCGCGGCGCGCCGGGAAAAACGCGCGCCGCCGTTGCCTCCCTCGGACGCCCCGGACAGCCTGGTCAACCGCCTTTTGCATACCCTGCCGTTCGCACTTACGGGCGCCCAGCAGCGCGTCAGGAGCGAGATCGCGGCGGACCTGTCCAAGCCCCATCCCATGCAGCGCTTGTTGCAGGGAGACGTGGGCAGTGGCAAGACGGTGGTGGCCGCGTTGGCAGCAGCCCAGGCCATTGACAACGGTTACCAGGCGGCTTTGATGGCGCCGACGGAAATCCTGGCCGAACAGCATTTCCGCAAACTGGTGGACTGGCTCGAACCGTTGTCGGTGAAGGTGGCCTGGTTGACGGGCAGCCTCGCGCCCAAGGCTCGCCGGGAGGCGGCGGCCATGATCGAAAGCGGCGAGGCGCACTTGGCAGTCGGCACCCAGGCCTTGATCCAGCAGCACGTCCAATTCGCCCGCCTCGGGCTGTCGATCGTCGATGAGCAGCACCGTTTCGGCGTGGGCCAGCGTCTCGCGCTGCGCAACAAGGGGGGCGGGGCCGACGAGTTTCCCCATCAGTTGATGATGTCTGCCACGCCCATTCCACGTACCTTGGCGATGACTTTTTTCGCGGACCTGGACGTTTCGGTCATCGACGAATTGCCGCCGGGGCGCGTGCCCGTCATCACGAAGCTCTTGTCCGAGGCGCGCCGCGAAGAGGTCATTGCGCGCATCCGCGAGGCGGCGCGGACGGGCAGGCAGGTGTACTGGGTGTGTCCGCTCGTAGAGGAAAGCGAGACGCTGGAGCTGCAGACGGCTGTCGACACCTACGAGGCGCTGAGGCATGCCCTTCCGGAATGCCGGGTCGGACTGATGCACGGCCGCCTGCCGGCGGCTGAGAAGGCCGCGGTCATGGATGCCTTCAAGCGCGGGGAGCTGGACCTATTGGTCGCCACCACGGTGATCGAGGTCGGGGTCGACGTTCCCAATGCTTCGCTCATGGTCATCGAGCACGCCGAACGCTTCGGCCTGGCCCAGCTGCATCAGCTCAGGGGGAGGGTGGGGCGCGGGGCGGCCGAGTCCGTCTGCGTGCTGCTGTACCAAACCCCGCTGTCGCAGGTCGCCAAGGCCCGGCTTCGCACCATGCATGAAACCACGGACGGTTTCGAGATCGCCCGGCGGGACCTCGAGCTGCGCGGCCCCGGGGAGTTCCTGGGCGTGCGGCAGTCCGGCCTGGCGCTGATGCGGTTCGCCGATCTCGAAAATGACCTGGAGATCGCTGAACAAGCGCACGAGGCCGCAGCCGACCTGATGGCACGTGCCCCTGACGTGGTGTCGGCCCATCTGGCCCGGTGGATGCGCGGGCGCGAAGATTTCCTGAAAGCTTGAGAGAGGCGTGTCATGACCCTGACCGAATTGAAGTACATCGTCGCGGTAGCACGCGAACGGCATTTCGGCCGCGCCGCCGAAGCTTGCTTCGTCAGCCAGCCCACGTTGTCCGTGGCCATACGCAAATTGGAAGACGAGTTGGGCGTGACCATCTTCGAGCGGGGAGGCGCCGAGGTCGGCATCACCCCCATCGGCCAGCGGATCGTGGCGCAAGCGCAGAAAGTGCTGGAGGAAAGCGCCAACCTGAAAGAAATCGCCAAGCAGGGGCAGGATCCGCTCTCGGGAGCGTTGAGGGTGGGAGTGATCTATACCATCGGCCCGTACCTGCTGCCGCAGCTCGTGCCCAAGCTGATCGAGGTCGCGCCGCAGATGCCCCTGGTGCTGCAGGAATATTTCACCGTCCGGCTGCTGGAGCTGCTGCGGCAAGGCGAAATCGACTGCGCCATCATGGCGCTGCCGCTGCCCGATACCGGCCTGGCGATCCAGCCGCTGTATGACGAGCCGTTCATCGTCGCGGTTCCCAAGGGGCACCCCCTCGCGAACCGCAGCCGCGTCAAGGCCGAGGAGCTCAAGAGCGAAACGATGCTGCTGCTGGGTACCGGCCACTGCTTCCGGGACCAGGTGCTCGAAGTGTGCCCGGAGCTGTCGCGGTTTTCCGCCACCAACGAGGGCATCCAGCGGACTTTCGAAGGCTCTTCGCTGGAGACGATTCGGCACATGGTGGCCTCTGGCATAGGCATTACCGTGCTGCCCATGTCATCGGTGCCGGCCGAGCCCGACCCGCGGGACCTCCTGCGGTACATCCCGTTCGAAGAGCCGGTGCCCGACCGGCGCGTCGTGCTGGCATGGCGCAAGAGCTTCCCGCGCACCGCCGCGATCGAGACCCTCATTGCCACCATCCGGTCATGCCGGCTGAACGGCGTGACCATGCTCGAAGCCGAGACGGCGTCGTGACGTATTTTTGCGCTTGAGCTATAGCGATCCGCCCCGATCTAGTATCCTGTAGGCCGCTCCGGCTTTTTCTCACCCACACCCAAGGGAGTCCACAATGGCAACAAAGAAGACAAGCACCAAGACGGGTACCGCCCGTTCGTCCGTCGGTGCGCCGCGCATCGACATCGGCATCTCGGACAAGGATCGTGCCGCAGTCGCCGCGGGCTTGTCCAAGCTGCTGGCTGATACGTACACGCTGTACCTGATGACGCACAACTTCCACTGGAACGTGACGGGGCCGATGTTCAACACCCTGCACGAAATGTTCATGACCCAGTACACCGACCTGTGGAACTCCATCGACGACGTCGCCGAGCGCATCCGCGCCCTGGGCCACTTTGCTCCGGGTACCTACCGCGAGTTCAGCAAGCTTTCCACCATCAAGGAGCCGACCGACGTGCCTGAGGCGCTCGAGATGGTGCGCCAGCTGGTGATCGGCCACGAAGCCGTGGCCAAGACCGCGCGCGCGACGCTGAAAGTGGCCGACGCCGCCAACGACGAGCCCACGGCCGACCTGCTTACCCAGCGCCTGGAATACCACGAAAAAGCCGCGTGGATGCTGCGCAGCTTGCTGCAATAGGCGTTCTGCTCCGAAAACCGCCGGGGCAGGGGCTGGGTGCTTCGAACCGGCGGCTCCTCCTGGAAATCCCTGTATCGCCCGTGTCGCGATGCAGGGATTTTTTCTATTTCCCTTCCCGGCAGACCGTTCGACAATTATTTGAGGTTTAAAAATTTTAGGCTAAATTAATTCTGTTCCGTCACTGCGCGGCCGCTTGCCGTGCGCATCGCTGGAGAGCCACACCATGGAACGCTCGGGACACCTCGATACGTTTGCGCGCGATCATCTTCCCCCGCCCGAGTCCATGCCGACGTTCTTGCTGGATCATCCCGCCGTCCGCTACCCGGCCCGGTTCAACTGTGCCGCGGAGCTCGTGGACGGGGCAATTGCCGCGGGGCATGGCGAGCGGCCGGCGATCTGGACCATCGAGGCCGGAGAGCGCCGGTGCATCACTTACCGCGAGCTGCAGGATCGGGTCGACCGCCTGGCTCGCGTGCTGACCGAAGACATGGGGCTGGTCCCGGGCAATCGGGTCCTCTTGCGGGGGCCAAACAATCCCGCCATGGCCGCCGCGCTCCTCGCAACCATCAAGGCGGGCCTGGTGGCGGTGCCGACCATGCCGCTGCTGCGCGCGGCCGAGCTCAAGCCCATTCTGGACAAGGCGCAGGTGAGCGCGGCGCTGTGCGACGCGCGCTTGCGGGACGAATTGGAGGCGTGCATGCGGCCCGGGCCCATGCACTGTCCGACACTTGCCCAAGTGCGATATTTCAACGACGAAGGCAGCGAATCGCTGGAAAGCCTGGCGCGCGCCAAGTCGGCGTCGTTCGCCCCGTGCGACACCGCGGCCGACGACGTGTGCCTGATCGCGTTCACCAGTGGCACGACGGGCAGCCCGAAGGGCTGCATGCACTTCCACCGCGACGTGCTCGCCATGTGCGATCTTTTCCCGCGTTCGATTCTCGACATGCGCCCGGACGACGTCGTTTGCGGCACGCCGCCCCTGGCCTTCACTTTCGGGCTGGGCGGCATGCTGTGCTTCCCGTTGCGGGCCGGTGCCTCTACCGTGCTGGCCGAGAAGCTGACTCCGGCCGGACTGCTGGACATCATCCAGTCTGCGCGGGCGACCATCGTATTCACCGCGCCGACGTTTTACCGCCAGATGGCAGCCCTGGCCGAGAGTTACGACGTTTCCAGCCTCCGCCATACGGTTTCCGCTGGCGAGGCCCTGCCGGACGCCACGCGCCAGCTTTGGAAGCAGGCGACCGGGATCGAGATGACCGATGGCATCGGCAGCACCGAGATGATCCATATCTTCATTTCCAGCGCCGGCGACCAGGTGCGCAGAGGAGCGATCGGCAAGGTGGTGCCGGGCTATGAGGTGTGCATCGTCGACGAGTCGATGCGTTCCCTGCCTCCTGGCACGGTGGGGCGCCTGGCCGTGCGGGGGCCGACCGGGTGCAAATACCTGGCCGACGAGCGCCAGGCAAACGTCGTCAGGAACGGCTGGAACTTGACCGGCGATTCTTTCCTGATGGACGAAGACGGTTACCTCTATTACCAAGCGCGCACCGACGACATGATCATCTCGGCCGGCTACAACATTGCCGGTCCGGAAGTGGAGGGTGCGCTGCTGCAGCATGAAGCCGTGGCCGAATGCGGCGTGGTGGGGATGCCGGACGAGGAACGGGGCCAGGTGGTGGCGGCCTTCGTCGTCCTGCGCCCCGGGTTCGAGCCGGGAGACGAGCTGGTCAAGACCCTGCAGGAGCACGTCAAGCAAACCATCGCCCCGTACAAGTACCCGCGCGTCATCCGCTTCGTCGCCGCCTTGCCCCGGACGGAGACGGGCAAGCTCAAACGCTTTGCCCTGCGCAGCCTGTAGGGGCGGGATGGCCGCCGGGAAATCCGGCGGCTTGTTACCATATGGGGATGAACAGTTCGCTTTCCCCGACGGTATTCCAGCGCCTCGCCCTGTACGCTCGGCTGGTGCGCATCGACAAGCCCATCGGCATACTGCTGCTGGTCTGGCCCACGCTCTGGGCGCTTTGGGCGGCCAGCCAGGGGCGGCCCTCGCTGTATTACGTGTTCGCCTTCGTGGCCGGTACCGCCCTGATGCGGTCGGCGGGCTGTGCCATCAATGACTATTTCGACCGGGATGTCGACCGCTACGTCGAGCGCACGCGCGACCGGGTCCTCACCTCCGGGTTGATCACCGCCAACGAGGCCCTGGGCGTGTCCATCGCGCTCGCGCTCGTCTCATTGGTGTTGATCCTCCCGATGAACAAGCTGGTGTGGGCCTTGTCGGTGGTGGCTGTCTTCCTGGCGGCGACTTATCCCAAGTTCAAGCGTTTTTTTGCCATCCCCCAGGCTTACCTGGGCATCGCCTTCGGCTTTGGGATTCCGATGGCCTATGCCGCCGTGTTGGAGACCATCCCGCTGGAGGGATGGATCATGTTGGCGGCCAATATTTTCTGGGCCGTGGCCTACGACACCGAGTACGCCATGGTCGATCGTCCGGACGACCTCAAGCTCGGGTTGCGCACCTCGGCCATCACTTTTGGCCGATGGGACGTCGCAGCGGTAGGCTTCTGCTATGTCGCAACGTTGGCGCTGCTGGGCGTCGTCGGCGCCATGCTCGACTACGGCTGGGCCTATGCGGCGGGCCTCGCCTGCGCGGCGGGAGTCGCGGCCAGGCACCTCTGGTGGATACGGAACCGCGACCGCGCAGCGTGCTTCCGGGCTTTCTTGCACAACACCTGGTTCGGCTTTTCGGTGTTCGCCGGGATTTTCGTGCAGACCTCGGTCCTGGGCTAAAACGGGTTGTCATTCCATGTCGTCTATTGCCGATCACCTTCTCGCGGTTCGCGCCCGCCTCGAGCGTGCCGTCCTGGATTGCGGGCGCGATCCGAAACAGGTGCGATTGATCGCCGTTTCCAAGACCTTCCCGGCGGAGGCGGTGCGGGAGGCCTATCGCGCCGGCCAGCGTGCCTTTGGCGAGAGCTACGTCCAAGAGGCGGTCGAGAAACTGTCCAGGCTCCAGGACCTGAGGCCTGATACTGAGTGGCACTTCATCGGCCCTTTGCAGAGCAACAAGGCCAAGCATGTGGCCGCCCATTTCGACTGGGTGCATAGCATCGATCGCCTCAAGATCGCGCAGCGGCTCTCGGATCTCCGGCCGGCGGGTGCGGCGGCGTTGCAACTGTGCATACAGGTCAACATCGACGCCCAGCCTACCAAGAGCGGCGTGGCGCCGGAAGATGCGCTTGACCTGGCGCTTGCCGTCCAGGCACTGCCCCGGCTGCGCCTGCGGGGGCTGATGTGCATTCCCGCACCCCAGAAAGACCCGCGCGAACAGCGTGAGGTCTTCGCCCGCCTGGCGAATCTGATGCATGATTTGAACCGCGCCGGGCTGCAGCTCGATACGCTGTCCATGGGCATGTCGGACGACTTGGAGGCCGCGGTGGCGGCCGGCGCCACGGTCGTACGAGTCGGCACCGCCATTTTCGGCGCTCGCCCACCCGTGAGCGCGCAACCGCATTCATCGCCTTCATCGGAACTGACATGACTCCAGATCTTTCCATCGCGTTCATCGGCGGCGGCAATATGGCCGCCGCGCTGATTTCCGGCCTCGCCGGCAAGCTGTGCCCCATGGCGAACATCCACGTCGTCGAGGTGAACGACTCGGTTCGCCAGTCCTGGGCCGAGCGGGGGGCGAGCGTCTCGGCCGCGCCCGACGAGGCACTGTCGCGCTGCAAGGTCTGGGTCTACGCAGTGAAGCCGCAAGTCATGAAGGAGGTGGCCGCATCCACCCGGCCGTGGCTGAAAGATAGCCTGGTGATCAGCATCGCCGCGGGAATCCGCATGGTCGACCTCGCGCGCTGGCTCGGCACGGAGGCGGCCCCCTGGCAGCGGCTCGTGCGCTGCATGCCGAATACGCCGGCGCTGATCGGGCAGGGCGTGACGGGCTTGGCGGCGTCCGATGGCGTCGGCGAGGCCGATCGGGCCCAGGCCGAAGCCATTCTCCAAGCGGTCGGACAAACCGTCTGGGTCGGGCGCGAAGATGACCTGGACGGCGTGACGGCCCTGTCGGGCAGCGGGCCGGCGTACGTTTTCTTGTTCATCGAGGCGCTGATCGAAGGCGGGCTCGCCGTGGGGCTCGATGCGGAACAGTCGCGCAAACTGGCCTTGGCCACCCTGGCGGGCGCCGCCAACCTCGCCGCGTCGTCGTCCGACCCGCCGGCCGTCTTGCGCGAACGCGTCACGTCCAAAGGCGGGACCACCGCTGCCGCCCTCGATGTGTTGGCTCAGGCAGGTTTCCGGCAAGCCCTGGTCCGCGCCATGCAGGCCGCCGCCCAACGTGCGCGAGAGATGGGCGATGCGTTCGGGAAGTGATGCCGGACAGGTCACTTCGGTTGCACGGCATCCTCCCTTCATTCTGTTCTGGTTCGGCAGGGTCATGTCGACGCTGTCGTTCCAGATGCTGTCGGTGGCCGTCGGCTGGCAAGTCTATGAGATCACGGGCAGCGCGTTTGATTTAGGGCTCGTCGGGCTCGCGCAGTTCGTACCGATGGTGTTGCTGACTTTCGTGGTCGGACAGGTGGCCGATCGCTATGACAGGCGGGCCATCGCAAGCATCTGCATGCTCGTGGAGTCGCTTGCCGCCGGCGCATTGGCGCTCGGCACGTATTACGGCTGGCTCACGCGCGATGCCATTCTTGTGCTGGTCGCCCTGGGCGGCGCTGCGCGGGCATTCGAATCGCCGACCATGGCGGCCCTGGTGCAGGGGGTCGTGCCGCGGGAGCTCATTCCCCAGGCTGCGGCCTGGTCTACCTCGGCGACGCAGACGGCGCACATCCTGGGCCCAGCCCTGGGGGGGCTGCTCTACGGGCTCGGTTCCATGACGGCCTACGTCGTCGCCTGCCTATTCTTCTTCCTAGGCGGCGTGCTGGTGGCGTTCATTCGCGCCGAAAAGGTGGCTGCCCCGAGAGAGCCCGTTACGCTGAAATCCGTTTTCTCGGGCATTTCGTTCATCCGCAGCCGGCCCGTCATCCTGGGCACCCTGTCGCTCGACTTGTTCGCCGTGCTACTGGGCGGCGCGACGGCGTTGCTGCCGATTTACGCGCGCGACATCCTAGAGACCGGGCCCTGGGGGTTGGGACTGTTGCGGACGTCTCCGGCTGTGGGCGCTTTGGTCATGTCTGTCGTGCTGGCGCATTATCCGATCAAGCGCAATGTCGGCCCGGTGCTGTTTGCGTCCTTGGGCGTGTTCGGCTTGGCCACGATCGTATTTGGCCTGTCGTCGAATCTGATCGTGTCCATGGCAGCGCTGTTCGTTTTGGGCGCTTCGGATGTCGTCAGCGTCGTGATCCGCTTCACGCTGGTGCAACTGCAGACCCCGCCCGAAATGCTGGGCAGGGTGAGCGCCGTGAACTCTTTGTTCATCGGCACCTCGAACCAGCTGGGCGAGTTCGAGTCTGGTGTCACCGCAGCGCTGTTTGGCGTGGTGCCCGCCGTGCTGATCGGCGGGGCGGGCACGATCGCGGTTGCGCTGCTATGGATGATATGGTTTCCGCAATTGCGGCGACTCAAGACGCTGGAAGGCTAGCCCCGGGTCGGGCGCGATATTTGCGGCGCCGCTCCGGCGCGCCGGCCGCGCCCGCCCGTCGAGATTCCGGAGGAAGCACGCCATGTCTTTGCATCCCGTAGTGCAAGAGGTCACCGAGCGCATCGTCGCCCGGGGAGGCGATCGGCGCCGGAGGTGGTTGGAGGAAACCCGCGCCCGGGCCGGGTCCAAAGTCCAGCGCAGTGGCCTTTCCTGTACGAATCTGGCCCACGGCTTTGCGGCCATGCCCGAGCAGGCCAAGGTATGGCTGAAAGTCCAGGACCGGCCCAATGTGGCCATCGTTTCCTCGTATAACGACATGCTATCGGCGCACCAGCCGCTGGGTGAGTTTCCCGCGTGGCTGAAAGAGGCTGCGATGGAAGCGGGCGCTACCGCGCAGTTCGCCGGCGGGGTGCCCGCCATGTGCGACGGCGTGACCCAGGGCCAGGCGGGCATGGAGCTGTCGCTGTTTTCCCGCGACGTGATCGCGATGTCTACCGCCGTTGCGCTGTCTCACCAAATGTTCGATGCGGCGCTGTACCTAGGGGTGTGCGATAAGATCGTGCCAGGCTTGGTCATGGGCGCGCTGGCCTTCGGCCATTTGCCAGCGGTGTTCGTTCCGGCCGGGCCGATGACTACCGGGGTCGGGAACGATGACAAGGCCAGGGTGAGGCAGCTTTATGCGCAGGGCAAGGTCGGGCGCGAGGAGTTGCTCGAAGCCGAGAGCCGGGCTTACCACGGGCCGGGTACCTGTACGTTCTACGGGACGGCCAACTCCAACCAGATGCTGATGGAGTTCATGGGCCTGCACCTGCCGGGCACCTCTTTCGTCAATCCCCATACCCCGCTGCGCGAAGCGCTGACGCGCGAAGCGGCCAGGCTGGCCGTCTCGCTTTGGCACGGGGGCGCCCGATATACCCCGATATGCGACGTGCTGGATGAGCGCGCCTTCGTCAACGGTATCGTTGGCCTGATGGCCACGGGCGGGTCGACCAACCACACGCTGCATCTGATCGCGATGGCGCGGGCGGCATGCATAGAGCTCAATTGGGACGATTTCCAGGCCATCTCCGACGTGGTGCCCCTCTTGGCCCGCGTCTACCCCAACGGAAGCGCGGACGTCAACGGTTTCCGCGAAGCGGGCGGCCTCCAGTTCGTCATCCGCCAGTTGCTCCAGGCGGGGTTGCTCCATGCCGACGTCAACACCATCGTGGGGCCGGGACTCGCCGCCTATTGCCGCGAACCTTACCTGGCCGGCGGCAGGCTGGCCTGGCGGGAGGGTGCTTCCGTTTCGAGGAACGAGGATATCGTGCGCCCCATCGACCGCCCCTTCCTGCCCAGTGGCGGCCTGCGGGTCCTCTCCGGCAATATTGGTCGGGCCGTCGTCAAGACGTCTGCGGTGGACCCGGCACACTTCAAGGTCGAAGCGCCCGCCATCGTTTTCAACGACCAGGATGAGGTATTGGCAGCCTTCCAGCGGGGTGAGCTGGAGCGCGACTTCGTCGCCGTCGTGCCGTGGCAAGGCCCAGCAGCCAACGGCATGCCCGAGTTGCACAAGCTGACGCCGACCCTGTCGGTATTGCAGGGGCGGGGATTCCGCGTTGCGCTCGTGACGGACGGACGCATGTCGGGGGCCTCAGGCAAGGTGCCCGCGGCCATTCACGTGACGCCGGAGGCGCTCAAGGGTGGCGCCATCGGAAAAGTCCGCACCGGGGACATGGTCCGGCTCGATGCCGAAAAAGGGGTATTGGAGGTCTTGGCGGACCTGGAGGCGCGCCCCCCGGCCTTGGCACCTGACTTGCGGGCGCACCACCGGGGGGTGGGGCGCGAATTGTTCGGCGCCATGCGCCGGGTGGTGAGCGCAGCCGAGGAAGGCGCGTGTACGTTATTTGTCGATGAAGACGAAGCCTGAACCGGCCCGCGGCGGCCTGTCGGCGGCCGCGGTGGTTCTTTGGCAGGGCGTGGTGATCAACCGCCGGCGAAGAACGCGAAGCGGATGAGGAACAGGACGGCGATCAGCCAGCTTGCAGGATGGATTTCGCGGACGCGGCCCGTGCAGGCCTTGAGTATGACGTAGCTGATGAAGCCGAAGGCCAGGCCCGTGGCGATCGAGTAGGTGAAGGGCATGGCCAGGGCGGTGAGCGCGGCCGGGATCGCCTCGGTGACGTCCTCCCATTTCACGTCGATCAGTTCGCGCATCATCAAACCGGCCACGTACAGCAGGGCCGGCGCCGTGGCATAGGCTGGGACCGACCCGGCCAGCGGCGAGATGAACAACGCAGCCAGGAACAGCACGCCCACGACCAGAGCCGTCAGGCCGGTGCGACCGCCTGCCTGGACGCCGGCAGCGCTTTCCACGTAGGCGGTGGTGCTGCTCGTCCCGAGCAACGAGCCGGCGGTGATGGCGGTGCTGTCGGCGAACAGCGCGCGCCCGATGCGGTTCTTGCCTTCGACGAGCAGTCCGGCGCGCTTGGCCACTCCCATCAACGTACCCGTGGCGTCGAACACTTCGACCAACACGAATACCAGCACGACGTGCAGGAAACCGGCGTGCAGCGCGCCGAGGATGTCCAGTTGGAGGAAGGTGGGGGCAAGGCTCGGAGGCGCCGAGACGACGCCTTGGAATTCATTGATGCCGAGCAGCATGCTCAACACCGTGATGACCAGGATGCCCAGCAAAATCGCACCCCGCACCTTGAGCGCGTCCAATACCGCAATGATGAAAAAGCCCAGTATGGCCAGCAGCGGGCCGGGCTTGTGCAGGTCGCCCAGCGTGACCAGGGTGGCGGGACTGTCTACGACGATGCCGGAGCTGCTCAGCGCGATGATGGCGAGGAAGAGCCCGATGCCGGCAGCGATGGCGCTGCGCAGGGAGGGTGCGATGCCGGCGATCAGCCATGTCCGGATGCCGGTGACCGTCAGCAGGATGAAAATGACGCCGGAAATGAATACGGCGCCGAGCGCCTGCTGCCAGGTGAATCCGAGGGCGCCTACCACCGTGAAGGCGAAGAATGCGTTCAGCCCCATCCCCGGCGCCATGCCTATCGGGTAATTGGCAACGAAGGCCATGATGAGCGAGCCGATGGCTGCTGCCAGGCAGGTCGCCGCGAAGACCGCTCCACGATCCATGCCGGTAGACGACAGGATCTGGGGGTTCACGAAGATGATGTAGGACATGGTCAGGAACGTCGTGATTCCCGCCAGCAATTCGGTACGCGCGTTGGTACCGTGTTCGGTCAGTTTGAAGAAGCGCTCTAGCATGGTGGATTCCAGGTCGGGTGCTTGACAGTGGCGGGATGCCATGCAAAGTGCCCGGCCCGGAGCCGCGTGGGCGCGGTTCGCGCGTTCCGGATTGCGGCCCATCCATGGTCCGTTCCCCCAGGCGCATATTAGGGGCGGCGCTGCAAAATGAAAAGCACAGAGATGGGGCATTTCTCCCCGTTGCAACGGTGTGCGAAAGGGGGCCGGGGCAGCCGGAAGCGGCCCCGGGGCCACGGGCGGCTAGGGCTTGTCCTTGCCCTGGGGCTTGAGCTGGATGTCGTTCCTGACGTCCTGCACGCCATCGATGCCGCGCGCCACGCGTACCGCGGAGTCGATCTGCGCTTCGTCGTCTGCCGTGCCGCTGAGCCGGACGACGCCGTCCTGCGTCGTGACCTTGATGCTGAGGGACTGGGTGGATTGCTCCTTGAGCAGTGCCGCCTTGACCTTGGTGGTGATCAGCGCGTCGCTTGCGAACTCGCCCGCAGAGCGCTTTGCCTCCGCGGCGTCGGAGGCGGCCATGACCAATGGTGGCGCCGCCGTGCTGGCGGCGGCGATCGCTACGATCATGAGTTTGCGTAGGGTCATCGATCTCTCCTGGAATCGGCCTGGCGTGGGCCGAGCGGGTGCTCGGCAAGATGCGCCGGTGCGGCCGGACCGTGTCACCATAAGGCCACCCCGCGGCGGATGCCTGTCGGCGTGTGTGGATTTGTAAGATGGATGCGCGCCGGTGCGGGAGAACGCGGGGCAAGGGTGCAAGCGGTCACGTTTGCAAGGGATGGGTGGCAGTTGTAACCATCGCGGCCAACGGCCGCGCGAGGCCCCCTACAATGAGCGCTCTTCTGGAAATCCCATGTTCAGCTACCGCCATGCCTTTCACGCCGGCAACCACGCCGACGTGCTCAAACATATCGTCCTGGTCCAATTGCTGCGTTACTTCGCGCAGAAAGACGGTCCTTATTGGTACATCGACACACACGCCGGTGCCGGCGCCTATGCGCTGGATGGCGAGTGGGCCGACAAGACGGCGGAGTTCGAAACGGGCATCGCCCGCCTGTGGACGCGCGAAGACTTGCCGCCGGCGGCGGCAGACTACGTGGAGGAGGTCGAAGCGTTCAACGGCAGCGAGTTCTTGCGCAGTTATCCCGGTTCGCCGTTTCTCGCGGCGCAGGCGATGCGCGAGCGGGACAGGCTGCGCCTGTTCGAGCTGCATCCGACCGAGATCGACGTATTGCGCCGCAACGTCGGACAGTTGGGCAAGGAGGTCGCCCGCCACGCCATGGTCTATGCGGCGGACGGCTTCGAAGGCCTAAAGGCGTTGCTGCCCCCCCCGACGCGACGCGGCATCATCCTCATCGACCCTTCTTATGAAGACAAGCGCGACTACGCGCGCGTGGTTCATTGCTTGCAGGAGGGGGTGAAGCGGTTCGCCACGGGCTGCTATGCGATCTGGTATCCGCTCGTGCAGCGGCGCGAGGCACAGCAACTGCCGTCGCGCCTGGCGCGCGTGCCTGCGCGCTCTTGGCTGCATGTCAGCCTGGCGGTGCGCAAACCCGCGCGGGACGGCCTGGGCCTGCACGGCAGTGGCATGTTCGTGGTCAATCCTCCCTGGGTGCTGGCATCGGCCTTGAAAGAGACCATGCCCTGGCTCACCAGCGTGCTGGCGCAGGACGAAAGCGCCGCCTTCACGCTGGAGAGCCGGGAGGCATAGCCACGCGAGGGCATTAGTCGCCGCGTATGTTGTTGCTTCGGATAATGTTGCCCCACAGCTTGATTTCACTGTCGACGTAGGCGGCGAAGTCGACGCTGTTCTTGTAGTCGATCTGCACGCCCGTCTTGCGCATGACCTCTACCACGGTGGGATCTTCCAGGGCTTTGCGCGTTGCTTCCTCCAGCCGTTGCACGACCGGCGCCGGCGTGCCGGTCGGCGCGAAGATGCCGGCCCAAGTGGCGGAGACCACCGAGGGATACCCTTTTTCGGCGAACGTGGGAACGTCCGGCAACGCGAAATGCCGCGTCTTGGCTGCAACAGCGAGGGCCCGCGTCTTGCCGGCGCGCAAATTGGGCAGCGACACCGCCACCGTGTCGAACATCATGGTGATGTTGCCCGCGAGCAGGTCCAGGGACGCCGGCGCGCCGCCGCGATAGGGCACGTGGACGAGATCGACCTGGGCGGCTTGCTTGAAGAGCTCCCCGGCCAAGTGCAGCGAGGTTCCGTTGCCCGCCGAACCGAAAGTCAGCTTGCCCGGCTCGCGCTTGGCTTGGGCGACGAGATCTTCCACGGATTGGAAGTCCGAGGTCGCGAGTACGGCGAGTACATTGGGCACGGAACCCCAGTGGGCGACGGCGATGAAATCCTTGACCGCGTCGTAAGGCAATTGGGAATACAGGGAGGGATTGACGCCGTGCGTGGCCGAGGTGCCGACCAGCAATGTGTACCCGGTCGGTGCGGCCTTGGCCACTTGCGCGGCCCCGATGTTGCCGCCGGCGCCCGGCTTGTTCTCGATCACGACCGGCTGACCTAGTTCACGGCTCAAGGCCGAGCCTACGGCGCGCGCCATCTGGTCGATGGCGCCGCCGGCGGCGAACGGCACGATCAGCTGCAGGGGGCGGTTGGGATAATCCTGGGCAGCCGAGGGCAGGGGCCAGCTTCCCAACGAAAGGACGGCCGCGACCGCGAGTGCGCCGGCCGTCTGCCGACGGCGCAAGGTAGAAATCATGGGTGTCTCCCGGAGATGGTTTTTTATGTGCCGGAACCCGGCTCAGCCTTGCGGCTGCGTTTCCTGCTTGGCTTCGTGTTCGGCAATGTTGGCCAATAGCTCGGCTCCGCGATTGGCGGCCGACAGACCGCGGAACAGGAAGCACAGGCTCACTACCGCCTGCATCTCCTCCCAGGTCGCGCCTGCACGCCGGGCCGCGATGCCATGGAGAACCGCGGCATCGCTCATGTCCATCAATAACATGCCGAAGAGCATCAGCTGCGCGGTTTTCACGTCGAAGCACTTCGGATACATCGCGTGCTCGCGCATTTTCTCCTGCAGGTCCACGAGCGTGGGATCGAGCGCTCCCGTCACTGACAGCCGCGCCTCGATGCGAGGCGGCACGAATCCGATCAGTTCCTTGTAAATGGCCGCCCGATCGTCGAGCGAACGGTTCGGGTCTGCATATTCGCCGATCTTGGCGTTGACGACCGCGCGGTCAATGCGTTTGGGCAGCATAGGGGATCTCCTGGCTTGTAGATTTTCGTTTATATTTATTTAAATCGATTTTATAGTCAATATCGATTTTTTTAGTCCGGTGCCGCGGCCTCCCATGAGCACATCCCTGACTTCTCAACTGACTGCCGCTTTGCGCGATGAGTTGTTGAATGGCACCTTCAAGCCGGGGCAGCCTCTACGCCTGAACCAGCTCAGTCAGCAGTTCAACGTCAGCTTGAGCCCGCTGCGGGAAGCGCTGTCACGGCTCACGGCCGAAGGCCTGGTGATCGCGCACGACCAACGCGGCTATCGGGCCGCCCCGGTGTCTGCCCGCAATCACAAAGAAATCACGGACCTGCGGCTCATGCTGGAGCCTCATGCGCTCATCGTCGCGATGGAGCAGGGGGGGGAAGAGTGGGAGATTTCGGTGCTGGCCGCGCATCACCGGCTACAGCAGGTGGAAAGGCGGGCGGCTTCGGACCGGGAAGCCTTGTCGGAGTGGGAGGTCCGGCACCGCGAGTTTCACATGACGCTGATCGGCGGCGGGCAGATGCCGGTGTTGACGCAGTTCTGCGAAAAGCTGCTGGCGTTTTCGGATCGCTATCGCCGCATATTTTTTCGAGAGCGACCGTTGGACCGCGACATTCCCGACGAACACGAGGCCATCCTGACGGCCACGCTTGCCCGGGAGAAGGAGCGAGCAGCCGCCTTGCTGAAAGTCCATATCGAGCGGACGGCGGCCAACATCGCGGTGCTGCTCCAAGAGTGGGAGCAGGCGTCCCGGGATGTACCCGCGACAGGCAACGGCACGGCCGGCGGGTGAAAGAAAAAAAGCCTGCGGGTTGCCCCGGCAGGCCCTCGTACCGCCAACCCAGCGTGGACTCAGGCGGGTACTGCAACGGCTTCCGGCTTCTCGGCCTCCACCGAGGAGCGGATCAAGTAATCGAATGCGCTCAGCGCGGCCTTCGCACCTTCGCCGGTGGCGATGATGATTTGCTTGTAGGGCACGGTCGTCACGTCGCCCGCGGCAAACACGCCCGGCACGGAAGTCTGGCCCTTGGCATCGATTTCGATTTCGCCGTGCTTGCTCAGCGCCACCGTGCCCTTGAGCCATTCCGTATTCGGCACCAGGCCGATCTGGACGAAGACGCCTTCGAGCTCGATGTGCTGCAGCTCGCCGGATTGCCTGTCCTTATAGGTCAGGCCGTTGACCTTCTGGCCGTCACCGGTGATTTCCGTCGTTTGCGCCTGGGTGATGACCTTCACGTTAGGCAGGCTGTGCAGCTTGCGTTGCAAGACCGCGTCGGCGCGCAGCTCGCCTGCGAACTCGAGCAGCGTCACGTGTTCGACGATGCCGGCCAAGTCGATCGCAGCTTCTACGCCGGAGTTGCCGCCTCCGATGACTGCCACGCGCTTGCCCTTGAACAGGGGGCCGTCGCAGTGCGGGCAATAGGCCACGCCGCGGTTCCGGTACTCGCGCTCGCCGGGCACGTTCACTTCACGCCAGCGGGCACCGGTGGCCAGAATGACCGAGCGGCTCTTGAGCACGGCGCCGTTGGCGAGCTTGACCTCGATCTGCTTGTCGCCAGGCAGCAGCGCTTCGGCGCGCTGTGCGTTCATGATGTCGACGTCGTAGGCCTTGACGTGTTCTTCCAGCGCACTGGCGAACTTGGGCCCCTCGGTCTCCTTGACCGAGATGAAGTTCTCGATCGCCAGCGTGTCCAGCACTTGGCCGCCGAACCGTTCCGCGACGATGCCGGTCCGTATGCCCTTGCGTGCCGCATAGATGGCCGCCGCGGCCCCGGCCGGACCACCACCCACGATGAGCACGTCGTACGTCGCACGGGCATTGAGCTTTTCCGCTTCCCGCTGGCCGGCGTTGCTATCGAGCTTGGCGAGCAATTCTTCCACGCCCATGCGGCCCTGGCCGAACACTTCGCCGTTCAGGAAGATCGTCGGCACGGCCATCACTTGGCGTTTTTCCACTTCGTCCTGGAACAGCGCACCGTCGATCGTCACGTGACGGATGCGCGGGTTGAGCAACGCCATCACGTTCAGCGATTGCACGACTTCAGGGCAGTTCTGGCAGGACAGCGATACGTAAGTTTCGAACGAGAAGTCGCCGTCCAGGCCCTTGATCTGTTCGATCACGTCGGCGTCGAGCTTGACGGGGTGGCCGCCAACCTGCAACAGCGCCAGGACGAGCGAGGTGAATTCGTGGCCCAGGGGAATCGCGGCAAAGCGGATGCCGATGTCTTCACCGGGGCGGTTGATCGAGAACGAAGGCTTGCGCTCGTCGTCATCGCGTCGCTCGATCAGCGTGATGCGATTCGACAGACCCGCGATCTCCTTCAGGAGTTCGGCAAGTTCACGAGACTTCTCTCCATCGTCGATGGACGCAACGATCTCGATCGGCTGCGTGATCTTTTCCAAATAGGCTTGCAACTGGTTCTTGAGATTAGCGTCCAACATATGCGCTCCCTTCGCTCCGTCTTGTGTTTTCGGATGGTGCCCGGACCGCTTGTGGCTGCCCGGGCGATACTGCTTGATACGATGATTCGTTGACTGCGATGCCTTTCCGCGGGATGGCGCCTCCGGTAGGAGCCGCCATCCATCCGCGCGGTGCTTAGATCTTGCCGACCAGATCCAGCGAAGGAGCCAGCGTCTTATCGCCTTCCTTCCACTTGGCGGGGCAGACTTCGCCGGGGTGGTTCGCCACATAGATGGCGGCCTTGACCTTGCGCAGCAGTTCCTTGGCGTCGCGGCCGATGCCTTCGGCGGTGACTTCCACGGCCTGGATCACGCCCTGCGGGTCGATGATGAACGTGCCGCGGTCAGCCAAGCCTTGGCCTTCGCGCAGGACTTGGAAGTTGGTGGCCAATTCCCAGGTCGGGTCGCCGATCATCGCGAACTTGATCTTGCCGATGGCGGGCGAGGTGTCATGCCAAGCTTTGTGCGAGAAGTGCGTGTCGGTCGAAACCGAGTACACCTCGACGCCCAGCTTTTGGAATTCTTCGTAGTTGTCGGCCAAGTCTTCCAGCTCGGTCGGGCACACGAAGGTGAAGTCGGCGGGGTAGAACATCACCACGGCCCACTTGCCCTTCAGGGTTTCGTCGGTGACTTCGATGAACTTGCCGTCCTTGAAAGCGGTTGCTTTGAAAGGCTTGATCGGAGTGTTCACTAGAGACATTGCAGTTTCCTCTCTTGCTGGGTTGAAAAGACGTATATGAATGGTATACGTCACCTGAGAATTGATCAAATTGATTGATTTTATTCCGGCAATCACGAATTTCTATCGTGAGGAGGCGCCAGTCCGCGATGGCGAACCCCGATCAGTATCGGGGGCGGACAGACCCTCCGGCTTTGTGCCCCAGTCGGCCGGAACGACAAATATGGGGCCGGAAGCGTCATCCTACAAGGGATTTTGCACGCGGCGCAGCTTGGGCATGTCGCGCGCTTGCGGGCCGGCGTGGTCGAGCATGCGTTCGACCCACTCCGCCACGACGTCGTCTGCCGCCAGGACGGGGAAGTCGCTGACGCAGCGTGCCCATTGAAAGCCGCCGAAGACGATGTAATCGGCATACGCGGGCGCCTCGCCGCAGACGAAAGGCTGGTTGCGTAGGAGTAGGCGCAAGGGAGCGAGATTGGCGCGGAATGTTTCCACCTCTCGCTCGCGCCCCGCACAGACGGCCTCGACCGGCATGCCGAAACGCTCTTGGCGGCTGCGCAGGAAATATTCCACGTCGCCTTCATGCAAGGCGGGCACGATGTCGGCCAAGACGAGGCGGGAAAGGCCCGGCAATTGGACAGAGTCCGCCCAGCCGTTGACGAAGCGCGCCAGTGCCTGGGCCTGCGGCCCTCCGAACAGCGACGGTGCGTCCGGGTACGTGGTTTCCAGGTGGAGCGCGATGTTCCAGGAGTCCGCCACGACGCGACCGCCGTCCACGAGCACCGGTACGCGCCCCTGGCCCGAGAAAGCGATTTTGTCTTTTTCCGTGAAGCGCCACGGCAAGAATTCGGTTCTCAGCCCTTTGTGCATGAGTGCCAAGCGGGAGCGCCAGCAGTAGGGGCTGAAACGGAATTCCGGGTTGGCGCCGGCCAGGTCATAGAGCTGTCTGTCCATCGTCAATCGTCATTGCCTCGCGTGAGTAGAAAAGATGGGGTGTCGCGAAGCGGCCCCGCCGCCGTGGTGGCAGCCCAAGAGGGCATGGCGCTTGCTGGACTCCCCCGGAGTCAACACCTTACAGCGAGCACACCATGACGTCGAGCAAACAGCAGGAGCCCCAGCGATCCCCCAATGACGAAGGCGCGGGCCAAATGGCATCGCTACCCGAGAGTACCGGAGCCTCCAAGGGTGAGCCGCCGTCGAAGCGAGCCGAACACGAGCCGGCGACGCAGTATGACGGCTCGCCCCAACCCGACCCGCGACAAGACCGCCCCGGGCTGGGCAAGCCGCAAGACGATACCCCGTGGACACTGGAAAAGCGGGAAGGCCCTAAGCCGTGAGTGGGCTGGGAACGCGGCTTGCTGGGTAGGCATACACCACACAACCGACGATGGAGATCACCATGCTTAAGTTGAAGACCGCGGTACTCGCCGCAGCGTTGGCGTTTGGCGCCGGTTCGGCCGGCGCGGCCGACCTCGCCCGCAAGGACGCCAGCTTTCTACAGGACGCCGCGGAGAGCGGACAGCTCGAAATCAGCGCGAGCCAGCTGGCGGAACGAAACGCCTCCCACCCCGACGTGAAGTCCTTCGCCAAAATGATGGTGGCCGACCATACCGCCGTGGACAGCGAACTCAAGGCTTTGGCGAGCCGCAAGGGCGTAGAGCTTCCGTCCGAGCCGACCCGGAAGGTGCGCTCCGCTGTGAACGATTTGCAGAAGAAAAACGGCGCGGATTTCGACAAGGAGTACGCCGAGGAGATCGCCGTCGACGCGCACGAGGATGCCGTCAAGCTATTTGAGAAAGCGGCCAAGGACGCCGAAGATGCCGAGGTCAAGGCCTTCGCGGCCAAGGTGCTGCCCAATCTGCAGCAGCATTTGGCCAAGGGCAAGGAATTGCAAAGCCTGGTCAAGTCCACCCGCGATAACGCGCAAATGAAACGCTAGCTTCGGCTGCGCCGCCGCGTTCCATCGACCCGCCGCCTGCGCGTTGCGCAGGCGGTGTTTTTTTTGCGCGGCCGCCAGTGCGCTGGTGGTGTGCCATGCGAGCGCGTGTGTCCTCCGCGCCCCTGAGGCTGATGCACTCAGAACAAAGCCGGCTGCCGGGGCGGCGCAGAAGGGGTGAGTGCGCCCTCGTGCTCCAGCAGCCACATCTTGCGATGCAAGCCGCCGCCGTAGCCTACCAGCCCGGAGTTGGCGCCGATGACCCGGTGGCACGGGATGACGATGCTGATGGGATTCGCCCCGTTTGCCAGGCCAACCGCCCGTACCGCCTTGGGCCGGCCGATGCGGGTGGCCAGCTCGGCGTAGCTGATCGTGCTGCCTAGCGGTATGCGCCGGAGTTCGGCCCAGACTTCGCGTTGGAATATCGTGCCGGCCGTGGCGACCTCGAGACTGTCAATGGCTGAGAGCTCGCCAGCGAAATAGGCCTCGAGCCGGCCTCGCGCCTCGCTGCATCGTGCTGCGTCGCGCACGATGTAGCCGTTCTTCCCGTAATGCCAGCCCAGGAGCTGGTGCATGCGCGGCGAATAATCTTCCCAATCCACCGCCCGCAAGTGGCCGTTCGCGTCCGTGAGGATGAGCAGTTCTCCCACGGGCGTGCGGGTGCGCTCCAGGAATAAGGTCAGTGCGTCCATGCCGTCGGGGATGCGTTCTGTCGTGCAAGCCAGTGTACCGCCCGCAGTGGCCGAGTCCACTTGCCCTTCCTTGCCATCGCAGTTGATAATGAATGAAACAAATTGATAATTCTTTAACGGAGCGTATCAGTGGCGGGAACCAACGATTTTTCCACCAGCTGCCAGGCGGGGGGGCGCCGTGGCGGACGCATGCTGGCGCAGGGCTTGGCCGTCGCGGTCCTGGGCGTGCTGGCCGCCTGCGGTGGCGACGGGGCGGTCGCGCCGCCCGATGACCCCTTGCAGCCTTACCGGGAGCAGGTCGTCGATTGGCAGCCATGCGACCCGGAAGTCATGGGCGGCGATTCGATCGCGTACCAGACCTTCAAGGATCGCCTGACCTGCGCCACGATTCGCGTCCCGCTGGATTATTCCAATACTTCCCGCGGCGACGCCGTCGTGGCCGTGACGCGGGTGGCGGCCGGCGAGCCTTCCCAGCGCCAGGGCGCGATCCTGATCAACCCGGGCGGCCCGGGCGGGGACGGCCTGACCATGTCCCTGATGCTCGCTTCGCTATGGAGCGGCGCGGATGCGAGCACCACGGCGGGCCAGCTGCTGCCCACCATCGTGCAACGCTACGACATGATCGGATTCTCGCCGCGTGGCGTCGGGGCCAGCAGCCGGCTCTACTGCGCGACGAACGGGGCGTTGCAGCCCGAGCGCCATAGCTCCGACCGCAGCGAGGCGAACATCGCCGCCATGCTGTTCAACGCCCATGCGCTGGCCGACGCCTGCCTGCGCAACCCGCTCGCCAAGTACGTCAATACCGACAACACCGTGCGAGACATGGACTTGATCCGCGAATTGCTCGGCGATGCCAAGTTCAATTACTACGGCATTTCGTACGGGACGTGGCTGGGCGCCTGGTACGCTTCGCTCTTCCCGGAACGCGTCGGCCGCATGGTCTTGGACAGCTCGATGGACGTTACCGGCCCCATCGACGTCAACCTCGTGTGGCAGCCCATGTCCATGCAGCGGGTGCTGGACAGCTTCATTCCCGAGTATGCCAGCGCTTATCCTGACCTCTACAACCTCGGCACCGATCCGGCCGCGATCGCCGCGGTTTTCCGGGGGCTGCCTGAGCCGATGCGGGTGGCCTTCGACCGGGTCCTCTCCCTGCACAGCGTCCTCAACTTGACGCGGCGGGTGGAGCGGGGCGTGCAGCTCATCGCCGCAGCCAAAGGCATGCATTGGCTCATCGAGAAGGATCCCACCCGTGCGCAGGACCCCAATGCCTTGAACGACGCCTTGATGGTGTACACCTTCTCCGACGACTTCGGCCAGGACATCGAAATCCGCGGCCTGGCGCAGGCCATGGTGGAGCCCTATTTCGAAGCGCTGGAGCCGGCGCCAGGGCCGATCTCGCTCCGGAACTCGGATTCGGTGTTCCACTCCGTGGTCTGTAACGATACGCCTGTCTCGAACACCGATACCCAGTATTGGGTCGGGCTCGGCAACGAAATGGCGGCCCGCTATCCCTACGCCGGCGGTTCCGTCACGCGCCACCTGTGCCTCGACTGGGGCGGCCCGTCCGTGGTCAAGCCCCCGCTATCACAGGCGGCGCGCGCGGGGCAGATCCTGATGCTGCAAAGCGAGTTCGACGCGCTCACCGCGACGGAAGGTGCGCTGCGTTCCTTCGAGCAGCTGCCGCAGGCCCACTTGGTCACGGTCACCAACCACTACACGCACGGCCTGGTGGGCGAGAGCATTCCCTGCGTGGACGAAATGATCGGCCGCTATTTCCTCGACGGGGTGGTGGCCGGCCGCAGCAGCGTGTGCGAAGGGCCGCCGCTGCCGGAGCCGACTTCGGACAAGGCGAACCGCATGGCGAAGATGAGCGCACCCAAGGACGCGGCCGAGCTCGCGCGCGAAGCCTTGCGGGCCAAGTTGGATGAGATTGCCGCTTCCGGTGCACGTTTCTAAGTACGGATAAGCGCACGAGCGAGGTCCGGTCCCCATATCCCGGGAGTCCGGACCTTTGTTTTCCGGGAGGGTCACGCCGGCGGGCTGGCGGCTGCCTCCCGCCTTATTTGTCGCACTGCTTGCGCGCTTGTTCGACGTCGATCTTGCGCGCTTCCATGACGCGCACCAACTGCGCGGTCGCGGTCAGGCATGCATTCCCCGCTGGAGCACCCCCCAGCGGGTTCGATTGACCGACGCCGGGCAGGTGCGGCAGGGGCGATGTCGCCGGCGGCGGGCTCGTCCGGATCGCCGACTGCATGCGGGCTTCGCAATAGGCCGCTCTTACGTCGGCATTGCTCATGGACTTCAATTCTTCATCGGTGCGCGGCATGCACGACGCCACGGCGCCGTGCGCGGCAAAAGCGCAGGCGGCGAGCAGGGTGAGTCTGGATAGGATGGGCATGGCTGGCCGGCGGCTGCGGGGAACCCGTAAAAGCCGCGTATGAAGGGAAATTGGCTTATCGATATCGCAAATCCCGGCTCAAGTAAAGTAAAGCCAGGGCTTGCCCGGGTTGACGCAAGGGCTTGTGGGGGCGAATAAAAAAGGCCAACCGCGCACGGTTGGCCTTGAGGTATTGGTGGTGGGGTGGCAGCCTGCGCCAAACGACCGTTGAAAGTACGCGATACCGGCGTTCCGGCAAGTTGATAAGTCCTGCTGGCTGCTGCGAAAAGCGGGGGTTGACAGGCCAGAGGCAGCGGACGATCAAGCGGTTTTTCCCGTGGATCGGTCACCGATATGGCCGTTCAAATTCGTATGCTTCTCTGGTCCGGTTCGATTCCGGAATCGGGAATTGAACCCGCGTCCGTCCCCCCGACCAAGAGCACACCCATTCACACCCATTCCGGGGTAAGGCAGCCCGGGGTGCGGGGAATCGCACCTTTTATCGCCGCATTATATGCGGTGAATAACTTGCGCATGCGGAGAATGAAGCCCATAATCTCCGCATGAACAGCGGCGATTACAAGTACATCTGGCAGGCCAGTGACTGGCCGGACTGGCGCTTCGACCTGGCGGCGCTCGCTGGCCCTATGGCGGATGTGAGTCGTGCTCAAGGGCTCTTGCTGGGGCGTCTGGCCGACGTGGGCATGGCGCTGCGCGATCAGGCCAGCCTGGCGGCGCTCACCGAAGACGTGGTCAAGACCAGCGAAATCGAGGGCGAGCAGCTCAACGTCGAGTCCGTGCGCTCAAGCATCGCTCGCCGGCTGGGCGTCGACATCGGGGCGTTGGCTCCAGTCGATCGTCATGTCGAAGGCGTGGTGGAGATGGTGCTCGACGCCACGGTCAACTGCGCGGCGCCGGTGACCCGCGAGCGGTTGTTCGGCTGGCACGCGGCGCTCTTTCCCACTGGTTACTCCGGCCTCTCCAGGATCAAGGTCGGCAGTTGGCGCGACGACGCCAGTGGCCCCATGCAGGTGGTCTCCGGCCCCATCGGCCGCCAGCGCGTGCATTTCGAGGCGCCGCCCGCCGATCGACTGGAGACCGAGACAGGTCGTTTCCTCGAATGGGTCAATGCGGACTCGGGTGAGCCACCGCTCGTCAAGGCGGGGCTTGCCCATCTGTGGTTCGTGACCTTGCACCCGTTCGACGACGGCAACGGCCGTATCGCCCGGGCCATCGGCGACCTGCTGTTGGCGCGCGCCGACGGCAGCCCGCAGCGCTTCTACAGCCTGTCGGCGCAGATCCAGCGGGAGCGCAAGGCCTACTACGATATTCTGGAGCGCACCCAGAAGCGGTCCATGGACGTCACCGAGTGGCTGGCCTGGTTCCTCGACACCCTGCATCGCGCCGTCGATCAGGCGCAGCACACCCTCGATGCCGTGCTGACCAAGGCACGCTTCTGGCAGCACTGGGCAGCCACACCTTTGAACGAGCGACAGGTGAAATTGCTCAACCGGCTACTCGATGGCTTTGAAGGTAAGCTCACCAGCAGCAAGTGGGCGGCGATCGCCAAGTGCTCGCCAGACACGGCGCTGCGCGACATCAACGACCTGCTCGCGCGCGGCGTGCTGCGGAAATCGAATGCGGGCGGGCGCAGTACCAGCTACGAGCTGAACGATCTCCCGTAGTAACCGCGCGTCTTCTGAATTGACTTGGCTGGCGGACCGAACAGCGCCTTCATGGACTCCTGCCAACTCATGCGGAAGGAGACCAAGATGGACGTCGTTCACCTCAATCAAAAACAACTGGCCGCCCGCTGGAGTATCAGCGAAGCCACCCTCGAACGCTGGCGTAGCGTGGGAATTGGGCCGAAATTCCTGAAACTCTGTGGTCGGGTGATTTACCGCCAAGTTGACATCGAAGCCTACGAGGAGTCGTGCCTGCAGATATCAACCAGCCAGTCTGCGGTCGTTGCCCATGGCCAAACAAACTGAGATCGTCAGCCGCTGGATCGATGCGCATCCGGAGGGCGCCTTGCTCAGGAGCCTGGACCTGGAGCACTTGGTCAATCGCGATCAAGCGTCGCGGCAGTTGGTTCGCTTGGCACGGCATGGGCGTTTGAGGCGCGTGGCGCGCGGCATGTACGTCGCCGTGACGGCCAGCCGCTTCGGTCCAGTCCCGCCGCCCGCCGACAAACTGGTCCAGTCCCTCGCGCGCATCACGGGGCACGCCATCGTCCGTCATGGCGCGGCTGCGGCCAGTGCCCTGGGGCTGACCACGCAGGTCCCCGTCCGACAGATCTACCTGACCGACGGCCGCGCGCGGACGCTCAATCTCGGCAAGCAGGTCATCGAGATCCGCCGTGCCCCCAGGTGGATGTTGGTGCTGGGCGATAGTCTCGCCGGTGATGTCGTCAGAGCCCTTGAATGGCTTGGCCCGGACCTCGCCGAAACCACGGTCGGCAAGTTGGTTGGGCGCATCGGGCGGGATGACTGGAACGCCGTGCTCGAAACCAGGACTCACCTGCCGGCGTGGATGGTAGTGGCAATCCAGAAAGGTCTTCCCGCGTCGGCACTTGTTCCGTTTCGTCGGTAGATGTCGACAAGTACCGACGTTTCGAAACACGGCGGCATCCGACCACGGTTACAAGCGGATTGCCGGCATACCGAAAGTCCGCAGTCCGCAAGTGCGGACTGGTCAAGCAGGTTGTTCAAAATCAAGGACCTGCCATCAGACCGTGCGGGCTGGCGAGGGTTCCTGCGGGGTCGTGCGGAATGGTTCGGACTCCTGCGGGGAATCGGTGGAGTTTCCCAATACAGGAAACCCTCCTGCCAGACGGGAGAGGCCATCGTAGGCGTGATTCTTCACTGTGAGCGCATCCGAGGATGAGCCGGACGCCCTCGCGCACTTCCTCGCAAGTTCAGACGGGAGACACCGTTTTCGTGTCGACCAACGCCTGCAAGTGTTCGTGCAGTAACCTCGGGATTTGCCCGCCCGTAAGGAGTACGCCAGCCTCCATGTTTCGGTCCATGGCATGACCGGTCAGATTGGCGCTGGTGATGAAGCAGACGGCGCCGTCGGCGACGGCGACCTTGGCGTGGACCCGCCCATCCGCGAACGGGGCTGCTCGCTCACGCCAGGCGTAGAGTTTCGCGGAGGGAACCAGTGCCCTCATCTTGCCGATCACGTCGAAGGTGATGCTGCCCCCGTGATCCTGTGACGACTCGAGGAGCATCGAGACGTTGACCCCCCGTGAGATGGCGTCGTTCAACGCCTTCACGATGGTCGAGACGTCGTAGGCCACGAAACTGGTGACGAACAAGGTTTGCCTGGCCGCACCGATGACCTGCAACAGCGCCTGTTCGGTTCGGCGCGCCGAGACGAAGGGCGTCGTCGGACCCGTCCACACGAGCTCGATCGACTGCTGCTTCGACACGCTCTCGAATGCATGACCGGCGGCGAGGAGCATCGAAGCCAACTCGCCGGAACCGACCGACGTGCTCCGCCAAGCATCGACGAGACGATCGACGACGGCTTTGGCAGTCGCCGTGCCGACGACATCGGACAGGGCGGCGTTCGCCTTCGCGTCACCGATCTTCCGAATCGCGCCCGCCAGCGCCCGCACTTTCTCCGGCGAAACGAGACAGACCACGGCTGTGACGGCTTCCAGGAGTCTCTCCATGTCACAGCCCGGCGAAGAACGCGGCGCTCCCTCGTTCGAGGGTCGGCACCAGCAAAGACCTGTCGAGGTAGCGGTTGCCCCGCTCGCAGGAGGTCTCCGCGACCAGACTGCACGCATGGCACGCGGCGGCGTGGAGCGAGCGATCCTTGCCTGGATCGTGCTCCGAGCAGAGCGGGTCGGACGAGCAGACCTTCGCTCGGTTCAGGGCCTGCCGCAGCAGTCGGCCGAGGTTCTCGGGTTTGCCCAGGTCGACGAGACCACCCAGCGTCCCGTCCGAATCGGCCGCCGCCGTGTAGATGAGGATACCCGCGTGTTGATTCCCGGCATCAGCGTAGATCCGTTCACGGATGCTCGCCGCGTTGTAGCCGCATTCGAGTGCCAGCTCGCGGATGAGCAAGTGCGACAGCGTGTGGAGCATGGCATAGCGGATACCCGGATAGCCCTCGTTCGGATCGAGGTGGCGCGAGTTCCGCCAACCCCGATGCCCGGCCATGAGCATCCGATCGACCTGCTGGACACCCGCGAGCGCCTCCCACGCTCGTAGTGCCTCCTCGCTGAACTGGATGAAGATGCCCTCACCATGCACCTGGTTCGCCGGCACCCAATCGGGCTTGCGACGCGCGAGAGCCGCCATCCGAGGGCGCTCGTCCCGATCGCTCGACTCCTCGGGCGCTTCCACGCGGGTGAAGCCCAACAAGGCATTGACCTCTCGGAGCCTCTCCAGCAGCAACACTCTGCCGATGTACCTCTCCAAGCCGGCAGGCGTGTCCACCTTCTTGCTCATGAAGTGTGGGTAGTCGGCCGGCGGATCGGTTGCCGTCAGGATGTCCCACTCCGGCCCTTTGATATCGGCTTCGCCGACTGTGTCCTGCCCGCCGCCGTGGCGATGCGCTTCGATCGCCGCCCAGATGGCGGAGGCCGAATACTTGTCGATGCCCGGCAAGGCCCCGGTCTTCTTCAGCGTCTTCACCGTCACGGCGACGGCCGCCTCCGAGTCCAGATCGTCGAAGAACTCCCAACCATCCTGGATCAGCTGGCCGAGCGGGTCCTTGGCCTGGGGGATGGCGAGTGCGGACAGGGTGATCGGAAACCAACCGTTCGTCGAGCCCAAGAGAATGGCCCGCGCCTCTTCGTCACAGTCGTCGTCGAAATGGTCCAGGTGAGGATGCCTGCCTCGACAGCTCGGCAGGTTCTCCTTCCCTGCCTTGCCGAAGGCTTGCGCCATGCTGCGCGATGCCTCACAGGCATCGCACTTCACCCACAGGTTCTCGGTCTGCAACGAGGCGCCGCTCTCGAAGAAGCGCAGCGTCCCCTTGCAGGCGCGGTTGCCGCCGTGGACGAAGTAGTGCCAGGGGAAGTCGTCGAGATGGCCGTTGCGGCAGGCCAGCAGGAAACGCGCGGGAACCGCATCGGCGTCCTTCGCCGGCTGGTCGCCCTTGGAACCACGACAGCTCTTGTGGACGAAGCGGGTGCGCTCCGGACGGAAGCGGTGCTCCTTGATCTCGAACAGGCCGGTATCGAAAGGAGACAACAAGCCGCACTTCACGCAGCGCATCCAGCGCGGGAACGGGCGCACGGGAACGCCGATGTTCGCCTCCGCCGACCACGGATCGGCGAGCTCGCTCTTCTGGAACGGGGGCACGCGCAGGTTCTCCACCTGCGGTCCGAGGACCCTGCGGACGGCGGCGAGCAGGCGCCGCTCCTGGATCGGCTGGCAGCGGGCTTTCTCCCACTGGTCGATGCCCAGCGTCACCACCGACAGGTTCGGTAGATCGATCAGCGCGCCTGGGCCATACGTCCACAGCAATTGGCTCGGTCGAACCTCGCCGACGGGTGTTCGATCGGTCATCGTCAGTCCTCGTCACTCGACACCGGACGCGGCTTCCAGCCGTGATCGTCCGTGAGAAGCCCCGTGTTCATGATCAGCCGCACGCCAGGTTCGACCTCGCGCATCGACATGGGGACCGTCCAGTTGTCCCACGCGTGGATGCCAGGCGACTTGATCAGCGGAACCATCGTCGCCGCACGTTCGCCGCGTTTCTCGTAGGCCAAGGTCCGTCCCGGGACGCTCGCCTCCTTGGCCCACTCGTCGGCTCGTTCCTTCAGTTCACGTTCGGCCAACGCCTCGATGGCGCGGTTCTCGCTGACGTTCCAGGCTCGGCGCACCAGCATGTCGATGGCCTCGAGGACCTCGGGCTTGTCGGACCGGTCGAGTACGGCCGCTCCCTCGTTTGGGCTGAAGTCGGCGTACTCCAGCCGCATCAGGCTCAGCAACGCGCCGGTCAGCCCGCGATCCATGGCGCGAGGCGAGAACGGTGTCACCGACTGAGCCTCCACGTGCTTGTAGAACGTCGCGTGGTAGTGCTCGAAGGTCTCGTAGTGCGAGAGGTCGCGCGGTCGTGCCCACGTGAGCACAGTGCAGACGAGCCCGGGGAAGGACCGGCCCACACGGCTGGTCGCCTGGATGTACTCGGCCGTGCCTTTCGGCTGTCCGTTCACCGCCATTAGCCCGAGGCGGTTCACGTCCACGCCGACCGACAGCATGTTGGTCGCCAGCACCACATCGATGGCGCGGGTGTCGCCCTCGTTCCATCTCGTCACGTGTTTGCCCACACTCGGATCGAACGTGGCCTTGAACTTGACCTCGAGGTCGTCGAGGTACTTCGGGATGTCCTGGCTGGAGACGCGCGACGTCAGCTCCCGGATGTTGCTGACGCTGCGCTGGGCGAGCGCAGGCCGCTCGACCATGCTCATCTGCACGCGGTACGAACGCGTCTGGACGTCGTCCTCGGCCAGCCGTCGCATCCCACCCAGCTCGCGCAGTGAATTGAAGTATCCGACCATCGTCATGTACGGGTCGGCGGCCTCACCGAAGCGCTCGAACAGGGCTTGTGCCGCGGTGAGGAAGGCGGTGTAGACGCGAATCAGCATCGCGGGACGCGAGCTGCCGGGCGAGCACACGCCGAGGTAGCGACGCCCAGGCCGCCGATCGATCGGACGCTGGACCGAGAAGTAGTTGTCCTCCACGTCCAGGCCATGCGGCGGGAACACCGACACGCGCCGCATGAACACGTTGTTCACCTGTTCCTTGGCTTTGCGGACCGTCGCCGTGGACGCGACGATCTTCGGCTTGATCGTCTTGCCGTCGAGTGTCCACCCGCACAGCTCGTCCACCGCCGATTCGTACAGGCCGACCATCGTGCCCAGCGGGCCGCTGATGAGGTGGAACTCGTCCTGGATGATCAGATCGGGCGGCCGGATGGGGCTGACGGACCTCACCGCCGCCGTGGGCAGGCCCCTGGATGCGCGGTGGCCGGTGTTGCACTCGCAGCCGGGCCAGAGCAGGCCATGGCGCTCGCATTCCTGGCTCACCCGGCCGAACAGCGTGCGCACCTGGCCACGCCACGCCATCATGGCGAATTTGTCCACGGTGGCGATCATCATCGTCGGCGGCCGGTGGTAGATCTCCTCGTCCACCGTCAGCACCGGGATGCCGGGACGGGCCAAAGAGCTCGATCTGCCCCTCGAATAGGGGCAACGGCTCACTGGATCTCCGCAATAAACGATCGTCCGGCCCCTCTCCTTGTCGACCACCACGTCCCGGCCAGGATCTATGGCCGAGCCACACCACGGACAACTGGTCAGCTGAACGGGCAATGGTGTGCCAGCGCGATGTCTTCCGGGATTCCTGATGTCTTCGATGGCGCGATGCGCCTCCTCTGTCGTTCCAGGAGTGACCCTGTTACCGACCCAGAGGCCGATGGTGAAAGGTTCCTTGCCCAACGATTCATCCCCCTGGGCGAGGGAGTCACGTCGCAGCTTCTCCATCGCACAGATCAGCGCCGTGGCGCGCTGGAACTGCTGCAAGGTCAGTAGCCGCAGGGTGTAGCGCATGATCACGGCCAGCCCGCGCGAACCGTCGTAGCCGCCGAGCTTGCCCTGCAGCCTCCGGATCGCCATGGTGAACGCCGCCACGCCCAGGTAGGCTTCGGTCTTACCACCACCCGTGGGGAACCACAGCAGGTCGGCGTGGGCCTCCATGGGCTGCACGCGATCCGCGTGCATGGGATCGGCCAACGAGGGGATCGACAGCAACAGGAACGCCAACTGGAACGGACGCCAGGAAGGTCTCTCGCTCTTCTCCAGCTCGCCGAGATCGGGATCCTCTCCCCGGCGCCGCTTCAGTGCATAGACGCTCCGCACGCGCTGCAATGCCATCGCTCGGTTGGCGAAGCGGAACGCGGCCAGTGCCTTTTCGTCGTTCTTCAGCGTGTCGATGCCTCGATGCAGCCGCGCTCGGATCTCCTCGCACCGCTCCAACGCCTGGGCAGCCTGCATGTCGTAGCCGACCACGTCCAGGCCGATGCGGCTGCGCTGCTCCGCGATCCACGCTCCGTAGTCGCGGGTCAGCGTGTTCAGCGCCTCGACCAACTCGGCCACGGGAAGCTGGGCGAGGCGCTGCATGTCGAGCAGGCCGCTCGCCACCATCTCTCTCATCGCTGGGCGGTCGGCGGGATCCAGACCCGGCGTCTCGGTCACCTGTACCTCGTACTGTGGCACGACGGTGGTGCGCACCTCGATGGCCCGCGTCGGGCTGTCCTTCGCCGTCTCGGCATGTACGGCCACGCCATGGCCGACCGCGAATTCCACGCGGTTGCGGTAGATCATCTCCAGCGACTCGCGCTCAGGGTCCATCCCGTCCGCGTCCAGCACCGGACGGCGGCGGAAGACGGCGCGCTGGGTGGCCTGCGGCTCCGCACGCACGATCAGTTCGGGTTGGAACAGCCAGGCCGTATCACGGTTGGTGTCCGGCTCCTCCTGCGCGTTGACCAGGAACAGGGTCACCAAGCGATCACCCTTGGCGTTCCTGGCGCGGACGGAACCCTGGATCCGTACGGCTGGATGATTCGGATCGGGCGCCTGATGAGGGATCGCGCCTTCTGTAAGGGGTAGCACCAGCCTCCCGCCGCAGGGGATGCGCTGCCATACCTTGACCTTCTGCCCATTCGGGCGCGTCAGCTCGTGCTCGTCGTTGGGCACGCGCTCGTACCTTCCCCAACGTGCCTCGATTTCGATGCGCTCGACGTCGCCGTCGACACAGAAGGTCATGCCGAAGCTGCTGGGCACCAGCGATTGATTGCTCGCGGCGTCGATCTCGTCGGAGGCATCCGACTCGGGTTCCACCCGCCCGGTCGCCGTCCCGAACTCGGCACCCGGTTCGTGCTGGCCAGGTACGATCGGGTCACTGGGTTCCTCGACTTCTTCCTCCGCCAGCGGCCCCTCCAGACCCTCGATGCCACCCCGAGGTGCTTCGCGCGGAGCCAACTTCCCGACCAGATAGCGATCGCGCACGCTCATGTCCACGATGCGCTCGTGCGGACCGCCGGCAGGGCCGAGCAGATCGTCCACCACGGCCAGTTGCAGCAATTCGCGAACGTAGGCTCGGTCTTCGATCACCGGCACGGTCGCGACGGTGTGGCCGAACGCCTTGGACAAAGCCGAGACGAAGGTCTCCCACGAGATACGCCCCACGCTGCCCGAGGAAGGCGGCGTCAGCGACAGGCTGGCCGCCGGTACCGAAGCACCGGCGGCGCACACGCGGTCGAAGAAGATCCTGGTCGTCTCGAGGTCGGATCGGACGCGCAGCACACGCCCGGCACGCGCCACCGCCCCGTCGACGTCGAGCACCAGCACCCAGTCGTCCTCGGCGATTGCCTGATACAGGGATCGGTCGCCCTTCAGCGCCAGCGTGTAGGGCGCCAGCCTGCGATCGGTGCAGAGGCCGTGGTCGATGGCGAACCAGGCGTTGATGCCCATACCTGGCGTTGGATTCGAATCAGGACGCATCATCGATCCTCATAAAGCTCGGTGTGATCTACACGCTGCCTGACCGCATGGGTAATCGGCTCAATGTCGCGGTGAGGAACGACGCGGGCGATGTTTTCCGCATCCTCCGTCAAACCGATCGCGACGGTAAGCCGGCCCTCGATTTCGGTACCGAACTGCGGGAACCTGGCGCCGAGCGGATCCATCTTGATGAATCGGAAGCGGCTCGACGTGCCAATCCGGCGCCTCAGATCAATCTGACCCGCTTCGACGGCTCGGCGATACAGCTCACAACTGGATCCGCCGCCGGTCATGAAGATCGGCAATCCTTCGCGCCAGGCTGGGCTTCGCGGATCTCCTCGTGCGTTGGTGCGGGTACCGTCGATCACGGTCGCGATACAGGTGGTGACCCTGTGCATGAACTGCGAATCCACGGCGTCGACTTCGTCCTGACGACCGCCATATCGCTTTGCGAAATCGGCGGCGGGCTCGACCGGCGCCGCATCGTCCCACGCGAGTTCGATGCCGAGACTGGAGTGGCGGTCGTAGTTGAGGTAATGGGTTCCGAGCGGGCGGACGGCCGAGAAGAAGATCGGAATTCGTGGTGACGAATCGAGGTCGTTCGGCAAAACGACGTTGAACGTCGCCACGTCGAGCGTGGCGGCACCGATGTCGATCAGCGCGTGCAATCCTGCACTCACTTGGGGCGATCCGAGATACCCGGCGATCTGAGCCACGAATTCCGGCACGACGCCCGGCTCCGTCTCGAGGCCGACGTCAGCTTCGTCACTCCTCCACGCGGCCGCGATGTTCGGTTCGCAAAGATCATCCACGCTTGCCATTCGCCAAGCGGTCCGAGCGATCCGCCGTAGCAACTCGATGACTTCTGGTCTTTCGTGCGGCTCGGTGGGGCAGCCGATGTTCAACTCCCAACGAAGCGAGCGGCCCACCAGCTTTCGCCCGACGTCCGGGTCGCGATACAGGAACGCCCTCGTGTAGCGGATCACCAGGGCGAGGTAAGCCAAGGTGGCCGTCGGACATTCGTCGGAACCAGCCATCTCGATGACTGAGAGCTTCAGATTTCCCACGATCTCGCCATCCGCGCACCGCCGCCAGCAGTACTCGCCGTTCGACGTGCGCCGGACGAAGCCAGGCAGCACATAGCGACCGGCTACGGACGAGTCGCCGGTGACCGCAGACCAATCGACGGGCACCAGATCGGCACCCGCTCGTATCGCCACCTTTGTGAAGGCCGTTCCGAAATCTAGGCCGATTCTGACGACCATGGGCGCGGCTCTTCCGCCCTGGTGGCTGGGATGCTGGAGCGATCTGCCGGTGTGGATCCAAGCGGGCATGACCAGCGAACGCCCTGCATCGACGCGCGGTCGGAAGACGGGTGGTGTCGTCGTTCGGTTCAACGGCACCGATGAATGGTCAGAAGATTGGCTGACGGAACCGGGCGTGGCATCACGGTGAACGCGGCCCGTGGCAGTCGGAACGGACCGAGGCCGGACATCGATCTCGCCGTCGGCTACCTTCGAGGGAACGGACGCAGGACGGGGCGCGCCTTCCGCCTCGCCATCACGTTTCGAAGTCGCGCCACCGCGACACAAGCGGGACTTCGGCGGCTCGAAGTCAACCTTAGACAGCTTTTCATCTCGCTCCCTGTCGTGAACTGCGTCACGCAAGATTCGCTTGACGTCCTTCAGTTGCTCTTTCCAGTCCTTCACCGCTCACCTCCTCCCGCACCACGTCCACGAGCAAGACGCAGATCTCACGCGTTTCCGCCGAAAAAGACTGGCTCTTCCTGGCCAGCGTCGCCCGGCGCGTCTCCATCCTCGCCAGGAAGTCCTCCAGCTTCTTGCGCTCCGCGTTCGCCAGACCCTTGCGTCGCTTGCCATCCGGGCTGTTCCCATACAGCGAAGCGAAGTTCTCGTGACTCGCGATGCGTTTCTCGAATCCTTCACGTTTCTTGCGGACGTGGTCTTCTAGCAGCTGCGACAGCACGTCGGCGCGATCACGGTTTTCGCGCCACTTCTCGTCCTTGAGTGCCCTGTAGCGATCTCTGAGAAATTCCTCGCATCGCTCCACGGCGGCTACCCCGGCCTCGGAAGCGACATCGACCGCTACCGTCGGCCAGTCGACGCCGGATTGCCTGACCGTGTCGAGCAGGGTTTCCGCTGCTCGATCGTCGCGGGACAAATCCCGATCGAGCGATACGGCAGCGACAAGAAGATGTTCTTCCTCCTTAACGCCCGAAAAACTCGCCAATCGGGCCATCAGGACGTATCGGCCCGCCGCGACGCCATTGGTGGCGACTCTGGACGCATAGAGCGGAAAGTGGGCCTCACCGTCTTCGGCCTTGTGCGACAGGAAGCGGACGATCGGGTGGAAGCGATGGACGATCTCTTCCCCGGGTTTCGGCTTCTCGGTGATCCTGTCGGTGAAGCGGCAACGCCGTGTCTGGCCGGTGCCCAGGCCGGACTTCCCGACGAGGTTCTCCTTCCGGATGAACTCGTCGAACTCTGCCGCCAAGCTTGGACTCAGCCCGATTTCGAAGGTGTCCGGTTCACCGCGCACCGCGACGAATCGGCAACCCTGCACGCTTCTGAGGTGCCCATCCACGTATCGGATCAGGTCGTGACGGGTCACGGCCTTTCCCTCAGCGCGCGCCGCTTCGATCTGCGCCAGCAACTGCTGGCCATGGGCGACCAGTTGGATCGCCTCTCGCTCCAGCTCCTCTTGTTTGCGTTTGGCGTTCTCGATCGCGAGCGCCACTTCCTCGATCAGGCGCGCTTCTTCCGCAGCCGTCAGATGCTTGGAGAGCAGCACGTCTTCGAGGCGCCTGACCTTGCCCAGGATCTCTTCCGTTTCACCCAGTGTGCTCTCGAAGACACCGATGCGCTTGGCCAAACGGGTCAAGATCATGGCGTCGATGGTCTCCTTGTGCACGAAGTTCCAGACCAGGATGCGGTTCGACCGTTGCCCGATTCGATCGATACGGCCGATACGCTGCTCGATGCGCATCGGGTTCCACGGCAAGTCGTAATTGACCACGAGCCTGCAGAACTGCAGATCGACGCCCTCGGCGGCCACGTCGGTGCACACCAACACACGGCAGGTGCGATCTTCCCGAAAGGCGTTGACCACCATTTCCTTGTCGAACTCTGCGCCCCCCATCAGCAGCCCCGCCTCGACGTTCTCGGCGGAGAGTCGATCGACGAGATAGCGGGCCGTGCCACGGAAGGTCGTGAACACGATCGCCTTGTCCTCACGATCCTCGGCCAGGAACTTCTTCAAGGCATCCTTCAGCTGCGCAAACTTCGAATCCTGCCGGGTGAGTTCGCCAGGATCGAACTCGCGGAGCACCCGACCGGCCAGATACCGTCTGATCCCCGACGACGCGTCCCTTATCCGGTCTTCGTCCTCGTCTGTCTCGTCCGACGCCACGGCCATGGCGTCCGCATCCACCACGTCGTCGCGCCAAGCGCGCAGCAATGCGGCGGGGCAGGACGCGACCATCCGTTGGGGCGTACCGAGGAGGAACCCGTGCTCGATGCCGTTCAACAGCGCGTATTCCCGCGTCCCCTCAGTGATGGCCTGGTAGAGCTCCGCTTCGATGGGGGACATCTCCGCCTCGAACACGGTGACGTCACGCAGGACCCGATCGGTCTGCACTTCGCGCTTTCGCGTACGGGTGACGATGTGCGCGATCAGGTTGAGCCGCTCGATCTTGGCCGCGAATTCGACGCGCCTCTCGTTCGTCCATTCCCCGACCGCCTCGGCTTCCTCGATCAGGCGATCGACGCGCTCGGATCTCTCGAAGTAACGCGACGACCTAATCTGCCGAATCGCATCCACGATGCGCCGGGCGTCGCTCGACGGATTACGGACCACGTCGCTGGCGGCGATCACCGGACGATTGGCGAGGACGACGTTTCGGAAGTCCTCCGGATACTCGAAATGATCCGGGTCGAGCAGACGCAATACGTTGAACAGATCGTCCGAGTCGAGGTTGATCGGCGTGGCCGACAGCATCACCTGATGCGTGCTGACGTCGCGCAACAGGCTTCCGGTTCGCCACGCGCCCGTCTCTTCGTTGCGCATGTAGTGCGCTTCGTCGAAGATCACCAAGTCGAGCAGGGGCTCCCGGTCGGCGTGGCGATAGAGAAGGTCGGCGAGCCTGGCACGGGCCGACCGGCGCGGGGTGTCGCTCTGGGAAGGATCCCAGCCGCTCGGAACACGGACGCCTTGGTAGCTGACGATCCATGCCCTTTCCCGGTGCTCGCTCGAATCGAGATCCTGCAAGAGTTCGGCCGCATCGACGACACGCGCGTCGAGACCGAAACGCGACGAGAGTTCGAGTCGCCACTTCTCCCTCAGCATCGCGGGGCAAACGACGAGCAACCGTCGCATGTCGTAACGGGCTCGCAGTTCGGTCCAGATCAGTCCCGCCTCGATCGTCTTGCCCAGGCCAACCTCGTCCGCTATCAACAGGCCGTTGACCGGCGAGTCCAGCAGGGTCAGCAACGGCTTGTACTGGTGCGGATAGAAATCCGTCTCCGTCAACCCCATGGCGTAGACGACGCTCGACAGCCGACCTGCGAGGTGGACGTGCGTGAGCAGCCGCCGCAGGTCGTCCACCCGCCCGTAGCGCCCCTCCCGGATCAGCTCGTGGACGTCGTCGTCGCCCGACTCGGCCTCGACCAGCTCATCCTCGTAATGCCAATCCAGGCGGCCGTTCCAGTTCACCCGGTACTGGAGGCCGGAGGCGCGCGGACGGGTCTGGTCGGTAACCGTGCCGATCTTGGCCGGATCGTCGATGTGGCGGACGAGTTGTCCTGGATTCCATGGCATGTCGGGCGTTCCTCGCTATTCAACCAATCGGTACCGGGCACCGCGCCGTTCCCCTTGGCGCTCGACGAGGCCACGCGCAACGAGATCGGCGATGAGGGTGTTCCATTGGCCATCGCTGAGTCCGGTGGCGGCGACGATGTCCGACTTGGCGTGCCACCCTGGGGAGGAACTCAGGAAGTCGAGGATGGCATGGGCGGGCCCAGCCCGGTAGCCGGCGCTCGGTTCGGCGGCTTTGAGATAGCGGCCTTCGTTGGCTGGGGTGATATCGAATCCGAATGAGGATTGCCGTACGGATGTAGGTTCGGTGCGTCGGGTGCGCGGTTTGCGGGTGGCACTCTCGGTGGCTTTGCTGCCGTGCAAACCTCGGGCGACTTCCTCCTCGTACCGCTGGTGGTTCAGCTCCGACAGGCGGCGCAGCACTTCGATGCGCGCGGTCTCTGAAATGGTAAAGCGGACGCGGTCGTTCTCCGGTAGATACGGCACTTCGTGGAAGCCGTGTTCGAGGTCGAGGTCGTCCCAGCCGTAGGTGCGTGCGACGGCGATGTCCATTTCGCGTTGCAATGCGCGCAGCCCTTCGATGCGACGATCGCGTTCGGTGCTGGTATGGAAGCGGTTGTAGAGCCTTGTGAAGCCCATTCCCTCGTCGCGCATGACCTTGCGACGCGCCTTCAGGTACGCCTCACCAAGAGGGCCCAGGACATCAAGTTCTTTCGGGAAAGGCATCGTCTCTATGGCATCCGACGGCGCGAAACGCAGTCGCGTTTCGTGTCGAGATGACTGCTGCCAGATCCACGCCTGTCCGATCGACGAATTAAGCAGACCGGCGAAGGCATGCGGCCGTGACACCGCGAACACGGCACATGCGTGGCTGAAGACGGCGTTGTTGGGCACAACCGAAGGACCGAAGTACTTTCCGACGAACGAGGTCACGAGCACATCAGGTAAAGGCTTCGCGTCAGATCGCCAGTCTTCGGGGTGTTGCTCGAACGAATGTCCGCGCCCAATGGCGTGGTAGAGACTCTTGGCGTCGGAGCCATATTGCCACCAGAATTGCTTGCGCCGTCGACCTGACGCATTCGTATCGTTGAGAAGTTGCCGCTCCGGTTTGACCCGCTCTTCGATCCATCTCCACGGCAATTCGTAGGTGCGAGCACGCTCCTCCGGCCAGTCCCAGAAATTGATCACCCAGCGGCTCGGCCGCTGCTCGGGGTCGGAGTTCAGATCCTCACCGTTGAGGTAAGGGAAGATCACGTCGGCATTGCGCGGATCGGCGTCGAGCATCCGCTGGGCCTCGTCGTGCGTCAGGACGAAGCCCATCCCAAGCACGATGGAACCTTGAAAGGCGATGCCTTCGTTGGCCTTCAGCCGCTTCGGGCTCCACTCTTCGCGATCGGAGAGGAAGGCGGAGATGAACGGCGCCGGCCGCCCGAGCAGCGAGCGTTCGCCCCGCCACTCGCCCTTGTGGACATGGACTCGGCTGGTGACGACTGCCGCCTTGCCGGGCCAGGGCTCGTTGGGGTAGGCCGCGTGGATGACGGCACCCGCACGGACCATGGCTTCCAGCCCGACTTGCCGCGTATCGCCCTCCGCGATGGTGTTGACCGCGAGCAGGCCGAAACCACCGCCTTCACGCAAGAGGTTCCACGCCCGCAGGAAGAAATAGGCGACCAGATCGGCCGAACCGCGACGTCCCTCGGCGATGTGTGTGACCAGCCAATCGCGGAAGGCAGTACCCGCGACACCGGTGATACGCTGCCCGCCGAGAAAAGGCGGATTTCCCACGATGCCATCGAATCCACTGCGGCCATCGGCGAACACCTCCGGAAACTCCAACGGCCAGTGGAACGGACGACGTGGCGGCTTGCCCACCGGCAGATCGGCCGCGAGTGCGGCGGCGGCTCGCCGACGCATCGCGGCCTGCGTCTCCTGGTCGCCGTCGATGGCCATTCCGGCCTGCACGGCGAGCGAAGCCAGCGCGTTCTCCAACGCCGCGGCGGTGCCACCCGCGGCGAACACCTCCCCGATGAACGCATCGGCGATGAGCTCTGGCACCTCGAGCCTCTGGCGTGCGTCGGCATCCAGATGCGCCATGACCTCCACGTCACGGATGTCGCGGATGGGTGTCTCGCGCAGTCGCTGCCGCAGCTCGATGGCCTCGCGCACGGCGCGTTCGATGGTCTGACCGAACAGGCGCATCTGCCCCTGGCCCGAGGGGTTCATCGTGAGCTGGGTCAGTTGATCCAGTCGATGGATGCCGAGCAGGCTGTCGCCTTGGCGCAGGTTGTGGTCGAGGAAGCCGAAGGGCCGTCCCTTGGCCAGGGTGGTGAGCCACAGCGAGAGCTTGGCCAGCTCCACGGCCAGCGGGTTCAGGTCCACGCCGTAGAGGCAGCGCTCGGCGACGAGGCGGCGGGCGACGAGGGTGCGCTCCTCGACGTCGCGCGGCAGCGGCTCGACTTCCGAGCCGGCCTGCGCCACCCGCCCATCGATGCCCACCGTGTGGCCCTGGACCTCGGCCCGGGCCCAGGCCTCCACCAGCCGTTCGGCGAGCCAGCGGCAGGCCTGCACGAGGAAGGCGCCCGACCCCATGGCCGGATCGCAGACCTTCAGATCCAGCAATTCCTCGGGAGACCTGAGCACCCATTCGGCGCGCGGCTTGCCCTCTGCCGGGCCGACGTACGCGATGGGGGTGAGCGTCTCGGCGACGATGGCCTCGGTGAGGGACTTCGGCGTGTAGTGCGTGCCGGTCTCCCGCCGGTCGGAGCCGGTGGTGACCACGTAGGCTCCAGCCGGATGGACCAGCGGATAACCCCAGGGGTCGGTGCGCACGAGGTGGACGAAGGGTCGGACGCGGTCACGAAGCCGCGTGTCGCCGTGGCAGGCGGTGAGTAGGCGCTCGGCCAGCGCGTCGTCCACGGGCCGAGCGAGGTCGTTGCGGATACGGCTCTCGGAGCTGCCCGACCGCTCACGGAGCAATGCGACGAGGCGCTCGGCGCCGTCGAGCCGGGTGGATTCGAGCTCGGCCAGCGTGACCCAGGGCGATTGGGCGTTCTTGGTGGCGTCGAGCTCCAGCGTGACGTCGGTGGTGCGCTTGACGGTGCGCTCGAGCAGGCCCTCGTAGACGTAGCCGATCTGCTCCACGTCCAGCGCTCGATAGGACAACGTCCGCCCCTGGAACTGCTGGATGGCCTCGAGCAGCAGCAGGACGGTGCGGTTGTCGATCGGCAGCGGCCTGGCGGCATCGGTGCGCCAGTGGGAGCCCTTGGCCCGCCCCTCGAGGAAGGGGAAACGATCCGGATCGAACAGGGAGCCGCCGAGTGCGGGCAGGCGCAGGTTCTCGTGGTCGATGCCGCCATAGACGGCGCGGAACACGGCGAGCAGGCGCGACCAGGCGTCCCAGCGGCGCTCGAGGATCTCGTCGGACTCGGCGCGCAGCTGCATGCGCAGCGTGGAGACGGCGTAGTGGGCCTCGTAGCGCTCGTCGCCCAGGAGCAGCAGGCCGCGCTCCTCCGCGCACAGCAGGAAGACCAGCCGCATCATCACCGTCAGCGCGGCCTCGTAGAGTTCGACCTCCTTCACGCCGCGCAGCAGCTCACGGTCACGGTCCTGGTCGGCCTTGTCGAGCGCCTGGACCAACACTTCGACGGCGCGCCGCACCTGCTCGCCGAGGGCGTCGGTGACCTCGTCCTGGTACTTCAGCGAGCGATCGAGGAGCGCGGGCAGCCGTTCCGACTCGTCCACGAAGAAGCGCCGGATGCCGAGCAGGTGGACGAAGGCCTGGAGGGTGACGGGCTCCTGACCCCAGAGGCGCGCGTACCAACTGGCGAAGGTGGTGACCGCGCCCACCGGGGCATCCACCAGCATCCAGCGCTCGCCGTTGGTCACGAGCCCCAGGCGGCAGCCGGTGGCACGGCAGAGCGCCACCATGCGCTCCGCGGGCGTACTGGCCCAACCGTCCAGCCTCTGGGTGGCTTCGAGATCGACCTCCGGCCCGTGGGTCTGGATCAGCAGCAGCGGCTTGCCGCCGTCGGGGACGACGGCGAACTCCGGCGACAGGCTCACGCCGTGCTCGGATAGATCGACGACCACGTTCGCGGCGCACCAGTCGCGGCGCTTCAGCACGTCGCCCCGGCCGCCCTCGTCCAGCTCCAACCCACGCGCGAGGACTTCGTCGATCCAGGCGGCATGCAGTTCGTCGAAGCGTGGATCGCCCGTCTCCAGCGCCTCCTGCCACTCGTCGTAGGCCTGCCGTAGCCGTTTGCGCTTGGAGGGGTCGAGTGCTTCCAGTCCTTGCGGGAAAGCCTCCTTCAGGACCGGGACGGCGAGGAAGGGGCCGGAGATCTCGATGAGCGAGAGCCAGTCGTGGTGCATGCTCATGCGGCACCTCCGGCGGACTCGGGAAGATCCGGAACCCCTGCCGCCAGAAGGAGTCGATGGACTCGATCGAATCTGGCAGGGTCGAGCGTGTCGTCCCCCTTTTTTCCTGGTGGAACCCAGATCACCATACCCGCTCGAGCCCGTGTGAGGAGTACCCGGTAGCGGTTGCGTATGTATGCCTTCTCGACGTCATCTCTGACCCGTTGCCAGGAGCTACCGCGAAATTTCCGGTAATCCCATGCACCCTCTTCTGAGAGAGTGAAGTCACCACCCCAGCACAAACCAACCCAATCGAGCTCGAGCCCTTGGCACTCGAATTCGGATGCAGCCACCTCGAGTGCGTGGCTCGATCGACAGTCATCGGAAGGCATCAAGAACCATTTCTCGAAAGAGAAGCCGAGCCTGAACGCGCTGGATCTCTCAAGGCCATAGGCGCGAAGCCGTTGATCTTCGGAGGTTGCAAGTAGACCGGGCCGCTGATCTCCTCCCGGGAGGCAACGATCGCGCAACCACTTGCGCGCTTCGCCCAGGCTGCGCGTGACATAGAGAGGAAACTCTCGTGGGTCAGGAATCGAGACCCTGGCGCCTTCGAGTTCCAACCTCAACATGGCGTTCACCCATTCGGTGAAGGTTTGAGCGCGATGGCTACGAACCCCGACGCTCAGGTGCGCAAGTGGCTCTTCTCGAACCCTCACCCGATCTGGGATACCACCATCGAACAAGCGATGCCCAGAGACGCTCTCCCCGCCCGAGATGACCTCGGGGGAGGCAACGACTGTCCAATGAGGACGCTCGGCCACGGCTCGTCCCCACTCCTCCAAGCCACCTTCTCCGAGGAATATCTCTTGCCCCCCTCCGACGAGAGCGATGACCACCGCCCAGTCGTGGAGGCGGTCCATGACGTCAAGAAGTTCGGCAGCTTCGGAAGTCGAAACTCCTTGCTTTCGGAGCATTTGGTGCTCGTTCCAAGCCCGCTGAGCTTCGTCGAACACGACGACGTGTTCGTGCGGTCGTGCACTTGGGTTCTCACGGTGGTATCGAAGGAACTGGTGAACGTTCTGTATGAACGTCGAAACTTCGTGCGCGCAATCCTGCCTTCTACGACCGGCTCGCTGCCTGTTCAGTACGAGTGCCTCGCGAACGATCTTTACCAGCGGGCCGTTGCCCGAGAGAAAGATGCCGGACCGTTCTCTACTATCACGGAGTGATGGGTCATGAACAACGTTCAGCCCGGTCAAAGTCTTGCCTGCACCCGGTATGCCAGTGATGAAACAAACATGACGCGTACCGCTGGCACGAGCATCACCAATCACCCGGGCCAGCATATCCGTCGTAGCGTTCAGGTTACTTGCATAGCTGTGGCTGATTTCTCGGACCTCGTGGCCGGCATACAAGCGTTCCGCGGCCTCGATGATCGAAAGCGTTGGCCGGTACGCCGAGTGAATCCAGCGATCCGCGTCTATCAGGGAAGGCGCTGATTGGCTCGCGAACCGCTGGGCCGTGATCAGCACATCCGGCAGGTTTTCCTCATTTGCAAATTGAACATCCGCAATGCTTCGGCGTGTTTCCGGAGGTCCGTTTACAGTGTGGGGCGCCTTCGTGGCACAGAGAACGGGGACGATCGGGTGACCTCGGCTTTCCGCATGAAAGTCGCGCAAATTCAAACAGTACTCTTCGGCCTGCCAACGCGAAGCGCGGTCGTAATCATTCGCTCCGACCTTGAACTCGATCACGTGGATCACACCGTCGGCCAATAGAACCGCATCTGGGCGCTTCTGCCGTCTTGGCAGCTCGTATTCGAGAATCAAACTCCACGAGGAGCTCTTTGGATGAAGATCGATTAGCCGTCTCGCAGCCAGCCGCAGTATCTCGATCTGCCGCTTCCAGCTGTCGATCTGCGTGGTCCGGGTTGCCTGCACCCCAGTGGATGCCACTGCGGCCGTGAGAGCCCCCAACACTGACGCTTCGTCGACGCACAGGAATCCGTCCAATGTGTAGCTGACGCCTCGGCTCATCATCCAACCTCACCGGGAACGATGAACACCACGGCGACCGGGAAGGTGCGGTCGTCGAGCTTGGCGTAGCGGGATTCGACGACCTCGGTCTCCATGCGGCGCTCCTCCGGGATGCGAGCGAGCCGGGCCTGCAGCGCGGCGATGTCACGCCGCAGCTGCATGCGTTCGTCCTCGGTGAAGAGCGAGAGCTGTTCGGGTTGCTCACCTCTCTTCAACTCGAACTGGATCGCCCGCTCCAACTCGTCGAGCACGGTTCCGATGTCGTCGATCTCCTGCCGTTTGCGGGTCTGCAGCGTGTTGGTCAGGTAGCGCAGCCGTTCCTTGGAGCGGGCAGTGACCGCCTCGAGGATGGCTTCGCGGTGGCGATCGAAGCGGACGCGAAGTGCGTCGAACAGGGGCGCTGCCGCGGTGATCGGCTTGCCGTCGTCCAGCCACTGCTGGACGCGGGTGACCCTTTCTTCGCGGCGGAAGGACTGGTCACGCAGGTAGCCGCCGGAGACGGTCAGCTCCTCGTGCAAGCGGTGATGGTTGCCGCCGGTGATCACCAGCCGCGAGACGACCACCACGGCCGGACCGTCGAGTAGCGCGTCGGGGGCGCTGCGGACGGCGACGCGGTGCAGCTTCTTCACGTCGTCGCGGGCCCAGATCTCGGCGCGCAGCAGGCGCAGACACATCTGCACCAGGCGATGGTTCAGGTGGACGAGCACCACGTCGTCGCGGCCGCTGGCGACGGCGTGGTCGAAGGTGATGGGGCGGATCTTCTGCGTGTGGGGATGACGCAATCCTTCCAGGCAGCGCGCCCAGGATCCGGAGAGCGCTGGCATGCGGAAGACGGTGCCGGGCGGGGTCCCTGGCAGTTCGACGGGCTCCAAAGGAGGTCGGCCGGCCAGGGCGAGGCCGGTCTTCACCGCCATCAGGATGTGCTGGGAGTCGAGGTGGAAGTCCTGCTTGGTGGCCAGCAGCCGCTCGTGCAGCTTGGCGACGCGCTCCTTCAACTCGCGTTCGGCTCGGACGAAGTTCCTGGCCCGGGCGATCCGGGCCTCGGCCATACGGGTGTCCAGGTCCTTCAGCGAGCCTTCGATGAGGCCGGACATCTGCGGCGCGATGACCGGATTGACGCTGCCCATGTCGGCGCGCATCGAGTCCAGCTTGCGCAGGGCGCGCAGGATGTCCTCGGCGTGGCCGCCGACCGAGGTGCCTCGAGCGTCACCGCCATCGACCGGGTGCCAGATCAGCACCTCCCTCTCACGCTGGCCGTGGCGGTCGATGCGCCCATTGCGCTGCTCCATCACATTGGGGTTGTAGGGGATCTCCAGGTGGATGAGCATGTTGCAGTGGTTCTGCAAGTCGATGCCCTCGGAGGCCGCATCGGTGGCGAGCAGGATGCGGACGGGGGAGTCCTTGGGGGAGGCCTGAAACGCTGCCTTGATGGGTTCGCGCTCCTCCTGGGAGAGACCGCCGTGCAGCAGCGCGAGGCGCTCGCCGCCGAAGCCATGGCTGGCGAGGATCCGATGCATCCACTCGTGCGTCGTGCGGTACTCGGTGAACAGGATCACCCGGCGGTCGTTCCATTCGCCGTTCGGCGCTTTGAGGTGTTTTTCGAGCCAGTCGAGGATGGCGCGGGCCTTGGAATCGACCTGGTTCCTGGCGCGCTGGGCCCACGACCTCAGATCGTCGAGCATCGCTCGCTGCTCCGCCGTCAGCGGCGGCGCGCGGCGCGTGGCCTCCTCGATGGCTTCGGCCTGGGCGTTCTCGACCTCCCGATCGTCGGCGTAGTCCTCCTCGACCTTCAGGATGGCCTTGTGCAGGATGCGCTCGGCCATGGCGTCCCGCTTCTCGGGCCGCGCCTCGGAGAGGGAGTTGGCGTGCTTCTCGAGGGTGGCGGCGAAAGCGGCTGGAGACGAGAGCAAGCGTTTCTTGAGCAGCCGGTTGACGAAGGCCGTGCCGAAGCCGTTGCCGGCCCGTTCGGCATCTTTCTCGCGGCTGGCACAGTAATCGCTCAGCTTGCGGTGGATCTCACGCTCTTCCGGCGTGTAGTGGATCGGCAGCGCCTGCAGGTTGCGCCGCGCGTAGAGGGGGTTGCCCTGCGCATCGACGAGATCGCTCTTGAGGCGACGGATCATCACCTGGCTCAGGCGCTTCTCGTCGGGGAGGATGTTGCGTGCGAAACGCTGGTCGTCCAGCAACTCCAGCAGCGAGGTGAACGACTCGGTGTAACCGTTGTGGGGTGTGGCGGTCAGGAACAGGCGGTGCTGGAAGTGGGGGGCGATGGTCCGGATGAAGCGCGTGCGCTGGCTCTCCAGCGCGTAGTGCGCGCCCGCGGCGGGCGCGACGTTGTGCGCCTCGTCCACGACCAGCAGATCGAACTTGCGCGGATGGCCGACATGGGGCGGGAGCACGTCGCGCATGGCACGCAGCCCCTCGCCGCCCTTGGCCCAGTCCATGGACGTGATGAGACGCGGGTGCGACGTCCACGGATTGGCATGGATGCCGCGCTCGCGCCGCAATCGTTTGACGTAGTCGGTGTCCACCACCCGGAAGTCGAGGCCGAATTTCTCCAGCATCTCGACGCGCCACTTTTCCTGTAGCGAGGCGGGGCAGACGATGAGGACGGTGCGGGCGCGGTGCCGCAACAGGAGCTCCTGGATGACCAGCCCGGCCTCGATGGTCTTGCCGAGACCGACGTCGTCGGCGATGAGCAGGTTGACGCGGGCCATGTCGATGGCTCGCACCAATGGATCGAGCTGGAAGTCCTCGATGCTGACGCCGCTGCGGAACGGTGCCTGGAGGAACCCGCGGTCGGCGTTGGTCGCGGCGCCCCAGCGCACGGCGTCGAGGAAGGTGTCGAGCGTGGTCGCGTCGTCCTGTCCGGTGATGGATGGCAGGCCCGCCCGCTCGATGACCTGGGCACCGGGTTCGATCTCCCAGACGACTTCCAACTCCTCGCCGAGGCCGTCCTCGTCGATCGACGAGAGTGTCACGCAGTTCTGTGGTGCCCCCTCCAAATTCGACGAGACGACGTCGGCGACGACCCACTGACGCCGTCTCACCTCGACCAGCTGGCCGGGCTCCGGGGTGGTCGCATGGACGAAGCGGGCGCCAGTCGATCGTGGCGTGACGCTCATGAGGCTCTTCCCTTCCGTTCCAGCACGCGGTCGTAGATGAGGCGGGCGGCCTCGACCGGATCTTCATGAGACCAGACGCGAATCACTTCCCAACCGAGTTCTCGCAGGCGCCGGGTGGTGTCGGCATCGCGTGCTCGGTTGGCTTCGATCTTGGCGCGCCAGAATCCGGCGTTCTCCTTTGGCCAGGTGGCGTGGAGTGGACACCCGTGCCAGAAACACCCATCGACGAAAACCGCCACGCGCGCACCGATGAACACGATGTCGGCGACCCGTCGCGGTTTTCTGGACAGTGGCACTTGCAAGCGGTAGCGAAGGCCCAGGGCATGCAGGGCCCGCCGCAGTTCGATCTCGACGTCCGTTCCTCGCTGGCGCACGCGCGCCATGCGGCGGCTGGCTTCAGGCGACGAGGGGCTCACGCTTGGCATTTCGCCCCCTCTCGGCGACGGACTGGGCGGTCTCGTCGACCGTCTTCGTCTCGGGCACGACGGCGAGATGCCGCAAGATGCTCCGGCCGATGATCCTCCCCAAAGTGACGGGCACCGCGTTGCCGATCATGCGGCCCAAGCTCTTGAAGTGGATCGGCGCACCATCCGGGACGAAGGAATAGTCTTCCGGGAACCCTTGCAGGATCGCTCCCTCACGTAGCGATATCGCCCGATCCTGCTCGGGGTGTCCGAAGCGACCGTTGCCGAAACCGTAGAACTGGGTGGTGAGGGTCGGGGCGGGTTCGTCCCAAACCATACGGCCATAGACACCCGGATATGTCCGGCCACTATCACGGCGGTGGCATTCCGCGATCAAACGTTTGGGCCAATCCCTCCAAGTCCCGCCGGGACGAGATGCGCGGATGCGTTGGAGGTTGAGCTTGGAAAGCTTGGACGCCGTGTGTAGCGGATCGGAAGGCAGAGTGCCGCCCGCCGGTATCGGCGGAAGCTTCCCGATCGCTTCGCGCACGGTTTGGGGTCGCTCGTGGGTGCGCTCGATCAACTCGATCGGCCCGATGCGTGAGGCGAGCAACACCATCCTGCGTCGGCGTTGCGGCAAACCGTAATCGGAGCAATCGATGACACCGTGCCAGACTCGATAGCCGTACTTCTCCAAGGCAGTGACGAAGTCGTCGTACACCGCGTGTTTCTCCACCGTCGGCACGTTCTCCATGGTGACGAGATCAGGGCGAACGGCTTTGACCAGGCGCGCGAACTCATACAGCAGTGCCCATCGCGGACTACCCACCGTGTCGTAACGTTGGGCATAGGTCGAAAACGGTTGACAAGGCGCGCATCCGGCGAGGATGCGGATGTCCGCGTCCCCGAAGAGATCCTTCAGAACCGCTGGTTTCGTCCTCGAAACGTCTTCCTCGATGAACCGAGCGCCGTTGTTCGTTTCGAACGGGTGGCGGCAAGCCGGATCGACGTCGATGCCGGCCACGACCGGCACGCCTTCCGAGATCAAGCCGTGCGTGAGCCCTCCCGCCCCACAGAACAAATCGATGCAGGCCAACTTGGTCATTCTTCCTCTCCTCGCGAAGTCGGTCCTGGCGAACTGGGCACGCCGATCCCCAGGGCAGTCAATGGCTCGCCGCCGAATCGGATTCCTCCGACGCCTTGCCGGAGCGCACCCACTCGTCGACCTCGTCGGCCTTGAACTTCCAAAACCTTCCCACCTTGTGGGCCGGCATGTCCTTTTTCGCGATCCACGCGTAGACGGTGTCTCTACTCACGCCGAGGTATTCGGCTATTTCCTCGACGGATAACCAACGATCGGCCATGGCGCTTTCCATCGCGTGGACTCCAGGACGCATATTATCACAGGATTTGGGCCGGGTAAATGCGATTCATGCCGGTTCAGGCCGGTTCATGCCGATTCGTTGGTCGTCGATCGGTCGACCAATAGCTCGATTTCGGCTTCTCGGCGCATCACGAGTCCCGGCAGCACCTTGCCGCCACCGTGGACCCAGCGCCTCAGCTCTGTCGCGACAGCCTCCCAATCCCGCTGGTTGGCCCGCCGCCGCAGGGTCGATGTCTGCAACCGCCCGGCGCCGAGGTTGAAGGTGAAGTCGACGATGGCGGCCAGCCGCCCTTGCGGCTCAGTGGCCAGCACCGGGCAGTAGCGCAACGTGGCGGCGAGCGCCACCTTCAGATCCTGGGCGAGGTAGGCCTCGGCCTCGCCTTCCGTGATCGGCGGGTGCTTGGGGTCGCAGAGATGCCCGTAACCGATCGTCGGATAGCCGGCCGGACAGATGTACGGATAGGCGCGGTTGGGATCGT